>QQTW01003703.1_pt1 | contig 11345 bp, 12 predicted proteins | sample 1904831 | NCBI WGS metagenome assembly QQTW01 (sample SAMN09435610, study PRJNA476489) | Subsurface metagenome, whole genome shotgun sequencing project.
AGTCTCCTCCGTCAGTCGGAACAGTAGCCAGTTGTGGTGCGATTGAACGTCGCACGTCATGAGGTCTTCGACCATAAACTTGGTTTGCAGCATACCAGTATCGATATCCCAGATCTTGACCCACTTATCAGCTCCCACGACGACTAACTCGTGAGTGTGTGGCAGCTTAGGGGATCAATCGATTGTAGGGCGTCCTTCCCACAACCCCGATCCACCAACAAGTGACGAGATGCGCTCCATTGGATATCGTGGTGCCTGGTGTATCAGTGACCGGTCACTGCCTCCCGCGGGATGGTGATCCCTCTCCCCCCACTTGGTGAGACACGTCGATATGATCAAAAGATGTCATCAAGCAACACCCCAAGACGACGCTGAAGCTATGACTGAGGCACGGAAAGAGGATGAGAGCGATCTAGATGATGACGATGAATATATGGAAATCGACGGTCAATATCGGACCACGCTGCTGGTGGATGGGGACGACCACGTAGAAGATGAAGACGATGAAGATCAAGATGAAGACAACAATGACGAGCATCTTATGGACGTTGAAGGATACTCTCCAGTGGTGTCCGGCTACGGAAGAACGGTTAGGAATCCATCTCAAACGGGGGGGATAGGAGCGCGTTATCGCTTTCAAGATAACTTTGACAATCTCGACTACGATGAGGATGAAGATGAAGGAGGAAGATGGCAATGAAAACAATGATGAGGACAATGGCTTTGATGAAGATCAGGATGGAGGGGACGATGATGATAATGCTGACGACAGTGATGACGACTAAAACGATGCCCCTGATGATGAAGGAGAAACACACGGTTCAATCTCTCTAGCTCGATCCGGGGCTGCTGCTTGTTATCCAGAAGCGCTGATGTGTCTCCGATCCCGCGGAATGGATATGTTCTGACCGAGTCATGGGCCAGGACCATAACTCGGTCAGAACACATATCAGAGCAAGACGACTCAATCCAACTAATGGCGATACCGGTATGCTGCAAACCAAGTTTATGGTCGAAGACCTCATGACGTGCGACGTTCAATCGCACCACAACTGGCTACTGTTCCGACTGACGGAGGAGACTAGAGGATTTGCAATCTACAACATCTTCGGCGATCGACTGCTCCAAACTGAGCGAAAGAGTTCGTGGTGTCTGGAAGGTGCTATGGGATGATGGTATGCATGTCTTCGACCTTGAGCCGTACCAGTCTTTTCTCGAGGATCTTGTGTGAGTGATTCAGCATCGGTCTGGCAAGCATGTGTTCTGACCCATTCGTGTTCAGAGCTCAGTCGTGACTGGGCCTGAGCACGGTTGGGCTGACCCACTCATGATAACTTCATCAACGCCCTGATGCTACCACAATAACTTCACCAATAGTGTTCTTTCGCTGCCTCTTGCCCCGGGATTTCTTGCTTCCGTTGTTTGACGTTTTATCTTGTAGACCTTTTTGTGTACGTTCAGGCAAGGTTGAAAGGTTTTGGCAGTTGTGATCGTCGGTGTGGCAGCGGACAGAACAGTCAAGGCCTTCTTTAAAGCACCGACATCTCTTCGATCTGCAGTCTCCCTTGCATTGGCATGACACTGGCACCCGGTCGCTTGTTGATTCTTGTGCTGCCGTATGCGCTAAGCTGACTGTGTTCTCCACCATTGGAATCTTGATGCCTTGAGCTACCGTATCCGGCACGCGTTCTAAATTCTTTGTTGGAAACCTGCGGTCCAGCGTCCCATAACAGCATCTCAGCTCGTAACTATTCTTATATGGACGGTCCACTACCTCACAGAACATCCGTAGATTATCCGTTGAGGTTCTCAACTCTGTTGGGATCTTCAAAGCGACAATGTCCCCTTCATCAAACTGATCGATAGTAAATTTTTTGTTGTATTTACGGCACATCGCTTGTTGAGCAATCCCTTGCCGGCGGCGGACCTCTAATACCAAAGAGTCCTCTTGATTTAGATTGCTGTCTTTTGCAGTATCTGCACAATTGGGGGAGAGGGACGATGACGAGGAATCCAATAATGCTGATGAAGTCGATTGATCAGGGATTTCAACCTGATGCGTTAATGCTGATAGCGGTGGCATTTCATCTGCAAGGATCTCATTGCGAGAACGAGCACTTAGAAAATGCCAGGATGCTGGGAGCGCATTCCCAAACTTTTCTACCCACAACGGCTCCGCTTGCCCTTTGGTTGCCTTAAGCCGGGCCAGTTCGCGGTGAAAAATATTTTCTTCTTTTGAGTCAACGGATGGTGTACCTGGCAAACGCTGTGGCGATGGAAAACGCATTGGTGAGCTGTGTAGGTTGGATGAATGTCGATGGGGGGACTGCTGATGATGTTCAAGCGATGAATTCTCAGAAGGCTGTGATGCGTGCTCATCAGATAGTTCCCAATGATGATGCTGTGAAGGCCGCTCAAGAGGTGAACACTCGGTCTGAGATTGTGACGCCTGATGGTGAGACTGTGAAGTACGCTGTAAAGGTGAATTCCGAGCGGAGGGTAAGAGCCATTCAAGGCTCAATCTGTCATGAACGTCGTGAATATCTTCTGAAAAGTCTGATCAGCTCCCGCTATCATGTAGTGCTGTTTCACTTACCCTTTTGCTTAGCTCGCTGACGTTCCTCTTTAGACATCTAAGCTGTTAAATTACATGGCTGCCGAAAGACAATGTTATAGGGAGCTTGATTTGTTGCAGAATGGATCTGCATGTTGATTGCTAATGCAACTTCCAACAACGCCTCATCCCATTGCATTGAGCCATTTTCCATTTTCCACGCCTTTATTTTGTTTTCAACAACCCCATTTGCCTGCTCCACGAGCCCTTGTGTCTGAGGCGATCAAGGGTTACTGTTGATGAGTTTAATCTTGTGCCTCCCCAAGACTAATAACAGCGCACCTTTGAACTCCTTCCCTTTGTCACACTGAATGATTTTAGGGGGCCCAAATGCCATTAGCCATTGCTCCATTGCACAAGCAATTAGCTTGCTTTCTTTACTTCAAAAGGCATAGAACCAGCTGTACTTGCTGAAGTGATTCTTTGCGTGAAAAATCCATTTGAATTGACCGCTGGGCTCGTGCTTCATATTAATGAGATCAATTTGGACTCGTTCAAACGTACGGTAAACTTTGATAGGCTGAAGCGGTGCTTAGGTAGTGGATGGCCGATTGGTGATAAAATTCTGACAACGAGCAATGAGCCATTCCACTTCTTGACGGGTGATTCCATAGTATTGCTTCTCCACTGTCGCAAAGGTCTTCTTGTACCCAGCATGTCCCAGCTGCTGATGAACCTGTGCAATTACACCCAAAGCTTTCTTTGCTAGGATCATCTGTTGTGATGCAAGATTTCAAACTTCAGATCATCGATGCAATTGCCCCTTTATCAAAATATACTCTTTTGCTCTTCTTTTCAAGTATCGTTCTTAATTAACGTTGCACTTCTCACCTGGATGTAAGCAATAGAAGCTCAATCGGCTCTTTTGCTCATAAGACATGTGTTGACAGTTCACATGCCCCGGTGTTTGAATCCATTCTAGGAACCCCCGTGTGGTGTGCTCATTGAAGGCAAGCACTGGATCAAGTTGATTTGACATGATGACTGCTGATCGATATAATTTGAAAGATTGATATCACAAGCTCTTAGAATGAAAGATGAAGAGTGCGTGGCAAGTTAGAAGGCACACAGTTTCAAATGTGCGGTTGTCATGCTTTTAAGATGTGCCCAAGCTATTCATGACTATCTAGCCCTAATTACCCGACTCGGCCGGCCCAGTCATGAGTGGGTCAGCCCAACCGTGCTCAGGCCCAGTCACGACTGGGCTCTGAACACGAATGGGTCAGAACACATCCCGTTCGAAATCATATGTGGTGAAGATGGTAGGAGTAGAGGGATAGAGGGAAAGTATAGACGTTGCATTTGTTGACAATATGTGGATGGGCACCAGAGGATGCCAGAGCGAAAGAAAATCATTAGAAAAACCGAAGGAACCAAGGCCCTCATAAGACTGTTAGTTATGACGGGGTGGAGGAGGAGCAGGCAATTGGCTCCTACGATCATCAACCCTCGTCATCTTTAGGACTCAGCATTGTATCCTGCCAGTACTTCAAGAGCCACGGCATTGATTCCTCCGAAATCCGTCCAATGATATCGATTGGCTGGTTATATTGCACGCTGTGTATGGATGCAAAATTCAACCGCGACGTTCGATGTAGCTTTACGTCCGGACGATCGGGAATTACGCTGATAGGTTTTTTAACCAAATGCTCTCCCGGCAATGTTATGCACTGAGTGTTGACCAGGTGAATAATAGCGTGGGTCTGAGGATCGACGGTTGGCTTGAGGGTGCCTCGCCTGTCATAGGTATGAATTGGTCTGGCGAGGTTTCAGTAACAGTGAGCATAGATATGAGCAGGACAACTCACATGCACACACAATGTTGGGAAAACACTCTGACTACAACCATCCGCACTATGCCTTGAAACACAACTGGTCCTACAGGACCGGGGCCATCGGTGTCGGAGCTGATCGTACTGAACTTACGCGAAGAAATATTGGCTGGCTCAACGTGCATCATTACAAAGACCTTTCTCTCATTAGTTGCATCGACAGACAGGGGACAACGATAACCGTACCATGCCAACACGAAAGAAATCTGATGGATGACGACGGAATTCTACTAGAAGTATAAATTAGCCTTGCTCATATCTCCTTGAGTCAATATCGCTACCCACGATTTAATCTGCTTCTTGGAAACGATACTGATGCATAATCCGAAGGTTCCGTGATATTAGCTAGGTAGCGTGAAATATTGTTAGTTATTTATTGAGTGGTGTTAAGATGTAGTTCATTGAACGCGCCCGAATAAGTCTATCTATGAGATGACTTACTCGATAGAGACGTAGCCATATAAACCTTCATGGGGCCCCAGTCCGAAGCTATGCTCGACCGGCGGGATAAACTAGCAATATCACGAAGATCTGGGGAGATGCCCGATTGATTGCTCGCAGGTTTGTGCTCATCACCAGAGAACGTTGTAATATCCCAACGTTGTAGAGCTGTGCGTCTAGCATGAAGGCGGACTTCAGCTGCGGTAGGAAGTCGAACCTCAGCACCTCCATGTTGTCTGGATATACTCCGAAAGATGTCGGCAATCGGCAGCATATAAGCGCACGGCGCTGATGTACAAGAAGGATGACCGGCGATGACATGTCCCAGTAAGGTGTGGTTTGAGATAACCCAGGCACCAGAATCACCACGAACTGCGATTCATTAGCGTACAATCAAGAATCTCGCAGCAACAAGGACGAGGAGGCATAAACGTACCCAGTGGACTATCCAAAGAAATACTATAGACGTCGAACGTTCGGTGATTCATCATAAGAGTGGTCGGTATTGTGCTCAGAGAACCACCCACGACCCCACTCTTACCGGCAACCACAGAAACTGCCGTTGGTCTGCCTAAAGATGCGATATTGCTGGCGAAATCGACGACATCAATAGATCCCAGCTGGGATGATCGAACGATGTTGAGACAGAGTAGGTTTTGTTCGACATTGACGAGAGCCCAATCCATGTCGAGCTCAAAAACAGACGACGTCGTCGAAATGTCCCCGATGACTGTCAACTGTCTAGATGGCGGACGCACATGGTCTTGGGATAGCAGATCAGCTGATGATGACTGATTCTCAACTGAATGAGCAGCGTGTCCTAGATCAACTAAGCTGAGTATCTACTCTCATTTCTTTGGGTAGCTTACCATTATCAACATTAATAGATTGGACTTCTTCCCATCTGCTTGCTTCTCCTTGCTGACGCATAAGAATCGAAGAGCCATCAGCCTCTGAAGAGTCTGAGCTCCAGCCGGACGACGAGCAGGAATCGTCCTCGTCGTCAACTTCCGTCCCTCGCATGCCACCTTGTAAGTCCGTTGCCGAAAGTTCGTCTCCAATTCCCAGTTCCATTGGATGTGACACTGTAAGGAGAAAAAGTCGATCTCCAACGAGAATGATACCCCCTGCTGTCCCCTCAACAAAGCCTTCGTCCCACGAGCTGGCCCAGAATCTCATCGCCGTTCCACATAATGATTCCAGGGTTGAAATGTTCGTATGCTCAATATGACATTCCACCACCCAATTGACTGGAGGCACTGTATCTGGGTTATGATGCGAATTATTTGCTGAGTCGTCTTCCAAGATGTCTGGTTGTTGTGCCGTAGGGCTGGAGATAGAGTGTCGAGCGATAGAACTTTTCGTCCACGATCCGATTTCAAAAGCTTCGTTACCGGCGTTCTCCGTGACCATATCCAAGTTTCCCTGTTCTTGTAGACCTTGCGCCAGTGCGCTTGGATTTGACGGTTCAAAAGACCTCGTTTGAATTGGATTGGCAGGTGTAGTTTCCAGATCTTCATCCGTACCCAAGTTCATCAACCAACCAATTGGGAACACACGCACTTTGATTCGATCAAGCCATGGGGCTATCCAACCGAACTTCTTGAGAGCCTTCTTGATGTCTCTTTTATGAACCTCGCAACCGCAACTAATGAGGATCCTCGGCCGGAGATCTTCTTGTTTCTTATCTGCCTTGATTAATTGGATTGCGAGGGTTGCCCGCTGTCGGATAGCCTTAGAATGACTCAGAGCATGACGCGAGACCTCCAGTAACTTGGGACGTAGTGTTTCATACCACCTAAGATCCTCCGGATCAGGGTTGTGCTCTGGGAAGTATATCTTCTCTCGTGTATAAGGTAGCCTTTGTAGTGGTTGCTCCGCGTATTGAAGAGATGTCGAACCCAACTGCCGGCAATGGCCCTCTTCTGTAGCTTCGGACTGGTTAGGCCGACCGCTACCATTAAGGTAATCGTCAGCCCAAGAGGAACCGATGCGCGGTGCTTGAGCATTCGCTAATCCTGGCACAGCTTCCTCGGCGGAATCGCGACGCGGAATCGCAGCTTCTGCCAAATCGACAGGCACCTCGGTGTTCAACGCTGCTGCTCTGTCAGATGAAAGGCTGCCGCTGGTTTGGAGTCGCTTTGCTGGTAACAATGAAATAGCCGAATCTTTCGTCAAGGTATTGTTGAATAATCGCTCTTTCTGTTTTGGGCCATCCATATTGAATGCCTCGGACAACGTAACAGATATGGTAGTGATCATGAACGGTGGTCAGAGCGGTAACCGATATTTGCTCGAGGATATTAGGGAGCTCCTGCATCTTGGCTTAGTCCCTAGAGTGCTCAGCCTTGGCGGTGGAACTTGATCGTCATACATCAAATCAGCCGTCTAGCCGTTCAGCTTCTCTTCCACAACCGAATCGGTTGGACTTTTGGGTCATGGCCAGCGCTCGAGGTTCATGAAATCAAGGGAGTTACGATGGAACAATGCTAGCAACATATAGCAACGGAGAGAGAAAAATAAATGAGGCTGAACGGACGCCTCATTCTAAGGCATGACATGGACCGACGGTAAACTGTTATGCGACACACCAAAGATACTACTTGCGCAAGTAGTACATTTGTTGGCAGAGGATTGCGGTCCAAATTGGTCGTGCAGCTCAACGAAACTGGCTGCTCAGCCTTGTCCTACCGCCAAGGAAGGCTGAACCATCATGGTACGATCGATTGTGAGCTCAGCCTCATTATCCAATTGATGTAAGAAAGCTGTCTCGTCGTTAACCGGTCGACGAAAGCCTGCTCATCAAACAGTGATCTCACCTGTCGTGTAGGATAAATCAAGCAAGACTCTCCCAGTCAAGATAATTAACAAAAGCCTAGCCGTTGCCGTACGATCATATAGCTATTCGGGTAAGGTGGACGACACCATATCTCAATTGTTTCCTAGGGGAGAAAATGGCCAGCGATCAGCAGGTAGGAGACCTCGATGAAGAGCAGCAAGCAGGTATCGTAAAGTGCTTCTGGCAACGGGACGTGGACGGCAGGCAGCTCGTCGAATACCGCCCCTACTTCAGATTCTATCGCACGGAGATGCGAAAGCTTTTCTTTAACATCGCGACGGAGACACGAGCTACTGCATCGTTACCGCCTCCAGAAGTTTCACAAATCTGCTCGCTTGTCGAGTGTATTTCTGAAATAGAAAGACACAAAAGCCGCGAAGACCTTCGAACAGCTTTACGAAACATTCCATCGTTTGCTGCCTACCAAGACAATCAGCTGAATCATTCCATCAACCTTGCTTTACGACTGTGGCTCACAATCAACGTGTGGGAGCAAGACTTTCAAGATCTGAGCCTGGATATACCGATAGTGGAATGGGAGGAGAACGTACCTCTACTGGATTGCGTAGCTCACCAATTCCCCCCCGAAGCGCCGACGATAGCGTTGCAACCTCATTCGCCTCGGACCAGGGATGACTTCACGGGAGTCAATCTTCGTCGTCTCAGCGGCGTAACCATCAGCTGGACCTCAAGTCTTCCCGATCATCTTAATTTCGACACCTCGCAGCGCCGTCTGAAAGTATATCCATACAAGAGGTGCTTACTTGATCATCTACGTCGGCCAGGGTCGTCCCTCATACCTGAAAGCGTTCTCAGAGAAACGCTGTTGACGTTGGATGTATTGTTCCCATATTGGGACGAGCAAACCCGGAACTTCTTACGGGACGAAGACCAAGACTTCTTACAGTACGATCCATCCTGGGACCCTCGTCCTCGGAACATCAACGACTTCGTCATCTGGAGAGAGCGACTCATCCTGCTACTTCATGTTTACAGCTCGCCACCTGAAGGATTACGACAGGTATGGCATGATCGTCGAAATGCCCTTCAATGGTACACGTTCTGGCTAGCCGCCTTCATTGCGATGGTAACCGTTGTTTTCGGCACCATTTCCTCCGTGGCGTCTGTCATCCAAGCACAAGCCGCATTGAAATCGATGAGGGAAGGATTTCCACGTCAACCATAACTTCCTCCGTCATGCGTACGTTAGAAGTCGAGATTGGTAGATCTTCGTTAGGGCGACGACAAGAAACTCAGGAGAAAGACGTCTCTATCACCATCAGCCTTACGACTACCATCATCATCGTATCGACGGAGAAGCTCCTCTTACCTTCAGCCCGATGAGCGCCTTCGTCATCAATTTGACGAAGAAGCTTTCACCACCGCCGTTCCAACGAAGGGAATAAGTTACGCTGTCGCCAGTTCGATGGAGAACTGTGGCTATCGTCAGTCTCAAGACGAAGCTCTCGTCGCCGTCAGTTCGACGAATATAAGCGCCTACCTTGATTACCGGTCCGGCGGAGAAAGAAGGGAAAAGGGCTGAGGTCGTCGTTAGCCTGAGGGAGGCTCGAATCTTATATCCTCGGTTGCCCGGCGGCAGACAGCTCCTCCTCTCGCACTGAACCGGCTGCTCGGTTATCGGTGACCGTGCCTTTAGCGGACTCTCCATCTGTCAAGTCAGGAGCATCGGCCAATAGTGGAGGAGAGCTGTTCAGATCATTCGGTTGAAGAGCTTGCCGGCGAGCATCAATGCGACGACGCCAGGGTCGGTAAAGGAAGACACTAAGAGCGCCGAAGACCACAAAAGACCCGCATATCGCGCCACCTGGAGAAGAGAAAACGGATCAGCACGCATATCGTCAGGAACATACGGCTATCGTACTCACCAACTACATCATAATGATCTCCGAGAACGCCGACACCGTCCCAGAATCTCCCTTTCGGCTCGGCGACATTCGCAATCAGATTCAGCAGTTGGACGATCCCAATGAAGACTGCTACAACGACAGTAATGACCGTGAGCACGATGGAGTAGTATAGCACGGCGATCTGGTTGTGTGCAAGTGCCGTCGAGCTGTACAGTGTCATCATCAACGCTCCGTCCGCCGTATCGAGCAAACACATCCCAGCTGCCTCGTTAGTTCTAGTTTGGTAAGCGGTCGGAGCCTGCTCACCAGTGAAGAGTACCGGAAAGATGAGGATCAGCCAGATGCTGGTCCCTTTGGCGCCTTGGATAGATGCAATGCCGAGCAGAGCAACTTCGGAGGAAGTGTCGAATCCCAGCCCAAACAAGACGCCCAAGGGATACATCTTCCACGGTCTATTTCCGGATTAGCGGGAAAAGAGACGGCATGTTTTCGATCATACCGGTTTATGAGCTTGAACATTCTTTTAAGGAGGTGAAAAAGGAAGCCGCCTCCTTGGATCGTTGGGTGTTCTTCTTCTCCAGGCGCAGTGGCGACGAGTTTCCTAAGATGCTGAACCAGTTTGTACAAGATATACATGTTCATCAGACCAAGAAGAATAAGGAACGCGGCCGAAACTGAGGTCCCGATAATGGCGCCTATTCTACTATATCTGTCAAATTTGTCGCTTATAGCGGCCGCCGTTGCAGCTACCACTATGGACGTGATAACAACAATCCTGCCAACAGAATTTAGCTTTCGGGCAATCATTGCTAGCTCAGCACGCGGGTGACAAATGAATTGAGGAGCTCAACAGTAACCGCCAATAATCATTCGTCGTCATTGTGATGAAGATCAAGTGAATCTCCATCCTGAGTGCGACGAAAGTAAAGCCCATTCATCATGATCATTCTGACAAAGGTTAGGACGATCCTCATCATAAAGATGATGATGACGGTTGGTGGTTACTGTTGAGCTCCTCCATTCATTTTGTCACCCGCGTGCTCAGGACCTTACGTTGAATGTCCCAAGGAGAAGAACATCCCCACGGTCACCGGCCGTTGTCCGGATGCAACCAATCGCCTCGTCATGAGGTCAATAGCCTACGAAAGCCGCGGCTATCAGCGCCTCTGATGACGGTGAAGCGCAATAGATGTTACCTTACAGATATATGATCTGCATCAAGCGCATGGCGTAGTCCAAGGGTATACGTAAGGACCGCAGTTGACGCCAATGCGCTGCCAATTGTTGGCTTCAATTGCACGATTGTATGACCCTATTTCTCACCTATGGAAGCGCTACAACTGCAGCTTAGCCTATTGCACCTGTCGATCTCGAAAAGCTCCCACTTACCAGGAGAACCCCAATCGCTATCCATATCAGAATGTTCGCTACCGCAACAGCAAGGATTATGCCAATGACGGGTAAAGGAAGCTTCCGAAGGTATGGGACACGACTATGCAGCGTCGCTGCTTTGTGGGTAAAGAGATATTTGCGTGAAGTGTGTTCCCTAACAAGAGGCCCAGTTTCAATATCCTCGGATGACATTACATACGGAGGAGGTATGAAGAAGAGGAGAGTATTGGAAAATCGCGAAATTGAACAAACTGGGATATGAGTTTTCTGAGATCCCCAGAATGCAACAGCTCCGTCCTGATGAAGCCTCGATTGCTTGAGGTTTGGATTATTAACCTCGCCTTCTTTCAGCATGGTGA
>QQTW01003704.1_pt1 | contig 11342 bp, 9 predicted proteins | sample 1904831 | NCBI WGS metagenome assembly QQTW01 (sample SAMN09435610, study PRJNA476489) | Subsurface metagenome, whole genome shotgun sequencing project.
CTTTTTCCCAATCTAATGGAGAAATCGGCGTTATGTACTTAATTGCTAACGGATTTACGTGCTGACGAACTCGGACAGGTGACAAAATTAATCCTCCTGAAATAGAACAACCTTTTTGCAAGGGCGCTGCGGCATTGCGCCCTACCCGCCAACCTGACGGCAAATGCCAAAAACAGAAGTATAGCCGTGTAAGAATGTGCTACCACCGACAGGACCGATCTCGCCGCTACAAAAGAAACCACCTAGGGGAATATTGTTTAGATACCGCTTAAATAGCTCTGAATCAAAGTTTGGTTTACCATATAAACCTTCACCACGTCCTAAACAAGAGAACATCAATGCACCAACAGGCGCGCTTTGAGATTGATTAAGTTTTTGATACTTTTGTAGCAGCCATTCCAAATCTTCAGCCGAAGTTTGAGCATCGCGCAGATGAAATTGGATGCGTTGTCCTGGGCGAATGCGATCGCCTATCGCAATTGCGCCAACATTTGGATCTACACCTAGCAAATTGCGAATTAGAAAGTCTCCCTGCTCCAAATCCAACTTAAACTCATCGCGCACTACGCCAATAAATAAAGCTGTTTGCGCTAAGACGCGATCTTCTTCGCTAAGGCTTTCAATAAGTTGGCGCAACACTACCAAAGGCGGCTGTTCGTCGATTTCTAGGATAATATTGCGATCGCAAGCAGTGACTTGATAAGGCTTGCCAATTGGTCTGCATCCTTGCGCCACAATAGTTTCTAAGACAATATTGCCGCTTAAAGCTACGCCAACAGTACCTTCACGGTAGAGGCGATCGTTACAAAATAACCCAGTACGTCCAAGAGTTGAGCTACCACTAGCTAATCCGCCTACACTAACTGAACCTGGATAAGCATAATCTAAGCCCTGCAATAGATCGTTAATTTTAGTTGAAAACGGGTCAGATAATAATATAAATTGCGGAGTAGGAGAAGGTTCGACACCAATTGCCTCTACCCAAGCACTAGGAGGACTATCAAGATCGGGTAATTCCTCAGACACAACATGAAACGCTTGTACTTTGACATCAGGCAAGCACGCTAAACTCAAACTCAAAGCTGGTGTATCTTCGAGTTCTTGCATCTGTCCCCATTGAGACATCCCCACAATTCCGCCGCCGCCACAGCCAATTAGTACCTTGACATTGGGGAGTTTTTCGCGCAGCAAGGGAAGTAAGCGGGGATATTCGCTAGTAAAAGCAGCGGAAATAAATACAAGTCCCAAGTCGGCTGGTGCTGGTAATAAAGACGCTGCACGTTCTCCTACATCAGCAACAGCAGCTTCTAACGAAGAAAGATTAGATAAGGCATTAGCCCACTGCATTTGTGCCATAAGTTCCACCATTTGGTAATATCACCAACATATCTAAAAATATGGTGAGTTTTTTATTCCCTAAGTTTGTAGCTAAGACAGCAAGATTAAAAAAGCAAATATTAAAACATAAAGAGCGATTTAGATACTAAAGTATAGTTGTCTGTATTAATTAGAGCGAGTAGTATTGCAACATGAGTTGACATCGGCGGGCGAAATATAACAAGCGATCGCTCATGTCACACTTTGGTAGTAAGCAAAAAGCTACATTTTTGCAGTAGCATTGCTCCTGGAACCTTTCAAACTCAAAGTTTTCTTATACTGAAGAAAGAAAGCCCTTAAACAAAATCTATGACAAACATCAACCAACAAATCGAACAAGAAAGAGATCAAGCTCGCACCGTTTGCGACACCAAAGGCGAAACATCAGGAGAGTGTGCAGCCGCTTGGGATGCAGTAGAAGAATTGCAAGCAGAGGCAGCGCACAAGCGGCAAGTTAAGCCCAAAAATTCTCTAGAGCAGTATTGCGATGACAACCCCGAAGCTGCTGAATGCCGATTGTACGAAGATTAGTCGCTCCCAAGGTGGGTTTTTAGCAACTCGCCTATTTTAAAGCAACTAGGACGCTAGCCGATGCATAGTGTACCTTGTTGCTTTTTTTGTGCCATAGCCCTTTGGGTTGGTTAAAGGGGAAAGGGGAAAGGGAAAAGGATGAGAATATGGGGAGCAGGAGGAGTAGGAGAGAAAAATTTAACATTTAGAATTTAAAACTACTTTCTTCAACTCAAAACTTAAAACTTAAACCTCAAGACTACTTTTATGCTAGATCCTGTTTGGCTTCGTTCCCTAATTTGGACAGATTATCGCCTAGCGGTACTATTTACAGTTATTATTCCGCTGATATTGCTGATTTGGGCGTTTGCTCAAAAAGCTGAAGCAATCCAACGCTTATTGACTATCTACTGGCGAGTATCTAGCCTATTGGGGATTTCGGTATATTTATTAATTGCCGCTATACCAGCTGGCTTTATTTCTGGGATCATGGCGCGGATTTTGATCCCAATTGCTTTATGGTTTTGGGTAGACCTCAATGAAGAAATCACCGATCGCCCTTCAGGTGCTTTGAAGCTTTGTTTTAATGCTTGGCGGTGGGCAATTTCTATCTATACGGTAATAGGTGCGATCGCAACTTTACCGTTCTTACAGTGCGCTTTTTCCTCACAAGCAATCGCTGGCTCTTTTTGCCGCACTTTTTTAGAGCCTCCTTTACTATTTAAAGAATATTTCCATCCCAATACCCAGTCAGGGTTTTTGGGGTTTCTAGGTTATGTTGGGCTAATCTTCTATGTCGGCTGCTTGATTTACTTTGTCTTTGTCAAGCTTGGTAAGCAAGGGCGATCGGCAATTCCCCAATAAAAGTAAGGTAAATATGGATCTTGCTGTTGGTAAGCGTCTAGAACAATACACCCTAAAAAAGCCCCGCGAAGTCTTGCTCGTGGATATAGAAATTGCTCAAGAGCAAGATCGCATTGCTATCTTTAAGGGCTTTTCTAGTTCTCTAATGCGTCCAACAGCCTTCGATCCTGAAGTACCAGTAATTCCAGAGAATGCAAAAATTCTCAATATCGACCGAGTTGCGAGTCCTTACAATCCTCAATCGCCTCGTTATATCCAACAAGGACTAACTTGGGACACTATGCAACCAATACTTGCGCAGGTAGGAGTTTAGCCCTTAAACTTCATTCTCTATCTAGCAGTCCATATGCAAGCATTACTATAAATGTTAAAAGTATATATTCCTAATTATGGTTAGGATAACTTTTCCAAAATTAGCAACAAAGTGTTATTCTCTTCCCGTGTGCGCGTGTTGTGTGTGGAGTAAATTATGGTCACGTCCCCTATCAAAACCCAAACTGCCGATTCCCAAGCATTGCCTTGGGATTTTGATTTTTTTGCTAGCAGTACTCCCAGCTTAAATCTACCTAAAACTGCCTTGTTTGGTACGGATGGGATTAGGGGACGAGTAGGAGACATCCTGGACGCTCCTTTGGCTTTACAGGTAGGTTTTTGGGCGGGATTAATATTGCAAAAATACCAGCGCGATCGCACAAGTATAGTCATTGTCGGACAAGATTCGCGCAACTCTAGCGATATGCTATCAATGGCTATCTGCTCTGGTTTGACTGCTGCTGGCTTAGAAGTTTGGAATTTGGGGTTGTGTCCTACTCCTTGCGTTGCTTATCTTACTAGCATCAGCGCCGCTGTAGGTGGGGTGATGATCTCTGCTAGTCACAATCCCCCAGAAGATAACGGCATCAAGTTTTTTGGAGCCAATGGAGCCAAGTTAGCCCCGCAATTGCAAGCAGAAATTGAAGCGGGATTGCGCGGACAAGGAGTATTACCTTTAACTAAATTTGTCCAAGCCCAGCACTACAGCCGCTCGGAATTGATTAGAGACTATTTAGAAGGGATTAAAAATCCGCTGCAAGCATTGGTTAATCTTCAAGGAATGCGGATTGTTTTAGATTTGGCTTGGGGTGCAGCGGTAGGACTTGCCCCAGCAGCGTTTCGGGAAATGGGCGCAGAAGTAATTTGCTTGCATGACAAAGCAGACGGCGATCGCATTAATGTCGACTGCGGTTCTACTCATTTAGCGACTTTGCAAGCTGCTGTTTTAGCAAATAATGCAGATATAGGCTTTGCTTTTGATGGCGATGCCGATCGCGTGCTAGCAGTAGACGACCTGGGTAATCCGATTAATGGCGATTATATCCTCTATCTGTGGGGGAAAAGCCTGCAAGCAGCGCAACAGTTACCAGGAAACATAATTGTCTCTACAGTTATGGCAAACCTTGGTTTTGAACGCGCTTGGGAAAAACAAGGCGGCAAATTAATTCGCACAGCAGTAGGTGATCAATACGTGCAAGCCCAAATGCACAACATGGGCGCAATGCTAGGCGGCGAACAATCAGGACATATCCTTTGCCACCATTACAGCGTCACTGGCGACGGTTTGTTGACAGCTTTGCACGTAGCAGCTTTAGTCAAACAAGCAGGCGTAAATTTATCTGCCCTAGCAGCCCAAAGCTTTAGTACATACCCGCAACTGCTCAAAAACGTGCGCGTCGAAGATCGCGATCGCCGGATGAATTGGGAAAATTGCGTTCCAGTGCAAAGTGCGATCGCCGAGGCCCAAAGCGATATGGGCGATCGTGGTAGAATCCTAGTTCGCGCGTCAGGAACAGAACCCGTAATTAGAGTCATGGTAGAAGCTGCGGATGCTGCTCTTACCCAGCATTGGACAGAGCGGCTAGTATCTGTAGTGCAAAAGCATTTAGGCTGCTGATGTTAAATATTGCAGTACGGGCATCTAGCGTGTACTTGCAAAATTTGTAAAATTAAGTTTTGTAATTAGAAGCATAACTTTTCTGCGATCAGAACAATAACTTTGCCGTCACAGAGCCTTAATCCGCATTCTTACGTCGAGTAAGAGTCAGAAAGTTAGGTAGTCAACGAAAGAACTTCGGTGAAGTGGTTGCTCGTCTGGAAAAAATCAATTTCCTCCATGTTCTAAGCAGCCCAATAATTCAGTGGAAATAGACGGTTAAGAGTTTGGATCATCGTTTTAGAATTTTGACCGCCTTTAATGCGCCAATTTACAAGCTATAGGGTGAGTTGAAACTCTGGTTATAAAATGCGATCGCATACCCAAACAAATCCCGCTCCTATAACTTCAGCCAAAATACTAATTAGACGGTACAAAGCTACAACGCTCAAAATAAGTCCAGGAGAAAATAAAGCTCCAAGTAACGCGATCGCTGTTGCTTCAAATACACCAATCCCTCCTGGTGCGCCTGGAATAACTAAACCAAGCAACCAAGCTAAACTAAAGGCACTCAGCAAAATAAGAATTTGGCTAGAATTTACAGGATACAGCGCTAATAAAGTCAAAATAAATCCAGCGCCTCGCAGTCCTAAAAAGCCTAGTTGTCCTAATAAGGGTAGAAGAGGATAGTGCTTTAGTTGCTGTTGGCTAGCAGATTCATGATTTTTCCCTTTCATCTTGCTTACAAGCTTGATTCCTTGATTCAAGATTGCAGGATGAACGGCTATTAAAACTATTGCTAAACCCAGAACTTGCCAACTCCAATTTGCTTGTTGATTGCCCACTAAAGCTAAAACTAACGCTGCTGCTGCCATTAATAATGGTTCTAACAAAACGCTCAAAGTAGCAACGCTAGTAGGAACTCCGGCTGCTGTAGCCGCTCTAATTCGTCCGTAAAAATGCCAAATATTTCCTGGTACGTACTTAGCAATATTAGTTTTTAGGTAAACGCGAATTGCCCAAGCACCTTTGACGCGATAGTTAAGGAACTGAAGAATCCAACCCCACACCCAACCAGTCCAAATATGGGCAACTATAGTCACGGCTAAAGCGCTGCCAAGATAAGCCCAGCCCGTTGCATCGATCTTAATAGCAGCTACTTCCTGCCAATTAGCTTTGAGGGCTTGAGCGAGAAAAAACAGTACACCGCCCAGAATTAACCAGCGCAAGTAAGGCTTTAAACGCTGCATAAGTTTATTTTGAGCCGCTATGCAAGCAGCGGATTGCCTGCAACAATCCTCTAGCTTTATTGAGAGTTTCTTCGTATTCTTTTTGAGGGTCAGAATCAGCCACTATACCCGCACCAGCTTGCACGCTGACAGTGCGATCGCGTAGTATCATTGTCCGAATTGCGATCGCGCTATTTAACTGTCCCTCAAAATCGTAGTACCCATAAACCCCCGAATATACGCCCCGCCGACAAGTTTCTAATTCGTTAATAATTTCCATTGCCCGAATTTTCGGCGCACCAGAGACAGTACCCGCCGGAAAACAAGCCTTAAGCAAATCCCAAGCAGTACGTTTAGGAGCTAATTTGCCAATCACATTACTAACGATGTGCATAACGTGGGAATAGCGCTCGATGACCATTAATTCATCGACCTTTACCGTACCAAAAATGCAAGCTCTACCCAAGTCATTGCGCCCTAAATCTACTAGCATGACGTGTTCGGCGATTTCTTTAGGATCGTGCAGCAAATCTTCAGCTAGGGCTATATCTTCTTGGGGCGTTTTCCCGCGCGGGCGAGTCCCCGCAATGGGGCGTAGCGTCGCTGTTGTCCCTCCTTCTAAATCTCTTTCGGCTTTCACCATTACTTCGGGGCTAGAACCGATAATTTGCCAATCTTTGAACTGAAAATAAGCCATGTAAGGCGAGGGATTAATCAAGCGCAAAGAACGATATAAGGCAAAAGGCTCGCCTGTATATTCTGCTTCTAAACGTTGGGAAAGAACAACTTGAAATATATCGCCAGCTTTGATGTAGTCTTTGGCTTTTTGGACGTTGGCGCAAAAATCTGCTTGAGAGATATTGCTAGTATATTCGGCAGCTAGAGAGGTTTCCTTAGCTAGCTGGGGTGGAGTCCATTCTAAAACTGTATCTTTGCGAGATAGCGGTAATTGCAGCTTGTTTACAAGGGAGGTAACGCGATCGCATGCTTGCTGATACGCTTGTTGCAAGTCAACATCGCTAGCGCGTAAATCGGCATAAGAAATCGCCCAAATCTTCCGCTTTACTTGGTCAAATATTAAAATTTGGTCTACCTGCATCCACAACCCATCGGGCAAATCGCACTCTGTAGTTGGATATACTGGAACGCGCGGTTCCATCCAGGGAATTAACTCATAGCCCCAAAAGCCAAACAAGCCGCCAATTCCTGGCGGTAGCTGTGGTAACTTGACTGGCTTTACAGATTCAAGCAGACTTGTCAAAGTTACAAACGGATCGCCAGTAAATACATTTGTTGTTCCATCACGGTGAACTTGCAGCGTGCGATCGCCTCGACATTCTAAAATCCATAGTGGATCGCAGCCTAAAAAACTGTAGCGCCCGATATTTTCGCCGCCTTCTACCGATTCCAATAAAAAACTATAAGGCTCTCCAGCACAAACTTTGTACCAAGCAGAAACAGGGGTATCTAGATCTGCTACCCACTCTTGATACACCGGAACAAAATTGCCTTGCTTCGCCAGTGCTGAAAATTGGGAAAGATCGGGGTAAATCACGATTTTTATTGCAATTAAGATACCTATGACAGAAGTTGGTTAAAGGGAAAAGGGTTGAGGATTTTCCTTTAAGCTCTTTCTGACCTCAAATTTTTTAACCTGCGGAGGCAGGTTTTGTTTGTGTAGCTGAGCCAGCCACGTGCGGGGGTTCCCCCCCGTTGAGTGGACTGGCGTGCGGTTTCAACCGCTAGGTTTATAGCGTTCATCCAAGATATTTGATGTTAGCGCGATCGCCCGCTTTCTGAAAAAATCAGCCTCGGTAGTACAAACTAACCGAGACTAACTTTGTACCATACAACTGCTCACGCGCTGGGAGAAAAGAACTGGTTGGGACTATTTTTCAGTTCTTTTCGCTTCGGGAGACTTGGGTAGTTCTACGTCGTAAGTATAAATGCCGCTGAACTTCAACTTAGCAGGATCGGGATTTCTGCCAATGTTGCGGTCTACGTAACGGACTTTCTCACGACCTGCATTTACTTTTTCTGGGAATACGCCATCTTTTGGATGCAAGTATTCAACTTCGCCATTAGGATAAATCCGGTAGATTTTGTAATCTGTGATTTTAAACTTTGTGCGTAGTTGTTGACCGCCTATGGCAATGCCATATTCCTTCCGAGCCAAGTATAAAAGGTTTTTGCCTTGCCGCATGATGGCAGAACCACCAGTTGGCATTTCAAATACTTGTTCTTTAGGGCTTGTCCAGGTAATAGCGTATTTTTCTTCTCGTTCTGCCTTAGTTAGCAAGCCGCCAGTGCTGCCGCCAAATATCGGAGTTTGTCCAGAAAGTTCTTCTGCCATAAATTACTCTCTCAACGGTTTTTAGGGCATCGTATCACCGCGATCGCGCTTATATTACGCCGATGTTAGGAACTGTAACAGTTCTTTGGTTGGGAGGTGGGGGATGGGGAGATTTGATTGATTTACTTGTTCCTAGTTTTTTGCCGCAGTTGGAATAGTAAAGTGAAACTTGCTACCGCGATCTTTGCCATCCGATTCTGCCCAGATTTGACCGCCCCAGCCGTTGACTATCTGGCGACAAATTGCAAGTCCCAAGCCTGTACCGCCTACAGTGCGCCGCAAAGAGCCTTCTTCTTGGTAAAAGCGATCAAATACTACTTCTAAACGATTAGGTTCAATCCCGCGTCCGTTGTCAGTTACAGTAACTTCTACCATCTGTTCGCCGTTGCAATGCGCTTCTATGGCGATTTCTCCTTGCGGAGGAGTAAATTTTCCGGCATTGTCTAGCAGCTTGGATAACACTTCAACCAACCAATCGCCATCGGCTCTAATCAAAGGCAATTGCTCTGGTACTTCAGTCACAATTTTAGGCTGAGGTTCGCTCACAGCGCGAGTCCGAGTCCGACTTAAAGCTAGTTCTACACATTCGTCTAAAGACAATGATTCAACGTGCCATTGTACTTGTCCGCTTTCTAAAGAAGAAAGTGTGAGAAAGTCTTGTACCAGTTTACGCATGCGTTCCGAGTCAGTAAGAGCGGTACTGAGCATGACGTTACGCAATTCTAAAGGCATATCCGGCTCTGTTGCCAAGCTTTCTAAGCACACTTGGATGGTTGATAAGGGCGTGCGTAGTTCGTGACCTGTAATGGCAATTAAGTTGCTGCGGGTACGGTCTAAAGCTTCTAGCTGCTGGTTGAGATCCTCTAAGTTGGCATAAGCTTCAGCTTGAATTAAAGCTGCTCCTACTTGAGTTGCGATCGCTTCTACTAATGCTAGTTCGTTTACTTGCCACTGGTGCGGAGTAGCGCCGCAGTGATGTAGCTCAATAATACCTAACAAGCGTTGTTGATATATCACAGGAACGATCAGCCAAGAACGAATGCCAAAGCGCCCAATAATCGCTTGCAGCGCCGCAGAATTATTTATACCCTCGTCTGTTGCCGTATCAGCAATGTAGACGCTTTCCTGTTGCTGGACTGCGGCTTGAAATAAAGGATGCTCTTGCAGTGGCAAAGTTTGCCCAGTTATAGATGGCACTGGTGAATTTAAAAATTCGTGGCTAATTGTGGCTGTATCGTCAGTTACACTAGCCCGATAGATTAAACAGCGACAAGCTGATAGCGCTTGTCCTAATTCCTCAACTGCGACTTTAAGAATTTCTTGGGGATGCAGGGGTTGTCCGTTATTGCTACCTCGACGGATCGCTGCTGTAATTGAGTTGACCAAACGCTCTTTTAGTTCTTGTTCGGCGATCGCACCGTAAGCTTTGAGTAATTTGTATTGCCCTGCTTGCAAGTAAGTAACTAAACGCTGCACAAATGGATTAGGGTCAATATTAGAAAACCCTAGTTCTGAGGTATTTAAGGCATTTTTTAGCTTTTTTAAGGGTATTTTTAGTGATTTGCGCTTGGATAAGCGGTTAATTCCAAAATCTTCTTTTGCTTGCTCGATTTTACTCGTTAATTCTGGTCTATAACTTAATATGCGTTCTAATAATAACTCGGCGGCTTTGAAAGTAACTTGCCGATCGCTCGTCCATATGCCCTCAAATTGGCGCGATGGATCGACATCAAAATTAGTTGGTAAAGTGGGCGATCGCTTTTTCCCCACATTCATAAATCGCTCTCTACATACCAAGCAAGTTGCGTATTGCTGACCGATGACGACTAAGTGCCATTCTTGACTTAGAGCATCTTCCAAATCGAAGGCGATCGTCTCATAGAAGCCAGAAGCGTTAGTAAAATCGGTTTCTAGCGCCGACAAAACGTAAACATGCTCGCTGCGTTGGGCAATTCGCCTGTAACGATGAGCTTCTTGGCGATAATAGCGTTCGCGCTGAAAGCTAGCAATTAGTAGTGGACGATCGCTACTAGCTGCTAGGACTTGATCCTCCATAGCATGGGAAAGCGCGGTCAAGGAAGCCTTGAAATAAAGCTGAGGTCTTAGCTGCGGTAAAGCTTGGAGAAGATCGCTCAGTACGGAAACCGTAGAAATGCTCATGGCTGTCTTTTGGGGTCGTTGCACCTAAGTTGCCAGTTACTTGCTGCCCAAAGTGCAAGCAGCCAAACCGAACTTTGTTGCTGACAAAGCTTGGTATAGCTATCTGGAACTGGGAGTTTTGGCACTGCTTTGGGATGGGGATTTTGGCGATCGCTAGTTAGAGAGGCAACAAAGATCGCGTTCTCTATCAACTTATCCTACCGAGCATTGCGATCGCTTTTCTTGAATTGGCAGGCTTTAATTGCTCAATTTACAGCGAAAAATTTACTGCCATACCCGTCAAATGTTATATCTTCTTTAAGGCATTAACTACAGAAGTCACAAGTGTAAAGGATGAAGGATGAAAAAAAATCTTTACGTGCGTAAGGCTGCAATACATTGTGTCCTTAGCGGGTAAACAACATAGATTTTTTCCTCGCTCGAATGCTCGTCTGTTTGGGGTGAGGGCTTTTATCCTTCGCATTTTTATTTAAGGGCGATCGCCCCGATATTTTATGCAAGGTCTAAATCCTTGTCCACAGCTAATTGCTAAACATTTTTTGCCGCTTTAAAATATGAAAATTGCTCAAATTGCTCCATTATGGGAGCGCGTTCCTCCTTTTCGCTACGGCGGGATTGAACTAATTGTCAGTTTACTTACAGATGAATTAGTCCGTCGGGGTCATGAGGTTACTTTATTTGCCTCTGGCGACTCAATTACTATAGCTAAACTCAATTCTGTACACGACCAAGCACTACGCCTCGATCCTACTATTAAGGAGGCAGGGCTTTACGAACAGATGATGCTCTCTGAAGTCTACAGTCAAGCTCATCGTTTTGATATTATTCATTCTCATGTTGGCTGCGCGGCGCTGCCTTACAGTCGTTTTGTTAAAACTCCCACAGTGCATACTATGCATGGAGTTTTTACCCCTGACAATGAGAAAATGTTTCGTCAGTT
>QQTW01003705.1_pt1 | contig 11342 bp, 6 predicted proteins | sample 1904831 | NCBI WGS metagenome assembly QQTW01 (sample SAMN09435610, study PRJNA476489) | Subsurface metagenome, whole genome shotgun sequencing project.
TGACTCTATACATTGAACGAATGCAGAGCCTTTCGAGTGTGTAAGCCAGACCATGTTTGCATAATCATGTGTATTTTCCGCGCGTTCGTGGGCTTTGATTGACCTATTTTAGTGGCGCCAGTAATACCAAAGCTTGAGCCGAGATTGATCAGTCATCCAGAGTTGACGTCATACATCTACTGGATTATAGATACTTTGCGAACATACACACGCTTTTGTGTCGGCCAACTCAAAATACCCTCAAACTGAAGCTCTCCACACAGACCCTCATTTTCTCTATATTCGCCCTGATAATGGCAAGCCTGATGCCCAATTTTGTCTCCCGCTTCTTCCGCCCTTTCACCACCTCCACCAAAATGGGTCTCGGACCCGAGGGGGGCGCCCAGAACATCCCTGACACAGCTCAGAAGTGCACCGTCGCCGCCGGCTGCTTCTGGGGCGTCGAGCACCTCTTCCGCAAGAACTTCGGCGACAAGGGACTCTACGATGCCCGCGTCGGATACATTGGCGGCGACGTCAACAACCCCTCTTACCGCGCCGTTTGCACCGGCCGCACTGGCCGTACGTAATCATGCTCCTTTCTCTGGTATTTTTGTCTTTAACTTATACTCGAACAGACGCCGAGGCGCTCCAAATGTCCTTCGACCCCTCCCGCCTCGCCTACACCGACCTCCTCGCCTTCTTCTACAAGATGCACGACCCCACGACCAAAAACCGGCAGGGCGCCGACACCGGCACGCAGTACCGGTCCGCCATCTTCTACCACACGCCGGAGCAGGAGCGGCAGGCGCGCGAGGTCACCGAGAAGGCGCAGAAGCAGTGGTGGAAGAACAAGCCGATCACGACGGAGATCTTGGAGGCCGGGCAGTGGTGGGACGCGGAGACTTATCATCAGTTGTACTTGGATAAGAACCCCGGCGGGTATGAGTGCCCGGCGCATTATGTGAGAAATTTTGGGGACTTGGAGTAGGGGAGGCGATATTGCTGGAGGGGGGAGGTTTTTGACGTGTATGTATTAGAACAGCGAGAGTGAATTATGATTTCGACCCACAAATTTCTAATATCACTATATCGATTGCTTTCGATGTGTGAATGAAGTGACGAATCAGGCGTTTCTATTCGCCATAACCAGACCATTGGTACGCCTTACATGCCTTACATAACCAAAGTATGAAGAACGATGACTCTTGAATGAGCATCACAAGCTACCATACACAGACCCACTCACCATTCATTCGAGTGAATAGGACAGCCCACTTCAAGTACTCCACGCACGTATCCTCTCCTGTCTGCCACGGTCTATCCATGAAGGCACGACCACCAACTCGGCCACCCCAGGCAATAGCATCGGCAACCTCTCGCTGCTGCCACAAGGATGCCGCTGCTGCCAAGTCATGTGGCATAAATCACCAACTGCGAAGCCATTACTCAGCGACTCCGGTAGGATCTCATCATCTGGTCTAATCGCCCCTGGTGTTTCTTTTGATGCCGGTACTTGTCTTGTTGAATCCTCCTTCGCGTCATCTTCGTCAGGGCAGTCATGTGCACTCGCCAACCATGCATTTACACAGCGGCAGTAATACCTCTCCATGGCGCCGGGACTGTTCTCCACTGCCTGTTTGATCGGCTCGGCGAGTGGGGGCGGATGTATGTGCAGGATGTCCTGCCGTCGTAGGCGGATTGGATGTGAGGGATTGCTGTTGTCTACAGGTCGTACCTTGACATCTCTACGCTCTAGAGCAGGCCGGGGAAACCCGTCGTTGTAAAAGAGCTTGGTGACCGGGTCGTAGAAGATGCCGTGCCCGGAGCCATATACTGGAACCCAATGGTTAGGGATCCCAGCGACCTGGTTATCGTACATGAAGCGACTCGGCGGGCTGGTTGAGGTGGAGGAGGTGTCGCACGCAGGTGATGTGCACTCTTCTGACGCTGTGTCTGCACCTTGTTGTGGACGTGCTCGGGGCACGAAAGCCGGTGCCCTCGCCCAGAGCTTGGGGTGGTTTTGGCGCCTTGTCATCGCTGAACGCGGGATCGTAACGTCGACTTCCCGGCTTGTGTTATGTAGAGGTAGACGCGTCGACGGAGTAGGATCACGGAGACGGGAAGCATACTGGTAGACCTACCAGGCACACTATTAGCGAACTCGATGTGTCGGCTCCTACGTCACGCAAACGGCAAATAAACAGCGATCATTCTTCTCAACAGATGAAATCGAAATTTTGTATCGAAATAGGAAACAGCTTCTCCTCTTTTGAAGCACGGAGGGATGATTTACTTACCGCACGAAGTTGCTGGCAAATTGGACTCTTAAAAGCAGAGTGGTAACATTCAATGCAGGCGTTTGAAGCGTCATGACCTCCTGGGCTGGGGTTGGCAGTTCGGAACTCCTGCCCGCTTGAACCCGATGAAGCCATGGACTAGTGGTTTTCTGACAACTTTCGGCAATCTGAAGCTGCGGAAGAGTATTGAAGGGTGGTTGCCAGGTACAACAAGGTTCGTCGGAAATTGTGCATGCTAGATTAAGGCGAGGCGCAAAAAGGGTAGGATTGCCCTCTACTCTAAATCAATAGTGCATAGAAGAGAATTAGACGGAGGTATAAGATGGGAAGGGGAGGCCTTTCAAGTCGGTTGGCTGATGTTGTGAGTCCTATCAGTGTTGATTGCAGGGGTATCGTCTCTCAGCACTCAAAATTTGCGTTTCTTTTTCGCTCCATGTTTACTTTTCTCCTCGAGCTCACGTTTCAATCGCTCGCGCTTCCTATCGGCACGCTCGCGGCTCGTCTCACGTGGAGATGGTGGCGATTCAGGCTGCTTCAGGGGGCGGCCTCTGGGTTCTGGAGATCTAGATGTCGGTATTGGTGGCTTTGTAAGCTTGATCGAACTTCCTACCTGCCCTAGCTTCGGTTTGCTGGGTGATACAGTTGGCTTCGACGGCCCACCTATCCTGCCAAGCACTCCTTTTACCCTCGGAGATGGGTATATCTTTGTGCCGCGTGCCGGTTCAGGCGAGCTTGATTGTGAAGAACTACCCTCCTCGCTTTTCGTCGTTGAGCCCTGCCGCCTTTCTCTAGGCTTTAGGTGAACAGGTTCAAGGTCATCTTCGCTTGCCCCGGTCGTTGAACCGTCATCTGTTGACTCTTGCGCCTTTGTCTGAGCGTTGATGCCTCTTTGCGGCAGGGTCATCTGTGCAGACGAGGTACGCCCGCTTAGCGAAGGCCGAACTAGGCCGTCCGGCGTTGTTTGTCTCTGTAACAGGAAAATGAGCCTTGGGCTGCAACGGCTTTTCACAATGCTTACCTGAAAATCGTTTGCCGTGGAGGTTTGGGATTGAGATTGTGAAGCTTTTGCTTCCCCGTCCTCTGCCAGCGGGGTTCCATCACTGAGACGCTCCCACCAATCTCCATAAGTAAGCTGCTCCCCAAAATTCGAAGAGCGGAAGCCTTCGGATTTTGCGAAAAGTTGCGAGAGGAGGCCTTGATAAGTACCAGGGACGTCACCGTCATCAGTAAATTGCCTCCGCCACAGTTTTTCGTCGACCGGAGCGAGACCTTTCACAGATTTGCCGATATCCACTTCAGATACAACTTTTCGGCTAGACTTTGATAGCATGGCAGTAGGAAAAACCTTTTCAAGTTCAACTCCTTCCAATTGCAATTTGTCTGTGAACTTGCTGATCACATGATCTTTATCCTTCAGGATATCTAGGAGAGAATCAAGACATCTATGCAATCGCAATTGTTCACCAAGTAGCGGCAGGATAAGCTCATTCGTCAATGTCGTTTTAGGAGATGAAGCGAGGTAGAATGGCCATTGGAGTGCCTTGAGCGGTTTCGGGAGAGGTGAAAATGCGGTCAACTGTATACCTGCGATATCGCTACTTCTAGACAGTGCAAGCTTCGTGCCTGGAACTTCATTCAAACAGTCTTCGATTTTCTGAAGAAGCGTTTGGCGCTGGTCACTCTCGAGGGGGTCGATATCCGTTTCGATTTCCCAAGCCCGCTGAACCAGCGGACGTTGATCCAAAGCCTCGCTCCAAACATTGGTGAGATCTGTCACCCATACCTTATAACGTGATGGGCCAAACTCATGCTTCACAAGAAGGGGAGGAATTGGCGCTTCGGAACCGTTTTCGTAGTTGAGGAGCTTCCAGGTTGATGCCATAGAAACCAGACAATCCGTTCTAGAGGTAGGAGTGCATGATGAACTAGGTGCTAGCTACAGGATGAAGGAGCAAAAGGCAGAATGCCCCACTATGCTGAGTCAGCCAGGACCCTGGATCACACCTATATAGCAAACAACAAGTGCGCCCCTGCGCACACAGGCCGCCTAGCAAAATGCGAAGAAAGCTCCTCCAGCGCCTCGCTAAATATATCATCTTGAATATGCCCATCTGAACCATTTGCCTCCCGTTCCAAAACGCCAATCCACTGTAATTTGTAAATGGCCCATGGTTGACCTGTTGACGAAGGCTTCTTCCAGATCAGTCTGGAGGTCCGCGTAATATCATGCTGCCGGCCCAGTAGTAGGCGGCATCCAAACAAGAGGAGCAGGGGCAATTGGTGCTGATGGTGGGGGGGGGGGGCACAGGATGCTTTTCCTTTCGCCTTGGACGGCGAATTGTTTGCTGAGCGGGTAGGATCAATGGAGTAGGAGGTGCCAAATAGCCTGACCGGGGCACAAACTGCTTCAGTTGATCACCGTGAAACGTGCCCTTCACCTTCCGACCGTTAACCTGCTGAATGGTGAACGACACACCATGTCCTCCATAACCAGACACTTTGAACGGACCACGCCAGCGAGGTTGCAATTTGCCAACCCCCTCTTGGTACAACATGACCAAATCACCAACTGCGAATGTCACCGGTTTGACCCCCCGGTCATATCTCGTCTTCATGGCATCTTTGTGTTGCTCGCGGCGCTGTCGTATCATGTCATATGTCTCTGCTCTGTAAGAGATATAGGCCCGGACTGCGGCGACATGAACTAAGGGCTCCTGAATGCGCTGAGCACATTGTGGTATCTGGTTGATGCCTGCGAACACCAGTTTATCATCAACTGAAGCTAGGTTCTGCGGACTCCCTAACAAAATGCCGGCTGGTGATAATCCTAGGTATGAAATAATGCGATGGTTAAGCGCAGAAGTGCTCCGGTCAAGACGCTGGTCCCAGTCATTCAACACCTCTCCTGTAGAAGCCTTCTTCAAGACGTCTTCAAGCAGGCGGTTTGTGATCTCAATCAGCCCGGTGCTTTTATGAGAGCCGGAGGGGCTGAAATCAATCTTAACGCCTCGTCCGCGCAAATAGTTCTTGACGTCTTGGTTAATGAAGTGCTGCCCCCGGTCAACGTACAAAGCAGTGGTAGTGGTGAACCGATTGAACAAGGACTCCAAGCACCGGATGACATCGGACGCATTGTCTGTTTGGCAAGCCTCAGAAAATGAGAACAAGGAACAATAACACACCAAGTGCAGAATGTAGGTGTGTCCTGCTTTCGTCCTGGGAAGAGGACCGATGAAATCCATACCCATGAGCTGGAATGGGTGCCACACGGTGATAGGATGTAGTGGTTGTGACTTAGTAGCTGGACCGTGTCGGGCGCATTGTAAACAACCAGCAATGTACCGTTCCACGTCCTCTGACTGACCGGGCCAATATGCCAGCCCCTGGAGTTTAGCTAAAGTGCCTGCTTTTGCCCAATGCCCACTGTTGTCATGAACCTCCTGTAGTACTGAAAGCACCTTGCCCTCCGGTATACATGGCAAATGAAGCTGGCGACGATATATCCATAGGACACCGGTCCCCGGATCGATCTGGGAGTCCAGTGCATTGCGCATCGCCTTTGCGTTGGTAGGTGGTTTGCCCAAATGAATGCAGTAGACATCACCAAACCATTCAGAGGTGAGATATGCTTCTTTCCATGACTGGTCAGATCCAGATGACGGATCCAGGACTTCTGCTGTAGACGGAGGAACTGCCTTCAGGGAAAACACACTGGCTCCACCGATGGTACCGTGGACGGTGACCTCTTCTTTTACTGCTGGGTCCAGTGCACGTAAGAACTCCTCGAAGCCACCCTTTCCGTCCTTCCAGATCCATTTTGCACCTTGTTCTGAAAGTACCTTCCGAGCAGCACGAACTGCCTCATCATCTGCACATTGATCGTCTCGGAATAGAGCTCTAGAAAGGCCATCTGCCACCTTGTTGCGGGGTCCCGGAATGTATTGGATGACGACATTCAACCGACGCAGCTTGTCGGCCCAGTGGCCGTAGATGCCCTCATGCAGATCAGAAGATAAGAAATGCGTCAGCGGTCTGTGATCTGTGTGAATGATAGTGGTGTTGTATGGGTGTTTGCACAGATAGTCATATTTAACAGCGAATTTGACCAGTGCACACAGCTCCTTCTTGTAGGTAGCATAGAGTTTCTGAGTGCGAGTCCATGTGAATGAATCGTATAGAATTGGGACCTCAACGGCTTGCAAAATGCCGGACACCATGGAATCAAACTGCTCCAGTTCAGACTGACCAGACGTTGGCATTGTCTTCTTCTTGACGAAGGAATCTTCAGGTGACCTGAATTGTGTGACGGCAAGCCCAGCTCCACTACCAGATGCATCTGTGTAGAAATGAACCACAAACCGGAGGTCAATGCCATGCATAGAGGTGGTGGTGGTGCACTTGATCTGTAGGATTTCAAAAGACAGCTGCTCCGAGCCGCCCCATCTCCACTCGACTTTGCCTGTCAGGCGTGTCAATGGCCTGGACAACTCCGCAAAGTTCTTTACCCATCGTTTTGTTATGCCAATTGTACCTAAGAAGCCTCGTACTCCAGACTGATCCGAAGGTACCTTCCATTTCATAATCTTAGCAATACGATCCTCCAGGATCTGTACCATGCCACCAGCTTTGTGGACGACTCCCAATGCGCGAATGGTCTCACAGAACAGGCGGAGCTTCTTGAACGACAACCGGAGTCCTGCCCACTCAATGCGAGGAAGAAAATGATCTCTCAAGAAGGCAAACTGATCTTCGAAGCCTTTGAAGCCGCCGAAGAAGTCGTCCATGTAGAAAACGAGCTTCGGTGGGTGAGCCGGATCGTCTGAATGAAGTAGTGAGGGTTCTGGTTGGGGCGGAGGAATAAAACCAAATGCCCTGTAAGCCAGCTCTGTCATGGTAAAGCCGGCGGATTGCGAGCCTTGAGGCATGCGTGTCGGTTGCAATTGACCGATGCCACTGATTGTGAAGGCAAACAGATGCCTGTCATCCGGATGCAGTTCGATGGTGTAGTACGCATGCTTTAAGTCGGCGGCAAACAGGCAGGTGTGCTGGGGGTTGGACAGATTGTCATGTACCTTGGAAGACAACTCCAAATAGGAACCAGGCAGGTCTTCGTTGACCCTGGAATAATCAAATGTCAACCGGGGCTCATCTGTCGGTGTAGGGTCTTCCACTTTGTCGACCAAGACTGCTCTGGCATTCCACTCCGACAGCCTACCATTTGCTGGTTCTGTGTATTCATAGATGCCTCCCTTGATGCCGTCCGTCACCAGCTTGCGTAACCACCACTCAGTATGCTCAGGCCATCTCTTTTGTTGTCGGTTATTGACCACCTTCGTTCCAGCCTTCAGCCGGACTCGGTGCACGATGAGGTCAGTGCACGGAAGATCTGAGAGGTCTTTTGCACCATTCAAATGCTTGTACTGCCAAAGCAAACAAAGCACTCTCCGCCTGTCTGTAACAGACGGGATCAGGGGGCCCAGCTCCAGACCGATCTGGGACCTCCACTCCTCAAGTTCATCATCCGGAGGGCAATCTGACTCTGAATATGCTCTTCTGGCAATCCGCCTTGAGGGCAGCGGACTGACGGATGAGCACCTTGCCCAGCTACGTGAAATTGGACGTCGAGGCACCTGGTCAATGGGTGCTGGTGTGCCTGTCGCGTCAAATTTGCCAAATGAGAAACCAGGGCGGAGAATGGTTCGTGGGTGGGGGTCATCTGATGATGTTGCAGTTGCCCTCATAGACACAACGCCAGTCTTGAAGGTTCCTTCGGCAGCTGGTTCTGGATTCCCAGACGTAATAGATGATGCAACTGGGGCAGCATGTCGTCTGGGCAGTTTAGGGTCATGCGCTGGACCTACTAAAAATCCGGCTCCTCAACGTCGGACAATTCGTCGCCGGAGTCAGATTCCGAATCAGAATCCGTTTCGTCACCAGGTTGAGGCTGCTGAATGATAGGAAAAGCTGCCTTTGGATACATGAGAAGGTTGTGATCCGAATGAAAGACAAGCTCCGGACCAACAACCTGACGCTGTGCCTCACCGATATTTGGATCGCCAACCAGGATCCTGGAGCCACGGATGTCGAAGAAAGCATTGACGGCATACAACCAGGGGATTCCTAACAACAAGCTTAGGTGGTCACCCGAATGTACCTTCGAGTCGGGGCCCACAAAACAACGGATATCTCGCCAGACGTCTTGTACTCCAACATTAAGCCAGACGTAGTGATGTAGCATAGTCTCATTGTTGTCGGCGGTTTGCATCGTCAATCCGTAAAAGCCAACCTCAGAAAGCGGACGGGGTTCCAGTGCTAATTGTTTGACCAACCCGGCAGAGATGATGTTCATGTCCGACCCTTGGTCAGCCTGCGTTTGGTGGCGCTGTAGGTCCACGACCCGACCGTTGGCGTTGATCTTGCAAGGCACCCGGAATGCTTTCTCAGATTTCATGATTGAACCCAGAAAGCGTGTGTGAGCATCAGCTCCAGCACCCACAGAATGACTGACCAAAGACACCGTGCCGACTGTGGACTGAGTGCCCGGCTGAGCAAAAAGTTCTTCCTGTTGCTGAGGCCGCGTCTGAAACTGCATCTGAGGTTGCATCGTGTTTTGTTGTGGAGCAAATTGCCCATACTGGCTATATGGTACTGGTTGCACTTGGCCACCAGGTGGGACCAGTGGATTGAACGTCATGGGCATCATTGGTGGTTGGAAAGGCAAATTGCCCTGGAATTGGGGGACTCCGGACGGAAACAAAGGGTTGAATGCCACACCTGGGGCAGCTGGTTGCTTTGGCTTTTTCTTCTTTGGGATCCGGGTGAGCAAGCGTTTGAGCTCGCGGCAAGCGGTCGGTGACCACGCTATCCAGTCCATCCAGGTCATGTCAACCTTGTTGCTTTTCAGCACCTGGCGGATTGACATTGGACTCTCCATATTGCCGGTCGACTCATCAAGTAGGCCGACAAGCGGGGTTGGTTCAGCACGCTTTCCGGTACGCTTTTGACCCTTCTTCTTGTCACGCCCTTCCTGGAACTGGAAGGTACCTTCAGGATTTGTATTGACAGGTGGTACGGGTTGACTAGTTGATTGTCCTCCAGACTGATCTGGAGCAGGATGCTCTTCTTGATGAGGTCGTTTATTAGGACCTGATCCCTCGCCATACAATGCTGATGCTTTGCCATGACCAAGTGACAATCCGCCCACACCACAGGTGACGGACTTGGAACCAACAGATGATGAAGACGGGGTCATTGGTGCGGAAGCGGACGAGAAGTCTGATGAAGCTAACGCTGGTGTGCCATACGGTTGCACATTGCCGTCGAATGCACCATATCCGGCTCGGGCAAAGTTGGCCTTGGGTGATTCACCGAAAACAATTTGCTTTAGGTAGCTCTGCTCCCAAACAGGGAGGGGTGGGTTCATGCATAGACTGGCAACATGCCCTACCTCCCCACACCGGTAGCACAAAGTGCCATCACTCATCTGCCACAGCTTGGAACCGTTGATATATGGATTGCGAGACTTGGACTTGTCAGGCAAGTCGCGCTGTGGTGGAGGGAACATGCCGCCTCGTCTGGCATTGGTATTGTCTAGTGGCCTCAACGGTGGGCGAGACCGATTGCCGCCCCAAGACTGATTGCCATTCGGTGGTGCTGAATCGGATCGTTCTGGTGCTGCCAATTGTAGCTGTTGGTCTCTTGAAGGTACATTCAGGTTCTCCTGTTGTCGACTAGGAGGTGGGGGGCCATGGTTATGACTGGGGTGAGAATGGTCATGTCCGCAAAATGACCAGGAACGCTGCTCCGGTGGAGGTGCGTGATATTTTGCAATCATGGCCTCAATCTGTGCTGGCTGCAAATTGTTCTCGACCACGGTCTTGTAAAAGGCGAGTTCGTTCGCCTTTCGTTCTTCGTCTGCTAGCTTTTCGAGCTCTAGCTTTGTACGTCTTGCCTCTTCAGCGAGGGTATAGATCTGTCGAAGGGACCTTGTAGGTGAGGCCATGCCACGGGTTGCCTCTTTGCGGACGTCGACATCTGCCAATCCACGAATCCAGGCACGGAGGATAGTATCCAGCATTGCGGACTCCAACAAGGTGAGAGGGGTATTGGTTGCTCGGTCCTTTGCACCCCATCGTTGCATTAGATTGACCACACGCTTGTAGTATGACACCAGAGCCTCATCCGGAGACTGACGCAAGTCAGATATTTCGACGTCGAATGGAACTGGAGTGGCTTCGACTGCCTTAGACGGGAACCGCTCCATGAGAAGATTTTTGACGCTGTTGACAGTTTGTTGTGTGGGCTCGGGCTCAGCTAAGAGCTGAGCAAAGTCGGTATTGCTCTCTGCCCACACGGCAGCGTCATCGGTGAGCAAAAGGTCCAGTGACTCCAGGTACTTGGTCGGAGGCACAACGCCATCAACTTTGCACACTCTGAGTTCATGTTCAAATCGTTTGAGCCATCGACTTGCAGGCACTCCGTCCCGCCCGGAAAAGGATCCACAGAACGAGAATGACGGTTCCTCGGGCATATTGCCGGAGGCCGTGGATGGTGAGGTGGTCAGTGGGGTAGGTGCTGGTGACACCGAAGAAGATGGTTCAATGGACAGTTTGGCTAACAGGCGGCTCAGTGCTGTTGGATCAATGACTGGCTCCTTTCTGCTGAGTTTTTCGTGATTATGAGGGAGTGACTTAAGGTATGGTGCGAGCTCTTCCAAACGGCTGCTGGGAGCCACCGTTCCAGAGGGTACCTTCTGATGATGGCAGTACCGACCCTCAGATTGATCTGGGGCAAGCTGCCCGATGACACGATGACTGATAAACTGGTGACTTGAAGCTTCTTTCAAGAGGTGGGCAACTGAACGAGAAGACTCTGACAAATTGCACTGGTGGCACAAAGTGGACGAAAGACGAACTGACTGATGAACCGATGGACTATAGACAATTGGCAACTCCAAGGCTCTATACAGTATCGCACCGTGGTCGCCAGAAACCAGACAATCCGTTCTAGAGGTAGGAGTGCATGATGAACTAGGTGCTAGCTACAGGATGAAGGAGCAAAAGG
>QQTW01003706.1_pt1 | contig 11342 bp, 11 predicted proteins | sample 1904831 | NCBI WGS metagenome assembly QQTW01 (sample SAMN09435610, study PRJNA476489) | Subsurface metagenome, whole genome shotgun sequencing project.
TCCTCATCAGCACTTTCCGATACCTTCCTTCTCTTGCTCGGCCTGGCTGGGCGACCTTTTGCCACAGGTTTGAACACGTCGTCATCAATACTATCAGCACCTTCGCTATCTGACTCGGCGTAATTCAACTTCTTCTTTTTTGCCTACACCACATTAATTCTATTTGCAAAACAGGCAGGCCTGCAACTCAGCTAACCTTTCGAGACGGTGTTCCGAAAGCAGTCAACTCTTCAGCGTCCGGTGCGGTCTGCCCAACACATTCACCATTAGCTGACGATACAGGTGAAGGCAGACCTTCTCTGGACCGAGAACCTTCCTTGGATACGTTCTGCTCCGAGACATTGTCATCTTCGTCCGGGGCATCACTACTAGGAGCTGGAGTGATCTGGGAGCTGCTGCTCCGGTTGAAATTCTTAGTAGCAAGCACAGATGCCTTCCTAACATTAGTGGCAAGCCGGTTTGGCAGCGAAGAGGTACTGGAGGCAGTGCTGGGTGTTTTTTGAAAAAACCCAAACAAAGTTTTCTGGTTTTTCATGTTCTGAGTACTGGACGTCGACTTCTTCAAGGCCGGTATTGGAGTAGCTGGTAGCGATGCAGCGGGATCGGCATCGCCTCTCGCCATGCTGCTGAGTGGATGCAATCGAGAATAAGGGGATAAGGGAGTTTCTCAATTGATTTGCATGTCAACGCTGATCACCAAAATTCCTGGGGACGTGATGCAGGCGCGACCATTTTACCAATTTAGCGCGTCAAACTACGCAGTAGTAGGCCTTGGTATGCTCGAATAGTTGTGCTACTCGGGCACCTCCTGCAACGACACAGAACATGCGACAGACCCCGCACGTTTTACATTGTAATCCGTCCCATTCCAAGTGTTCCAAGTCAAGCACTCTGCCAAGTCAAGCAAACAGTACGTTCCCAGGCATACTCGATCACAGATATGAGGTGAAGCAAAATCTATGTCCCTGACTTTCCCCTATGCGAGCTCTGTGTCTCTCGATTATCACACTTATGACTCTTGTGAATTTTCGTACTGGAAACAAAGTCAAGGGAGGGTTGCTTCTATGGTACAGGCATAATTTGGAGCACAAGACGCGAAGACATCCCAAGCCACTGCTCGTGCCACTGCCATCTCTACTCTTTCTCCATATCATAAGGTCTGACCCCGGCCGAATCCTGACGTGTCTTTTGTCTTTGCAATCGCTGCCGATTTTTCTCCGCTCTGAAATCCATGGTTTCTTGCTGTACTTTTGCAAAGTCCTCCCTCCCGGCCTCGTCGCCCTCTTTCCACCCAGGACACGTAAGCCCGGCTTTCTCGTATGCCTCATCGCTGATGACAGTAATGAATTTCATCTTCCACTTCCCTATTCTGAGGATTAGGAGATCTCCATCTGTAATGTACTTTTCGGTTTGCGACCCTGGTGCAGTTGTAATAGGAGTGAATGCCAGATAATCGGCCATTTGAGTGGTGGTAGCACCACGCCCAGTTTTCGAGCCAACGTGGCACCCTTTGTTTGCGATGAGCTTCGCCCCTTCAGTCCTCGAAGATACAAGACCCGCAGACCAAAGCACTTTTGAGAATGGCTGATTCACCACCAGAGATCGCGGTAGCTTCATATGAGTCGAAGGCGCATCATGCGCAGTCGTGGGTTTGGCATACTTGTTGACTAGAGGATTCCAACCACCAGGAGCTCGTGATTCCTCTCCCTCCGTTTCGGGCTGCGATGCACGTACGGAGCCGACTGTGAGGTTTTTGTCGAACAATGTCATATGTTGCTGCTGAGCACTCCGAGCCGCGCCCAACCCATGAACGAGCTCTACAAACTCGTAAGCCAACTTGTGCTGAGCAACCCTCTTGGACTCATCCAACCGATGCTCTTCCATAATGCTTTGGATTTCTGGAATGGGAAGGAAGGTAAAGAGCTTGAGATATCTTTCCACATCCGCATCTGCGGATCGAAGAAAAAACTGGTACAGATCGAAAGTGCTGGTCATTTGCTGGTCGAGCCATATAGCATTACCAGCACTCTTCCCAAATTTCACGCCTGCCGAGGTTGTGAGCAGCGGGACGGTAAACCCCATCGGCTCATTGATATTACCCCCGTCTTTGGGTGACTTGCTCATTGACGCTGTGAATTTGTGACCTACATGACCTTGGAATGATTGGTCGTTCTCGAAATGTATCGGCTCGACTTTCTTGATAGCCGTGATGCTCTCGATGCCAGCCAAGATGTTGCCAAATTGATCAGCACCGCCAATTTGGACCTGGGTTCCCTTTTTGAACAGCTCCCACCAGTCCCATGCCTGCAGTAGAGGGTATGAGAACTCGGCGTAAGACATGCCAGTACCATTTTCAAGGCGATTCTTGACCCTTCAGAAGGACAATATCAGCTGAGAGATCTGTGACCTGGGCAGACGTAGTACTCACGTGTCCCTCCCAAGAAGGGGTCCCAAGCGTGCTCCACTTCCAAGAATGCGCAAAAAATCAGCCACTGGTAACTTCTGATACCAGATGCTGTTGTTAGCAACATCCCTCCTCCACGCCCACTCTCGTGCATAGCCTCTCCGTCCGGCGTATGTTTCCATCGTCGCACCCAGTCTTTTCAGTTGTAAGTGCATGTTTGCCATAGCCGCCTTGCGTTCAGAGGTATGTCCTTTTTCTCGAGCGGAGAGCCGGTCGGTAGGATCACCAATCTTTGAGGTGGTTCCGCCGAGCTTTTCTTGTCAGTGGAGTAGAAAACAACAGATAGCGTATTTATTACCAGAAATGTCGACGAGTATCCATGAATAAAAAGCCACCCAAGCGCCATAAACGGGACCAAGTGGCCCACATGAAGTGATGGAGCAGTAGGATCCACTCCGACATATGCACCAACCCGACGCTCCGTGAGCAGGTAATCAAGATCTTCTCGCGTGCTAGATGTCCGTCAGCGCATGTGTATGTTCAGTTCTGCGACGCTGCATCACCCTACGATCTGATTGACGAATCCTCGCTCCTCCAGCAGACTCAGCATGCTTTGCTTCTGTCCATTCCTTATGGCTTCAGCTCTTTGCTCCCATTCTGCCATCGCATCCTGGATTCTCCTGATGTGAGTTCGAGTGATCCATCGTCTCTGCTGGGCTTGCGGCAGCTGTGATCCTCGGTAAGAAAGTTTCCATTGACAAGGCAGGCAGATATGTGGCTTGTTCAGTGGAGGGATCGAGAATAATGAGGTACTGCGCGGCATCGAGAGGGATCAACCAGGACAGAGGTGCAGAGTCAATCGTAGAAGATCTTTGCTAATTTGAAATTGTACTGATAGCTTCTCCAGTATTCAAATTTCTCGCGCTCGAATCAGTCGCGGATGTCTCTTGGCGTTGCCTTATGTAATCTAGTACTAGTATTAGTAGTATTACTAGTAGTAGTTACTAGTAGTATTGTAGCAAGCTTCTCCACATTCAAGTCGAGCTCATCTCCCCATTTCATAAATGAAGAGACCCTCGAATCATGGTCTGAAAGGTGACAGAAGCGTTCCAAAAGTTCCTGATCTTTATTTCTATCGTCGTCGCACATGAGTAGTTCATCGCAAATGCTGAGTCTCTCTTCGCGGCTATCTTGCCCCCACATTGTCTGAATCCTCGCCTCTACTTGTGCATGGTCCAGGTCGAGCAGCTATCACAGCTTCACATCAGCTTGCTTTGTCTATTCTATACCATTTCTCTTCATGACGGAGGTAGCCGAATTCAAGCTTCCTGGTAGACCGTCCCAGATAAGGTTCATAAGACCAGCGCAGATGGAGGTTTTAGCGAAGTTGGTCTGTTTCCCTCCTTTGGGCCAACTGACCATCATTGAAAGGGAACAGCGAGAAGTGAGAGCTAGGGAGACTAGAGGGTATTTTTCTTGGCTAAGTCTGTGTTAGATTGCGTTCACTGTCCTCCTAGAAGCAAGCAAGGCCTTACCAGAAGTTGCGTGGGAAGTGTCTGTCTGGCATAATTGTCCTACAAAGCAGAATAAAGACTCCAATACATGGGAGGATTTACCGCTTGCTCCGTCTACCAACAGACCCTTTGCTCTAACTGGCGCTTCCGTACCTATATCCTATCACTATAGCTTCTCGGCAGTCCTCAAGCTCAACCCTACCACTAATGCTGGCAATGTTGCGTGTTTCACGATCAAATTTCGTGCCGGACCCAACGTGCCATGGCAGTGGATGAAAGATCAATTTGGCATCCCAGATGGATCCCTTCTGATTTCACAGAGAGACCAGGATAGACTGACACATAGTTGGGCTTCATCAATCTTTGGTGATACTTTTTTACAGCAATGGGAAACAACATCACTTCAGAGTCAAGCCCCAGGAGCTATGCTGTTCAAAGTTCAATCCAAAGATCCTATACCAAGGAACAGTGTCGATGACGCAAAGTATGAGAGTAAGACTTTTGGGTCCTCTGATACTGGCTTTCATCGTTATATGGCTTTGGTGAGAATATGGACGCCGTGGCTCGCACCTCGACATGGGGAGCGCCGGTTCCACATCACTGAAGATGCTCTCTTTTGTTCTTTCCTTACTTGTGAAGGGCAACATGCCGTGCTCTTACCAGTTAACGGAGTTAATGATACGGTGACCGTTTTCAGGTCAGACGCAGATGGTCATATCATAGTTGCGGCTAGAAACGATGGTAGTGCGGAAGGCAAATTCGAATTCCTTGCCGCTATATCAGACGACTTTGAGGTAGCAAATGCCGCAGTCATGTACGAGGCACGGAGAATCATTGTTCAGAGCAGATCATTAACAGAGCAGGTACCTCTTGATGCCGCCCATGTGAATACCAAGTCTGTAGATTCTACCACTAAACTCCTTTCAAAAGACGACAGTAGTGACGGCACACAGCCGGAGCCGAAACCGCAGTGGCTCGAGGATTGGTACGACGGATTGACCTATTGCACTTGGAACTCCCTAGGACAAGACCTAACCGAGGAGAAGCTGTTCGTTGCGCTCGATGATTTGGCTACCAATGGCATCCATGTCTCTGGTTTGATCATTGATGATAACTGGCAATCACTTGATGGGATGCAAGGAAAGACTTCCCAATTTCAACGCGGCTGGACAGACTTCGAGGCAAACAACAAAGGATTCCCTCAAGGCCTCAAGACAACTATCGCAAGAATTAAGAACGAGCATCCAGCAATCAGCAATGTCGCGCTCTGGCATGGCCTGCATGGCTACTGGGGAGGAGTATCGCCTTCTGGCACAATTGCAAAGAATTACAAAATCACTGAACTAAAAAAAGATGCTAGAATAGCGGGAGACAAAATCCTTGCCGTGGATCCATCAGATATCCATCGAATGTACGATGACTTCTATAGATTCTTGGCCTCTTGTGGCATAACTTCAGTCAAAACAGACGTGCAATTCTACTTGGACTCGATTGCATTGACAGCAGATCGAAGGGCTTTTACAATAGCATATCAGTCGGCTTGGACCACTGCACATCTACGTCATTTCGCTGGAAGAGCTCTCTCGTGTATGAGCCAGATTCCCCAGATCTTATTTCACTCCTTCCTGCCTGTCAACACGCCTAGGATTCTCCTCCGGAACAGCGACGACTTCTTCCCCACCGTACCTAAGTCGCATCCTTGGCACATCTTCTGCAATGCACATAATGCTCTTTTTGTGCAGCATCTCAACGTCCTACCAGATTGGGACATGTTTCAGACATCGCATGCTTATTCCTCCTTCCACGCTGCAGCGAGATGTGTAAGCGGTGGTCCAATTTACATCACCGATACACCTGGAGAACATGACCTCGATCTCGTGGCGCAATTCACGGCTCTGAATGTGCGAGGTCAGACAATCATATTACGACCTAGTGTAGTGGGCAAGACAATCGGGATCTATGATCCCTACCACGCGGGTCACATCTTGAAGGTAGGCACCTACAACGGAGCCGCACAGACAGGAAATGGGATTATCGGCCTCTTCAACGTCTCAGACCATGAGGTAAGCGCTATGATACCAATCACCGATTTCCCGGGCGTGCACGTTGCATCCTCGGAAGAAGATAGGAATTCCAAATCAGGACCTTCTAGACAGTTCCTCATCCGCTCTCACGTCAACGGCCAAATCTCCCAGCCCATCACACCTACTACTCCCACCTTTCCTTCGAACCTAACCCTAATCACCCTTCCCATCCGTGGCTACGATATCCTGACTGCCCATCGAATCTACGACTTTCCCCTCTCAGCCGCAAGCGCAGAACCCCAACCACGAAAAGACCAGGCCCCCACTGGAGCTGTAACAGAAAAAAACCCAACAATAACATCTATTGCAATCCTCGGCCTCCTCGGCAAAATGACCGGCGCATGCGCCATCACTTCCACGTATTTCGAACCCTACCACAGCAGCGGTAGTCATAATTTGAGGATTTATGTCTCACTTAAAGGGTTAGGGACGATGGGCATCTGGATCTCGGATCTAGAGGAGAGAAGTATCGACGAGGGGTTCCTGATTACGATACTGGGGAAGGTGGTACCGAGGAAGAGGGTTGTGAGAAAGATTCTGAGTGTTGAGGGGAATCGGACGTTAGGAGAGGAGGGCAAGGCGAAGGCAGGGGTGTTGGAGATTGATCTGTTAGGGGCTTGGAAGGAAATAGGTTTGGATAGCGGATGGAGCAACGAGGTCAGGGTTGGGGTGTTCATACATTCTGAGAAGAGGAAAGATGGAGCTGAAAATAACCAAGGACAACAGCCATGAGCTATGTTGAGAAAGAGACGGGACGACAGACAGACAGACATATCTACCTACCTATAAGGCTATAAGACCACAGACAGAGACTGCACAGATATAGAAATTGAATTGGTTAAGAACTTCATGCATACCTACCTCCCAATCGAACACCATACTTTCAGCTAGATAGATCTCCCCTCAGTGAGCAACAACCCCAGTACCAGAAATAGGTAGGACAGACAGACAGAACAAGCAGAGAGAGGAGCAGCAGCAACCCGCCCTTCCGAACCCATGGTGAAATCGCAAACGTAAGGATTTTCCATGCCCCTGTATCTTTTTCAGGGGAAAAGGGGGGGAGCCGCAACGCCAGCAGAAGTAATACTCCAGAAGCGAGCTGGATACATACACAGCAAAAAAGATAAAAAGTGTCAACGCCGGGATAGTAGAAACCTTCGCGTGCAGCCCTCCTTCGCATGATTGTTGATGTAGATGTGTGAGTGAAAAGGAGATTCTATAGCACATGGATCCCGTGTCTCTATCATAGTACCAGACACTTTTGTACTTACCAATGCCAAGGTCTCCATAAAATTGAGAAGAACAACACCCATAGCCAAAACGATTTTCCCAATATTTGCAATTCGAAGCACTCGTCCGAGTCGGTAAAACATCTGATGACTCACTCTCTCTCTCTCCTACCTCGCCTACCCAGTCCATCGTTCAAGAAAGCTCACTAACCACAGACTTCGCTGCCGGGATAGCCAGAACAGCATAAGTCAAGTGCACGGGCAAGACCAGGGGGGAACCACCACAGATGAGGTCGGTCTCGAAGCAGTAGGTCACCACCTTATCTGCGGAGATGCCCTGGAGCGGCTGATCGCGGAGCGGATCTCAAAGAGGACAGCGGCTCTGACTTTTGCGGCTACGGCAGAGGAAAGGAGTTTGGCGCCTAGGTGGACGATTTGTGCGCCTTGGCTGTTTTTTCTGTTGGTTAGGTCTCTGCAGGTAAGATCTGTGGGAGGGAGGAGCAAGAGAGCCAACATCTTACCTATATCCACTCAACACAATATGCGTGTCGGGGCACCGACTAGCCCCCAGACTAGCCATTGCAGCTAGTTTGGTAGCACCATCTGCATCGCCACCACCCAGGTAGCTGGGGATGTCAGCCTTGTAGTCAACGCCCTGGACGGCGACGTTCAGCTTGCCAAGTATGGCTTCCAGAGCGCCGAAGAATGGCGGGCCGGCGATGGAGCCGACGTTGCCAAATTCGACGGTGCCGCGGGCGAAGATTAATGTGACGCGTCGGCAGGGCGCTGAGGTTAGGTCATTCCTGGTTGTGGGGAAGATGCCACGCTCAGAGAGGTCGGCGAAGACGGTGGGGATGGTGGTGAATCCGCAGGGTTGCATCGGGGTTGGGGAGCAGAGAGTGAAACAGATATAGAGCAGAAAGAACAGAGATTTCGGTAGCATGATGAGTGATTAAAAGGGAGGACATAGAATCAGGTAGGAGATGGAAATCAGAAGGATAGTTGAGTGACTGCTTGCTTGATTTGAAGAAAGAAGACCTGCCTTCGCTGGGACATATTACAGCTTGTCCAGCAGCACGTCTAGACATTGGTGGAATGGAAGGCGGGAATATATACATCGTTTGGTATATCGAGCAACAAGTCGAATCTGAAGAGGAGAAGCATCAGGGATCCTCGGTACCTTGCCCTTGAACGAGCACGACGCCCCGAAGCCAGGTTCGGATAGCCTTGACAGATCTATTTTGACACCCTTGGTGGCTTGAAGAAGATGCAGCCTTGAGAGCAACAGACCAAGCTCTCGGAAGCTCGAACAGAAGTGTGGGCGGAGCTAGATAGAGGCCGCACGAACTCCCAGGGGGGGTGAGATCGTGATTTTGCTGGAGTCAAGCATGCCATGCTTTGTACATCCCAACTTAGAGATGGCTAGCAGCGGCTTAAGGTAATGATTGTCTGCATTGTAAGATTGAAATTGTGCGCGTCCACCTACACGCTGATGGATGGATGTGATAAGGGAGATGGGCGGTTGGCGAATAGAACTGAAGGGTCACATTACATGTAAGGTTAATAGGTTAGGGCTAGTTTTTGACCATACTTACAATCCCTCTCCGGAGGTCTTCCGGTCCGCTGGTCCAATTATTTACATCACCTCCTCCTAAAGACAATTTCCCCTTCCATCACACACCGCATTCAAATGGATCTAGCAGTGTGGAAATGACTGCAAGAGAGTTCTGTGTGATTGCATACCCTACTCTCACCATTGGCTTGTTGACACCCGCCGTGAGTCCTCTGGTCATCGGTGTTTCTGCACTTCTTTACATTGAACCACAGCCGTCAGCTCACTATCTTTCCCGTAAGCTTTCCCTCCACATCAAGCGCAAGCCTTCTTGCACCAGCGATGATGCTGATCAAAAGCTCTAGTGAACTCACACGCGACGTTGAAGCAAGTCCGGCAACTTCCCCTTTCAGTCCTCCGTTACACCCCCCTCCACGCATTGGTCGAGTGCCGTCTAGGCGCCCGGGTAGCACTGAGCTGAAATCCGCATCTGTCATCTGGTGACCATCATCGTACCTGCAGCTATCCTCCTTACTTTCCCTTGAACCGTCTTGAGAACCGGCGCTGATGCCCAGCTTGGAAATCTAGGGAAGCGTCTTGCGCAGCGCCTATATAATGCATTTTAATTTTGCGACGAGTAACGTGTACGGCTTCGCAATATAATTGTGTGGGGTATCTACGCCGTTACTTGCACCTAAATGTTCTTCGAATCGGAATCTGTTTCGGAAGCGGATGAAGGTCTGTCCTCCGAGATCAAAAACAGTACGTGTCATTGGGCGTCATCCAAACTTAGCAATGAAATGGCTACTACTCTCACCAGTCGCTAACTCGTCACTATCAATGTCATAAGGTCTACCGTACCACTCGCACATTATAAAATCCATTGAACAGCCTGCGATTTATCATTTGGTCACCAAAAGAAGCTTGAATTTATGTTCTAATCCATAGATGATATTCTCCGGAGCTGGTAGAGATCATAAGTGAAATTACCAGCTCATCATCTAAAGGCGGTGTATCGTCCTCCACGTCCAACACACCTACTTCTTGATTCATCATTTTCTCGGACGAGAAATGGCACACTACACAACCGCTACATATCAATAGACTGAAAGTAAGAAAGAGTTCTTGTGTTTCGATTGTCAACTTTGCTTCGATTTTCGTACTCTAACGAGCAAGCTCAACAGCTTCAACTTGTGGAATAAATCAACAGCGGGAGACTTCTGAGAGCCCCTTTGAGCTATGCAAGCGCAACACCTGTGGCAAAGGTAAGGGGTGCCATGAGTAGTTCAGCTTTCCACAATACATGCTACCCATGACAAAGGAAATCAAGCTCTCAATTTTCAAGCCAGCGCCTTGACAGCAGCCTGCCAGTAGGCCTTTCGAGGTTCAGGCTCAGTACCCACGCATTCCTTGATGTACTTGGCCCAGCCCTCCTCATTGCCCTTCTTCAAGCCCTCCCGAATCTCAGGTGAACACTGCGTCTGGAGGAACCAGGCGGCGCTGCCAAAGGAGAACTCATCCGCCAATACAAGCTTGAGAACATTGGCAATATCCGAAGTTCCCATCACCTCGAGTCGCGCACGCAGCATGGGAACCGACTGCACGTACTTGCGATTGTATTCGGCAGACTGCATGTTGCGGGTTCCTTGGCCAATGTGGCCCTGTTGGTTGGTGTTGTATTTGAACTCAACACTCTCGAACGCCATCAAGGCAATCAGAGCGGCCTGTTCCGCTTTTGTGAAGATGCTCATCTGCGTGAATGATTTGCTGATCCACCTCGCGGCTTGTATGTTGGTGCGGCACTCCTTGTTGGTCATCCAGTCACAGGTGGCTGAGGAGGGCGCAACGGCGAGGATTTGAGCTGGTGTGACCTCAACCGCCTGAGCTCCGAAGTAGGTGCATTTGGGGTTGGGGTTGTCAGCCGACGGTATTTGCGGGCACTTGAATTCTTCGTGAACTGGAGCGGCAAGGCCGCCTGTGATGGCCAAAGTGGCTGCTAGGACGAATGAAGCGAGCATGGTGGTTGTTTGGTTGCGGTTGTGGGCTGGTTATCCTTACGAAAATTTTTGCGGTCTGTCTCTGGGGGGTTGTCTGATAGAAGCTGGTTTATCGACGTGAGCACGCAATGGCAAGGATGTTTTGGAGGGTGGTGACTAAAAAAGAATGTTGATGGGCAGTCCTCAGAGGTATTTAAGGCGGAAACAGCTTCTCGTTCATAATAATGAAGGCGTTTCACAAAGAACGTCAATGAAAGTGCAGAAATAACAAAGGAGATTCCGCCAGTAGACTAGAAGAATGGGATTGAAAGCACCACAACAACGACAACAGGCACATAGCCTTTGTATAACTTCCTTTGATACTCATTTGAAGTTGAGTGTCATATAAACAACTTGCACGCAATGAAAAAAGGGTGTTATGGTCTGTATCCCTCCCAGCCCAATCATCCTTCCCATTTCCCCTTCCATCCGCCCCAACCAGTAGCACGCAGCAGGCTGGTCCTGCCCCAAAACCCAAACCCAAACCCCCGTTCACAGCAATATATACACTAACTCTATTACT
>QQTW01003707.1_pt1 | contig 11340 bp, 10 predicted proteins | sample 1904831 | NCBI WGS metagenome assembly QQTW01 (sample SAMN09435610, study PRJNA476489) | Subsurface metagenome, whole genome shotgun sequencing project.
TATGTACCATACCCACGTTGCTAGAGCGCTCTAGAATTTGTGTTACGGTCGTCATTCCCCATGCGCCCGCAGTGGAATAGTCAAAGTTTTGGATGGGCCACTTGTCCACGTAGATCGAGCCTTCATCGTTGAACACTTGATTCGGCTTAATCGATTTGGTTTCGAGCGCGATCGCAACATTCAGCGGCTTAAAGGTCGAACCCGGTTCATAGAGGTCGGTCATCGCCCAGTTCTTAAACCGCTCGACGTTTGCTTTGTAATACTCGTTCGGGTTGTAGGACGGCTCAGAAACCATTGTCCTCAGCGCTCCATCCGTGGCATCCATCACCAAAACGACGCCGCGTTTCGCCCCAAACTTCTTGACCTGCTGCTGAAGCACGGTCTGCGCTGTCCGTTGCACCCGACTATCGATCGTCAACTGCAAATGCAGGTTATCAATGTGCAAGAAGCCGCCCGGAATCCGATCGGGCATCATCGAGCCGAGTCCTGTCCGGCTTAACCGCACGGATTTGATCGAGCGCTCTAATAAATTCTTGTGGCTGTGTTCAACCCCTGCTTGACCTTGCTGATCGACATCGACGTAACCAACTACATCAGCCGTGAGATTTTGCTGGGGATACAAGCGCTGCTGCTGTTGCGGCAGATCTATCCCGTCAATCTGTAAATCTTGCAGCCGATCCGCCGCATTCTCAGACAGCGCCACTTCTAACCGAATGCCGCTATCTGCGGTATCTAGTTTGCGTAAAATTTCTCCGGCAGACTTACCCAAAATCGGAGCCAACTTCTCCGCCACAACGGTTTTAGGCTCTTTGAAGGCAATGGGATGCGCGTAGAGTGTGTAGACCGGATGATTGATCGCTAGCACATTGCCCACGCGATCAAGAATGGGACGACGAGGAATAAAAGGGCGCAGAAAAATCGTTTGCTGCGATCGCGCCTGCTTTAACAAATCTGGAGCCTGAACCACCTGAAGCCGTACTAAATTGAGCAAGAGCAATATCATTGCCCCCAGCAACACCGCCCACACGATAAATAATCGACGCAAGCTGGGTTTGGCGTGCGCTGTCCGTAGACGCTCCATCAGCCTCGCTGTTCTGGATGTGCCATTGCGTGAGTCTAAAAACTCTGATGCGACCCGAGAAGAAGTTTCCCTCAAGTCCGATAAGAGAGCCGAAAGCGTACCAGAATAGCCCGAGCCATTCGATCGAATAGACCCAGATGGAGGTTGCCTCAGGTGCGTCAAGCGCGAATTCTTAATGGGTCTACCCCGCTTCACCATTCGTTCGATCTCCTTGCTGTTCACCCCTCATTCGTTCAATAACCTAGAGGCGCGGTTCCTTTAGAATTAGCCTCTACGCCCGTCGGCGGTGCTTGAGGAGAGGCCGTAGCCGCACTCCTTTGGCTAGAAGCAGGTGTCAAGAAAATCAGTTTATCCGGACTTTGCGGCGTTAATGCTGTCCCTGGACGATTGCCCTGTTTGGCAATTTGATCCTTCAGCATTTCTTTGTTGGTGGTCAGTTGCCGCTCGTTGCGTCGAAGAGTTTCGAGGTGCTGGTACTCTTTTCCCCACACCTGCTGAGAATACACTGTCCAGCCATACACGGCTAATACAGAGCCTGCCAGCGCAAAGGTAGCGAAAACCGATGCCTGCTGCACCATCAGTAGCGATCGCACCCACGTTGGAACACTGTCTTGCGACGGCAAACGCTGAACGCCGATCGGACTCAAGGTTGCGGGGCGACGAGCATCTAGAGCACTAGTGTGAACCTGAGAGCGGTTTGAAGCAGAGCGTTTGCGTCGAGACGACTTCAGCGCAGCAGACATAAGCGTTACCAGCATTCCTATAGCAGTGAGACCAATACACTCTGGATCGAAGCGTCAGTATTACGGAGACAGCCCAAGCACTGCCATAAACGCCCTTTATTGTATCGACAGACTTGCAAAGTGATACCGAAAATTTAGGAATCTGATGATTAGCCAAGCGGGAGAACCAATCGACTCATGAGTCGTCCGTCTTCTAGCTTGTAAAGGTTGAATTCTGCACCCAGTTGCTTCATCAATGACTGACAGATGGCAAGATGCAGACCGGGCGATTTGTCAATCATCGACGGGGCTAATAAATCAACAGCTCTGCCCGTTTCCAAGTCTTCAATTAAACGCGGCTCAATCTTTCCATCATCGGTAATCGAGACTTCTACGCAGCGTGAATCTAGAGGACGACACCAGATATCGATGCGTCCACCAGAGTGCGATCGCCCACCCGCGAGTAACAGCAGTTCGTACAGCACGAGTTCGATTTTAGTAATGTCCCCGGTAATCATCGGGTTTGTCTCGTTGTGAACCTGTGACCAGAGTTGTCGCTGTTTAATCAGATGATCGACGCGATCGAGGGCGCGACGAAGCAGACTGATCAGCGGTACAGTGTCCGTTCGCTGGGTCAGTTGCCACTGTTCATCGCGAATCACGGCGTTGATCGGCACGATCTCGTCCTCCATTTGTCGGAGAATTTGCTGCTGCCGAGTTGCCATAATCGGATCGGGATGCGGGCTAGGAATTTCCTTCAGTCGCTTCACGCCAGATTTGACAGTTCGATGCAGATCTTCTAGACGGCGATGCTTGTACCAACTGAGACGCTCTAAGCGATCGCGCTGAGTCTTTAAGCTTTCAGACAGCATCAGGTAGCGCCGCGACCAGGCAAATTGACTCACCAAAATTGTCAAGGCAGCGACTTGACGATCGAGCCACTGGCGCTCTAAAACATCGACCACAATCAGCACTGCCGATGGCTCATGCTCACTCGCCGTTCGCAGCGCCATCACTAGGAGTTGCCCGGCGTCTGGTACATTCAGCCATTGACGAGTTTCAGCCGGGATATCGTCGATCGAAAGTGGCAGAATGCCATCGTGGGCAAGGGCGCGATGCATCAGCACATCTGTTTCAAGAGACACCTTCAAGACAGGATTGCAGCTAAAGCTTGGATCAGTTTCAATCGATTGCATTAACCGTCCGGATCGTTTGCCGGGAAACCACGACACAAGGAGGGCGATGGGCGCTTGCAGGACTTGAGCAATATAGTGCAGAGCAGAGCGTTCTAATAGATCTAAATGCTGGGTTTGTTGAATCGACGCCAACCCCCACTGAACGGTTTGATAGATCTTCTGCTGTTGTTCATATTGCCGTTGCAGTTGCCACTGCCGTAACATCAAGCCAATCTGCCGCGCTACGGCTTGAGCCAATTCGCCTTCGGGTTCACTCCACGACCGGGGAGCGTCATGGGCAATGATTAGTAACCCTTCTACCGACTGTTCAGGAGCCGTGTTACAGACCAACAGCGATCGCACGCCTAAACCCAGCAAGGTATCGCGCCATGCCGCCAAGCGTAAATCCTCTTCCAGATTCTCAATGGCGATCGCGCCTTGTTTGCGCTCTAGCATGTCCCAATCAATGGGACTGAGACTGCCCAGCATCGTTGTTAGTGTCCGTCGGTTCTTGGGATGGCTCTGATAGCAAACCTCAAACTGTCCCTGCTCTCGGTTATAGAATAGGGCGAGAAAGCGATCGGTGCGGAGGCGTTTGCCTACTAGCTCTGCTGCATTCTTTAGGGTAACTTTCCAATCGCTCGTGTCATAGATCGAGTGAGCAATCTCAGCCGTTAGTGCCTGATCGAGCCTCGTCTGCTCAATCAGCGTCTCCATACCTTCGAGCGGAGCAACCAAGGCGATCAGTTGGGCGGCTCCTCGAATAAAATTTTTCTCCCCTTCTTGCCAAATTCTGGCATCGCTGCCTTCGGCGGCGAGAAAGCCTAGGAGTTCGTTGCGGTAAAGAATGGGGGCAGCCAACAGCGATCGCGCTTTAATATTCTGCATTAAGCGGCTCGTGGCATCAGCTTTGAGCGAACTCGTCGCTTCTCCAATAGACACGACTTGATCTGCCATCAGAGCCTGGTAGAAACTACTCATCTCCTGCACCGTCATTCCTGACACGGGCTGGTGTTCATTGAGTGCTCCTTCAGAGTTTGGCGCGAGGCGAGTAGTGGTTTTTTGGGTCGTCACTCTCCGCCAGAAATAGCGACGTTGGCGCTCAAACCAGTACACACTGGTGCGGGTGGGCTGAATGAACTGATGGGTACTATCCACCACAGCATCAAGACGCTGACCCAGATTAGAGCGCGATCGCAGTTGAGCCAGTAACCGCAGGAGTGGCTCATCTAGCTGCTTGATTTGCTGTCGTTGCCATTCCGTTTCAACCACATCTAACGCAGTGGCTAAGCCGCCCAACACCATTGACAGCAAGGCTTTATCCTCGGTTTTAGGAAAATTTCCCCACAACCGTGATCCCAGCATTGCCACACCAAAGCACTTCTCCTGATAGGAGATCGGGAACATCATTGTGCCTTGAATGCCGGCTCGCTGAGCTAATTTGCGCCACTCGTTCGCTCGAACTTCTTCTCGCAGATCAGGAAAGGTGAGCGGACGTTGCTGCATGACGATTTGCTCTAGCACGTCGCCTGATGTGAGCGTGAGGCGCTGCTTTAGCAATGGAGCATCACCGCCTAAAGGACTAACCCCGCCTTTGCCAGAAAGCCGACCACCAAGGCGATCGTAGAGTCCGATCCAGATCAGTTCGTAGCTAAATTCAGCTTTGAGATAGGCCAAGACTGCATCGACAAGTGCATCAGCGGTTGTTCCTTCACGTAAAGTCTGCAACACGTGTCCCAAGGTAACGAGGTGCTGATCATAGGCGGTTGGCTCTTTTGTCTGACCCATAGGATCTGGCGGTTAAAACTAGCGATAGCGGTGCAATTTCTGGGCAATGCAATTGGGCAATGCAACGAAAAAGAGACGAAAACACTCGTACTCCTGGCTTAGAGTGCCCTGGAAGGGAGGGAGATGCGCTATGGTGATTTTTGGGTTCGTGAGTTGCGATCGCAAGATTGAGGTTCTGTTGGCTGATCTGTATCGAGCAATTGTGCGTCCGGTTCTATTTTCAGGAGTGAACGCTGATCCAGAATGGTTGGCTCAGCAAACGCTGCAATCGCTCAGTTGGTTGAATACCAATTCTGCTCCGAAGCGCTGGGTGCGATCGCGATTAGATCGGCTCTATGGCTTTCAGAATGCTCGGCTGGAGCAGACGCTGTGGGGACAGGCGTTCTCAAATCCGATTGGACTCGCGGCAGGATTTGATAAAGATGGCGTAGCCGCCAATATTTGGTCAAATTTTGGCTTTGGTTTTGCAGAAGTCGGGACAGTCACGCTTCATGCTCAACCCGGAAATCCGCCGCCTCGCTTGTTTCGCTTGCCAGAGGATTTAGCAGCACTCAACCGCATGGGATTCAACAACCAAGGCGCAGCAGCCCTAGCAGAGCGATTGATGCATCGAAAGGGCGCATTTCCGGTTGGAGTGAATCTAGGGAAGTCGAAGATCACGCCGTTAGAAGACGCAGCAGAGGATTATTTAGGAAGTTTTCGGCTGCTGAAGGAATTAGGAGATTATTTTGTCGTCAATGTCAGTTCTCCCAATACACCGGGACTACGATCGCTGCAAGCCACCGATCAGCTAGAACCGATCCTCGCTGCCTTGCAGCAAGAGAACAGCGCTGGAAAACCGCTTCTGATCAAAATCGCACCTGATTTGGAGTGGGCAGACATTGCGGATGTGGTGAGTCTAGCTCAGCGCTATGCTCTGTCAGGAATCATCGCGACGAATACAACGATTCGTCGCGATGGATTGAAAACGGCGACGATCGCGGCAACCGGGAAACCCGTCACAGAAGAAGCAGGCGGCATCAGTGGCGCTCCAGTAAGAGCGCGATCGACTGAAGTGATTCATTTCATCTACAAACAAACAGACGGCAAGCTGCCGATTATTGGTGTCGGAGGTGTTTTCACTCCAGACGATGCCTGGGAGAAAATTGCGGCAGGGGCAAGTCTCGTTCAGGTTTACACGGGCTGGATTTACGAAGGCCCTGGCATGGTTCGCCGCATTCTTCAAGGCTTGGTGCAGAAGCTAGACCAGCACGGAATGACCTCAATCGGAGATGCGATCGGGTTGGCTCACCACTAACCATTCAGCATTGACATCAGGGTAACTTCCCAGACAAGCTGCGGCTGAACGTAGGCTAGCAGATACTTTCGAGCATCTTCGAGCAATTGGAGCGCTGTTGCACTACCTGATTGTGACCAATACACCTGCTGGAGATAGTCCACTAGCCACAACTGCGCGTCACTGTCTAAGGTTTTTGCGATCGCACGGGCAAGACTCAATGCCTCCCGCAACGTCCGAGGCAGCGTCAGCGCTGAGAGCAAGTCTGGTGGAATCGTTTCGAGCTTTTGACGATGCGCGATCGCGGCTCCAGGACTCCCTTGTGCCAGAGCTAAAATTTGCGGCTGAGACAAAATCTCTTCCTGTCCCACTTGCCGCAGAACTTGCGTCATCGCAACCGGATCTAAGCGGTAAAAGGGAATGCGCTGACAGCGAGAAACGAGCGTTGGTAGCAGCGCTTCGACACTCGGAGCGAGCAAAATAATCGTTGCTCGTCCCGGTTCTTCTAAGGTTTTTAGCAGAGCATTCGCCGCCGATTCGGGCATGGTTTCGGCAGCATCGATGATCACTACCGATCGCGGCGCTTCCATTGGCGGACGACCAAGGAACTGCGTAATTTCTCGAATCTGCTCCAGCCGCACCATCGGCGGAGTTTTGCGTTTTAGCCCTGCCGCGTCTGCCTCAATCGGAGAGAGACGTTTGCCTTGGTAAAGATACGTCGGCTCGACCCATAGTAAATCAGGATGATTTCGCGCTCTGATCCGGTGCTGAAGTGAGGGCGCGATCGACAGTCGAGGCGATGGAGACAACAAAAGTTTCAGGAAGCATTGAGCCGCTAAGCGTTTGCCAATGCCCGAAGAACCCGCAAAAAGATAGGCGGGCGCAACGCGATCGCGAGCAATGGCTTGTGCCAGCAGTTCCACGGCTTGGGGTTGTCCGATCAGGGGAGCAAAGACAGACATACAGAAACAGACAGACGGACAGACAGAAATTGAGAGAAGCGTATTCAGTGTAGCGCTACGAATCAATATCTACGAATCAACATCTATGAATCAACGTCATAGCTGGCAAGGTTAAACCACTGCGTCAAGGAATGACTTAAAACGGACTCAATGCGCTCAGCCACCTGAAGCTCACTGCCCCTTGCATCAACTTGAATAAAGCGCTGTGGCTCCGTCTGAGCTAGGTGAGCAAAGCCTTGACGGACTCGCTGATGAAAATCGAGGTCAGCTTGCTCGATGCGGTCAGGTTCCTCTGTACCGGAGGTATTGCGCTTGCCGCGCTGCTGCACTCTCGCTAATCCCGTTTCTACATCCAGATCCAGCCAAATGGTCAGGTCACTTTGTAGATTTTGCGTGGCAATTTGATTTAGTTGGTTAATGAGTGTCAGATCCAATCCTCGACCGTAGCCTTGATAGGCGATCGTAGAATCCGTGTAGCGATCGCACAGAATTAGATCGTTTCCTTCTAAGTGAGGGCGCAAAAATTGCTCGACATGCTGAGCGCGATCAGCCGCATAAAGTAATAATTCTGAGCGATCGTGGATTGGTTCTTTTGTAGGACTTAAAAGCAATTGCCGAATGCCCATGCCTAGCTGAGTTCCGCCCGGTTCGCGAGTTAAAACTAAATCTTTGATCAATCCTTTCTGCTGAAGTGTTGGCAGCCACCGACTTTGCAAAAGCCACTGGCGCGATCGTTCAATCTGCGTCGTCTTTCCACACCCTTCTGTTCCTTCAAAAACAATCAATTTACCCATCATGTCAAGTTCTCAATTCGTCTTCAAGAAACTATCCCACACAATGCAGAATCCGGTATAAAGGTCGTAGGGTTCCTCTCTGTGACTAGAACACTTGTGACTAGAACACTATTGTCCATTTTCTCTACGCAGGGGGACGACAGACACGTATGATAAAGATTCATTTGTTGCACGCTTAGGGTTAGTTATGGCTCGTTACACCTGTCTCTTCACACTCGGCGCTTCACTGGAAAATCTGATTCCGCTGCTAAACGAAACCCTCCAGTCGTGCAATCTCAACGTGATTTACTCCAACGCTGATTACATCATGGCAAAGGAAATTCCAGGAAAAATTCCCTTTCCTAAGCTAGTCACCGTCGAAGTGCTAGTCGATCGCACCACTGCGACAGATCAAGAAGTAAAAGTAAATTTGGTCAGCAAAAACGAAGAGTTACCACTCCAGGTGGACAATCACTGCCATCAGATGTTTGATGTCGTCACAAAAGCGATCAGCGAAGACAAAAACTGGCGACTGATCGAAACGGTAAGATGACTCGCAGGGCATTGGGTTAGAGAGTTGGCTGGTATGGTATTGTCCCTATCCATTGTCTGATTGATATCCTTTATCTGGACATGGGACATCGCCTAGGAACATCAGTCGTTTAGTCAAAGAATTGAGAATTTGAAAGATCGAGAATTTTATAGAACCCATTTGAGATCTTAAGGGGAGGCTGCAAGTCGCTTAAGCATGAGCCTCATGAAGCAAAGGTTGATTTTGGTTGTGGCATTGGCTAAAGTTCGTTCAAAGTTCTTGACCAAGATTTTACAGCGCTCCATCCAAGCATTCGACCGTTCAATCACCCACCTCGCGATTGCCGGAACAAATCCAGCCTTCCCCTGTTCTGCCTTTGCTTGTTTAGAAGGTTTCGTTGAAAGTTCAAATCTGATCTTGGTCATCATCTGCGGATAAACCTTCTCAAGCTCGTTAGCCAAATAGTCAATGTGATAGCCGTGGTCTAGCAGAATGGTAATTTTGGGAATATTGACGGGTTTTGCCTTGAAATAGTCGATGTTGAGCGTCAACATCTCAACTAATCCCACATCATCAGACACATTGGCAGGGGTGCAGTGGGTAAAGAAGGGAAAGCCAAGTGTATCAATGGCAAGATGCCTCTTTATCCCGTTCGTTGCCTTGTAAAAACAATACCCTTTTGAGTCCACACTGGCATTACAAGTGTTCTTCACCGCTTGCGAGTCAATCATGATTAAGGTTGTCCATTTCGGTTTTTTTTCACCTGCTTTCGCACCTGTTCATGTAAAACTCTCATCAGGTGTTCAAACACGCCTGCACCTCGCCACTGTTTGTAGTGCCAATAGACGGTTGAATAAGGGGGTAAGTCTCTCGGTAGGTCACACCAATTACACCCATTTTTGAGTTGATACAGTATCCCATTGACAATCTCTCGCCTTGTCCAGTTGAATGGACGGGTCTTCTTTTTAGGAGGTAATGCTTGAAGCAACAGAGGTTCAAAGAGTTCCCATTCTTTATCGGTGAGGTCACTGGAATACGGCATGGTATCTACATTAGGTAAGTTTGAGCACCTAATTCATATTCTAAAAGATGTCAAATGGGTTCTATAGAGTGCGCGTCTCGCTTACGCCTCACCCGATCGCGAAAAAAAGGCTGGCGAGATTAATCCTCAGGATCGCCCACCATATTTGGGCTAATCAGAGTAATGTCAAACTCGTCAGGCGGCACGGTCAAGACAGCATCGCGCTTTAGCAAGTAGTAAATCGCTCGAACCTGCGGACCAAATACCACTTCATCTTCATTTCGCAGGTCATACTGCTGAAGCTTGCGACCATTGATCAGCAACCCATTCGCGCTGGGCTTTCCTTTGAGGTTGCCATCTACGATTCGGTAATAGTAAGTCCCATCTTCGTTGGGCAACTGCAAGAGCGTTGCATGGCGACGAGACACAAACTGTGACACTAAGCGAATGTCACACTTCGGATCTCGCCCAATCGAGTACACAGGCGCGTCTAAGACAAATTCTCGGCGTCCTTTATCGTCTTCGATGATCAATAGGTGGTTTTGGTGGGGTTCTGAGGGCATTGAAACTCAATAGGGGTGATGAGCGACAGTGATGAGAATCTGCAACCTACCTAAGATAAAATACCCGATCGCAAGTTGAAAGATTCAGTGCTAGTACTTTATTCGGAGCAGTTTTAAGGAAGATCAGGACTGTTCTTTAGGATAGATGACCGACTGCATCCTAACAGAGTTTCAGCGATCGACGCATACGTAAGTTTAGGCATGAGGAAGAACGGACGCTCGCATTAGCGTTAACGCAAGGAGGGATGAGAAGAGGAAAAGGATTGCCTGAGCAACAAAGAATTGGTGACGACGCTAACAGAGCTAAATGCCATGAATGCACCTGCTGCCGCCGGGCTGAGCAACAGTCCTAGCGAGGGAAGCAGTACACCTGCGGCAATCGGAATGCCTAATAAATTATAGGCAAATGCCCAAAACAAGTTCTGCCGAATTTTACGAAACGTCGCACGACTGAGGCGAATCGACTCCACCACATCACTTAGGCGATCGCGCATCAAAATAATGCCAGCCGTCTCGATCGCGACCTCTGTTCCCGACTTTAGAGCGATCCCCACGTCAGCTTGTGCTAAAGCAGGCGCATCGTTTATGCCGTCACCCACCATGCCAACGCAGTGCCCTTGAGCTTGCAATTCGGCAATTTTAGCGGCTTTGCCGTCAGGTAGGACTTCTGCCAGCACTGAATCAAGGTTAAGCTCTGCCGCGATCGCATTTGCAGTCACGCAGCGATCCCCGGTCAGCAAGATCACCTGAAGCCCCATTGTTTTCAGTGCTTCTATGGTTGCTTTGGCATCAGTTCTAAGCGTGTCCTTAACGGCAATTAGCCCGACGAGCGATGAGGACAGCGCAACGTAGACAACGGTTTTGCCTTGGGCGGCTAAAGTAGTGGCTTGAGCCTGAACTGCTTGAGGCACATCCACTTGATGCTGCTCAAGCCAGGCGGCAGTTCCAAGTAAAACGGGTTGAGAGGTGCCATCCAACCAAACGTTGGCAGAAACCCCAAATCCTGCCTCAGTGTAAAAATCTTGAGCCGTTAGGAGCGGTAGGTTTCGCGCGGTCGCCGCTTGAGCGATCGCTTGAGCCAAGGGGTGACGAGTTCCACTTTCAACGGTTGCGGCAAGTTGAAGAAGTGGTACACCAGCGCTGAAGACAATCGAGTCTGTGACCGTCGGCTGTCCGCTGGTGAGGGTTCCGGTTTTATCAAAAACGATCGTATCGAGATGATGAACCTGCTCTAAAACGTCTCCCCCCCCGAATCAGCAAGCCTCGCTCGGCTCCGATGCCTGAGCCAACCAGAATGGCGGTAGGTGTAGCCAGTCCGAGAGCGCAGGGGCAGGCGATCACCAGCACCGCGATCGCGAGCTTTAAGCTCAGCAGCAGGGGCGTGGGATGCGGGGTATAAGAGGCGGAGACATGCATCATGGCATGTTCTGCCCCCAGCAACGAATAG
>QQTW01003708.1_pt1 | contig 11338 bp, 9 predicted proteins | sample 1904831 | NCBI WGS metagenome assembly QQTW01 (sample SAMN09435610, study PRJNA476489) | Subsurface metagenome, whole genome shotgun sequencing project.
TCAGACCCTTGATCATAATGAGCGAATCGTTGCCTGTATATTTGGCTGCTGTAATGCTCTTCCTAATCCAAGGGGGTTGTTTGCTGTGCCGGTCCTTGAGCCGACTGCTCCGGTGGCATCCTTGATGTAGTTGCCGGTGTTTGTGGCATAATCACCCCATCCACCTATTGTGCCAGATACGGCTGAGCCAATGTCACGGCCGGTGGTGGAAATGCTCGCTCCGACGCCTGCTACGGCATTTCCTACGGTTCCTCCAGCGCTTGCAATGCCCCCGTCGATGGCGGAGTAAACAGGTGCGAACACGCCGTCAAGGATACCCATGTTGAGTGCTTTAAGTTGTTTTGGTAGAAAGTTTCAGTTAAAGGCGTCAATACTGGTTTCGTGGGTTATGTAAAGAGGTAGAAATTTGCTTGGGGATTTTCGAGAACGAGAAGTGGTCGCGTTTTCGAATTCCAAGTTACAGACGAAAAAGCATGCCATGACGTAATGCGATCATCGCTTTTTCCCAATTAGGAAAGGGCTGGATCTGGTTGTTTCTGCTTCAACTCTCGCCGCCAGTGTAAAAAACAATACATCAATTATCTCTCAGTTGCACAAGTTCTCGCTCAAATGTCAACATCTGTCGAGGTCGGAAGAGCATTACAGCAGCCAAATATACAGGCAACGATTCGCTCATTATGATCAAGGGTCTGACAAGCATCCCTTGAGGCGTCCGAGGTGCTCACTGTGGGCACTAATAACAAGCATGGGTTTGAAGGACACCTCAGATCTCGTGTCCACGGTTTCCAGAGCTTTACTAGCCATCGCAGAGCTCATCTATCTGTTACGAACTTTTCAAGGAGGTACCACATACAATCGCGGGGGTTCGTATTCTGATCTCTCGCAATCTATCTCCATACCGTGCCATTCCAACGTCTTTCCTAAACAAAACGCCCTGTACGCAATCTGTCTTGCTTTCTTCATGATACAATCATGACGCAAAGCTTATCAATCGCTTTACTTGGGGCAGATTTCTGGAGCTGTAATTGCCCCACCAGCTGTGGACTGCACTTCTTAACCTTAGAAACGGATCTAATCTCATTGTATGGGTTATGAGACCCACGAGGGTCCGTCTAATTGTAAAGATAACAAGAAGAGATACATAAGTTTTTATGGTCGACGAACGCCACGCAAGCAGCGAACCATGGATATGCGTAAAACTCTCGCATTCAGAAACTCTTTTACACCGCATAGGTCAATTGAACCACCTATATTGCGTGGATTTGTTCTTCGTGGAGTCGGTTCGGCTGAATAGATACTCATCCGGTCATGGAAGAAGCCCCATTAATCTCTCTTGCTCTATCGTCATGCTAAAGCCAAGGTCCACTTGATGTACACAGTATTCTCTCAAATGGCTTCACGCCGACCCACGTCATGTTTCAGTTCAAATACCCCATGAGCATCCATTGCCCTTCGTCTCTTCTTACCAGTTGTCCCATTCCAGCTTTGAAGCAGCGCATCATCGCGTCCTCGTCCCTGTCAATTGAACCTTCAACTCATCGCTGTCGACCTCATTCGTGGCCACAATCGCATCATACCTTGCTGCGGACTAACCCACCTCTCCAGTCGAGTCTCAAACAACCATGACTTACCCGATGATGGACGCCATCGACTCCCTCTGCCAGGCCGCTCCCCACATCATCATGTTCGACCCCGCCTTCGCCAAAAGCACCTGCACCGACCTCTACCGCCGAGACGTCCGCAACGAGCGGCGCATCCTCGACCGAAGCAAGAAGCCCCACCCCAAGTTCCCTCGGGCCCTCACCGAACGAACGTGCCACCTGTGCCGCCGCCTCACCCACCCCCATCCTATCGACCCCGAAGAAAAGGAAGCCCTGTCCCTCGTCCAATCCGTCAAGAACAATTGCCTCGCCGCTTCCTACAACGTCAACGCTAGCGCCACGCATCTGAAGGAAGCGATGAGAGCGCGGAAGGAGATGGGGAAAGTTTTTGCTGATGTTGTAGAGGAAAGGAAAGTACATTTCGCCACCCATTTCGGGGCTGGCAACGAGAAAGGGTGTACCGGTAATGCGGAGATCTCACATATTCGCGAGAAGAATGGCATCACCATTACCGTACGTCTTCACCCTCCCCCTCAAACCTGACACACACCCCACCACCTAACGCCCAATCCACAACCCAGACCACAGCCATCATCCCCTCCCCCTCTCCCTCCACCATCGAAGAAACCGTCTCCATCCCCACGCACCACCAACAGCAACAACATCAGCAACAAGAACAAAGGCTCACAGAGCTACACCACCGACGCCCTTCATCCTGCCCCAGCTTCGACGACTACCCCGTCTTTGAGAAATGCGAGGGAAAAGGGGAGGAGGAGAAGAATGTGCTGCTGCTGTGGGAGACGGGCGTGGATGGGGAGATGGAGGTGCCGCGGAGGAGGTGGTGGCGGAGGCTGCTGGGGGGAGGGAGGAGGGGGGTGTGGTGGTGAGGTATTGTTGGGGTTTGGGGCGTGGAGGTTTTTTGCTGCTAGAAGGAGTTTGAATAGAATGGTGCTTTCTTTCGATGGGTGTTTTTTTTTCTGTGGATGGATCTGGGAATGTTTCATTTGGGTCGTTTGGAGAGTTGGATTGTTGAGTCAAGGAGTCTAATGCATGCTGGTGATGGGTAAGTGTAATGGCTTTTCATAAACATATGTGTGTGCTGGAGAAGTGCGGATAACGATGTCGTCTCATTCCCGAAAGCCGGGTGGCACTATGTACAATCCATTGCTCATCCCTCCCAGATACGAAACTACCTCTCAAACACCCCCCCCCCTCCACTCATCGCGTCACATAGCCCACCAAACCCCATTCCCCTCCACGCACCTACCTACAACTTACTCTCCCTCCCCCCAGCACCACCAACCACCATCGCCTTCCCCCTCCCCAACCACCCCACCGCATCCCCCACCATCTCGTCCACAATCGCCTTGGCGCTCTTGCGCTCATTCACCACCGCGGCGGCCTTGCCCATAAGGAACGGGCGCGCGTTGTCCATGGTCTCGTCGTCGACGTCGTCGCCCATGTTCTCGAAGTCGTGCTCGACGGGGATGACGCCCTTGGATGTGAGTTCCTTGATCTCGGCCGCGCGGTTTTCTTCCCAGTTGGCGATGTAGGGGTTGGTGCGGACGCGGAGGGGGCGGCCCTGTTTTTTGGCGGCGGTACGATCAGCATAAGTTTGCGACGAGGGAGGGATGGGATGTGAGGGGTAAAGGGGGAATGAAAGGAAAGGGAAGAGAGAGCAGAGAGGAGGAACACTCACAGTGAAGATGATGGTCCGCACGTTATCATCGAATCCTGCCGTCTTCACCGCTTCCTGATGCGCTTTCGGCGCCCCGGCCTCCTCACATAGCACGAACCTCGTGCCAATCCACACGGCACTCGCCCCGAGCATCAACGCCGCCGCTAAACTCTGCCCGTTGAACAGACCTCCGGCAGCCACGACTTGCACCTGATCGCCCGTCATCGGGCTCTTCTTGCCCTTGACCATCTGCGCCACCGTGGGGATGAGCACCGTGGTGGGGACATCGCCGGTGTGGCCGCCGCCCTCGCCGCCCTGCGCGCAGATCATGTCGGCGCCGACGTCGAGGCATTTCTGCACGTGCTTCGGGTGGCCGATCATGTTCATGTAGAGGATGCCGGCCTTGTGGAGGCGCTCGACGACGTGTTTGGGCGGGACGCCCACGGCGGAGACGAAGAGTTTGGCGCCCGAGTCGATGATGATGGAGACGAGGTCGTCGAGTTTGCCTTTTGTGTAGTCGTAGCTGTGGTGGGCCAGAACGTGAGCATTATCTCGGGGAAGACTGGAATAAGGATTTGGGGGGGTCATGAGATGGGGAGGCGCACTTCGTCTTCCTGGCACTGCCGCCCACCTGCGGGATCAGGAGATCCACACCGAACGGTGCGTTCTTGTCGTTTAGGAAGCTCTTGAGTTCGGCGATCTGCTCACGGAGCATGTCGGGAGTGTAGCCGACGCCACCGATGACGCCGAGGCCTCCGGCGTTGGTAACCGCGGCGGCAAGTTTGGGCCCGGCGGCGACGTTCATGCCGGCGAGCATGATGGGGTGGTTGATTTTGAGGAGATCGGTGACGGTGGTGCGGAGTTGCTCTTGAGGGAGACATGTTAGACGGGGACTTGCGGAGAGAGAGGAAGAAGGCTTACGTGGGGAAGCCATGGTGAATAGATACTGGATGGTATTAAGGTGGGAGAAGGTAGATACGAGGCGATGTTAGGGGAATAGAAGAAGTACAACTAGAGAGGAGACTGAGAGAATGGAAGTCCAAGCCAGATGTTATTGCTGAAGGTCTATGAATGTGGAGACCGACGTAAACAGTTGCCGAGGCTCTTTCCTAATGAGGAAATCGTTCTAGCAAGTCGGCTATCAACCATCCGAGCCGTCGTCACATGCATCTCGGCATCAGCACTCGATACACCGTAGGCCGTACATTAGAGATGGGCTGACTGTGTCCCATCTTTCGACGCTCAATCGAACCAGGAGTCTTGTGATACTCAAACTGCCATTGCGTAAGTCACAGCATGAAATTCGACCGTCAATTTTGGGTGTCGGTAACCTGGCTGTCGAAAAAGCCTCAGCAATCCTTCGTGGATAGTCATCTCTATTCTCTGTTGCAGGGTTATTTCTCGCGCGCCGAACGTATGTTTCAAGGCATAGAAATTTGCCTACAATTCCCTGATTCTCCAAATAAATATTCGGTGCAAGGCTTCCTATAAGAGAAAGGGCCTGGGGAGAGCGTCGGATTTTGTCTGCTATTCAATATTTATCGCTCGTAGAAGACATGGGGAGGATTTCGGACGCAGAACTTTTCTAGGACAATCGAGTACGTCACTCTGTATAGGCGGTCTGAATATACCTCTTTCCTCCAATGTCTCTCTTCTCAGTACGTCCAACTTGCACGTGATCAGTTCCATTGGAAATCATAATCAAATCCTGTACAATGAGTTCCTCGACGCTTGAGCATCCTTCAAGAATTGTGAATCATGCAGGGTAAGGGATACATTAAGTTGAAACGCTTTCGCCTCTTATTCCTGCCGACTTTCTAACTGCGATCACTTAAACCTCTGCACACAATGAAGGCACTGGCTACCGCGCCACCGTCATTTCGCTAGTGCTCACAGCGCCTTAAGATACATTCTAGCGCACCAAACAGTACTGTGCCAATAAAGCCGAGTACGACCGTTTTGAGAGCTACTACCACATTATCGAGTTCTACAATGCCGATCTTACCTCCCGCTTCCGCATTGACGAGCATTGTGTGAACGAAGGGGAAAAGTTAGCCCATGTCTGACTTTAATTGACCAACCATGTGTCGAGGAGATAGCCGCACGAAGCTGGTCAATGGGTGACCCTCACCGAAGGTGATTGCGTCCAGGTACCAGAAAGCAGGCCTTGTATAAGCACGCAAGGCAAAGGCGGAGTCAATGCCATAGCTCAAAGTCCTTCAAAATTACCTTAGGCTCGAAACGACTACCTACCGTGTGAGAGCCGCCTGGGAAGAAAATTTGGACAGCAGCTGGTCCGGGAAATTCGTCGTCAATGGTTGGCGCAGATTCCTGGGCGAGAATGGGGCAAAGGCAGCGACGGGAAACGAAATATTGTGAGCCAGTGTATATGAATAAGAAGATATTCCCGATCGGTGAGTGCCCATGCGGCCCTTGAGCGATGGTGACGGCGTCTTGGTTGTATCTTACCACCAAGGTTTTGCCGGCTTCGGGAACATCAAATCTTGTCATGGCTGTGCTTTTGAAGGATATATTTTTTTAGCGATAATGACTAGGGCCAGCAGTCTAGGCAAGGTGCAATTGCTTTTGAAGGCACTGCTGGTACCTCTGTCGTGAAGGATACTCAATCCGTTTGGGGACCTTCTGGTTCTGTATCTTTTACTACATTCGACCACTGACAAAAACGTGCTAACTCTTCTGGGGCAGGGCAGAATTACCATAGGTCCCTACCTAGGTAGGCCTACCTAGGTAGGAACCCTCAGGCTGTCTTGCTAACTTGTACCTATCACAGGTTTCAGTCTTCAGTTCGAAGTCATCCCACGGACGACTGTGGACACGGAGTACCTGGCGAGGAAAGAGTAACAAGTCGATAAATGCCATAACCCCCTGATTCACTCATACAGTATTTCCGCGATGCCGGTTGTAAATTGTGTAGGACGCTTTCGACTGGAACGTGAGTCCGTCCCATTCACCTCGACAGTTTTCGGCGGGGACATATGAGCCTTGGCGCCAAGATTACAAATTCAGATCAATGACGACCTAAAAGCGGCTCTGTATTTCCATGAGGATATCAAAGCTATCACTCGGATATCTTCTGCCATAATCAGTGGCACCGTAGGTCGAATGGAACTTTTGAGCGTAGAGCTTTCTTACATTATGATAACGCAATCTCTTTCTGTGCTCCTCCACGCCCCACGATATTCGGCTCTGGAGTCAATTGATTGACGCCACATCATATACGCGTTGTAGATCCGGCAAATCCAAACAAGCGCTTCCAGATGTACAGGAAAGATGGAACTTTTTTCACTACGGATGTTCAATGGTAGTCGGCGTCGCTTTCGCATTTCGTCATTGTTTTCCTAAGGCCCCACTTCGATAAATTGTCTCTTCACATCCACCTGCGCAATGTCGCTTCTCAGAAGTTTCCAGCGCTCCATGATGCGTTTACCACCACGTCGTTATAGCGGCACCTTTTCATCGAAGAATAGAGCTGAAGAATCAATGCGTGACGCGATTTGGGAGCATCGCCCTTCAACACATCAGTACTATAAATTGCCACGCTACCAACTGTAAGCGAATGAATTCGATGGTCTACTGTAAGGTATCAGCTCACCAAAGTATTCAGAGCGAAGAGACAGGACATTGGTACACTAAAATGTGCACTTCGCCTTCCTGCGTCGGTCACCGCCGTGAGGGAGCTCGCAGCGGTTTCCTCGATCGACTCCACCGCCGTCCAAATCATGAGAGATGAGTGCCTTGGGCACGATTCCATCATAAATCTGGGGAGCGCTATCGTAACCAAGATCATCCGGACCATTAAAGAAGCCTACGAATCAGAAGTAGAGGTGACCCTTCCATTGCGTCATGTTCATCGAGCAAATTTAAGATCCGTCTCTATCAAGTTCTCTACCTTCAGGGTTGACAACCCACTTGAACCAGCGGCCAACGCCGTATATGCCCAAGCAACTACTACCAGTAAGCTACTTGTCATCGTGGGCCTTGAGTCAGCCATGAGGTACCGGATTAGCATGGAGCTGCGCTGGACGGTTCCGCGGGAAGATCAAGATCCTCACAGCCATGATACGAGTCATGTATCTGCCCCGTTGGCCAGCCTGGAGTCCGGTGACAAGGAGGTCTTGCCGTATCAGAGCTGCTTCCGACAGATTACAAACTTTATCAAGAGCAAGCCCCACGCAAGCTTTGACATGATGGCATTCGAAGCTTCTAAAGTTGCTTTTGCTGCCTCTGAAGCGGGCTTAGGGTCTCCTCGGATAACAGATTTCAGGATTGCTGTATCAAATTTTGGGCCAAAGAGGCCAGCTAAGGAAGACACCTACAATATCAGTCAGGCGTGGCATTTCAACTCAGAATGGTACAAGCGTCTCAACCGGGCTCAAAAGGGAATACTGTCGCATGATGAGAGCCACCGAGCGCTGATTGCACTGGGAAGCAACATTGGGGACCGAGTCGGCATGATTGAGCAGGCTTGTTCAGAGATGACTTCACGAGGTTTGAAGCTGCTGCGTACCAGCTCACTTTACGAGACCGAGGCAATGTATAAGACTGATCAGCCGCCGTTCGTCAATGGAGTCTGTGAGGTTAGTCAAGGGCCAGTCTAGTGCGCTCTATCTTGACGTGCCCACTGATCACTCTAATAGATTGAAACAACGTCGTCTCCACCTACGTTGCTTGATCAGCTGCAAGACATCGAAAGCTCTCTCGGACGTGTCAAGACCGTAGCGAACGGACCTCGGACGATTGACCTTGACATACTCACATATGACGATCAAATCGTGGATCAACCCTCCCTCCAGATACCACATCCTCGAATTTCCGAGCGCGAATTCGTCTTGAGGCCACTTTGCGAGTAAGTCATCCCAAGTCTGAGTCGTCTGTGCATTCATCTGACCCGAGTCAAGCATCGTGCCTCACTCTTTCCTCCCTCCGCCTAACACTCTCCTCGATTTCTCCTCTCAGCTGGCTGTGCTACCCTTCAATCCAAATCCTCCCTCTCCGCAAACCCCGCTCACCCGGTCCATCCATCCCTCAACCACCATCGACACGCCATCATCAGATACTCCTCCTAAACCACTGATAACCCCTACCCTCCCCACCCGCAAAACCCACCTCATGGCCATCCTAAACCTAACCCCCGATTCCTTCTCTTCCGACGGCCTGCACACACCCGCCTTCACCCCCTCCTCCCTCCTCCCCACCCTCCGCTCCGCCCTCACCCACTCGGTCACCATCCTCGACATCGGCGGCGAATCCACCCGCCCGCACGCAACCCCGCTCTCCGCCTCCGACGAACTCGCCCGCATCCTGCCCACCATCCAGTACATCCGCTCCCTCCCCGAATTCAACTCCCTCATCCTCTGCATCGACACCTACCACGCCTCCGTCGCGCGCGCCTGCATCGCCGCCGGCGCGGACATCATCAACGACATCTCCGCCGGGCAGATGGACCCGGACATGCTCCCCACCGTCGCCGAGCTCGGCTGCACGTACATCATGATGCACATGCGCGGCACGCCCGAGACCATGAACACACTGACCTCATACCCCGCCGGCGTCGTCGACGGCATCGCCACCGAACTCGCCCAGCGCGTGCAAGAGGCCATGGCCGCGGGCATCCGGCGCTGGCGCATCATTCTCGATCCTGGGATCGGGTTCGCCAAGACCGGGGAGCAGAACCTCGAGGTTTTGAGACGCCTGCCGGAATTGAGGGATGCGGAGGGCTTGAAGGGGTTGTCGTGGTGTGTGGGCGTGAGCCGGAAAGCGTTTGTGGGGAAGGTGACGGGGGCGGCGGAGATGGGCGAGAGGGTGTGGGGCACGGCGGGGGCGGTGGCGGCGAGTGTGCAGGGCGGGGCGGATGTGGTGCGGGTGCATGATTGGGCGGAGATGGGGAAGGTGGTGAGGATGGCGGATGCGGTTTGGAGGGTATGAATGGGTGTGTATATATAGGTGTCTGATTAAGTCTGGGGATTCTCGGGGATGGGATGCGGACTTTTAGCAGATTTTGGAGTCAGGACTCTGGGATCATTGGGGAAAATCGGGATGGTCATCATATGCATGGTATGTATGTACTGGAACTGAAGAGCTGAAAAGGAGGTGCAAGATGCTACTTTATACCCCTGGCGGTTTAGAAAATATAGCTAATGCGATTTTCGGTTTCTGTCTGAGTCTGAGTCGAGGTCTTTGCCATCCCTTCTTCCCTCTACCTTCTATCACACCCCTGGCATGGACGACTGCGTCTACTTCGATAATGCTGCATTGCATGCTCCCAGCAAACCCCAATGTAGCATTTTCGTGATCCGCTTCGCTTCCTCTCCTGTTCGCCTGCCCAGTCTACTACATTGCTCAGTCCCCGCGCCATATCATCACCATCCTTCATCCATTCAGATAACTCCTTATAGCACCTACACAAAACCCAGTCAGCCCACCACATCCCCTCACACCTCTCACCACCACCACCAGAAAGAAAGAAAAGCAAAAACTCACCCTGCAACTTCTGCGCCCCCTCCCCCGCCACACTAATCAAATTATCCAAATCATCGCCGGCCGTATTCCCAAACTTGCGCACGAAATCCCTTGCCGCGCTCTCCAGGTCGCCGTAATTGCCGTACTCGTCCGCCTGCGGGAGATCGTCCTCGGGGCGGCCAAAGTACGCGTTGCTGGAGATGGAGGTGGCGCCCTCGAAGCCCTGCAGGCGGCCCTTGGCCTCGGCCGCGGCGGAGGGGTCGAAGTTGGCGCGGCCGAAGAACTCGTCCGAGGAGATGCCCTTTTGGGTGCCGAATTTCTGGCGGGCGTATTTTTCCGAGTCGTCTGTTAGGTGGGGAAAAAGGGGGTGGTTAGCTCTCGTTGTTGGGTTTCTGAACGGGACAAGAGATTGAAAAGGCGATGGACGTGTGCATACCTTCTGCCGCCGCCGCTCGGCTTGTGCCCGTGGAACCGAACCCCATCTTTTGGGGAGCAGCCGCTGCGGGTTTCTTTGCGCCTGTCTGCCCGAAACCTAGGCGAGCTACGCCCATGCCCAGCCTCTCCATCTCGCCGGAGGTCCGCTCTCGAGCCTTCGTCGTGGAGGAGGTTGGGCTCAGAGGTGTGGGAGCGGCCATTTTAGTTTTCTCGCTGACACTGGCCGTTCGAGGCTTCGTAGCGGCTGCTGCTTCCTCGGCTTCGGGGTCATAACCAAGCTTCGCTATTCGCTCGGCCTCCTCCTTCGCCTTCTTTTCCGCGGCTTCGAAATCAATTTCCTCCCCACCCCCGACCTTCTTGGCGCCGAGTCTCTGTGTCTTCTTCGCTCCTAGAACGTTCGTTTTCCGTGGAGCACCCGTTGTGCCTGTCTTGCGGATGGCAGTGGAGGGAATGGCGCGAGATGTGTTCGGTGCAGACTGTGGAACATCTCCCACGTTCGCAAGAGGCGATTTTGGTCTTGTAGGGCCATTGCCGTTGGCATTTGGGTTAAGGAAAGGGGATGCTGTGCGGCTGATGGCTGGAGGCGTCTGTGTCCGGGAAGGGGGGTTGCTGGGTCGTTTGATGGATGGTTTGTCCCAAGAGGAGAAGAAGTCATCGTCAGCAGACGGCGCATCGGCACCTTCGGCAGGGGTTGAAGCGACAATGTCCGTGATAACGACCTCCTCTGGGTACTCCTTGGCATCTGCAGCAACTCTTCTTTTGAGCTCGTCCTTGTACTTTGTAGCGGCGTTCGAGGTGTATTTGGTCTTGGGGTCTTTGCTGGCTAACGCTGCGGTACCGCCGTGTGATTGGAAGTACTTCGTTGCGGACTCGTTGCCTCCTACTTTCATGATCCGTAGCTGATCCCATTGCCATTCTATAGGCCGAATGTTAGGACTGCATTGGAATAGAAGCAGTGGGGGGTCTTACGGTCAAGGTTGGTGGAGCGGACAAAGGAGATGTGAACACCCAAGTTTCGGTGGTTTGATGAGCAGTCAAGGCAGAGGTAGATGCCGAATGGTACCGATGACCAAAATCGCCTCTTGCGAACGTGGGAGATGTTCCACAGTCTGCACCGAACACATCTCGCGCCATTCCCTCCACT
>QQTW01003709.1_pt1 | contig 11337 bp, 10 predicted proteins | sample 1904831 | NCBI WGS metagenome assembly QQTW01 (sample SAMN09435610, study PRJNA476489) | Subsurface metagenome, whole genome shotgun sequencing project.
ACCATTGCGACCGCGCAATGGGCGACCGTCCACCTTCTTCTTCGAAGCTAAATCTGGCGACATGATAGATCATCTCTTGATGTTCTGGGCACTTGGGTATGATCGGCGGGGGCTAATTGTCGATCCGTCGTCCTGGCCAGCTGCGAAAGGCCAGAAGCGGTACCGGCATGACGTTTTGAATGTCAACAGTCAAACAACGTCTGAAGCGTCAGAGTGAGGCTTCGAGATGTGACTTCCATGTTGCGCTGGGGCGAAATGCAATCCTGTGGGCTTGTCGTGCACGTGGAGTGGTCGTAGGACGTGCAGTACTGTAGAGCTTATCGCACAGATTTACTTTCTTAGTTCAGCGGGATTGCCGCTGTCACTTGTAGCGTCCCTAACAAAGTTTCAAGCTACCTCAGATTCGAACCTGTCTATTCCTTTTTCCGGCTCCGCATGTTGCAACGTTTACGCTACACGCACGTGTCTAACGAGCTTTTGCGTCGTTCGCTCGTTCTGTTGACTACAAACGTCTTCGCCGCAACTCTCTCAGGAAATTCAGCACACTACAACCCGCCCCATGTCCACGTGCGTAAAGGTTGTCGCCGATGCCATGCCTGGCACGCCATACATTGTCAATACGAGCCACCAATAATGTGCGCCATGATGCCTGTCTACTCAGGTAGTACCATCTCAGCTCTCCCGGATCGCTCGGTCGGCTGCAAATCTTCCGCGAGTCAAACTTACCACTGTGTTGGGCCGCCCTGATTTGAAATGACATGGGTTGTGCGGAAAGGGGATATGAGTGAGCCATTCAGCAATGCCCAGTTGAAGTTTGGCCCTGAACGTGAGGATCCGAATATTTTCGGTGATACCATTGTAGGAGAGATGCATGGGCACATGAGTCGCGCGATATAGCACCCTGAGATTATGACGTTTGGCAAAGATAGGTACTTTAAAGGATCGGTGTGGGGGTTTCCGTCTCACATCCCCTGCGATGCGAGACTACAGATCTCGCACTCGCGTACGATCCCCGCGGAGTCGGACGGTCTTCATGAAGGATTTCGAGTGGACGGCGAGGTGGTGAGTGAAGCATCAAGCACGGTAGTCACGCACCGGAAACGCCAACAAGATTAGGACTGGGTACTTCTAGGCGCGTGCCAAGACGGGCAGCGTGAAGGCAATCGCGCCTTCAATCAGGAAGGCTTTGCTTCACCGTACTTGCACCAACGATTGCCGATGCGCAAACGCATGTTCGATGTGATCGGCTGTCTCACGCATTGAATGGTCGCACAACCGCATCTCGTGTTTCAATGTCCATGCCCAGTCCTCCTCTCAATCTCCGCTTGAACAACATCGGCACGCATGCAGGCACCCGTAGTCACACATGACCAACCCTCTTCCACATGCGCGAACGTGCACACCACGACACAAACTGTCGTTGTAGCACACAGGCTTTCGGTCTCATCGATACATCTTGTACAACCAAGCCATGCATATCGAGCTCCCTTGGGGCTTCTGAACCCCTCTACCGCGGCTCGCACATTCCGAAACGCCTCTCAATTGATCGCTTGGAACAACGAATTGGAAAATTGGGGTCCGTAACACAGCCTCGTATACAGCCACTGTCTCACCACCATCCTCTGCACTGGGCTTTGCACTACCCTTTGAGTAACGCCATGCATTGTACTCTCCCATCTACCGCTTCATTGGGTCCATGGTATCGAAGTGCATGCTGACCTGCAGCATCTGAGCGACATGAGCTTGATGGAGACGAGGATGCATTAACTCGGAAGTGTGTTACACTGCACGAGAGGCGCTAGATCCCGGCCCTCGCTCCTCCCTCCTGCAGTCTGCGTTCTCGAGATCTTTGACGTCGCCGATCGATGTGCGGCACGTTCTGTATCAAGATCGTCTTGCATGTCGAATCGCCGTACTACAGTACTGAGATAGTCATAGGAGGAGAGCCATATGCCCCCTCATTCTCTTCGATCTCGTCTTTCTAGTTGTGGCTGCATGCGAGTTCCGGGAGTCGAGTTTTGGGTGCACAGGGAGGGGGAGGTACAGACCCGCCGACCGATTGGAGATGATCACCTGCACTGTGCGTGTGTCTCTAGTTTTGTGAGCTTGTGCAGCTGGCGAACACTGTGCTGCTGTGGATCGATCGAAGAATCAAGAGGATTTCAGGAAATGGAGAGAATGAAGGGAGCCAGGGCTATCTCAGAGCTGCAGCTTGCACTGCATAAGGGCGAGACTGTTGGGCTAGATTTTGTGTTCCATTTCCCGATCGTAGTCTTATTGCATCTGCAGTTCGTGATGTAGGGTGTTTGACATTCTACAATCGCGCACTCAAGCATGTTCTCATAGACATACGTCAGACTTCCAGAGATAGCATTTGAGATAGAAGACACAATAAAGCTAGCATGCAGCCTTGAGTGCACAATCATGTGTAGCTCGTGAGTTTCACCGCTTCGACCTCTATCTGTGTGGTCAAATCCCTTGCTTTTTTGAAAATAGATTAGATATTCTGCCAGCTCTTAGAGCAACGTAGAGAAAATACCTTCGTTGAGATGATCTATCATGTCGCCAGATTTAGCTTCGAAGAAGAAGGTGGACGGTCGCCCATTGCGCGGTCGCAATGGTGGGCTTGTCGTCTCAGGTGTGCCGAGTGGAGCTCTGATGGTGATGTTTATTGTTTCGGAAGGACTTGAAGAGCTCACAAAAGATAAACCAGTACGAAAGTGAGATGAACAACATCTAATGGTTTTCGTCCTAGTGTATAAGGACTATGCGTTATCGAGTGGTTGTCCACTCAGAATGCGGTCGCAAGTTGCGGTAACTGTTAATGGTGGTGAATGTAAGGATTGCTCAAGCTCAGCACGTGTGAGAACAGTGATACGCGCGGTCAAATGATGAAGAAAAGTAATGTGAGTTGAACTCGGATCTTGCATTCCAACAATAGGAATGAGATGCCCAAGCACATGCATCTCCCGATCCTGACCTTGTGGTGCAGCTGGGCAAATCAATGTTAGCAAAGGATTATTGAGTTTTAATTGTGCTCACTGGGATGCATACCAGTAGGCCCCAATATAGGAATCTCAAAATACGTAGACAATATGCTGAGCATAATAACAATGCTTGACAGTATTTTCAATTGTGAATAGCTGATATCAGGATTCTACTTTGCAATAGATGATAGTGTTGTTGAATAATGTTGGTGTTGAAATGATGTTCGACTTCAACAGATGTTGGCGTTCAACAGATTTTGACCTATGTTGGAGCTATTTTCAAACGCTGCGACAATGTACAGATAGATTTGGGAAGCGCGTAGGCAGGGAGTAGAGGATGAAGGTACAGGGGATAGGCAGGTACTTCTAGGGGGCCCTTTTCACCCTGCACGCGCTGGTGATAGGTGCAGCCTCGTAGGGTTGAGAGCCAGACTGTGGCGCTCTATCCGAGCATGCCAAGCCAGCGCCACATTCACACCCCAGCCACCGCCACATGCTAGCTCTACTGTCTCTGCTAGCTATATCTTATTTCTATGTGAGCAGCTGCTAGTTCTATGTTGTACTCTAAAGATGTTGTGGTTGGAAATGATAACAGGGGCTGACATCATTTCGGTCCAAAAATAGCTCCAACATCAACCCACAACACCAACATATACTCAAAAGTCAGCATTATACTGTCACTATTTCCTAATTCCCCTAGGGCGCGCTACGGTATTTTGAGATTGTGACGGTGTTGATGTACAGTTGCCACTCTGCGCGAACCGTAACAGAAAACGAGGAAGATCAGTCTGGGCTGCAGTCAGAACAGCTGAACAGGCATATTAGCAAGTATCAGGAAAACTTCTGGACCGCGCGCAACACCGCTTAGGCAGCGAGCTCGGACACGTTAGATGCTGCTTCTGAGATGTGAACGTTGTAAGGAGGATGTGAGCTAGCATTCACTACCACAACACGAACACGCATGGTCTCCTCGTCCGCCGTTCGTCACTTCACAAGCATTTCAGGCGGCTCACATTCAATGCGGACGTTGTTGTCAATGATGCACGTGAGATGTGTGAAGGCAACGTGACAGAGATGCGCAAGGGCGTTGGCTTAGTCACCCATTGCCCGTTTCGGGTCGTCGCTCCCGAATGACCATCAGGTAGACGCCCCCTCATTTAAATCAGTTGCCTCTTACTTGGACTCACTTTCCAAAAAAGACGCTCAAAATGCAGACAAATACAGTCTTCCGATTCCTCGACCTTCCCAAAGAGCTACGTTTGATGGTTTACGACCGCATCCCTTGCACAATCGATCATCTCACTTTATCAAGACGTGATTGGTCTTTCTTCGTAAAGAAGACGCCTCTTCGCAGAGATGAGCGAGCTGTGCATGATGATGTTGACTCGGATCAGCCCATCACCCTGATTGTGCAGGTGCCTTCCTGGAAGGTACTGGCTACATGTCGAACCATCAACGAGGAGGCTGAATGCATCATCAAAAGGAGAAGGAAGCAACCACTTGTGCCACAGCTGAAGATTATGTGCAGCCCCGACTTCCTCGATGTCTTCTCTCAAGCCGACGGACTCCTCGACATCATCTTGAATTGGGCGACAGCTCCCAGGACTACTGGCTCAACTGCTGTTAGTGAGGATTGGCTGCTTGGTGAAGAGCTAGTCACAAACAAAGACACAGAACAGCCACTGTACCATACGCTCACTCACATCATCGATCAAGTGCAGCAAAATATCTCCTCTTGCCACGCGCTACCCATCGAAATATCGCTGCTTGATCGCAATCTCCACATGTTAGAGCAGTTCATGGAGATCTTCTACTGGCGAACCATGGAGAAGACCGGAAGGGCCACGATCAAGGTCGGCATAGCCGGACCGCAGTACTTGAGCAACCCCAACAGTCAGAAGAGATGGGATGAGACCTTGAGTTATGTGTCACGGGATCTCGACGATGCCATGGACATGCGGTCACTTGTGTATGGAACCACGAGCGGCATGAAGGTATTCAGAGCGTCACGCATGACGGGGTCATCTATGAGCAGGTGGAATGATGAGTGGCAGAAGCAATAACAACACTCAAGAACTCCGGCCATGGGATCGATCGCACGATCTCGCGTTTCAGTCGGTTGTGCACATGTTCGGTTGACTGAAATGCCATACTCAAATTCGGTCGAACGTAAGTGTTGCCCCCACCTTCGCTTCTCGTTGTAAAGCTATTGGAGCAACAGATTATGACTCTCTCTACCCTTGGTCTTGCGCATCCCTTCTACCCCGCTGTTGCATCGATTGCTGGACTCTCCACCAGCTTCACAACTTCCAAACACTTTGAGATTACTATGCATCTGCCGAATCCTTGTGGACATCTTTTCCGTGGTAAGGGCCACCAATATGCGCGCCAACCAGAGACTGCATTGACTTCTGCAGCCTAGTAAAGCCACTTTGGACTACCTATCTCGACGGGCAAAAATCGAGCATCGGCTATAAAGGTAGAAGTGGGCTCTTCTTGCTTTGCTCGACGATTATGAATGAAGAGGGGCAAGGGATGGCGCGATAGCAAGTTGCCCCTATATTCAATTACAAGAGCGCGCTTGTCAATGATAAATTGAGACATATTACTCAGCGCTGGCACAAATGTTGTCCACAAACAATAATAATGTATTCCGTCCAACCCATACACTGACAAACAAAGCTCCTATTGGCACAATCATGTCACACACCAAGTTTAACAAAAAAAACTGAAGTACGCAATCACCATCTGATCTCCATGCTCCCCTTCCCTAGCTTTCCCAATGCTTCCTCTCCTCCAGTACTTCCCCATCAACGGAAACATCAGCCCGAACCATCCTGACCTTCCATGCTCCTCACCAGGCTGGCTGGAGAAACACTCCGTTATGCATGTCTGCAGACACTCATATTCATAACACCCCAAACACCCCTACTTAGCAACAATACTAACCACATCCTCATCCGCAACCACATGACTCAACCCCACCCTCTGCGGCACATGCCTCGCGCTCGCCCCCCAAACCAACGCATACTTAAATGTCTCCTTAAGTGTCCTATGCACCTGATCACAAACATCCTCAATCGTACTACCCCTGCGCACAATCAACGCCTCCCCGAAATCCGGCTCAAACCCCTTCCTCTTCGTATAAATCCGCATCAACTGCAATTCCTCCCAGCACCGATCCACAACATCCTCAATCCCGAGATCCAGCTCGCAGCTCATGATGCACGTGTGCGGTTCCCGGGCCAAAAGGTCGAGGTGGGGGAGGGAGATGGAGTCGATTTTGTTGTAGACGTAGAGGCATTTTATGTATTTTCGGTGGGGGGCCATGATGGTGTCGATTAGGTCGTCCACGGTGGCAAACTCGTCGCGGATTAGGATTTCGGCGTTGAGCATTTTGTAGTCTTTGAGGATTTGGTAGATTAGTTTTTCGTCTAGGCCGCCCTTTGGGGGGGATTGGAAGTTGATTTTCATGCCGCCGGCTTTTTTGGGTTTGAGGTAGATGTTCCTATGTCACTGGTGTTAGTCCAAAGGCAATGCAAAAGGGATTTGGATTTGATGAGTGCGGCGACGTACGGTGGCTCCCGATTCAAACGAATCCCAACAGCTTCCAATTCCTGTTCAAGCAGCCTCCTCTGCTCCGCCTTCTTCGTCGCATCCAGAATCATAACAATCAAATCACTCGTCTTGGCCGCGCTAATAACCTGCCTTCCTCTCCCCTTCCCCTCAGCAGCCCCCTCAATAATCCCCGGCAAATCGAGAACCTGGATCTCCGCGCCCCCGTACTCAAGCACACCGGGAATAGCAGTCAGCGTCGTGAACGCGTATGACGCAGCTTCGGACTTTGTCTTTGTCACGCGAGAGAGGAAGGTGGATTTTCCTACTGATGGGAAGCCTACCAGGGCTATGCGTGCATCGCCGGATTTAGATACGTCGAAGCCTGTGCCCCCGCCGCTGCCGGCGCCCGGCGCAGGCTCGAGGAGTTGGGCGCGTAGCCGGGCGAGCTTGCCTTTTAGGAGTCCGAGATGGTATTCTGGGGGTGGGTGTTAGCACGTGATATGAAGTCGAAGACGCCCCGGCGGGATGAGGTCCTGGAACTGCGACGGCGTACCTGTGGCCTTGTTCTCTGTTGATAGTTAGCTTAGTCTTTCAAATCTGCATTCTTGTGTCATTTCCAAAACTCACTCTGCGTCTTCTTCATCTCCTCCTCGATCCTAGCGGGGTGTCAGTCTTGGCATCAAACCCTTCGAACAGCCCATACTCCTTGATCTTCTCCGTGATGTTCACCATCTTGGCGATATTGTCCTCACTGCTTTATCGAAGAGAATAGACAGAGACTGGGATGAGGTGATGTCGCGTGCCGTGCAGCCACTTCCAGTCGCTGTCCGAGACGTCGTGATACAGAGCTCTGGTGTTGATTGACGCGCCACTGCACTTCCGGCTTAGTCTTGCCGTTAGCGAGATGCGGGCTTGACTGCGTCATCCATCTAACGAATGCTGCACGCCACTGGATGCTTATTTTCTTGTGTCTTTCCTGTTCCTCTCTTATGTTACCCGGTTATTGTTCCTTTCGTGAGTTGCGGCATGGAGTTCGTGCTCGGTTCTGATGCCTGGCCTCATTCCCATCACGACGTAATAGATCACTACTATCAACAATACGACGACCAAATAGCATCGGGAGAATATGAACCTTTTGTTTATCCTTACGGCGCCTACGGAGCATTCCTGGTAATCATCTATCTTTGCATTCCACATCAAAACCGGCCATGGCTCAAGAAATGTCGTTTTCTGGTCTGGGGCGTTCTCGTCGCATTTGCAACGTACAGCATCACATATCAAAGAGCTAGGGGAATGGCACCAGCACTTGGTCTTGGGTTGGTGCAGTTCTGGAGCGTCGTTTATGTTGCAGCGCTCCTCGTGTTCAACGATGCACAGACGGATTTTCAGCGGATTGAAAGGTTGGAAGGTGTATCTGGTAAATGCCACGCCTCACATCCATCGAAAGAGGGTGGATCGAGGAACCAAACAGACAGCAATGGTCACATCCCTCAGAAGTCAACTGCTGGGCCGCGCAACCGCCACGGTGAATTCGCATGGCAACCATACCCACTGACCCCCTTCATCGAACGGCTCGACTGGGTCTGCGATCTCTTCTGCAACTTCCGTGGCGCAGGCTGGAACTGGCGCCTCCCTACACTCCCTCCACCACCCAAATGGGTGCAAGAACAACTCCAACGCAACTCCGGCGACGCGCCCACACACTCGTACCGCGTTCACGCCGGGCAGGTGATAACGTACCCCTCGCGACAAGCTCTACTTGTTGCCAACTTCAAGACTCTGGTTAAGGGATACCTCATCCTAGACGCCCTCAAAACAATAATGATGCACGACCCGTACTTCTGGGGTTCCCTATCGCGACCCCCACCACCCTACTTCCCTTTCACCCTATTCACACAACCCTGGACAATCCACATATACCGACTCTTTCTCTCCATGCTCGCCGTCAAATACGCCCTGCAAACCCTCTTCTCCCTCGCCCCCCTCGTCTTCTCAGGCCTCTTGGGACCCTACATCGGCGCACGCTCCGAACCCTGGATATACCCTGAGACATGGGGCTCCTTCACCATCGTACTCGACAAAGGCCTCGCAGGATGGTGGAGCAGCTGGTGGCACCAAACCTTCCGCTTCGCCTTCGAAGCCCCCTCTCTCGCACTCATTTCCTATCTTGGCCTAAAACGGCGCAGCATCCCAGCCAAAGCGCTCCAAGTCTTCATCGCATTCGGCCTCAGCGGCATACTACACGCAAGCGGCACCCACACAGCCGCAGGACCCACACGTCCCCTCTCCAACTCCCTCAGATTCTTCCTCAACCAAGCCCTCGGCATCCTAATCGAAGTTACCCTCTCCGCCCTCCTACGCAGAACCGGAATCCAGAACCACGTCCCGCGGTGGCTAATGCGGACCTGGACTTTCGTGTACGTGCACGTGTGGTTCTATTATACTGCGCATTTGCTGTGTGATGACTTTGCACTCGGGGGCGTGTGGCTGTTCGAACCTATCCCGATTTCGTTGTTCAGGGGTTTGGGGCTTGGTGCGTCGGAAAGGGATGGGTGGTGGTGTTGGGGTGGACAGGTTGTAAGGTGGCATACGGGGAAGTATTGGTGGCAGAGTGGGATTGCGGTGTGAGGGTGTTGTATAGGCGGTTTGTTATCTTCTCTGAAAGTTGATCATGGGTGTTGCATAGCGAGGCGTAGCATGGGTCATGTTGATTAGAGTAGATACTTCATTATGATTATGTTCTTTGAGCGGTACACTTGTGGGACTTTTTCTTTAGGCCGTGAGTTACATCAATCCCAGCCGCTGCGCCATTCGCCTGCCTCCAAGTCCTCCTGCGGACCGTACAAAGGCATAAAAGTCGTCCCTCACATCAAACTTTTGCGCCACCACAAAACATCTCGGCGTTCACAGCACAAACGGCTCAACTCCTCGTATACTGCCTTACCTATTAGAGAGTTGGTCAAAGTAGGTGAGCACGTCACTGAAGTGATGAAGCTGCCGCTGGTGGGATGTCGTTGTCGAAGTGGTTGCAGCCATTTGTGAATCATATAGCGAAATTCTTGCGGTAGGTCAAGCCACCAGAAGTTCCGCATATTTTGAAGGTGCTGTGAAGCGAGAGCCATTATGTTATGGAGTCTCGTGTTCAAAACAGAACAGGTGGAATATACGTGACAAATGATGTGCGTGATTGGGCGGGATGACAGAACAACGGACGAGGTGATGCCGTGCAGCCCATTTCAAGCTTGGGCAAATGTGAGACTGGCGGTGAGGGGAGACCAACTCTTGTGATGTTATCGAGGCGTACTCGTCGTATACACCTGCGAATATCCATGGCCAGTTCTGTCGGTAGGGCTCTTTACTTTCAAGCTCCTGTGCAGGCGCGAAGCATCAACAACAAAGTGTGATCCGCATCCGACGCTGAGTTCGATTGTTTGCAGCGCCACAAACACCTGTCTGCAGTGAGTAGTTACGGAGCTCTATAACGATACCGTTACCGATATTGTGAATAGTAAGAGAAATGGATTGATGATAAGAATGTAGAGTAGAATTTGACATGCTCAAGCCAGCCGTACTGCTGCACATGGAAGGTTGGCTATCCTTACAACTACAACCCAAAGCAATCAAATCAACATGGACATCCAATCAAGCCGCCGAAGGGAGCCTGATCGTGACACGCAGGGATATCTTAGTATGTTCGCCAGATCCACCGTGGCATTCGCTAATAACATTCATAGGTCGTGAATTTTCGTTCGCATAATGTTTCCAAGCTGTGATCGCCGCATGTCGTATGGGGTCGACTTCCTGCAGAACAGGGAGTGGTTTAGGGACCCTCTGTGCGGTGGTTTCGAGCGCCTTAGCCAGCGTCCCCTCCTTGTCTAGTCATGCGGCCATCAGAAACACAGTATCGTCAAGGACGCTTAGGAAGCGTGTGACTTGCCAGCCGAGTCAACCTTAGCGCGGAGATCGGCGGCAGTAGATCCGGATTCCGAGAAGTAGCGGGAGAAGACGGGCTGCATAAAGGAGCGGAAGATGATCTGGGCACCACTACAAAATGTCAGCGCTGTGTTGTGGTGTGGCCGGGGAGATTAGAGCGTACGAAGTCTGAGGAAGAGACATCCACAGGACGAGGACGAACTTAAAGGTGTAGTAGAAGGCTATACACATTAGTCATGTCTACAGCCTCTCAAATCGCAAATACATACGGAACCAGTACACGGCGTTAACGGCACTCTCAAAAACTGTCAAGAAAGCGTAGACGACCCAGTAGGTCAGCCACTAACATAGGATTAGCATGTTAAGATTGTAGATGCGCGGCTGACCGCAGATAGCTAACGCACCTGAGTGTCATCGACCTTGTTGGCGCTGAACAGAGCATTCAGGGAGTAGTAGCTGGGGATGATGAATCCAGCAATGTTGACAAGGAACTCGCCGGCAATGTTGAAGAAGATCAGGAAGAAGTAGAGACCAGCAAGACCGAGGATGGCGTAGACCTTGGGTACGGAGGTCTGCTTCTCGAAGTTGTTGAGGGCGGGGTACTTGGACAGCTGCATCACACCAGAAAATCAGTAACTGTTGCTCAATTCTCGAGGCACAATAAGCAGACGTGCTGCCTTGACCTTCGCGGTACATATGCGCCGCTGCGCCGTGGGTTGAAATTGTGCTTACCTCCTTGTCGAGCTGCGAGAGGTGCGCCTGGGCTCTATCCTGGACAGACAGGGTGGATCGAGGAACCAAACAGACAGCAATGGTCACATCCCTCAGAAGTCAACTGCTGGGCCGCGCAACCGCCACG
>QQTW01003710.1_pt1 | contig 11336 bp, 12 predicted proteins | sample 1904831 | NCBI WGS metagenome assembly QQTW01 (sample SAMN09435610, study PRJNA476489) | Subsurface metagenome, whole genome shotgun sequencing project.
CTACCGCTGCCAAGTCGTCTAAATGAGCGGCGAGCTCAAACTCAGCTTTCGCAGGGCTATTACCGTACCCCCGCAGGTCTGGAGCCAGCGTCTGAAATCGCTGGGATAGATGTTGTGTAAATACTGAAAGACTAGCACCGGAGCCGGGATGCCCGTGTAGGCAGAGAATCGGATAGCCCTCTCCCGCCTTGTGAACATGCAGAGCCACACTTTGAAGACCCATACTTGATAACCTACAAAGGCAAACACAATAGTGATAGCGATCATGCCTTATTTGGGCCTCAACAGCTAAAGCTTGGTTGATTTAGCTTGATCGGGGTGCCGAGTGCTCAGACGGTTGAACTAATTTGCCTCTGCCGGAAAAAACCGCAGGCTTTGGTCGGCAACCGATAGCTGAACGCGAGTGCCAACAGGTAGAACTTCGCCCACATGGGTAAGAGCATGCAGTTCGTGTCCAGAAGGGGTCAGGAGGCAGTAACGTCGCTCTCGGCCTAAGAACTGGCGATCGCGAATCACGACAGGGGAATTTGGGCTCGGTTCTAGTACCAGATCTTCTTGGGGGATCATGAGATCTCCCGTTGAGGCCGGCACGGGTCTACTGCCACTACAGCTAAAACAGCCGACTTCAGTTTCCCAAACATCATTGTGGAAGCGAGCGGGTAGAAAATTGGCCTGGGTGACAAACTCACCAATGAAGCGGGACTGGGGTTGCCGATACACCTCCTCTGGGGTGCCGATCTGCTCGATTTGTCCTTGACGCATCACCGCAACTTGATCCGCGATCGAGAGCGCTTCTTCCTGATCATGGGTGACAAAAATTGCCGAGGTACCCGTGGCTTTGAGAATAGTCCGAACCTCGTGGCGCAGATAAAACCGCACATGCACATCCAGGTTACTGAAGGGTTCATCCAAGAGAATTAACGCTGGCTGAGGGGCCAAAGCCCTCGCTAAGGCAACCCGCTGCTGTTGACCACCGGACAACTCGTGGGGATAACGCCTTTCTAATCCCTCTAAGCCCACCAATGCAATGACTTCAGCCACACGCTTTTGGGTTTTCCGGTCCTTCTTAGATTGCAGCCCAAAAGCAACATTCTCAGCCAAAGTTAGGTGGGGGAACAGGGCAAAATCCTGAAAAACCATGCCAATAGAACGTTTCTCAGGGGGGACTGACAAGTTGATAGCAGCAACTTTGCGTCCGGCGATGGTCACCGTTCCCGCCTGTAATGGTTCAAACCCGGCAATAATTCGCAGCAAGGTTGTCTTACCACAGCCTGAAGGACCCAACAGGGCCAGTAAATCCCCCTGAAGTAAAGTGAGGGTAATATCCCGGGCTGCCGGAGCAGTCATTCCAGAAAATTGGCGGCTGACACGCTCCAGCTGAAGAATGGCGGGTTTGACCATAGAAATCAAAAATGATTCTCAACAAGTACCACTGAAAATCTTACCAGTTTTCAGCCTGAATCAAAAAGGATTCTCAACAGACAGCCAGGAATCCACTACTGACCTGACCCCTTGATGGAGATTTCGTTCTAAATGGGCATCCCTTCACAAATTAGAAAAGACTTGAGGTACCCCTGTATGGTAAATGAAGGCTATAGATTTAGATCTACAGTTATGAAACCTGCGGCTCCTATACCTGTACTACTGGCAATTTTTGCTGTGCTTCTGCCGGGATGTGGGCGCTCTGGCACAGATTTGAACAATGCAGCCAGTTCTGCCACCGGTGGTAATAGGTCTAATATTCCAATCGGGATTGGTGTCGCTCAAACCAGCAACGTTTCCCTGCTGGGGCAAGAGGAAGTTGCCGGGGCGAAGATTGCCGAAAAGTACTTCAATGATCGCGGAGGTGTCAATGGTACACCCATCAAACTCGTATTCCAAGATACTGGCGGAGATGAGGCAGGGGCAATCAACGCCTTTCAAACCTTAATTACCAGCAATAAAGTGGTAGGAATTGTCGGTCCAACCCTTTCTCAGCAGGCGTTTGCGGCTGATCCGGTTGCGGAACGAGCTAGGGTGCCAGTACTTGCCCCCTCCAATACTGCCAAAGGCATTCCCCAGATTGGTGAGTATATCGCTCGGGTCTCTGCACCCATTTCCGTCGTTGCTCCCAATGCCTTGAAAGCAGCCCTAAAAAACAATCCCAATATTCAAAAAGTCGCTGTGTTTTATGCTCAGAACGATGCGTTCAGTAAATCTGAAGCGGAAATCTTTCAACAGACGGTTCAGGAGCAGGGGCTTGATCTCGTCACAGTCCAGAAGTTTCAGACTACTGACACCGACTTTCAAACTCAGGTGACGAATACAATCAACCTCAAACCGGACCTGGTAATTATTTCTGGTCTAGCCGCAGATGGGGGCAACCTCGTGAGGCAAATGCGGGAGCTGGGCTACCAGGGTGAGATTGTCGGCGGTAATGGCCTCAACACTTCCAACATCTTTCCGGTCTGTCAGGCCCTTTGTGACGGTATTTTAATTGCCCAAGCCTACAGTCCTGAGTACAAGAGCGAAATCAATACAGCCTTTCGCTCTGCCTATCGGGAGCAGTACAAGAAGGAACCGCCCCAATTTAGTGCCCAGACTTTTGCCGGTGTCCAGGTCTTTGTAGAAGCGCTACAGGCTGTAGACAAGCAAACTAAAGTCAGCCAGTTACCCCTCAATGAACTGCGAACAAAGCTGAATCAGCAGCTTTTAAGCGGTAGCTACAAAACACCGTTAGGTGAAATTAGCTTCACGCCAGAAGGAGAGATTGTTCAGAAAGAATTCTATGTGGCTCAAATCAAAATGGACGAAGATGGCAAAAGTGGTCAATTCCTGTTTCTCAAGTAGAGACATCAGGTCACGGCTTCACTGCCCATCGAGAGGATAGTTTCGATAAACCTGTTGATTAATGTGGACGCTGTTTTTTCAACAATTTCTGAATGGTCTGTCAATTGGCAGTGTGTACGCAATTTTTGCCTTAGGCTACACGCTAGTATTTTCCATCTTAGGAATTATTAATTTTGCCCATGGAGCAATTTTCACCCTAGGAGCTTACTTCACCTATGTCCTCATGGGCGGTTCCTTTGGGGTTAATGGATTGCTGGCGAACGCAGCCTTCCCCGTAGACCTGCCCTTCGCTTTAGCGACAATTCTGAGTAGTACCCTAGCTGGTTTGGTCGGCGTCGCGGTAGAGCGGATTGCCTTTCGACCGCTGCGGCGTAGACGCGCTGACCCTCTGTTGACGGTGGTTTCCAGCTTGGGGGTCGCTGTGGTGATTGTCAACCTGCTTCAGTATCTGGTCGGTGCAGAGATCTACACCTTCCCACCGGACACCTATGGCGGATTACCCGCAGCCATCAACTTTGGCACCGTGGCCCAACCCATCCCGGTGCGCAGCGTGCAGATCGTAATTTTTGGGGTATCGGTTGTCATCCTGGCAGTTCTTACCTACGGCATTAATGCGACAAAGTTTGGTAAGGCTATGCGAGCGGTTGCTGAAGATGCAACGACTGCCAGCCTGCTGGGGATTAATGTGGATCGCTTTGTGGTGTTGACATTTTTTATTAGCAGCTTCTTGGGGGGCTTAGCCGGGACGCTGGTGGGTTCTAGCGTCAGTATTGCGGGGCCATACTTTGGGATTGCCTTCGGCCTCAAAGGTCTAGCTGTGATTGTCCTGGGTGGCCTCGGAAGTATTCCTGGGGCTGTGCTGGGTGGTCTGGTGATTGGGCTGGTTGAAGCGTTTGTTCCCGCTGATTATTCGGCTTACAAGGACGCGGTTGCCTTTGGTCTGCTGTTTATCATCCTCTTAATTCGTCCCCAAGGGTTACTAGGACGCAACTTTATGCAAAAGGTCTAGGGCAATGACGGATTTCTTTTTGACCTATGGCTTTTTGCTGGTCTCGATGCTCTTAGGCGCGATGCTAGGTCTCTCTCTCTACCTGCCGTTGATGGCGGGGCAGCTTTCCCTGGCAAGCCCTGGTTTCTATGCCCTAGGTGGATATGTTGCCGCAATTCTCTCCACGGAAGTATTTCAGGTTACGGGTACGTTTCCCATACCATTACTGCTATTGGAGATGCTGCTGGCAGGGGTAATCTGTGGCGGCTTGGGGGTAATAGTCGGCATTCCAGCCTTGCGCTTGCGGGGAATTTACCTGGCGATCGCCACGATTGCCTTTGTGGAAATTCTGCGTGTTCTTGCCCTCAACCTAGAAATTACCGGGGGAGCGGTGGGGATCTTCGCTATCCCTCAGCCGTTTCAAACGCCCATTGGCTATCTATGGGTGGCGGGGCCTTTGCTGCTCCTGAGTAGCTTCTGCATCTACCGCTTGGAGCGTATCCGAGCTGGCAGAGCGTTTACGGCCATCCGCGAGGATGAGCTAGCGGCCGATGCCATGGGGATTAATCCGACTTACTACAAGGTGCTAGCCTTTACGCTCGGTGCGATTTTAGCCGGAGTCGTGGGGGCGCTCAGCGCCCACTTTTTCAACACCTGGAATGCTCGCCAAGGCACCTTTGATGCCAGCATTATTTACTTAACCTTTGTCTTAATTGGCGGCACCCGCACCTGGGCAGGACCTGTATTAGGTGGGATTCTATTTACGGCACTGCCGGAAGTGCTGCGAGCGATCGCCGACACGAGTGGCCTACCCCTATGGCTGGCGCAGTTTCTCCGGGATGGCCGTCTGATCATTTTCGGCCTGCTGATCGTGGTGGGAACCCTATTTTTTCCCCAAGGACTGGTGACACCCGGCTTATTGAAGCGACGTCAGCGGGGAAAACGTTCATCTCCGAGACTCTAAACTGAGGCTGCTGCCGACTCGCCAGGAGGGTTGTCTGTCCAACCTGTCATAGCGCCAAGGCTAGGAAGATCACCGCAGGCAAAAACTATCTCTGGGGTAACCAAGCCTGTCGCCCCTTTCGCTGCTTGTGCTTCTCAAATAGGGGTAACAGGACTGTAAAAGTGCTGCCTGGGGTACTGGCTTGTGGGTCGGATGGGCTCTTCACCTGGATGCTGCCGTGGTGGGATTGGGCGATCGCCTGGGCGATTGCTAGACCTAAACCAGAGCCGCCGCTATGCCGAGAGCGATCGCGGTTGACTCGATAAAAGCGATCAAAAATCTGAGGCTGCTCCTCAAGCGGAATACCAATCCCTGAGTCTTGGACTTGGATTACGGCCTGATACTCGTCGCGATCGAGGAGAATTCTGACAGTTCCCCCTTTGGGCGTGTACTGAATCGCATTGGTTACCAAGTTGGCCAGCAGGCGATAGAGCTGTTCTGCGTCACCGATCACCAATAGAGGTTGCTGACCGCGGATATCCGCGGTCAGCAAAATTTTTGCCGCAATCGCCAGGGCCTCAAATTCGTCTAGTAAATCAGCAATTAAAGCATTCAAACCGCAACCTTGCGGTTTGCCTACCGGCCCCGGCAAATCCATGCGCGACAGCAACAATAAATCTTGAACCAGTTGAGAGAGCCGGCTATTCTGGCGCTCTACTGCTTGGAGAGTGCTTCGGGCCTCTGATCGGCTCAGGTCTGATTCCAGGGCAGACTCGACTGCTGCTCTTGTTGCCGCTAAAGGGGTTCGTAATTCATGGGCCACGTCAGCGGAGAATTGTTGGATTTGCTCGTAGGACTGGTAAACGGGTCGCATGCTTAGCCCCGCTAGCCACCAGCTAGCGGCCCCAACGAGCAGCATTGTCGCCGGCAACCCCAGGAGCAAAATGAATCTTGTATTCGCCAAGTGGTTGTCGAATTCTTGCAGCGATCGCCCTACCTGCATAAATCCCCAGGGAGAGTAATTCGCCGTTTTTAGCAGCAAAGAAATTTGATGATAGCGATCGCCCTGGCGGTCTTGCAGGGTTTGCCATTCACTGGCACGTTGAAATGGCAGACCAGCCGGTTGCTGCCCTACTGTCGCCACAATGCGCCCTGAGCGATCGAGAAAGCGCACATAATAGCTTTCCTGTTGTACTGTGCCCAATACATGCCGGCCAGCGGTTTCAGGTTGCCAAGAACAATGTTTGGCTGCAGCTAGACAGAGACCTGGCAGAAGTTGCTCAGCCCTCGGTTCTATGCGCCCAGGTTGTCTTAAAACAGGTTCAAGCCCGTCGTGCAGTGTGCCGGCAATTGATTCCAACTCTTGATGAAGAGCCTGCCAATGCGCCTGAGCCATCATCTGATAAAAAGCAATCCCACATAGGCTCAAAATCACCCCCATCACACCGGTATACCACCCGGCTAATCGCCATCGCGTCAGATTAAACAGTTTACGTTTATCCACGGGGTAAATTGAGGCGATAGCCAAAGCCGTGTACCGTTTCCAGCAGCCCCTCATAGCCATGCTCAGCGAGTTTGCGCCGCAGCAGGCGGATTTGAGCGGGCACCACATTACTAGTGGGTTCAGTCGGAATCTGCCACACCCGATTCATCAGTTGTTCACGGCTCAGAATCTGGTTGGGGTGCTGCATAAAGTACTCCAAAAGCTGAAATTCCTTGGCAGTCAGCGGAACAAACTTTGTAGCTTGGGGATCTTGAGTAGATACCGTAGCCGTCCCGTAATCTAAGACCAGGTTAGCAAGCTGAAGTTTTTGTGGCTGGAACTGGGGCGATCGCCGCTGCAAGGCCCGTAAACGTGCCCGCAGTTCTGCCATGCCAAAAGGCTTAACCAGATAGTCGTCGGCACCAGCGTCTAGCCCAGCCACTTTATCCGCCATGCGGTCCTTAGCAGTTAGGATCAAGACAGGCAGGGGATCATGCCGAGCCCGCAGCCGTTGGCATAGCTCTATGCCTGAGAGTCCTGGCAAGAGCCAGTCAAAAATTGCCAATGTGTACTGGACCTGAGGAGGATCAAGATACTCCCAGGCTTCTGTACCGTTGAGAACCCAATCCACCACGTACTTTTCTCGTCTCAGCGATCGCTGAATTGCCGCGCCTAAGTCTGGCTCGTCTTCAACCAACAGAAGTCGCATGGAGGGTTTTCCAGCCTTTGCTACCTAGATCTCGCTTCAAGCTCGATCATAACCCCAGGTCTAACGGGTTAACAGCTGCGGTTTAGAGCTTCAGTAATTAAGATTAAGACGGCGTCTAGCTTGGCTCCGCTTATCCCCTTAGCAAGTTAAGCGTGCCACTCTCCAGCAAGATAAAAATACCGAGACCGATCAAGACGAAGGGAAACAGCCGGTGACCGTAGTGGCTGATCAGACGCGCAATGCCCGGAAAGCGAGCCAGTCGATATCCGATTAAGCACCAAACCCCAACCAGTATTAAGAATACTCCCAATAGCACCACCAGCTCATTCCCATCGCTACTGGCAAACAATGGGGTATAGATACCCACGTTGTCAGCGCCATTGGCAACCGTTACCGCTGCCACATGATAAGTTTGAGGGTTGAGCCAGCGATAGATAGCTTTGCCAGGAGCATTCTCCAACTGGGCAACTCCTTGAATCTCTGCGTTTAAGTGGTTCCCTGGCATTAGCTGGGAGAGGCCAATCAGGATAGGCAGCAAACCCAACAGCCCAATCCAGGGCTTGGGCACTAGGAAGCCGCCAAAAAATCCCGGCAGGCTGATGAGAACGAGGACGCTAAAACCCAGGTACTGCCCTAGGACAATCTGCGAGAGGCGAAAGGTATAGTTCACCTGAGTGAAGAACAGTGTCAGAACGACAATGTCGTCAACATTGGTTGCGGCAAAGGCAGTGACCCCCGTAGCGATACTCGTGAGCAGCTCGTTCATACTGAAGGAATCCACAGGAAATGGGCATTACCCAGTTTCACCTAAAGTTTGGCCAAGCGAAGGTTAGCGAAGTCCGCCAGCACCGCCCCAACCTCGGCGGCAAGTGGCACCTGGACAAAGTTGTTGTTACGATCAAGGGCAAGAAGTTTGATCTGTGACGAGCGGTAGACTAAGAGGGCAATGTGTTAGGCATCCTGATGCAGAGCCGAGGGGATAAAGGGTCTGCCAAGAAGTTTCGTAAGCTCCTGATGCAGCCAGGTTTTGCACCACGAGCGATCGTTACCGGCAAGCTGAAGAGTTATGGGGCGGCGAAGAAAGAGATTGTGCTAGGCGTGGAGCACAGGCAGCACGAAGAATTTAACCACCGAGCGCAGAAGTCTCACCAGCCTACTCGTACCCAAGCGAGGCGAATGGGCTGGTTTCAATCTCCTAGTCATGCCCAACGTCTCTCAGCTTTCGAGCCAGTACGAGGCCACTTTCACCCGAAGCAACACCCGCTGACCGCAAAAGACTATCGAGAACAGATGCACCGGCGATTTAAAAGCTGGCGGGAGTTAACGGGCCTTCAAGTTGCTGCAGACCCAGGCCATCCACTTCCTCCAGGCAAAAAGTACCTATCCTTCTGGATTCACTTGACAATGCCATTAAACGAACATACGACCGCTATACCAACTTACGTTTATCTCAACTCCAATGCCGATGTCTGATCCCCTGAACGCCCCTGCTGCTCAAGACGGGCACGATCTTAGCGCCAATCGTACCCGCCGTCCGAACATTATCTTCATCCTGATCGATGACTTGGGCTGGCGAGAACTCGGCGCTTATGGTAACCACTTTAACGAAACGCCCAACATTGACAGGCTTGCCAGTGAGGGTTTGCTGTTTACGCAAGCGTACTCGGCTGCGCCGGTATGCTCACCGACCCGAGCCGCCCTGATGACTGGACAGTATCCAGCGAGAATCGGCATCACCAATTATCTGGAGATCAACGACGAGCATTTCCTTTCACCCGATTACACTACCATCATCAAGCGGCTGAAATCGGTTGGCTATGTCTCTGCGCTGATTGGTAAATGGCATTTGACGGGCGACTATGAGAAGAACCGGGGTGCTCCCCAATTACACGGCTTCGATGAAGTGATCGCCTCTGAGAAAAAGTACATCGGGGACGGCGATTACTTTCATCCTTACTTCTTTCTGCCCGAAATGCCGGCGCGGGAACCGGGGGAATACCTAACGGATCGGCTCCATAATGAAGCTCTCGATTTTATCAAACGAAACCGGGAACACCCCTTCTTTCTCTACATTGCACACTATACTGTGCACACAAAGCTGGCGGCAAAGCCGGAAATCTTGCGAAAGTACGAGCGTAAACCCGGTGCCAGCAAAGAACAGAACAACCCAGTGCTTGCGGCCATGATTGAGAGCATCGATGAAGGCATCGGACACATGATGCGAACACTGGATGCATTGGGTCTGAGTGAAAATACCCTGCTTGTCTTCACTTCCGATAATGGTGGTGAGATCGGGGTAACCACGAACGCTCCTTTACGGGCAGGTAAGTCGACGCTCTACGAAGGCGGTTTACGTGTGCCCGCGATTATGCGTTGGCCTGCACAAATCAAGCCAGGCACTACCGACGCGACACCCGTCATTACTGCCGATTACTACCCGACGCTGCTAGAAGCTGCAGGTGTACACGATAACCAAAAACAGGTGGTTGACGGCGTCAGCCTTGTGCCGCTCTTTAAAGGAAATGGCGAACTGGGGCGCGATACGCTCTACTGGCATTACCCGCTGGCAAAACCACATTTTCTCGGAGGCCGTTCCTGCGGTGTTATCCGCCAGGGTAACTTTAAGCTCATTGAGTTCTACGATACCGGCAAGGTAGAGCTTTATGATCTGCTCAACGATGTCAGTGAGCAATATGATTTAGCGCCCAAAATGCCTAGCAAAGTATCGCAACTACGCCGGAAGTTTGACGCCTGGCGCAATCAGGTAGGGACAGATCTGACGCCGATGCGCCTCGATATATAGGCTGTTTAGTAGGGGTTAATTTTACTGGTAAGTCTGTTCAGTGGTCGAGCCAAGCTTTCTTGATTGGGCTGCCTCTTTCTCGCCACGGGTAGAAACGGTTGGTGTCGAAAGCGTAGTAAATATAAGAGTGAGCGGTGAGCCAGATTAAAAAGATAATTAGATGCTAAAACCCAATTTTCTGATTATTGGTGCGGCTAAAGCAGGCACAACTTCCCTGTACGCCTATCTCAAGCAACATCCGCAGATCTATATGAGCCCCCTTAAGGAAACCAACTTTTTTGCTTTGGAGGGTGCGCAACTCTTGTTTCAGGGGCCAGGTGATCAAGAGTACATCAACAAGTTTTCTATTACGAAGCTGGAAGATTACAGCGCCTTATTCCAGGAGGTTAATGACGAATTAGCGATTGGCGAAGCATCTCCCTTATACCTTTACAGCCCTAGAGCCCCGGAACGCATCCAGCACTACATCCCTGAAGTCAAGGTGATTGCAATTCTCCGCCATCCAGTGGAGCGGGCCTACTCAGCTTTTTTACATATGGTGCGCGATCGCCGCGAACCCCTGAGAGACTTCCCTCAAACACTGAAAGAAGAGGAAGCTCGTATCGATAACAACTGGGAGCATATTTGGCACTATCAACAGGCAGGGTTTTACTATGTGCAGTTGCAACGGTATTTTGCCCAATTTAACTCGGAGCAGATTAGAGTTTATCTGTTTGACGACTTCGCCCTTAACCCGCTTGGCGTATTGCAGGATATTTTTCAGTTTCTGAATGTCAATGAGACCTTTATCCCAGATATATCTATGAGGCAGAATGCATCAGAGATACCAACTAACCTTGCCAAATTAGAGCTGACTGCCCAGGTGTATCACCAACTCATGGAAGTCTACCGGGAGGATATCTGTAGGCTTCAAGAACTTATTCAGCGGGATCTTTCAAACTGGCTAGAGCCAGAGATATCAAATCTTAAAGTAGCAGGGACAGAATTAAATGTGACGAAAAACGAGGACAAATAACGCTTGCGATATCCGAAGCAGTATTCCAAGTGATGGCCCTTAGTTTTGACCGTTGGATGAAATTTGACCTCAATAAAATATTTTTTTGATTTCAGCAGTAAGAGGGTTGAGTCACTCACTTCATTCAGGCAATCTCTCTAGTAATTCGTCCCAGGATAACTAATTTAGTCTAATTAAATGTATCAGGTTAAAGCCTGAGTCTACGATCGCACCAGTAACCGAAAGTGAAGTATGGCACAGGACAATCCTCTCACTGGAGAGGCACTCATCAAGGAAGTCTGCCGACGGATTCAAGTTGCCCGTAGCTACTGGGATGCTCATAATAACGCTGCCTGCCGGGGAGAGCGAGAGCGCGCCTTAGCCCTATACAACACGCTGACGAAAGAACAAAAAGACCAGATTCCACAACAGTTACGGGTGTGGTTGCGCTACCGTAGTGAAAAATACTTTGGGGCGCATCGAACGCCCCCTAAGTCGAGACAAAAGTCAAAGTAGCACTGTCCCCTTACGGGGTTTGAAGAAATTTGCAGCATAGTTTATCAGTTCATCCACGGATAGGTAGACTG
>QQTW01003711.1_pt1 | contig 11335 bp, 14 predicted proteins | sample 1904831 | NCBI WGS metagenome assembly QQTW01 (sample SAMN09435610, study PRJNA476489) | Subsurface metagenome, whole genome shotgun sequencing project.
ATCAAATCCTCGCCGTTGAATTAAATCAATGGGATATCGGCACACTTTACGCCTCGGTAATGGGCATGTTGGGGATGGAGTATGGAATTTTGCTATATCGCTCCCAAGATTCTCTCAAGCAGTTTCGCGCCCAGGTGTTGATGGAAGAGGATACGCCCGAACAGTTAGAAGAAGCTTTTTTAAAGCAAGATTGTTTATTCTTGACTTTTGATAGTAGCGACGATGAGGAAGATGAGGATGAAGACGACTTTATCGATTTAGCTGATTTACCAGTAGGCGAACTGCAACCGTCTTTTGGTAACATTCACCCTTTAGAGGGCTTGCGATCGGTATTGTATGAAGAAGAAGCACTTGCCGCCTACGTTGCTTTAGAAAGTTTAGATCGCTTCATTCGCGACGAACGGCGCAAGTTATCTCAAGAAACAGTCCCAGCTTTAAGGCGTAAATATAATATTGCTATTCCTCAAATTAACGCTGAAGTGCAAGATCGAGCGATCGCCGTTACTGTCAGTACAATGCCACAGTTAACAACAGAACTAGAGACAATGGCATTTGAGGAAGACGACGAATTGTTGAGCGGGATGCCGACTTTTCACTCATTGCGCGATGATTTGATTCCTGAAGACTCATTTTTAAGCTTGGGCGTAGTCTCTTGGGAAATGGTCGATTATCTGCGCAAAGGAGTAGTTCACCAGCAAGTAGGACAGCCTACAGCCGCAGGGGATGGACTGCCAGTAATATTAATTCAAACTTCCCGCCCCAAAGCACTAACAGTCATAGAGACTATTCAATCTGCTGGGGGGATTGCAGGCATTGGTTTTAATCCTGGAGCCGATCCATTTGAGGGCGAACGCTACGATTTAGGCGTACTAAAAACCCAAAGCGGCGAAATGTTTTTGTTCGGCGAATTTGTAGATGACGATCCAGTACATATGTCTGCCCGCAAAAAATGGGACGAGCGCTGCAAAAATACAAATGGATATTGTGGTTTGATTGTTGCTAGAGGCTTAATGGGCGCTTCGCGCGGCAAACCGCAACTCAAAGATATGATGGCGTTGTTTGAAGGAATCAGTCTTTCTCCCCAAGATTTGGGCATCGGTACTCTGCAATTAATGCCGCAGTTGGAATAGTCGCGATCAAATCTTCACATTCTCAATAATTCTGTTGATAAACCTTGCAAGACACGCTCAAAGGGTGCAGTATCTTTTAGTCCCCGCGCCAGGATTAAAGAACCCTGAATCTTGATAATGGCATCTTCAGCCCTATTACTTGCTGTTTGCTCGTCTAAACCCGCATCAAGCAAAACATCAGCTAAAGCATCAATCCAACGTTTTAAAGCTTGTTGAATTTGCGCCTGAAACAGATCGTTAGATTCTCCTAAAGTTAGCACTGCTAACAGACAATGTTGTTGCCCGCAGTTGTAGAGTTCGCTGACCTTTTTTGTCATTACACTAATGCGCAAAGCAGGTTCAAGCTCTCTATCGCGCAAGAGAGTAATTATATTGGCTGCTGTCCAATCGTTAATGTGGCTAAGAACGGCTGTTGCCATTTCTTCCTTGCCTTTAGGAAAATGGTGATACAAACTAGCTTTGCCTAAACCTGTAGCTTTGGAAAGCTGCGTCAAAGTTGTACCTTCATAACCATGCTGGCGAAATACTTTTAATAGCTGAACAATTACATCGTCTTTGACCATAGATTTGAATCTAACATTTATTGCTATTTTACCGAACGATTGGTATATTAATTTTACCGAACGTTCGGTAAAAAAGGAGAGCAATGTTGAAACTCTACGATTTCACCTTGTCAGGAAACTGCCATAAAGTTCGGCTTATGCTGTCTTTATTGAAATTGGAATATGAAACTATACCTATTGATTTACAGGCTAGCGAACAAAAGTCAGAATCTTTCCTCAAACTAAACCCGTTTGGACAAGTGCCAGTTCTAGTAGATGGGGATGTAGTTATTCGGGATGCTCAGGCAATTTTGGTATATTTAGCGCGGCGCTATGGCAGCGAAGAATGGTTGCCTATAGATGCCCAAGCAATGAGTAAAGTCGTGCAATGGCTGTCTACAACAGCTAACGAGATTCAAAATAGTATTGCTGCGGCTAGATTGCACTTTATATTTAATGTTCAGATAGATTTAGACATAGCTCAACGCAAAGCGCATCAAGTTCTCAAAATCTTAGACGATCACTTAAGCAAGCATCAATGGTTAGAATGCGATCGCCCAACCATTGCAGACATAGCTTGTTTTCCCTATGTTGGATTAGCTGCAGATGGAAAAATTGATTTGGCAGCTTATGGGCATGTAATTACTTGGATCGAGCGTATCAAGCAACTTCCAGGTTATGTAAGTATGCCAGGCTTATAACTTATCAGGCGCGTATAAATTCCTGAAGTAAGGTGGCAACGTTCTTTAGCGATACCTTACTCGTGCAAAATTGAGGCAAATAAGCAATGATTTACCATTTGGGAGAAATCGCAGTCCAAGAACGTGCCGGCGTGCAAGCAGAAGCAGAACGCTTGGCTAAAGGTATTGGTTCTAGCATTCAACCAGCCGCCCAAGACTTCTTAAGGAAGCAAAGATTAGCGATCGCAAGTACAGTAGATGCAAGCGATCGCATTTGGGCATCTTTACTAACTGGAAAACCTGGATTTTTGCAAGCAGTAGCCGCACAAACAGTAAGAATTGATAGCAATGTATTGGCAGAAAATTTGCGCTATAGAGATCAACTTGGCTTAATAGCAATAGATTTAGCAACTCGTAGACGTTTAAGGCTCAATGGTAAGGCAGAAGTGCGAGGCAACAATGAAATTTATTTGCATACTCAACAAGTCTATTTCAATTGTCCGAAATACATTCAAGTGCGAGAAATTGATACAGATACAGTAGCAACAAGCGATCACACCGTGCAAATTTTGCCAGCACTTACACAACAGCAGCAGCAATTTATCCACCAAGCAGACACATTTTTTATTGCTAGCTATCATCCCCAAAGCGGTGCTGATGCATCTCATCGCGGCGGCTATCCAGGCTTTGTTCAAGTTGCGGGAGCCAACACGCTAGTATTTCCCGATTACTCTGGCAATAATATGTTCAATACTTTAGGTAATTTGCTAGCAAATCCTAGAGCCGGACTATTATTTATTGATTTTGAGCGTGGCGATACTATTGCACTTACAGGTACAGCCACAATTTTATGGGACACAGAGCGATCGCAATTTGCTGGCGCTGAACGTTTAGTAGAGTTTCAGATTGAAAATGCGATCGTAACTACCAATGCTACCTCGCTGCGGTGGCGATTTGGAGAATATTCGCCTTACTTAGATTTCGCTTTTTTGTAAGCAGTTCAAACAAGCTATATTCAAGACATCAGTTTTTGCTGGAACCCATCAATGCACCAAGTTAAATTGAAAGAAGCTGAGACTCGACTGGCAGAGCTAATTGAAGAAGTGGCAAGCGGGGAAGAAGTTGTAATTATCCGCAGTGATGGTACATCTTTCAAAATTGTACCGATAGGCGAAGTAGGCGCAAGCCCTAAATTTGGTAGTGCTAAGGGGTTAATAAAAATAGCAGATGATTTTGACGAGCCATTGGCAGACTTCGAGGAATATTCTCCGTGAAACTATTGCTCGATACCCATACCTTTTTATGGTTTATTGCGGGTAGTCTCAATCTCAGCGATAAAGCGAGGACATTAATCGAAGACCAAGAAAACCAGAGATTTTTGAGCATAGCCAGTCTTTGGCAGATGTCTATTAAAATTAGTATCGGCAAACTGACTCTTGGCATGAGCATATTTGAGTTGAGCGAGCGCGAAGTCTGTGGAAATGCGATTGAGTTGCTTGAAATACAACCAGAACATTTGGATGAGTTAGTAGCTCTACCTTTTCACCACAAAGATCCATTTGACAGGCTGATGATTGCTCAAAGTTTAGCTGAGAATATACCGTTAGTAACGAAAGATAATACGTTTGAAAGGTACTCTGTCAACTTACTGTGGTAGTACCTAGAGTTTATTTGCGCTCACCTTTGTTTTTATGCCATCAAGTTCGCAGCTTGTTATCTGTATACCTCCTACTGCCGTGTTGGTAATTTAAGTAATGTTCCTTTTATTTACCCGCTTGAAGCGTGAAAACAAAACCTCTATCAGATTAAAATATGTAAAGCAAGCAAGAAGGATAAAGACTAAATGCGCGTTGCGATCGTCGGAGCGGGACTAGCAGGGCTGGCAACCGCGGTAGATTTGGTTGAGGCTGGTTGGGAAGTAGAAATTTTTGAATCGCGCCCCTTTATTGGCGGTAAAGTCGGCAGTTGGGTTGATGCAGATGGCAACCATATAGAGATGGGATTGCACGTCTTTTTTGGTAACTACTACCAACTGTTTGAATTGATGAAAAAAGTAGGAGCGTGGGAAAGCTTGCTCCGTAAAGAGCATATCCACACATTTGTCAATCAAGGCGGACGCATTGGCGCTTTAGATTTTCGCTTTCTTACAGGTGCGCCATTTAACGGTTTAAAAGCATTTTTTACTACTTCACAACTATCTTGGCAAGATAAAGCCCAAAATGCGATCGCACTTGGTACGAGTCCAATCGTGCGCGGCTTAATAGACTTTGAAGGCGCAATGAAAACTATCCGCAGATTGGATAATGTCAGCTTTGCTGATTGGTTTCGCCGCCAAGGTGGTAGCAACGGTAGCCTCAAGCGGATGTGGAATCCCATCGCCTACGCCCTCGGCTTTATCGATACTGAAAATATTTCTGCCCGCTGTATGCTGACAATTTTCCAAATGTTTGCAGCCAGAAGCGAGGCTTCGGTACTACGAATGCTAGAAGGTTCGCCCCACGAATATTTGCTCAAGCCAATTGTGGAATATTTAGAAGCTAGAGGCGCAAAAATTCACACTCGCCGCCGCGTGCGCGAAGTTCAGTTTATTGAGCAAAACGAACAAACAAAAGTCACTGGCTTAGTAGTAGCCAAAGGCGAAACAGAAGAAACAGTTTTAGCTGATGCTTATGTATTTGCTTGCGACGTACCAGGAATCCAGCGCATATTGCCCCAACAATGGCGCAAATGGTCAGAATTTGACAATATCTATAAGCTAGATACCGTCCCTGTTGCTACAGTGCAACTACGATTTGACGGCTGGGTAACGGAAATGCAAGATACCGCCGAACGCACTCAATTAGACCATGCAGCGGGTATAGATAATTTGCTTTATACTGCTGATGCTGACTTCTCTTGTTTTGCAGACTTGGCCTTGACTAGTCCTAGCGACTATTACAGACAAGGACAAGGATCTTTAATGCAACTAGTACTAACACCAGGAGATCCATTTATTAAAGAAAGTAACGAAAAAATCGCCCAGCACGTCCTCAAGCAAGTCCACGAACTATTCCCCTCATCGCGCCAGTTAAATATGACTTGGTACAACGTAGTTAAACTTGCTCAGTCTCTCTACCGCGAAGCCCCTGGAATGGACCCTTATCGCCCCCCACAGAAGACTCCTGTCGCTAATTTCTTCCTGGCAGGTAGTTACACACAACAAGACTATATCGATAGCATGGAGGGAGCAACGCTTTCTGGTCGGCGTGCAGCTAAAGTAATTTTAGAAAATATAGAGCAAATACCAGGCAGCGATCGCATGTCTGCAATAGCATAAGAGGAAAATAAATGGCTGATTGGTTAGAACATAGCGTCCAAGTTGAGGTAGATGCTCCTATAGACGTAGTGTGGCAGTTGTGAGCTGATTTAGAACAAATGCCTTTATGGATGAAGTGGATTGATTCAGTCAAAGTTTTGCCAGAAGATCCTCAGCTATCGCGCTGGAAGCTGAAAACGGGTAGCTTGGAATTTAGCTGGCTATCTCGGATTATTAAAATTGTTCCCCATCAGATTATTGAATGGGAATCAGTTGACGGCTTGCCCAATCGCGGCGCTATTCGCTTTTATGATCGTCACGATAGCAGTATTGTTAAACTCTCTATTTCCTATGCTATTCCTGGGATTTTGGGCAAAATCATGGATAACTTATTTCTAGGTAAAGCAGTAGAATCAACTATCAAAGCAGACTTAGAAAGGTTCCGCGATTACGCTATGCAAGCCAAATCTCAACTAGAGACGCAGCCAAAATAAAGGCAATGGCAGTAGATCCTAATCAGCCTTATCCTATAGCGGAGCATCATCGAGTTTGTTTTATTAAAAATTTGATTAAATCGCCCAATATTATCGTTGGAGATTATTCATACTACGACGATCCGATAGAGCCTGAGAACTTTGAGCAGAACGTACTATACAACTATGGTAGCGATCGCTTAATTATTGGCAAGTTTTGTGCGATCGCAACTGGTGTCAAGTTCATTATGAATGGTGCTAATCATAAACTAGATGGCATCTCTACTTATCCATTTCCAATTTTTGGCGGTGGTTGGCAAAAGGAGATGGATAAGCTAATGAATTTACCAAGTAAAGGCGATATTGTTATTGGTAACGATGTTTGGCTGGGCTACGAGGCTACGATTATGCCAGGCGTAAATATTGGTGATGGTGCAGTTGTTGCGGCTAAGTCTGTTGTCATCAAAGATATTCCGCCTTATACAATTGTGGGTGGTAATCCTGCAATCACAATTAAACAGCGCTTTAGCAACGCCGAAATTGCCCTACTGCTGGAACTCAAGTGGTGGGATTGGGATATTGATAAGATATCGCGCAACATTCACCTAATTATGGGGGGAAATATTGACGCGCTTTTTAATGCTCAGTGAGAAAAGCAATTAATTAGCAACTACCCAAATTAAAATTAGAGGCGCAGGCGAAGTAAAAGCGATCGCAACTAGGGACGGATGAGTTGGATATTAATATCTAGAGCCAGAGTTTGCCAAATTCTGTCAGCACTTAGGGCTACTGCTCCTAACGATTGGGCTAGCGCTAGACAAGCTCTATCTCCCAGTGATAAAGCAGGAGCTTGGATTTGAGCAGTAGCGATCGCTCTTTCATAGTTAAAGTCTATAAACTCTAAACCAAGCCCTCTCAATGTTTGAGCTACAGGCTCTATTGCCAATTGTCTATCTAATAATTTTTTAGCAACCTCCGACCAATTAACGGTAGACATATAACAGGTGTCATCTGTTAAAGCTGCTTGAACCACATCTGCTCCTAGTTCGTTGTTAAGTAATGCCAATAGCGCAGAAGCGTCTAGAACATAACTACTCATTTACTGCCTCAGCACGACGCTCTGCAATCAACTCATCTACCAAAGAAGTCGAACAATTGAATGTAGAACGCAGTCGCTCAAAAACCTCCTCTGGTTTTTCTAGTACAAGCCGTTTTCCCTCTAGGCGAACCACTAATTTAGAGCCTGAAACCAGCCCTAACTGCTGGCGCAAACTAGCTGGAATTACTATTCGCCCTTGCTCGTTAACACGTATGATTGTTTCTGTCATAGCAACTAATTAATGTCATACATGTATTAGTATGTCACTATGCTGACACGAGTTATAACAATTGGAGGATTAGCTTCATTGACCTGCATTTAATCTGCACTGTCAATCCTATGGCTCTAACATTTACTAATTAAGTCAAAATCTTTATAGGGGAACATATTAGGTAATTTGGGCATGGATATTAAACATGGATTTGTTGAGACTGTAGGCAATACACCGCTAATTCGCTTAAATCGCTTCAGCGAAGAAACTGGTTGCGAAATTCTCGGTAAAGCTGAATTTCTCAATCCTGGCGGTTCGGTAAAAGATAGAGCAGCGCTGTATATTATTCAAGATGCCGAAGAAAAAGGCTTGCTCAAACCTGGTGGTACGGTAGTAGAGGGTTCAGCCGGAAATACAGGCATTGGACTTGCTCATATCTGCAACGCTAAAGGCTATAAATGCTTGATTGTAATTCCCGATACGCAGTCGCAAGAAAAGATTGAAGCCTTGAGAACGTTAGGCGCAGAAGTCCGCACTGTACCTGCTGTACCTTATAAAGACCCAAACAACTATGTCAGGCTCTCTGGTAGACTAGCGGCAGAAATGGAAAATGCGATTTGGGCAAATCAATTTGATAACTTGGCAAATAGGCGATCGCATTACGAAACTACAGGTAAAGAAATTTGGCAGCAAACTGACGGAAAAGTTGATGTTTGGGTAACATCAACCGGAACAGGCGGTACTTTAGCGGGTGTTGCTATGTATCTCAAAGAAAAAAATCCCGCAATTAAAACTGTTTTAGCCGACCCAATGGGCAGCGGGCTTTATAGTTATATCAAGACTGGAGAACCCCATGCGAATGGTAGTTCAATTACTGAAGGCATTGGCAACAGCCGCGTCACTGCAAACATGGAAGGTGCGCCAATTGATGATGCCATCCGCATCGAAGATCCTGAGTGCGTGCGCGTTGTTTATCGATTGCTTAAAGAAGAAGGAATATTTGTGGGTGGTTCTTCAGGTATCAATGTAGCAGCAGCAGTACAGCTGGCAAAACAATTAGGTCCAGGACGTACAATCGTCACTATCTTATGCGATAGCGGCACTCGTTACCAATCGCGCTTATTTAATCGAGAATGGTTAGCAGCCAAACAACTTTTACCAGATTAACAAGCGATTCTCCACCTGAATGGAAAACACAGCAGCATTTGGCACTATCTAACCAATTAGATGAGCAAAGCGATCGCACTTGGCGCGCCTCATGTAACTTAAAAGGGTAGGCTTGCTCACCTGCGGTTATTTCTATTGTATTTGGCATTGAATGCTGCCGAGCCTCTTCCCGATGATGGTTATTTGCCCATGACTGCCAAATAGCCAGAAGGAATGCCCCAAACAAGAAACCCGACAATTGCCCGACCAAGATTTCGAGTACGGAAACTGTCATATACATAGGCAACATAACCACAAAAAATCGTTGCACCCATCAGTCGTAAAGTAATCGGATGACTTCTAGGAAAGAAACAAGCGATCGCATCTTCGTTAACATCAACCTAAAGTGTAGGGTTAGCCAAGCGCGTAACCCTCGGGGCTATATCAATACCACAGCATATTTGCAGTTTCCACCAGGCTATTGTCAGGGAGCAAGCCGGAGGGTTCTTTATCCATACAGGCAAAACTGGAGAATTAAGCCAACCAATTGCTGCGGGAGTATCAGATAAGTTTAATCGCGGTCAACGGCTGATTGATTCTGTACTGGGGTGGCGGTTGAAGATTGTGGGGTGAGATTAGCTAATTCTTTAGCTTTCTGAAAACTAGCTATGGCGCTTTTATACTTTCCTAAATCATTTAATGTTAAGCTTCGATAGTACCAGGTAAGGAAGTGATCTGGGTTAAATTCTATTGAGCGCTCAAAGCTATTTAATGCTTCGTCGGTGCGTTGTAATTGTCTTAAAGCAGTGCCGCGATGATGCCAAGCCCAATAGGCATTAGGTTGCAATTGCAAAGCGCGATCAAAACTAGCAATCGCTTTGTCAAAAATCCCGCAGTTACTCCATGTAACTCCAAGATTGTGCCATACGATAGAGCTATTAGGGTTAAACTCTAATGCTCTATCAAAGCTATTAATTGCCTCTATATAGCGCTTTAACTTACCTAGTGATATACCACGATTGTGCCATGCCCAGTAACTATTTGGGCAGATTTTTAAAGCCCGCTCAAAATCTCCAATCGCTTCTGCGTGTTGTCCTAAATTACCCAATGCAAAACCCCGTTGGCAGAGAGCTTTACTGTAATCGGGTTCATACATTAATGCACAAGTAAAAGTTGCGATCGCATCTGTATATTTTTCGGTCTTGACTTGTTGCATTCCTTGATGAAGTAGAAATTCTGCTTTTGGTCTGGTGGTTCTATTTATAAAATTCGGCATCATATCTAAAGGTAGTTTTATATTTAAATTCCCTAATCAAGCTGGTGTAGCAAAAATAAACAAATGGTATTTGTCTATTTTTGTCAACACAACCTGTAACAGATAGCTAAAACTAACTGTTCAACTGCTTATTATTTTCTTCACAGGAATACAAGGCGATTGCGGAAACCTCAATCTCCACGTACTAATACGAACCGAATGGCACGCGCGTTAACGAAAAGCATTAGTAGCAAAACACCCCTGATGCAAGATTTGACTGGGTTTGAGCATTAAGAGATAAGTTTTGGGGCGACGTTTTCGCACTCTCGATTGAGCAATTTTTTGAAATACGTTTGCAACATTGCCGTATTATTGATGAGCAATCAGCCCCCGCTCGTTGAACATAGAAATCATAACCAACAGATTTGTGTTGCTAGAATTTAATCAGGAAGATGAGTTAGCCTTTCTGGCGTATCATGCAAATCCAAGGTATAGGCTTAGTAAAGCGCGTAACCTACCGAATTTAATGATAAGGGTGGTGTGTTTCACGCACGTTAACGTACCCTACAAGATCCGCGATCGCACTACATCTGATTTCCGTGCGTGAGTGGGATAGGTTCACTTACATTCGCCTCACAAACCATATGATATAAAGGGGAGAATTATCAGGAGGCTGGTTATTGTTCCCTTGCTGACAATCTAAAAAATGCAAGCCTTGATCGGAAGATCTTGCATTCATAAAATTAACATTACACTTTCAGCAACGCCTAGCTATAGATTGTATTTCTGAGTTAGTGGGATAAGCTCACCAAAAAGCTAACTTCTGCGAATGACTTCATACTCTTCGCCCGAAGATTTTCCTAACTGTTCTCACTAGTTTCACTGTTATAAGTGGAGAAGTAATTCTGGCAGTTAGCAAGCCGAAGTTTGCATGACTCACGGAGAGATCCAGTCTTTTTACCTTTCTACTTAGAAGAGGAAAAATCATGAAATTTCGCTATCGTGGTGTTTTATACGAGTACCATCTATCTCACACTGAAGCCGTTTCTCCATCGGTATTGCACTATCAAGGAGTGTTTTATAGCCGAGAGATACAATCGTGTGACTATTTGCTAGAAATCAGCCCTGTAAAGCTGACTGCAAGCGCCTATCTCAACTATAAAATCTATCGTCATAGCTGGCATAAAAACCATCATCAAAATCTTTGGCGATTTCAATATTGGCTACTACTATTAAGCCTTTATACGAGACGAGCGTGTTATAGCTCGCAGCCGCTTTTGAATGGTAAGAAACGAACCGAATATTAAACTTTGAGCTTTTGGGTAGCCTATTGCAGTAAAGAAAGCCCTCGTACTCGTGTTTTGTTCGCTGTTTTGAGGAAATTACGTCTACTAATAATTTCACACAAGCCATTAAAAAGACGTTTTTACTATTTTTTGGTATAGCGATCGCGGTGATTCTGTTGTTTTTAGTTGCTTGATTCTAGCAGACGTATGTTCGCAAC
>QQTW01003712.1_pt1 | contig 11334 bp, 7 predicted proteins | sample 1904831 | NCBI WGS metagenome assembly QQTW01 (sample SAMN09435610, study PRJNA476489) | Subsurface metagenome, whole genome shotgun sequencing project.
TTCCGGGAGCGGGGGTGACGGGCGCAGGCGGATTTACGGGCGTATCTGTATCAGTTGTCGATTGGTTAGGTGTAGTTGAGGGTGTACCAGGGGTAGTAGTTTGGGCTATTTCTTGCTTAGAGGCGATTGTTTCTACTACTACGCTATTACGGGGAATTATTTTGAGTAGTTCCCCTGGGGAATCTACTTTTTTCAGGGCTGGTTGTCCTTGGGCAATTGCGGGGGTAAAAATTGGGCTGGCAAAAATTGCCCAAATTAACCATACAGAATTTATCGGGCGTAAATTTAGTACCCAACGGAAAGAAATTATTGGCATTTTATTAAAATTATCGATCACGTCCACACACCATAAGTTAGAGTTACAAGCTTTTGAGTAATCGCCCTATTGTTTGCTTTTAAGTTGGGAGCTTAAGTAAGTATCAAACAAATAATTATTTTTCATCTTTTCTTAAATATTCCTAGCATCATAATAAGCTAAAACTCTTTCTAGAACTCGCTGATAAGCGTTTTCAACCTTACCTAAATCTTGACGGAAGCGGTCTTTATCCATAACGCGGTTTTTGGGGTCGGATTCTAAATTATCCCAAAGACGGCAAGTATCGGGGCTGATCTCATCAGCTAGAAGTAAGTTACCCTTACTATCTGTACCAAACTCTAGTTTGAAATCAACTAAAGTCAAGTTACAGTTTGAGAAAAACTCCTGGAGGTAGCGATCGCACTTTAAAGCTTGCTGTTGGAGTTGGTCAATTTGACTTTCCGTGGCAAGTTTTAGTAATAATAGGCGATCGCGTGTCAATAAGGGATCTCCCAACCCATCATTTTTGTAGTAAAAATCTACCAGTGGTCGATCTAAAACCGTTCCCAAAGGTAACCCGGTTTGTTGACACAAACTCCCGGCAGCAATGTTCCTGACAACCACTTCTAAAGGCAAAATTTTTACTTTTTTTACCCGCATTTGGTTCAAACTTGGGCAATCGATGGCGTGGGTAGCAATACCACACTGTTCTAGATATTGAAACAATACTTGAGATATTTGACAATTAATTTTACCTTTACCGCTAATACTGCCGCGCTTAAGAGCATTAAAAGCGGTGGCATCGTCTTTAAATTCAGAAATAACAATTTCCGGATCTTCCGTAGCGTAGATAATTTTTGCTTTGCCTTCGTAAAGTGGTGTGGGGAACATGGTAGTTGAATGATGGCAATAAGCCTATTTTTTGTAGGCTTAACTATTCTACCTGTCGCGTGCAGTCAAAATAATTCTACTTAGGTTGCCCAAAATTCTAGTCCTCCACCTTTTTCTGTACTGCTAAAATACTCCCGTTCCTTAGCAATCAAAGCTTCGGCGGAACTCGCATTCAATGGTCTAGAGAAGTAATAACCTTGAGCAAAGTTACATTTTAGCGATTTGAGTTGATACATCTGAGTTTTAGTCTCAATGCCTTCCGCTACGGTATCCATGCCCAAATTCCAGGCTAGTCCTACTACCGTGCGGATAATTTCTATTTTGCCCAATTCCATATCGACTCCTGTAACGAAAGAGCGATCAATTTTTAAGGTATCAATTGGGAAGCTGTGCATATAACTTAAAGACGAGTAGCCCGTACCGAAGTCATCCAAGGACAAGCGCACTCCTAGTTTTTGCATTTGTACGAGCATTGCAGCTACACGCTCGGCATTTTCTACTAATACGCTTTCAGTAATTTCTAACTTTAAGAAGCGACTTTCCAGCCCAGTTAATTGTAAAACTTTTTCTATTTGGTCGAGTAAATCTGCTTGGGCAAACTGTTTGGTAGACAGGTTAACGCTGATTACTAGAGAAGGCTTACCAGGAAATTGCTCTTGCCACGATTTCAACTGACGGCAAGCCTCCTGTAAAGTCCAATAGCCAATGGCGTTGATTAAACCTATTTCCTCAGCCATCGGAATAAATTGGGTTGGAGAAATTAAACCGCGCTCTGGATGCTGCCAACGAATTAGGGCTTCAAAGCCACTAATGCGAAAGTTTTTGAGCGAGATAATTGGCTGGTAGCATAAAACAAATTCTTCGCGCCCGATCGCTCCTCGCAGATCGTTTTCTAACTGCAATGCCGCCATCGCTTTAGAATGAATCGAGCGATCAAAAATCTGATAGCACTCTCCCCCATTTCCTTGAGTCTTAATGCGATACATAGTCATATCTGCATCGCGTAAAATGTCTTCCGCTTGCTTGTAACTTGAGCTACTTAAGGCAATGCCAATACTAACGGTGCTAAATACTTCATTGCCTCCCAGCTTAAAAGGCGATGCTAATTGCTCTTGAATGCGCTGGGCAACTTGAGTTGCGTTATCGATGCCTTTGATATTGTCAAGCAAAATTGTGAATTCATCGCCACCCAAACGGGCGACGGTATCTTCAGGGCGCACGCAGGACTCTAGCGTGCGGGCGATCGCCACTAATAAGCGATCGCCAATATTATGTCCCAAGCTATCATTTACGACTTTAAAGCGATCCAAGTCCAAAAACAGTACGGCAAATAAATAATCTTTATTTTGTTCTACACGCTCAAGTACCGCTTCTAGGCGTTCCATAAATAAACGACGATTGACTAATCCCGTCAAGCTGTCGCGGTCAGATTCGTACCGCAACTGAGCTTCGGCGGCTTTCTTTTGAGTGATATCGGTTTGGGAGCCTGCTAGGCGGTAAGGCTTGCCTTCTGCGTCGCTAACAGCTAATCCTCGTACTAGCATCCAGCGCTCTTGTCCGTCTTGGTGCTGAATGCGGTACTCGTTTTGCAAGTACGGCGATTTTCCTTCTAAATGGGAAGCGATTTCTGCCGTTAGTTGCTCTAAATCGTTGGGATGAACGAGCCTAAACCAACTTTCTTTGTTGTTATCAATTTCTCCTGGGGTTAAACCTAGCATTTCTTGCCAGCGAGGCGAAAAATAAATTTCATCGGTTAATAAATTCCAATCCCACAATCCATCGTTAGCACCTTGAGCCGCTAGCGCATATCTTTCTTCGCTGGCTTGTAAAGCCTGTTGGGTAATTCTACGTTCTTCTTCTACGCCAATAGCCGCAGCAATAATTCCTAGGATTTTGAGATCGGCATGGCTAGGAATAAAGTTTTCTTGGTAAAGCGCGCATACCGTACCTACAGAAGTGCCTCCGCACTTGACAACTTGACCAATATAAGTTTGTAAGTTGTATTGCTTTACATTTGGTTCGCTTTGAGCATACTTGGTGTGGAGCAGATCGTTAATTACAAACACTTCATCGCGACTATCTTGAATTACGTCATGACAAATGCTGCCTTCAAGAATATGCACTGCATTGTAGTCGGCGGGAGTTTGCCACTGTCCTACAGCACAAAATGTTTCTGCGTCTAAGCGATTGTATAAGGCGCAGCTTGCTTTTAATAATTCTCCACATAAGGCCGTAAGCTGATTGATATTGGCACTTGGCTCGGTTTTAAAACTTAAAAAGCACTGATTAATTTTTTCTAGTCTTTCTTCTGCTTTTTTGCGTTCTGTAATATCTCTTTTTACTGCAACGTGGTGAGTAATTAATCCCGCTAAATTAAATACCGGGGAAATAGTTACGTCTTGGTGATACAGCGAGCCATTTTTCCGTTTGCCGATATAACTGCCACTCCATACTTGACCGTCATTTAAGGTATTTGCTATTTCTCGATAAAAGGCTACATCGTGCTTTCCGCTTCTAAGAACAGCCGCAGAGGTTTGACCAATTACTTCCGAGCGTTTATAACCAGTGATTGTCTCAAAAGCAGGGTTAACATATATAAATCTTGCTTCTGTATCAGTAATTTCTATAGCTTCGGCGGCATGAGCAATTGCGGTCGCGAGGAGATTTTTTTCTTCCTCTACTTGTTGGCGATCGCGCAATTGGGCTTGACGAGTGCTAATATCTTCAGCAACACACACTATCCCTTGGGTTTGTCCGCCCGCGTCTTGTAGCAAAGAAATTGAAAAGTATACAGGTAAGCGTTCGCCATTTTTTTTTAAATAATTAGTTTCAACGTTTTTAATTATTTTTTGCTTTTCTAGGTTATCAATTAGTTCCGGCTGCAAAAATATTTTAGTAAATGGTTGGCTAATTAAATCGTTTTTTGTATAGCCTAAGTAATTTAAGGTTGCTTGATTGACGTTAACAATTGATTTGTTATTATCTAAAACTACTAAGCTGTTGACCATAGTGTTAATAATATTATCAACATAAGTCATGGAAACAGTTGTGGCAATTAAAGTTTCATTTAATTGATTGAAAGTTCTTGCTAGACTACCAATTTCATCTTTATTTTTGACTTCTATTTTTGCATCCCAATTTCCTTGAGCAATTTTTAACGCTGCTTTTTTTAATTTAATTAGAGGTGGAGAAATAGTACGAGATAATAACCAGCTTAAAGCAATACTTGTTACAAATATTAGTCCTAGCAAAACGAGCATAACTTTATTATTACGCTCAATAGCTCCTGCGATATTTTTAGTTTCTTTAGCTAGGTCTGCTCGTACATTTAAAAATGCTTGCACCGAACTAGGGTCATCTGGTCTAATTAGCTCGTTTGCCGAACTTATTTTTTTTAAAGCTGCAATTTCTTTTGTAGAGCTTTGATTAACTTGGGCAAGATTATTAAGAATATTTAAGTTGCTATTAATTGAAAGGTAAACTGTTAACCCGGCAATAAGGCAAGGTAAAAGGAAGCTAAAAAGTAATTTTTGGGGGATTTTCATCTTTAACTTAGATTTGTGCTTCTACAACCTAAAAAACAATTTATTAATTTAAAAAACACTGCACAAGCCCCTTGAACTAAAAAAGCAAGCCAAATCTATTCTCGATTTTGGCTTACTTTTCTTAAAGCAGCAACCTACTATACTGCAAATATAAATGTATTTTTTTGAAGCTAATTTTTGCCAGAGCGGCAATTTCTAGTAGCTGCAAGCTACCAAAGTAAAGTGAGTTCTTGAATTATGGGCAACGGGGATGACTACCACCTTGGAGGCAAATCGTTGCAAGTTGAGTAGGCTCTAAGTTTTTGACATTAGTAAAGTCAACGCCTTTAAGCAAAGTAGATTGGGATTCTTCAGGTGCTTGAATAAATCCATCCGCTTGGGTAGATTGGGAATGAGCAAAAATTGCCCCAGCAAAATCTGCGCCTGTCAAGTCGGCTTCGCTTAAATCTGCTTGGCTGAGGTCGGCATTGCGGAAGTTCGCATTTTGCAGTTGGGCTTTACGAAAATTGGTATTTTTCAATTGAGTATAGCTCAAGTTAGCATTGTTGAGATTGGCACGACTTAGATCCGCTCCTGATAAATCCGCACCTTGCCAATCCGTGCCACTTAAATTAGCAAGTTGGAAGTTAGTTTTTAAAGCACTAACGCGACTAAGACGGGCAGAAGATAAATCCGCTTCAACGAAATTTGCTCCTGCTAAATTTGCCCCAGTAAAACTTGCTTCTGTAAGTACGGCTTTCTGCAAATTGGTTTCTACCATTTGAGCGCTGCTTAGATTAGAACGAGCGAGGTCTGCATTCTCCAAATTAGCTTGGTTAAGAAGGGCATGGAGCAAGTTGGTACGTTGCATAGAAACGCGGCTAAGGTCTGAGCCTGTAAGATTAACAAACTTCATTTGAGCATCGTTGAGGGTAGCAACCAGATCGTCAAAAGTATTTGCTATACCGTCATTTCCTGCACTTTGCCACTGACTAGCTTCCAAATTAGCACGGTCGAGATTTGCTTCCGTAAGGTCGATTCCTGCTACATTAATTTGGTCGAGGACTAAGCTAAAACCAGAACTTGCACCCAAATTGACCCGGTTAAGTTGTACCTTATCTAATTTACCGCTATAAATAGAGAGAATTTTGGCGATCGCATTTTGGGTAGCTAATAGTCGATTGTTTGCTATTTCGCGATCGTTGCTCAAGGACAAGTTTAAGCGTTGCAATGCTGGTAATGCCTCTGTACCGCTTGTAATTAAAGCTTGTTGAATTACCTGAGTTAGTTCGGGGTTGGACGATTGCGCCAACAAGTTAACTAGCAACTGTTTTGCTTGGGGATTATTTACCGTACCTAAATTTAAAATTGCTTCTGTACGCTGGTCTAAAGTATTGGCTTCTGTAGCATTCAATTGTTTAGTCGCCGCTAACAATTGCTCGCTATTGTACTGAGCGATTTGCCCTTGATTTATCTGGGTGCGGACGTAGAGTTGAGTGGCAATTAAAGTTCCAACCAAAGTACCCAAACTACAACTAGCGACAACTGTTAAGGCAAATTTGGGATGGCGACGCATCCAAATCCATAAGTCGCGCTGTTGTTTCTTTTGCTTCGTGACAATAATGGCAGCATCGGCAACATGGGCGGCAGGTTTTTTCCAACTATAAATGGATGTATCCCACTTCACTGCCTGTCCGCTATCTTCTCCTAAGCGCCCGGTATTGGGGGCATAGATGCGACTAGCATTAACAACGTAGGTTCCTGACAACAGGTCGTGTAACGAGCGGCGCTGACGGTTAAATCGGGCGCTAATGCCTTCTCCTAGTACCATTACTCCGGCTAAAATGACCAGCATTTCGGGGTCGGGAAACAACCCACTAAAACGCCATACGGTGTAAGCAATAGAGAGAGGCAAGCCCCAAGTTGCTACGCCTTCGCGGAGGATAATTTTTGCTAAACCTGGGGGCTTTCCGGCGGTAGTAACTACGCGGATACCTAGCCAGCGTTTCGGCAACGTGCTACCAGTTTTGGCGAGTAAGTATATCTGCCAGCTTCCTAGTAATAAAGGAGTGGCAAGGGCCGCAGACCATAATATATTAGTTATTGGTGGAACTTCGCTAACTTCTTTACTTGCAGGCAAGGCAAAGGTAGTAACAATTATTTTTTCTGTTGCTGTTAATACGGGGTTTAGCGGTACTTGCTCTGCTAGGTGGTCTCTAGCATACATTCCCGCACTGTAGGGAACTATAGCGCTACTTGCAATTATTGATATTTCGATCGCCCAAGCGGCAAAGCGTCTAGTCACCAATGGTAGTGGTTTTAGACTTGCTTGCTTATAATTGCGATCGCCCCCTCTCCTCACACTTGGATTAGCCATCTCAATGTCCTTAAAATATAATTTTCGATCCCCGTACCTAGCGCCTGTGGACTTATTGCTTTACTATTTTTGAGAGCTACGAGCTACTAAAAACTGATACGCAAAATACACCACTGCCCCTAAAAACCCTAGGCTAAGTAGCGCCACCAGCAAGCTTAACAAGCTTCTGAGTATAGCAAATCCAACCATAATTCCAGCGCCGATTGCAATTAGCTTTCCCGTACTAGAGAGAGACTTAAACAAATTGACAATTTTATTTAAGTTTTCCGCTACTGCATCATTTCTGGTAGTAGCTTGAGTTGTTACGGGGTGAGCATTAGTCGGGATGGATGCTTCTAGTTTTTGCAAACGACGCTTTAAATCTTGTCCGCTCTCTTCAGTATTCATAGTTGGTTAGCGCTAGATTGACCTCTATCAGTCAAAAATTATATGTTGGCAAACCGTATTTGATGAGGAAATTTTAGCGAATTTTCGGATTTTGAAGCTGCATTCTAGGACACAACTTGAAGCTGTGCTTGTAAATACACTTTTTTCACCTAGCGCTCAACAAGCGCTGAGTAATTATATAATTTATTTTCAAATTTGATATGTAGAAATGTTACGGTTCCAGGGCAAAAAATTTAGTATAAGTAAGTTTTTTCTCCTCAATCTAGCTTTAATCGTCCCGCGATGAGCTAGAGACTTCTACAGCTTGCACGTCAATAGTTCCAGCCGGAGTTAAGCGATTGAACTTGCCTTGTATTACTTGTAATGGCTCCGAGCAATTGGGACACTGCAGTTGAGTTTTATTTAAGCCTGTAAATTCGTAATGGCATACAGGACACGAATCTTGTATTAAATTACTTTGCAGCCAAAAGCGGAAGCCAAAAAAGCCTAAAACAGGTACTAATAGCAGCAATCCAATTAAAATTAAGAAGCTATTGACAAGCCAGCCTAGACCAACTGTACTAATTAGCCAAAAAACTCCAATAACAGCAATCCACCTTCCTAAATTAGAAATATTGAGATCGAAAGATTTAAGACTCATTTTTAGGGGATTTTATTAAGTGCGCTAACTCTAGGATAGCTAATAGCGACGGTGTATTAAAAACAACCCCCGACGCAATGTGCCTCTAGCAAAAGTTAAGTACCTTTTAGCATGGGTAAGAGGATTTAAGTATCGATTAATTAGAGAAGTTAGATTGCTCGGTTCTTTCTGCGGCGCTCGCCACTGACTAAGGATATCCAAACTACCATCACAATACTTTTGCTTGCAAGTGCGGCGTTGAATTTTACCGCTAGAGGTTTTGGGTATGCTACCAGGTTTTAAAAGCGCGATCGCATAAGTATCGATCAAATGCTGGTCAAATATTGCCCATCGGATAGTTTCAGCAATATCGTTTGCTAGTACATGGCGATAATTGCGCTCTAATTCTTGGACGACAACTAATTTTTCTTCTCCATCTACTTCAATGGCAAAAGCTGCACCGCAATTAGGTTTTAAGGCTGGATGAGATTTTTCTACGGTTTGTTCTATATGTTGAGGGTAGTGGTTAAATCCCCAAAATACTAGCACGTCGTGTTGGCGACCAGTAATAAACAGTTCGCCGTTCGCTAGAAAACCTAAGTCGCCAGTCCGCAAAAAAGTACCTAGTTGGGGATTGTCGGGAAAGGAAGCTTGAAAAGTGGCTTTTGTTTCCTCTGGAAGATCCCAGTAACCATGAGCAATTCCAGGACTTGAAACCCAAATTTCTCCAACTTGGTTGTCCGCGCATTGAGTTAAAGAATCGGGGTTGGCGATCGCAATAAAACCATCTAACCACGCCTGACCGCAACCGACAAGACTTTTTACGCCTTCTTTATTACTATCAATGACTACTACTTGATTTTTTTCTAAAGCGGCTTTATCTACATATTTAACTACTGGCGGCGCAGTTTTTTCACCGCCAGAAATGAGCAATGTAGCCTCCGCCATCCCGTAACAAGGATAAAAGGCTTCTGGGCGAAGACCACAGCTTGCAAACGCTTCTACAAAGCGCTCCATAGTCTCAACGCGCACGGGTTCAGCACCCGTAAAAGCTACTTCCCAACTACTTAAATCTAGATTTTGTTTTTGGGCGGTGGTGACGTGCTGACATAATAGCTCGTAGGCAAAATTGGGAGCGCCGCTAGTTGTTGCGCCGTAACGAGAAATAGCTTGAAGCCAGCGTACGGGTTTTTGCACAAAAGCAATGGGAGAAAGAAAAACACAAGGACTACCTACATACAATGATTGAAGTACGTTACCTATTAATCCCATATCGTGAAATAAAGGCAACCAACCGACACCAATAGATTTTTCTGTGTGTCCAAAGGCTAGTTGGAGCGCTTTTTGATTGTGGAGTACGCAATCGTGAGTAATCTTGACACCTTTAGGCACTCCTGTAGAACCGGAAGTATATTGCAGAAAGGCTAAGGTATCGCTGCTAATATCTGGTTGTCGCCAGTCCCCTTGGTAAGCAATATCGTCAGTTATTAGCCATTCTAGAGGCTCTGCATGAGTCCCTAACTGACTTTTGAGTTTGGAGGTAAGGTTTTTGGTAGTCAGAATAATTTTGGCTTGGGAGGATGCCAAACGCGCCGCTAAATCTTGACTTGCGTGGCGATTTCGTGGGGGATGACAGGGTACAGCAATGACTTTTGCGTACAAACAGCCAAAAAAAGCGGCGATAAATTCTAGTCCGCCATCGTAAGGATAAACTAAGAGGGCAGTTTTGCTATCGTACCTTTGTAAGCCTAGGGCGACTTTTTGTGCTTGTAAATCTAACTCCTGGTAAGTTACGCTGACGCTTTCGGTTTCCCCATCTGTTAAAAAAGTGTAAGCAGTGCGATTACCTTGGTACTGGGAGCGATATTGCAGTAATTCTACTAAAGTTAAATAATCTTTTTCACCGGGCATTAGCTATAGTGTCTAGTTAAATATTATGTTTGCTCAAAAACACGCGATCATTACTGGTGGTTCGAGTGGTATTGGTAAAGCTACAGCGCAATTATTAGCAAGTCTTGGCAGTCATATTACAATTATTGGGCGCGATCGCACTAGGCTTGAAACAGCAAAAGTTGAAATCCAGTCAAAATGCTTGCATTCCAACCAGCAAGTTATTACTCTAAGCGCGGATATAGCAGATAGGATACAAGCAACTACAGCAATTAATACCGCAATTGAGCGCAATGGCTTACCGAGTTTTTTAATTAATTCGGCGGGAATCGCTTATCCTGGATACTTTCAGCAGCTACCTATAGAAACATTTGAGCAGACAATGGCAACCAATTACTTTGGTACTCTTTATTGCATTAAAGCCGCATTGCCAGCGATGCAACGAAACGGTCATATTGTTTTAGTATCTTCCGGTGCAGGGTTAATTGGCATTTATGGTTATAGTGCCTATAGTCCTAGTAAGTTTGCTGTAAGGGGTTTAGCGGAATCTTTACGGGGAGAGCTGAAAGGTTTGGGGGTGGGAATATCCATCATTTATCCGCCAGATACAGATACACCTCAGCTTGCGGAAGAAAACAAGACTAAACCGCCAGAAACAAAGCTAATTACAGCCACGGCAAAGCTTTGGAGTGCTGAAGCGGTAGCCAAAGAGATTGTTAAGGGAATAGAGAAAAAAACTTTTGCGATCGCACCTGGTTTAGAACTTAATATATTAAATAAGTTTCATAGTTTAATTGCTCCAGGATTAAATTATTATTTCGATCGCTTAGTTGCCAAAAGCAAGCTAAACAATTAGTCTACTACTTGTAAAAGTCTAACTTTTTTCATTTAGTCGGCTTAAGCCGACTTTAGCTATTAGCCTGGGGTTTCAACCCTAGGCGGACTAGGCTTTAGCTTTTATAAAATATCTAGTTTATCTCACCTCGTAAATTAAAGTGTTTGTTGGTGAATGAGTGTAAATGAGTTTAAATTTATTTGGTAAGATTTTCGGATTTTTCAAAGACTCTAAACCCTGCCATAAACTAGCTTCGTAGTCACTATAAGCAATATAACGAGCATTGATATTTTTAGCTTGCTTTAAATACTCCTCAGCCGTTGTAGCTAAAGGAAACTCTGCTTTTAAACTTGCTAAATAAGCTAGGTGTGGTTTGCGAACAATAATAATTTCATGAGGAACAGAGCGATTTTTCAAAAAAGCTGCTATTTCTATCAAATATTTAGGTTCTGATGTAAGAATCAAATTAGTTTCTACATAAGCCGCTACACTCAAAACGAAAATTAAATGTATTAT
>QQTW01003713.1_pt1 | contig 11332 bp, 10 predicted proteins | sample 1904831 | NCBI WGS metagenome assembly QQTW01 (sample SAMN09435610, study PRJNA476489) | Subsurface metagenome, whole genome shotgun sequencing project.
GTCGGGCAATACTCATCTGGTTTTCACCAACAGAAAAGATCAGCAACTTAGGGTTTTTGGTACGCATAAGAATTACTTCCGCTGATTGGCAGGCGAAAGAGTCTTGAAAAAGAGTTGTTTTAACGGACCGTTATGGTAGGTTTTTCACCCAAAAGGGACGGGCAACCGGGCGGCAAGGTAATCATTCTACCCTTTGCGTTAGCAGTGATGTAATGATAATGGCTAAGTTAAGCGCACCTCTTGCGTTGAACTTAACCGGTGAGGGTTAGCCGGTGAATTTTGGGCGTACGGACCGTATTTTTATAGCTCCCAAAGTAAATAAGCCCGGTCAGAAAGCTGGAAGCCCAATTGCTGGTAGAGCCGCAAGACCCGTTGGTTATAGGGCAACACCTCCAAATCCAGCGCAATACAATCATTAAACCGGCTTTCGGCCAAATGCTTAAGCAGGTGGCTGCCAGTTCCCCGGCTCCGGAAGGGCGGTAGAATGTATAATTCGTCAATTACGAGAATATTGCCACCGTATTCATTACTCCAGAAGTTAATCAGCAAGGTATACCCAATAATTTGAGCTTGCTGCTCAATGAGTAAAATGGTACCCGTTTCGGGATATTGGGTTAACCGGTCAAGCGTACCAAAAACCCTAAGTTGCTGATCTTTTCTGTTGGTGAAAACCAGATGAGTATTGCCCGACTGCCTAAGCCCCTACAGCAAGCTGGGTTTTCCGTAGCCGCCCTTTGCCCCTCTGAACATTACCTGGCGCAAACCCGTTTTTTGCAAAAGCATTATTCCCTGCCGGGCAACCGCCATTTGTGGCTGCCGAGCCTGTTGTATGCCATCCAGTCCTGGTCGCCTGAGCTTATTATCCCGGCTGATTACGGAACTACCCTATACTTACAGCAACTGGCGAATGATTCAGGACTGCTTACGCCGGTATCGGCTCCGGTACGGAAACTACTGAAGAAATCGCTGGGCCATGCGAAGTACTACGATGTGCTGCAAAATCCCCGCCGCCTCTTTGATCTATCGACTATGCTCAATGTACAAACGCCGCTTACTTGTCTGGTTACTTCCCGGCAGCAGGCCTTTGTCATGGCGACCCAAATAGGCTATCCGGTGGTGCTGAAAAAGGGCAATGGAACTTTGGACGGTAGCAATCACGTATGCCGGGATGAAGCGGAACTAATCACTGCCTACGAAAGCCTTACCGCCGCGGATTCAGCCGATTCGGGAACCCTGACGGATTCGGTGAAAAAGATATTTACGAATCAGAACATTCCGGAAATGCCAGCCTTATACTTGCAGCAATGGCACTGGGGCATCCCAGCCCTGCATGCCTTTGTAGCCCTCAACGGGGTGAAAATGGCCGGAATTACGGCGGTAAAAGAATGTACTCATCCGCAGGATACGGGCATAGCTACCGTGGTCCGGTTTATGGTACATGAGAGAATGGAGGAAAATGCGGAAGCACTGGTGCAAAAAACGGGTTACAGTGGATTTGGCTGCTTTGATTTTACGATTGAACCCCGTACTGGTCAGGCTTATCTGATGGATGCTCACCCGTATCCTTCTCACATTAGTCACCTCGGTGGCCGTATGGGCCATGATTTGTGCGCTGCCCTGTTTGCCAAGCTCACTGGCCCGGAAAAACGGCCCAGCCTGGGTCATTCCTCAGAAAACATTATAGCACTTTTTCCGCACGAACTTAACCGGGATATCCAAAGCACCTACTTGCAGGAATACTACCACGACATCCCTTGGGATGATGCTCTCCTGCTGCAAGCCTGCCCCATGAGTTCAAGTGGGTTACCTGCTGCTTCGCCCCTGCCAGCTATGGTAAGCGATGAATGATAGAGGCGGATAATAATTTTAGGTTAAGTTTCGGGTAAACCCAGGCGGGAGTAGGGCATTCTCAGGAATTGGATTATTTTTGCACTCCTCATTTTTATCATCCATCCGGCAAAGCGTAAGGGTCATGGCTTTTGAACTTACTAAAGAATACGTAGAGCTATTTGAAGAAGCCGTTCTAAAACAGGACGAAGAAGCCGTGCGGGAATCGTTGAATGAACTGTATCCGGCCGATATCGCCAATCTGCTCTATGAAATTGACGAGAAACGGGCCAAATATGTGCTGGATGTACTCGAAAAGCCCGTTGCCGCCGAGGTAGTCAGCAACCTTGATCCCTACATGCGGACCGACTTTCTGCAAAGCTTTTCCTCCGAAGAAATTGCCCAGTTTATTGATTATATCGAATCGGATGATGCGGCCGATATTCTGAATGAACAGTCCGGCAAAACCCGGGAGGAAGTGATTGCCCTGCTGGAAGACCGCGAAAAAGCCCGCTGGATCAACAATTTGCTGCATTACGAAGAAGACACTGCCGGGGGACTAATGGCAAAAGAGTTGGTCAAGTGCAATCTGAACTGGACAGTGGTGCAATGCGTAGACGAAATCCGGCGGCAGGCCCAGAAGGTGGAGAAAGTAAACTCGGTATACGTCGTAGACGAAAAGGGTATTCTGAAAGGACGGGTTTCGTTGAAAAAAATTGTACTTTCCCGCGCCAGCAGCCGGGTCTCCGATATTTATGACGACGACGTGATTTCGGTCGAATCACACCAGCCCGCCGAAGAAATAGCCGAGATCATGCAGCGTTACGACCTTGAATCGCTGCCGGTAGTCAATGTAAACGGCAAGTTGCTGGGGCGCATCACCATTGACGATATTGTGGACGTGATTACTGAACAGGCCGAGCAGGAACGTCAGGCCATGTCGGGTCTTTCCGGCGATGCTGAAGAAGATGAAGAAAGCATCTGGACTTCCGTCCGGGCCCGTTTGCCCTGGCTGCTTATCGGGGTATGCGGCGGCCTGGCAGCAGCCCGGTTTGTGGGCCTGTTCGAGAAAGATCTAATTTCCATTGTACCCGCCCTAGCCGGATTTATTCCGCTGATTGGGGGTACCGGGGGCAACGTAGGCGTGCAGTCATCTTCCGTCATTCTGCAAAGCTTGGCCAGCCGGTCGGTATACCAGATCGGTACGCTGGAGAGGTTACTAAAGGTGTTGGTGATTGCCCTACTCAACGGTATCGTTCTCGGCCTGATTGTATTTGCCTTTAATATGGCGCTGAACCAGGAACTGCGCTTATCGCTGGTAGTCTCGATTGCCCTGCTTTCGGTGGTTTTGCTAGCCTCGTTTATGGGCACGATCACCCCGCTGATTCTCGATAAATTCGGCGTGAACCCGGCGGTGGCTTCCGGACCGTTTATCACCACGGCCAATGACCTACTGGGGCTTACGATCTACTTTCTCACTGCCAAGCTGCTGTATAGTATGTAGGGGATCCGCTTAACAGTCAAAATCTTGCTCAATAGCCCGGGGTTTAAACCCCGGGCTATTGAGCAAGATTTTGACTGCTGGGTCACCTTTGATTCATACGCCTACTTGCTGGCTACGTAGAAGAAATCCAGGCAAGTGTCCACTTGCTGATCCAGAAAATAATCCTTGTAATGGATTGCGCCAGCCAGTCCATCACTTTGGTCCATCAGCTTCTTGCGGTTCATTCGGTTCAGAAAATCGTAAGGGATTTGCAGCAGGTTTCGGGGCAGCCGGTATTGGAGGTTAAAAATGTCGAAACGGGTAATTCTTTCTACCGATTTCCGGTTCTGTTCGTAGTATTCCATTACTTTCTCGTTGCCCTGCACGCCATAGGTGTCAACCTTAGGAAAATAACGGCCCAGTAAGTGGAGTAACCCTTCGGCGGTGTATTCCCGCACGTGCCAGGGGTTACGGGTCAGGGAACGCTTACTATTCGGAGTCGTCACGATCAGTTGTCCGCCCGGCTTTAGCACCCGGTAAATTTCCTTCACGAATAAATGGTCATTCTCAATGTGTTCAATCACCTGAAAAGTGACTACGTAATCAAATGTATTGTCGGGCAACCTGCCTAACGGTGGAATATGCTGGTGCAGAAAGCTATGCTGCGGATACGTCTGTTGCAGTTGGTTGAGCAAGGTTTCATTTTTATCAATCCCCGTATAATGCTCACAGGCGCCGGTTAGTAACTCAATTCCCCGCCCCACGCCGCAGCCAATCTCCAGCAGGTTTCCATCCACCGCAGCGGCAGCTTCGTAATACGCGAAAAATAACCGCTGGTGCACCGGATTATCCGATACTATCTCCTGAGAAGTAATTTCAGTGGTACTAAAAGCCATTGGGATGATATGCTGATGGAAGATGTGGTGATGTGCTAATGTCAAAAAAGAATGTGTTTCTGCTATAATTAAAGTCTCTTACTATTACTTAATCTGTCTCTTTGTCCTGTCCGGAGCAATTTCCGCAGCAAAGTAATTTATACATGATGTAATCGAGTGCTCATTAGATTAATAAATGCACATCAGCACATTAAAACTTCACTCCCATTTTTTTCAATTGGGCTTTAACGAAGTTTTTGGCGGTTTCCTTAACGTTGGTGCCGACTTTTTTCAGGGTGCTGTCTTCGGGTTTGGCTTTGAACACCGTATCGTGGTACTTCAGGTTTTTCAGGGATTGGGCCGTGGGCTGGGTATAAAAATAAGCGAAGAAAGACTTCCGGGTTTGGCCGGGAGGCAGGGTTATTTTGGAATAACCGTGGTACGAGATGTCGCTGGTCTCGAAAATCAGGCAGCGGTTGAAGTCGCAGGGCACCTTCTTTTCCAACTTGGTCATGTCCGCATTCCACATCTCCATGGCGCCGCCGTATTCAGGTTGCCAGTTTTTGTTGAGGTAGATCAGCAGATTGAGCCGCCGGTGCACATTTTTCAGGTGGTGAATATTAAAATCTACGTGAATATCCAGGAAACTGCCATCGCCGCCCTGGTGCAGCCCCGTGCCGAGGTTGTCGTCAGTGATAAAAACCCCTTTGATGCCAGTCACCTGTTCTACCCATTGGGAAAACTCTTTTGACATCAGAAATTCGCGGACCTGCAAAAAAACCGGGTCGAAGTCCGAAAAATTAGAACCTTCCGACTTATTTTCATTCAGACCCTTGTAGTGCTTGCTGAGTCTTTCCACCGACGGAAAATTGTCGTACAGGGAATCGGCAATTTCCGGCTTCAGAAAGGTATCCAGAATAATATGTTTATAGGGTAATCCGTTCTGGAATTGCTGGGCTAACTGGGTAATTTTAGCGGGCTCCGCGTAGACAGGGTTGAGGCAGTTCATTGCAACAGCTATTGATTTAGAAGAACAAAAGTAACGATTTCCCGAGAAATCAATGATCGGTCTGAGAAGTTATCAAGTTAACGTATATTTAAACCTCACCCCCAGTCCCTCTCCTCCAGAGAGGGACTGGGGGTGAGGTTCTTCACTCACATTCCATTACCGCTTACAAGTATGAAACGGCTGGCATTATATCTGATTTTACCCTTACTCTGGCTGGCGTGCAGCCGGAACACTAGTCCTACGCAGAATTCCCGGGCGGATGATGCTAATTACGAACCGGAGGGTTCTATCCTGTTCCGAAGCAAGGCACTAGCCCACGATACGTCCGTAAGAGTGTTCGTGGAAATGGACTTGAAGAATTTTTTCCGGGAACCTTCCACCGAAAAACTCCTGAGTGGCTTGCTGTTTAATTACGCTTTATTGCCCGAATACGGCAGCAAAGACGTGATTGCCCGGCGTAACCTCAAGCTGACACCGGCGGACGTGAAACGCCTGAATGCCAATACGTTTGCTTTTGCCTTCGATGTGCCTAAAGCCAATACGCCCAATGCCGTACTATTTCTGGAAGTGACCGATGTACAGGCCAGCCGCAAGATGCTGCACGACATTCCCTTCCGGTTTACGCCAGCCCGGCTGGGCGATTCATATGCTGTATTCGGCCAGCGGAGCAATTTCCCGCACCTGCGGAATTACTTTTTTAACAATGACACGCTACGGGTAGCTGATTTGAAGGGCAGTTCCCGCACTTTGGTGGTAACCCGGTACGCCCACGATTTTGAACCCGCCGCCCCACCGATGGGAGCTGGCAACCGCAATGCGCCCAAAACGATGTCCATTGATACTACCTTCCAGCTTCGCACCAACCAGCCTTTTGTATTGACTGCGCCGGGTTTGTACCTGCTGCGCGAAGACACCAGCCAGGTGCAGGGCATGGGCATCCTGATTACCAATGACCGCTATCCCCGCTTCACCAATCCTAATCAATTGCTAAAACCGCTGATCTACATTAGCACCCGCAACGAAATCAAGGAGATCAGTTCTACCAATGCCCCGAAGAAGACCCTGGACACCTACTGGATGCGGCTGGCCAGCAACAACGAAAGCAAAGCCCGCCGTTCCATCCGGGCCTATTACCGCCGCGTAACTACGGCCAACCAGTTGTTTACGACGTACAAAGAAGGCTGGAAAACCGATATGGGAATGGTGTACATTGTATTAGGTCCTCCCGACCAGGTGACCCGGTCCAAGGACAAGGAAGTGTGGCTGTACACCCAAAATGCCAATTTCTCGGAAATCAACTTTACCTTTATGCGCCGCCCGAATCAGTTTTTGGATAACAGTTACGAACTGGTTCGCTACGTCGAATACGAACCGATGTGGTACCCCATCGTCGAGGAATGGCGGACCGGCATTGTAGAACGGTAGGAAGCAAAAAGTCGGAGTAGAAACTACTTTCTTCTAACCATTGCCCCATGGCTACGTACAGATGCGATTAATTGCGTCTCTAGCCAATGACTAGTGACAATATGCTACTTCATACTTCCGACTGTAGTCTTCCGTCTTCCATGAAGCACTACGATTATATTATTGCCGGAGCCGGTTGCGCCGGTTTGAGCCTGGCCTATCACTTGTCGCTTTCCCCGCTGCGTGAAAAATCCGTCTTGCTGATTGACCAGGCGCATAAGACTGCCAACGACCGGACCTGGTGCTTTTGGGAACGGGAAAAAGGACCATTTGAAGAAATTGTGTTCCGCCAGTGGCAGCAAGCCTATTTTTACGGGAATGAATTTGAACGACTGCTGGATTTAGGGGATTACCGCTACAAAATGATCCGCGGGGAAGATTTTTACCGGTTTACGCAGGCTGCTTTAGCAAAGATTCCGGCAGTTGAGTGGTTGTACGGCGAAATTACGGACATTGAAGAGGGAAAAAACACTGCTACGGTAACGATAAATGGCGAAAGCTACTCGGCGGACTGGGTGTTTGATAGCCGATTTAAGCTGGAGGCGTTGCCCCGTAAAAAAGGCTACCATTACCTGTTGCAGCACTTTAAAGGCTGGGAAATTCAGACCGAAAAACCTGTATTTACCCCGGACCGGGCTACCTTGATGGACTTTCGGATTGAGCAGCACAATGAAGCCCGATTTGTGTACGTATTGCCGTATGACGAATACCGGGCCTTGGTAGAATTCACCATTTTTTCCGGCAATCTGCTGAGTGATGGACAGTATGAGCAGGCCGTAGCCGATTATCTGGATCGGTACTTATCCATACAAGAATACCAGATCCTGCACAAAGAGTTTGGCGTTATTCCGATGACGGATCACCCCTTACCGCTGGCCAGAAGCAAGCGAATTGTCTTTATCGGCACGGCTGGCGGCCAGACCAAAGCTTCCACCGGCTACACTTTCCGCCGGATTCAGCAGCATTCCCAGGCCATTGTTCAGGCATTGATCACATTCGGTACGCCGCAGGTATCTCCCCATGCCGCCCGGTTCGATCTGTATGACAGCATGCTACTGAATCTGATGGAAAAGAACCGTTACGCAATCAGAGAGGTTTTCACCCATTTATTCCGGGATAATTCGCCGGGACAGATTCTGAAATTTCTGGATGAGGAGACCTCCTTTGCCGAAGAGCTAAAAATTATGTCCACCACGCCTTCTATTCCATTCTTAAAGGCATTAACCGATGTAGGCTGGCAAAGGATAGGATAGGCTATCCGCACGGAAGGAGATGAGAGGTTTGCTGCAACTTTCGTTTACGTAATCCGGGGGTTTCGTATATTTTTGCTTGCAATCGAATGGCTTATGGCTACGAATGATCATTTTAACAAATTAGAAGAAGTGGTGAGTGAAATTCTCATCGGGATGCACCAGGTCAATGAGCAAATGCATCAGGTCAACACCTGTCTGGAAAAGCTGGAATACTAGTCCAAAGGAGATGATCGGAGCCTTTAACCGGTTTGCCGAAGCCATCCTGGGTAAAATGGATGATATAACCGGAGAAGTAAAAGGCATGAGACAAGACAGGCAAGCAGTAGACGACCATGAAGCCAGATTGCGTAAACTCGAAGAAATTGTGCTGCGAAAAGGGGCATAGTCAGCTGAAGTGAGCCTTTTCATTATAATACGCCCCATTTTTACGAACGGCCTCCTGATTTGGGGCCGTTTTGCCTTTAATATTAAAGTAAATCTTTAATTTTACCGCTTCAAATCCGAACTCTTACCTAACGCATTCGTTTAACAATGCCGTATTTATTCACCTCCGAATCCGTTTCCGAAGGACATCCCGACAAAGTAGCGGACCAGATATCAGATGCCATTCTTGACGCCATGCTCACCCAGGACCCTCATTCACGGGTAGCTTGCGAAACCCTGGTTACTACCGGGCTGGTAGTAGTGGCCGGTGAGATTACCACCAAGGCCTACGTGGATGTGCAGAAAGTAGTGCGTAGCACCATCGAGAAAATTGGTTATACTAAAGCCGAATACCAGTTTGAAGCCCAATCCTGCGGTATTGTTAATGCCATTCACAGCCAGTCGCCGGACATTGCCCGGGGCGTGGATGAAGGCGAAAACAAGGAACAAGGTGCCGGAGACCAGGGAATGATGTTCGGTTATGCCAACCGGGAAACCAAAGAATACATGCCGATGGCTTTGGCTCTCTCTCACCGGATTGTAAAGGAGCTGGCCCGCATTCGTAAGGAACAACCCGGCTTGATCGGCTACCTTCGTCCCGATGCCAAGTCACAGGTGACCATCGAATACGACGACAATCATAAGCCGCTCCGGATCGATGCTATCGTTGTTTCCACTCAGCACGACGATTTTATCCAGCCAGCCAACAACTCTTCGCAAGCCCTGGATGCCGCCGAGAAGCAAATGCTGGAGCAGATCAAAAATGATATTATTGAAAAGGTCCTTAAGAACTCCGCTATCATTCCGCAGGAACTTTTGAAGGATACCAAATATTTTATCAACCCAACGGGCAAATTTGTGATTGGCGGTCCGCACGGTGATTCTGGCCTGACTGGCCGCAAAATTATTGTGGACACCTACGGTGGCCGTGGCGCTCACGGGGGCGGGGCTTTCTCTGGTAAAGATCCTTCCAAAGTAGACCGCAGCGCTGCTTATGCGGCCCGGCACATTGCCAAAAATCTCGTTGCGGCTGGCGTGGCTGACGAAGCCTTGGTACAAGTTTCCTACGCCATTGGCGTGGCTGAGCCCGTATCTTTAACCGTAAACACCTACGGCACGGCCAAAGTGAAGCTGACCGATGGCGAAATTGCCCGGAAAGTAATGGCCATTTTTGATATGCGTCCTAAAGCGATTGTAGAACGGTTCGGCCTAAAGCTTCCGATCTTCTCCGAAACGGCAGCCTATGGGCATATGGGCCGCGAGGCATTTACCAAAGAGGTGAAACTGGAATATGTGCAGGTGAAAGAAAACGGCCAGGGCCGCGAAGAAATCCGCCGGACTGAAACCAAGCCGGTCGAATTCTTTACCTGGGAAAAGCTAGACTACGTAGACAAGGTAAAAGCTGCCTTTGGGTTATAAAATTTATTCTTTACACAAAAAAGCCTCAGTACGAACTGAGGCTTTTTTGTTTCCTGCTAATGCAGGATTCCGGCTGCCGCATGGTTATTCTTCATCAACGGTTTCTATACGATAGTCCAAATCCACATCAGGTTTTCGTTCAGTTGTTCTTTCCTTATGTCTTTTTAATTGTCGGCGCATGGCTTCTACGGCCATATCCGCAGCGGCTTCAAAACTGGCGGCTTTTTCCCGCGCAAACAGCCGGTTACCTGGAATGCTCACTGTGATCTCAAATACTTTATTGGCCTTCGCCTCGTCTTTCTCCAGCCGTAATGTTACATCACCGCTGATAATTCGTCCGTAGAACGTGTCGAGTTTATCGGCTTTCTGCTGAATGAAAGTGAGCAGTTTGCGATCTGCATCGAAGTGGACGGATTGCATTTGGAGCTTCATAATTCCAACATTTAAGGGTTGAACATATAAAAAGAAACAACAATTTGATTTTGGGAGAGAATTAGATTTCCAGTTTAAAAAATATTGAGCATTCAGCATTTACCATTCATAATGCTATGCCTTAGGATGGGCCTGTTCGTAGATTTCTTTGAGTTTACTGATGGAGTGGTGCGTGTATACCTGCGTAGCTGCCAGACTGCTGTGCCCGAGTAAATCTTTAATGGCGTTCAGGTCAGCCCCCTTATTGAGCAAATGCGTGGCAAACGTATGGCGGAGTACGTGGGGACTCCTTTTTTCGTGGGTTGTGGCCAGGCCCAGGTATTTCTTTACAAGGCGGTAGATCATCATCGGATAGGCAGGTTTACCATCATCCGTCAGTACGATCAACGGCTCGGTAGTTGGGCCAAAATAACTCTTTTTATACGCTAGATACTTCTCCAACAAGTGAAGTAAGCTGGTATTCAAGGGAATAATCCGGTGTTTATTTCTTTTTCCGGTGACTTTGGCCGTCTTCTCCGCCAAACTTACATCGATTTCTTTCAGCCCCAGTATTTCGGCCAGGCGCATACCCGTACCATAGAGCATTTCCAGCACAAGCTGGTCGCGAATGCCGGCGAAATTGTCCGTAAAATCAAACGTATCCAGTAACTGAGTAAGGTTCTTTTCTTCAATGAAGACAGGCAGCCGCTTGGGGGTTTTCAGCGCCTTTATTTTGAGCATGGGATTATCCGTGATAATCCCTCGTTTGAGCAGAAATTTGTAGTAAGCCCGTAGAGTGGCAATCTTGCGGTTAACGGAAGCTGGGCCTTTGCCGGACTCTACCTGATTGATGATCCAGCTGCGGATGAAATGAAAGGAGGCATGTTCCGGCTCTTTGAATTCGCCAGTTTGCTGCAAAAAATCTAAAAATTGCCGGAGATCCGTTTCGTACGCGGTCAGGGTATGCGGACTGCATCTTTCCTCGTACTGGAGATATTTCAGGAAGGAATCTATCATGCCGGTACTACGAAGGATTTAGCCTTCGTAGTACCAACATACCTAATAGGTAACAGAAAAGAAATAATTTCTTAGATATTTTCCTCGGCTTGCTGCATGTGCTGACGGTACGCCGCAAGATTGCCACTCTACGGGCTTACTACAAATTTCT
>QQTW01003714.1_pt1 | contig 11331 bp, 9 predicted proteins | sample 1904831 | NCBI WGS metagenome assembly QQTW01 (sample SAMN09435610, study PRJNA476489) | Subsurface metagenome, whole genome shotgun sequencing project.
AACAAGTCCATCCCACGTTCGACAAGAATTGAGGTTGTGTGACGAAAGAAGGAAGATACTCGACTGACGACAATCTCCGCATCCTCATCTACTATATCGTAGGGCTTGGAGATAGACGGAGTCATGAAATTTGCTAGGTGGGAGGTTAAGATTGGTTCTGAAAGAAAGAATCGAGCATGCGATGTATCTTATATCATCGTATGGCGCTTGATGCTCAAATAGGAGGTCGTGGACCCTCGGGACCTATAACAGTGTGTTTCTTGACTCGAATCTGATGGCGCCTTCACGCCGTCACCTCCGGCCTTGCACATCGGTCCTCTCTTCGCACAGCGTGTGTTCGTCGTTTGATTGCATTCGAATCCTACTTACGGCTATCGTTGGCCAACCTTTGAAGCGCTGTACGGTCGCTCATAAGACCATGATGGAATGTTTGGATGAACTACATTTGAGTTGTGGATCGACAATTGGATGCTCGGTGCTAACGAGGACTAGCCACATACGGTTAGAGAGTTATGAAATCATCATCGATCCATGAAAGGGCTCAGCTGAGGGCATTGAGCGACATCTCGACTCTTGCTCTCCTCTAATTTCCACGAACGAGTAGTCTGCGGTATGTGCATGCACTGCTATTATACTCGATTCACATTGCACAACTACAGCTCATGTCTGTGCGGGTGAAGCAGTTGAATGGCGACACTTCTTTCCTGCTCACTTTCCATGCGCCAGATGAGCGTGGCACGGCGGGTTCAGCTTCACGGCCATTGACCGTTCTCACAGACCCATGGCTGATAGGGCCGTCAACAGTACTCAGTCCGAAGCTTGCCGTCACGCAGCACACCCTAACACCCTGTGTTGCGTCGCTCGCTGAACTTCCGGATCCGGACTTCATCATCATCTCCCTTGAGAAGACTGATCACTGCAATGAGCGGACACTGCGTCAATTACCGCCCACGTCGCGCGCGACCATCCTTGCGCCGCCTAAAGCCGTGAAAAAGATTCAGAGCTGGCGGCACTTCGATCCTAAACGGATTCATGCCTTGAGTCAGTATGACAGCGGCAAGGATAGTTCTGTCTTCCGGGCAACACTGCCTTCGGTTCTGCCAGACGGTGTTGCGGGAGAGTTGACGGTGGCACTCATGTCTACCAGACTAGATATGTCTGGGCTCCACAATGCCGTAGGAATCACATATCGACCGCCAGTCGAAAGGACTCAGGCAGAACCGCCGCCCAATCTGCCGGATTCACCCAACACGCCTCAAGCCATAGACACTGTGGATACGGCAAGACATAATGTCCCCAGAACGCTCTCTATCATTTACTCTCCTCACGGCGTTCCTTTCGATACCCTGCGCTCTTACGCAACGTCCCATCTCGTTGCTGAAATGGCCTTGCCAGTGTCTCTGTTGTTGCACTGCTTTGATCATGTCCAGAACACTTGGTATTTGGGTGGAAACATTTCTTCAGGGTCACCGGCAGGAGTGGAGATTGCTAGAAATCTATCCGTCAGGACATGGATCGGTGCGCATGATGAGGAAAAGCTCAATAAAGGCATGCTGGTAACACGGCTGGTGACCACAAAGTTCAAGATAGAGACCATTAGAAGCATGCTGGAGACTGCCATGGCTGATGACGCCCGAGTGTCATTAACGTTGTTAGTCTTGAAGTAGGTGAGGAAATAGCAATACCACCGATTTTGAATTGAACTTAATCGACCTCGGGCATGTTGATGAAAGGATGTCTCCCAGTCCATTGTACAGTACAGAGAGCTTTGCCCACGCATTGTTCCCACATGACTCCATCAACTCCAAGGTAGCCTTATTCCTAGGCCTTCAATCACGATCCTCGGCCTCTCCCACCTCCTCTGAAACCACCTCTCGGAGGGCCTCTGCTATTGAAACCACCGCCCCTTCCACCTCCAAACCCTCGGCCGCCTCCCCTGTCACCCCGGCCTCCGAATCCGCCTCGGCCTCTGGGTCCGCCTCTAGGGGCGCCTCTACCCCTCATACCACGCATCGGTCCACCTCTCATGAAGCCACCAGCTCGTTTAACCTTTGGTGCACCTATATTTCACAGTCAGTCAAACTCAAACTCATATCCGCAAAGACCACTCTTACCAGGTGGAGGTTTAGGTTTTGGCAGAAACCTAGCATCATCATCAGCACTTGTAAAGGAGGTAGCCAAAGTACGCTTTTACTTGTCCAACGGCAACAGCTTGTCACCTCCAATGTAGAACTTGTCGCCCGACTTGAAAGATGTCGCCACGATGCCTTCTTGGGGTTTTATCGTGAAGTAAACCTGGTTCAGCGGTCCAAGGACCTCGTCCACCTTTCCGATGGCAGTCTGTGCCTGTCGTTAGCCCTCAGTCGCTCATATGATGCCTCCTCTGAGTGTCCATACCTTGTTTTCGAGGTATATAGGCGCATTGAAGTACGGTATCTTCGTGTTAATCGAGGCGCACACCATCTCGCCTTCGCAAGCATGGACGAAAGTGCCCATTTCTGTAGATCCACATCAGCGCAAGCCCAATCCACCGCGATACTGCGCTCTCACCTAAGACGGAGGCCGGTGGCCCATAAGACTGTTGGAAGCCGCCTCGACCTGATCAATTTCGTCAACGGATGCCGCTACGGTGGGATCACAGTTTAAACACACCTCCCCGGTTTCCGAAATTGCCTCGACCTCTCGCTTCAAAGCCTCCGCCCCGACCACGCGAGCCGCCACGAAAAGACATGATCCGCCGAACTCGCTGCACCGCTTTGCAATGTCGCGTTCGCTCAGAGGAGCTTTCTGGATCCGACCTAAAAGTTTGACCTTGAGGTGTCGGTGCGCACAATTTTCCGGCTGCCGAAGGTACGCACCCAACCTTAATCGAGTTACCGCCTCCAGCTGCACCACCGAGGGGTAGCTTGCAGTCGATGATTCACAGCTGAATGTTGAACTTTCCCAGAATACAAATGTCCACTGCATCCACTGCACCAATGGAAGCTGTCAAGGAAGCCGTAGACGGTGTCAAGAATTTGGCCGTGTCTGAAGGCCAGAAAAAGGGAAAGAAAGACAAGAATAAGGGAAAAGAGGGCGACACGCCGCTCGAGCTGAATCCCCTACCCGAATACATCAATCACAGATTGGAAATCTTCAACAAGAAAAAGGCGGAATACGACAAGTGGGTTGCAGAACAACCTCGAGAAAATATCAATGTCACACTCGACAACGGCCGCATGGAAATCGGCCAATCTTGGTCAACTTCGCCAGCGGATGTCGCTCGGTCGATCAGCAAATCACTCTTCGAGCGTACGGTCATCGCACGTGTGGATGGCGAGCTGTGGGACTTGGAGAGACCGCTCGAGAAGAGTTGCCGGTTGGAACTCCTCGACTTCGAGCATCCGGAGGGGAAGAAAGTCTTCTGGCACTCCAGTGCTCATATCCTAGGAGAGGCGGCGGAGAGGAGATTCGGCTGCCATCTGTGCATTGGGCCGCCGACTGAAGATGGATTCTACTATGAGATGGGCATGCCGGACGATGTCGCGGTGCAGCATGCGGACTGGAAGCCTCTGGAAACTATAGCCGCGAAGGCGATCAAGGAGAAGCAGCCGTTCGAGCGGTTGACCTTGACCAAGGACGAGCTGTTGGAGATGTTCAAGAGCAACAAGTACAAGCAACATATCATCAAAGACAAAATCGCCGACGGGACCAGTACTACCGTTTATCGCTGTGGGCCTTTGATCGATTTGTGCCGGGGGCCCCATGTTCCACACACAGGGAGGATAAAAGCGTTTCAAGTGGTGAAGGTACGGTGTCTTCTGATCCTTACACATCAGTGGCTGACCGTCCGCAGAACTCGGCGTCGTATTTTCTGGGCGATGCCAACAACGATTCTCTGCAGCGGATTTACGGGGTCTCTTTCCCCGACAAGAAGCTGTTGGATGAGCATATGAAATACTTAGAAGAGGCTAGAAAGCGTGATCATCGCAAGATCGGCAAAGAGCAAGAACTTTTCTTCTTTCACGAGCTATCCCCAGGCTCATGCTTTTTCCTCCCTCATGGGACCATCATCTACAACACCCTCCAGGCATTCCTTCGGTCCGAATATTGGAAGCGAGGGTATCAGGAAGTCATGTCTCCGAACATGTACAATTCCGCGTTGTGGAAGCGTTCGGGTCATTGGCAACACTACAAGGATGATATGTTCACCTTTGACGTCGAGAAGGATCCTTGGGCGTTGAAACCAATGAACTGTCCTGGCCACTGTCTCTTATTCGGTCACAGGGAACGAAGCTACAGAGAACTGCCTATGCGGATCGCGGATTTTGGCGTGCTTCACCGCAATGAAGCATCAGGTGCCCTCACAGGCCTGACTCGTGTGCGGAGGTTCCAACAGGATGACACTCACATATTCTGCACTGAGCAACAGGTGTGTACTTGGTAATGAATGGCTGCAGATCTATACTAACTCACATGCAGATCAGGGAAGAGATCCTGGGCCTCTTTGACTTTCTTCAGACAGTCTACGGCAAGTTTGGCTTCACTTTCAAACTGAAGCTCTCCACACGGCCCGAAAAGTACCTTGGGGATATTGAGACGTGGAATTTGGCTGAAGAGAAGTTGCGCAACGCATTGGACGAGTTCACTGCTCAAGGCAATGCGAAATGGGAACTCAATCCCGGAGACGGCGCGTTCTACGGGCCGAAGATTGATATCACAATATCAGACGCACTCAAACGAGACCATCAATGCGCCACCATCCAGCTAGATTTTCAACTGCCGCAGCAGTTCAACCTTGAATATCAGACTCCGGAAACGTCTATGAAGCCGAAGGAAGACGTCGGGACACCGCAAAGCGCACCCCAACCGGAAGAAAGCAAGCCGACGACAGACGCCCCTAATCAAAAGGTTGAAGCCGTCAGGAGAGAGCTCACTCCGGGCTACGCACGACCTGTAATGATCCATCGCGCGATATATGGCAGTTTCGAACGCTTCATAGCCATTCTCACAGAACACTTTGCTGGCAAATGGCCATTCTGGCTGAGCCCGCGCCAGGTTCTCGTTGTCCCGGTGATGCCAAGCGCGAATGAGTACGTTATTGAGGTGCAAAAGATATTTAGAGAGCATGGAATGCATGCGTCCATCGACATCAGCGGCAACACCATGCAGAAAAAGATCCGCACTGGGCAGCTTCAGAGTTACAATTTCATTTTCGTAGTGGGCGCACAGGAGATGGAGAGCCGTACGGTTAATATTCGAAACCGGGACGATCCTTCCACACAGGTTAGAGGGGACATCATAGCGCTGGACGAGGTGATTCGGAAGCTTGTTGATTTGAGGGATAGCAGGGCTCTAGTGAACGCCATCTAGATGTCGTGCAGCGGGGTACGTTCTGGAATCGAAAGACCCCACAAAACTTCTTCAGGTCAAAAACGCCGTGTAACCAAAACAGCTGTCAACGTGACTACATACATAACGTAGATGGGCAATCAACCAATACTCAGGTAATCATTAGAGTTAGTAGATGGGCATTTGCATATGTCATACGCCGATGAGGTGTTACTGCGGTTACAGCGTTTTCTGTGCGGGGCTTAAGGAATAGCTGGGTGCCGCTCCTTACCCTGCATTGTTCTGGATTTTTGTGATTCACGCCATACACCGCTCATCTTTCACCTTTTCGTCTTGTTCTTTTACTCTTTGCTTTGTCTCCTCACTGAAGGTCTCTCTATCACTCTGGTTCTCTCGCACTCAAGATGGACATCTTCATGCGGAATGTGCCTGTGCAATGCACCACAAGACAGCTGGAGGATTTCCTCCGGGAGCCACTTCGTCAGCTTTCCATATTCACCTTCGACTGCCAGAAGATGAAAACGAAAGGTTGCGCGATCCTCACAATAGCAGACAAGAGTCAAGCGGAGAGGTTCCTGCAGCAGTACGGAGCGCCTCCGAAAACAAGGCGGGGTTATGTTCCTGGGCCACAGCTGATATTCCTGAGACATACGATGATATGCGCTCCCAGCAAGAGTGAGCCAGACGAGCTATCGCTTAGGAGTCTGAAGATGAAGGAGGCAAAAAGCTCAAAGAAGAGTGGGACTGTGCCGTCTAGCGTACCAACTCATTCGAGAGACGATCAACGAACATTCGGGATCTCTGGGCTCGCTTGTGGCATGTGGGCATATCCAAGAAAGGATCTAGAGTATGTTCAGTATTTCCACGACCCAAGGCAGGGTTCGGTGGTTTTTGGGCCCGCGTCGATCATCATCCTCTTGTACGATCGCGGCGCCTGGCAATGTCGCCTCGACATACCTCACTACAGCATCAACAACTTCATTCTTGGAACATATTCGAATCCTACAGTGTCACTTTCTCTCAACATGGCGCCTAGGATCTATACGCCCCCAGAGCTTGACGCGCTTCTGGCTGGACTCAGTTTCGGCGCCGCACAACCTACTCGGAGACAGCCCCCAAGAACCCGAGTCTGCGGAATCGACCACGCACACGAACAGATCGCGGGCAGCTGCCTTGCATATCGGGTTCTGCTCTCGGATCGCTTCTCTCTGGAAAAGATCCATCAACTGATCAAGAGGGACAATAAAATGCCTCCCATCATACCTTGGCCGGTCCCAAAGCGTAATTCTGCAGGAACATATGCTCAACACATTGCTCAGCTGCACAGAACGCTCGGAGAATCGACAGATATTCCCTGGACTGTGAGTTTCCAGGTCGTAAGGCTCGCCACCGATAGCATCTTAATACCGGCGGCAGTCTTTCAACTTATCCCCAGCGTCAGAAGAATCCTGGAGGAATATGGTCCTATAGTCGCAGCAGAAGCAGTTCGACGCCTAGCAAGGAACCTTCCCGCCCCTGCACCTGATGTAGAGGCAAGCAACTTCGACCTGAAATCGCTCGAAGCATACATGGAAAAGAAAGCTGCGTCGTTCCGTATGACTGGTTCCATGTACGACCTAGCGGAGAGATATGAGCACATATGTCTTGTGCATAAAGTAACGATTACTCCTACAGCCACCTATCTGACGGGTCCGGAGCCTGAAGTGAAGAACAGAGTGTTGAGAAGATTTCCCAATCATGGAGATTGCTTCATCCGGGTCACCTTCTGTGACGAAGACGGCGAAGCCATTCGGTTCGACCCCCAAGCGTCCCTTGAAAAGATATTCCACGAGCGCTTCAAGCAAGTGCTTGACAACTCTATCGACATTGCAGGCCGTTCTTACACGTTCCTCGGGTTCTCACACTCTTCTCTGCGTTCGCAAACCTGCTGGTTCATGGCTCCATTCGTTCAAGATCGGGCCTTGTTTCACGCCCGGCAGGTCGTTCAAGGGCTTGGCGACTTTAGCAAAATTCGGTCTCCGGCGCGGTGTGCCGCCAGAATAGGACAGAGCTTCAGCGACGCAACTTGTACTGTGCCGGTACAAAAGTTCGCCGTGCGACGAATCAATGATGTGGAGCGGAATGGCCGGTGTTTCAGTGATGGCTGTGGTACACTGTCCCAGGAGCTTCTTCGCGAAGTCTGGTTGAGGTACGCCCTCAGGAAAGATCTGAAGCCTACACTGCTACAGATTCGTTTTGCCGGCGCCAAAGGAATGCTCTCTCTCGACACCCGTCTCGAAGGCGAGAGAATCTGTCTTCGCCCGTCAATGCTGAAATTCGAAGGAGCGAACGCATGGGACATTGAGATCTGTGGGTCAGCCTTGAAACCTCTTCCGATGTTTCTGAACCGGCAGTTCATTAAAATACTGGAGGACTTGGGTGTCGGGCCCCAGATCTTCCTCACTCTCCAAGCCGCAGAAGTCGAGCGATTACGAAGGGTCACGTTGTCTCCTGTGAACGCCGCCTCATTCCTAGAACATAACTTTGTTGGTACTGCAGCGAAAATGCCCGACCTCATTCGGATGCTTGATGACATCGGTCTCCTGTTCCAGGAAGATCCATTCTTGGAGTATCTGGTCGAGCTGGCGGCTCTGACTTCGCTCAGAGAGCTGAAGTACCGCGCACGGATACCGGTACAACAAGCCTTTACACTCTACGGAATCATGGATGAAACCAATTACCTCAAAGAAGGGGAAGTGTATGTCGTTGTGGAGAAAACGTCAACAAGCGGCAGGGAAGTACTGGAGAACGGACGTGTGATCGTCACGAGGGCTCCGGCAATGTTTCCAGGCGATGTGCAGTACGTTCGAGCGGTCAACGTACCGTCCGACTCTCCTCTCAATGCTCTCAGCAACTGTGTTGTCTTCAGCTCTAAAGGACCTCGTGATCTACCTTCATGTCTATCGGGTGGGGATCTTGATGGTGACTTGTATAATGTCAGTTCGGTCTGCTATTTCTTGAAATTGAGCTGACCAGATCTAGGTGATTTTTGACCGTCGTCTGATGCCTAAAGTCACTTATGAGCCTGCAGATTTCCCGCGAGTGAATCCCATTGATATCGGCAGAGAAATTGAAACAAGGGATATGACCGATTTCTTTATCAACTTCATGGCATCTGACCGACTAGGCCAGATCTCAACCCTGCACATGGTGTGGGCGGACGTCTCAGAGCACGGCACCCTTGCACCTGAATGTTTAAAGTTGGCAGCAATGGCATCAACGGCTGTGGATTTCTCGAAGACTGGAATAGCGGCAAGTGCCCCAGCAGGAAGTAGATGTTTGAGGATTCACTAACAGGCAAGTACAGGTTGACATGAGTGAATGCCCTAAGCAAGTCAAATTTCGACCTGACTTCATGGCACCAGGACCCTCTGTGACGATCGAGTCGAAGGGCGCTGTTCTGAGTGGCGAGGAAGATCTCTTTGATATCGGCGGAATAAACGAAGTCGCTGGGCTTGACCGCGAAACCACGTCACACAGATTCTATGAGAGCAACAAGGTCCTTGGCCAGCTATATCGCGCCATCGATGAAATCGACTTCTTCACGGAGCTGCAGAACCAGTTCAAGAAGATTCGGGACCAGAGCCGCATCACCGCTTCGCTCATGGAGAGAGTCTGGTCGTACGTCATGCGCGAGGCCCAACTCATTCAATACACGCAGCACCTTCCTTTCGCGCGCGAGATCCGCGAGAGCTACGAAGAGAGTCTCGTCGACACAATGTACGCCTTCTCGCCCCATACCACGCGCCCGCTTTCCGAGATCGAGGTCCTCGCGGGTGCCATCATGGGCCGCAACAAGGGCGCCCAGAGCAAGCGGACGCGCGAGCTGGCCAAGGAGATGAAGGAGCGGTATGATCGTGACGTTGCCTTTACGGTGGACCGCATCCTGAAAGGGGATGACAACGACAGCAGGGACGAGGATGAGGTTTTGCCACGGTCGATTGCGTGTCTGAAGATTGGGATGATGGAGGATGGCCAGCATGTGAAGTACATGGGAAGCGTGATCAGCTGGAGGTACATTGCTGCTGCAGTGTGCTTGAAGCAGCTGGAGCGCTGGCGCGCTTGGGGACCGCTGAGGCCTATCTAAACGCTTTCAGATGTCCGCCTGCTTTTCGGCTGAGTTTTGTTCAACTGAAGGATTGCTTGCTCATAATGCATTGGGTACTTTCTTGGCTGAGGAATGATACCACAAGCGGTACCTTTGATGAGTTTAGAAATGGGAACGGGCTATGATAGCTCGTAGTTAGAACTCATTGAGCGCGAATCGTGTCATATCAGTCCAGCTGCCTCTCAGAATACATGCTTGGCCGATGTGAACATTCCAAAATAAGCCGAAAACAGGAAATCTGGGTGACAGTGCCCAGCAGGTCCGCCAGGGACAAGATGCTCACGTCACGCAACAGTTCAAGACATAAGAACGAGCTACGACCTCAGCATCCGTGTTAAGATCAGACTCCACCAACCACAGATGGCTCCATGTGACTTCTCCAGTGGCATGCATACTCCGGCTCTCTGTGTCAGTCCTCCGGGTCATCGTAGCCACATATATCTCCAAATTAGAGAGCTTCTCTCGTCCTTCCTTCCACTTCTTTCGTCTTGGCGGTAGCGAGCAGCCTGTGGAGCTGCTAAGATTTGTAGTTTGAGGCAGCGTACGTCGACGTACGAACTAGTCGTCTGTACTAATCAGAGGCACTCGGTCCTTTGCATGGGCCAGATGTGCCTTCTTCGTTCCAAAACGAAGCTCTAGAGCGAGTAGCTGGGATGGTGAGCTTGCTCGGTTGGAGTAGGATAGTTGTCGTGCAACAGAACCACGGTGGCGTGTCGCGCCTATCGTGGTCTTTCATTCGCACGACCTTTCCAAGGATGTCCATCGCAAGCAGCGATGGCCTCCAAGGTTGAGGCTTGACTCAATATCGAACAGAATATGTTCGATCATTAGCCCACTTGACCGTATTTATCTCGAAGAGCATCGACCTCCTTCTGGAGAGCCGTCATGTCGGCAAGTAAGTCTTTGCTTTGTGGTGCCGAACTTGATCCGTCTCCCTTTTCCTCAAGCGCCAGACGGTCACTTGACAGGAGATTTTGAGGGATTGTGTAATGAACTTTGGAACCACCAACTTGAGTGTTATATGCACAGTCTATGCTTGATCGCGCGGATGCAGAGGCAGATGCTGCTGGTCGTGGACTAGGTATCTCTATGCTGCTCCTGCTTGACCCGCGACGGGGTGGCGGAGGCGGAGGAGGTGTACCCTTATGTGCTGCAAAAGAAGGATCTTGGTTTGCGTGTCCATCTGGTGGCGATGCGGCACCTGGATCTTGAGTTTGATGATTGGGTGGCTTCGGATTGTGGAAGATAGACAAATCAGATGACATAGATGAACTTAAAGCTGATTTCGTAATTGATCCAGGACGCCGAGTTCGAGGTGGAGGTGGAGGGACTTTCTGAGGAGATGAGAGAGGCTCCGGAACGTGAGAGCTCTGCTTTTCGTCAATGTCCTGTAACGTCGAATTGACAGTCAATGACGAGTTGCTCCTGGGCCTCTGCTGTGCTGCAGAATGACGCTGACTGTGGCGTCGAGACAACGGCGGAGGCGGAGCGGTCCGGCTTTGGGAAGGCGACGGAGATGACGGACCGAGGGCTGCTTGCACGGCAAAGGATTCCGGCAGACAATCTTCGCCTTGAGACTCTGCTTCCTGGCGATTCGACGGTGGTGGTGGCGGAAGCGGTTTGTTCAGGTCCGAAGGAGCTTTGAGTATCGTGGGTGGACTGACAGGCTTCGGACCGGCATGGGAGGCTCTGCTTCGGACTGGAGACGACGTGGGTGGGGTTGATATATTCTGAAAATCTGCAAAGGATACTGTTTGCGGTGCTCTTGGAGACACCAGCTTGCCATGCCGATGCTTCGGTGGGCTAGGCCGCTGCGGTTTGGAGTTGAATACATCCGCAATCAAACTGGATGT
>QQTW01003715.1_pt1 | contig 11331 bp, 6 predicted proteins | sample 1904831 | NCBI WGS metagenome assembly QQTW01 (sample SAMN09435610, study PRJNA476489) | Subsurface metagenome, whole genome shotgun sequencing project.
CTCTTTCGGGCGGCATCAGTCTGAGGCGGACGGGTTTTGGTTTGAAGGACTGGATAAGCAGTAACGCAAAGACTGAAAGCGAATGCCGCAGTTACAAATTATAACAGAGTTCAGTCCGTTGTGCTGTATCGGGTTCTTTGGTGAAAATCCAACGGGAATTTAGGCGATACGGCTGTCTTCGTAGACATACGGGCATTGCAGGGACTATGTTCTGTGTAAATACAGCGTATGGCTGACTATATGTATATTCGAGTCTACAATACAGTCGATTCGATACTCCCTACAGGAGTATCGCGTATTCCCAAATTACTAGTTCGGAGTTATCGATATAATTCGCTTCCATGTAACGCTGATAAATGACACTGCGAACAATAAATGCACGATAATCAGAAGTGAACTAGTTATACCATCAGTAAAGTTAGAAATTAGAGCGATCGCTACTCCCGAATGAAAAGTAGATAAGGCAATTAATCCTGGTTTCAATTCTTTTGGCTTGCTCAACGGAAGCATTAAAAAACTCAAAGATCCCAAAGCCACAGCACCACATCCAATTACCCGTAGGAAAGAGATAGCTAGTTCGTTATTTTTTAAAAGTAGAGTTGGAAACAAGAGAAATAAGCAACCAATTATTATTTCAAAAACAGTATTAGTTATTAGCAGTATTCGCATGACTTCATCCCAACTTCAAGATATTCTCCTGATTTTACGTGCGAACTGACTCATATGGAGATTCTGTCCCACCGTTCATACATACGAACCTGCCAATCGGGGTATTAAACCAGCCCACAATATTGTAGGGGCACGGCAGTGCCGTGCCCCTACGACTGCCTCAAATTGAAACGAAAAATAATATTTCTAGATTTTTCTATAAAGAATGAAACAGCCCTGCCTACAAGGAAGAAGTTTGTTTTCGTTGCGCTGCCTTTATGTGTGAGGTTCTTTTTGACAACTTCGGTTCAAACTTCTTACTCGCGTCGTCACTCAAGTTGCACTGTTTCAATACTTAATGGCTTTTTTTGCAGGGACTTTTCAAAATGGCAATTATATGGTAAAAGTACGGAGTGCAGCACAAATGCGTTCAATAATTAGACATAAATTTGATGCAATTGTACTGTTTTAGTATAATTGCTTATTGACAAATGCGATAGTGCAATCTGTAATCTTACTAAAAAGTCACCAATGGCTAATACAATAGTAAAGAACATCTTCACCAAAATTTCTACAACCGTAGCGACTGGTGCAGCCATTTCTATCGGAATTTCATTTAATGTCAAAGTAGAGGCTGCTCTAATACAGCAAGGTTTATTCTTTGGACGTGACATTCCGGGAGGTGGAGAGGTTTCGGAGACTGATTTTCAAACGTTTTTAAATAATGTTATTACCCCGCGCTTTCTAGATGGATTAACGGTTTTCGATGCCAATGGACAGTTTCGAGATAGCACGGGCACAATAATTAAGGAAAAGTCAAAGTACGTAACTATATTTGCTGAAGATAGCTCGATAAACAACGCTTCTATCTATGACATTGGTCAAGCATATATTAAACAGTTCAATCAAGAAAGCGTTCTGCAAGTCACGAATAAAAATGTTAAGGTTAGTTTTGGTGTGGGCGATTTATTTAGTAATCCTCCCACTAACAAGTTTATCAAAACAGATTTATTTTTTGGACGCGATATTCAGAACGACGGAGAAGTTTCGGAAAGCGATTTTGAAACATTTATAAATAATGTTGTTACACCTAGCTTCCCAGATGGATTAACGATTTTCGATGCCAACGGACAATTTTTAAATAGCACAGGCACAATTATCAAGGAAAAGTCCAAGAACCTCAGCCTCTTTTTTGACGATACACCAAAAAATCAAGCCTCCATTTACGATATTGTTAATAAATACACCCAACAATTCAATCAAGAAAGTGTTTTGCAAGTTCTTGATGAAAGTTTAAATGTTACTTTCATCACTGCACCGAAACCAACTTCAATTCCGGAACCAGCTTTGATGGGGGGTTTAATAACATTAGGTGTTTTAGGTGCTGGTTCAGCGCTGAAGAAAAAGGTAGTAGGATCTACACATCAACGCAAGTATGTCAGCATTGCAGAATGGATGTTGAAGACGTTCGATAAAGTTTGATTAAACTCAGCAAGCAAGGTCATTTAGCGATCGCGGTGGTAGCTGGGCTGACTAAACAACGCTCAATCTTGGGTACCATTAGGATCGTGGAGTATTGGCTCGTGCGATGCGATCGCGATCGCAGTAATTGCTGTTACGTTTAATATCAAGCAGCTTGGGTATCAGCTTGTCTATTTTTGTTTTGTGAGTTGGTATTCTTATATCTTGCACCTCTACGGGTAAACAAGGAATAGACTTATAATCATGACAAAAAGATACATACTCTATTCCTGGCATCGCCAATCCATTTTTAATGGATTTTTGCTATTAGACAGGGATTTACAATCCCTGGCGGGTCAAAGGTAAGTCGAACAATACAAGCCAGTATTGTTATATTAATAACTTGTATCAAAACAGGTGCAAGATATAAGTATTGAGATAATTTGAGAAACAATAGCGGCTAAAGGTTTTCCCCAACGGAAGAGCCAGTGAATGCGCTCCGGAAACCGACACCGCGCTCCTGGCTCACCTTTTCTCAAGTTATATGAACTTTTGTAAAAAAAATTTGCTCTGCATAAAAACTCACTGTGGGGGAACATACCAAGATAGACCTTCCCTAGTAGAGTAACTTTCCTTCGATGAATGCCGTAAACCATCAGAACAATAATGCTCTTAACCAGCGATTACAGCAGTTAATCCTTGAAGCTAGACAGTATTCGGCTACTGATACGAGTCCGACTGTTCGAGCAAAACGAAGGATAGCTTTAAATAAGCTAATTAGTGCTATTCGGAGTTCTGAGAGATTGAGCCATCAAACCCAGTGGATGAGCTTGCCTGATTATCAAGACTATTATAATGATGCGTTACAGCAAACACTTATCGAGGTATGTAACAAAATTGAACAATATAATCCACAATATCCGGTAATGGCATGGGTGAATAAAATCTTTCAGTGCCGATTTTACGATGTCGTCAATAAAGATAAAAAGAAGGGGATAACTATGTTCCCTAAAGCCGAGAGTTTTTCTAAAGTTTTGTCTTTAGATGAGATCAAACAAGAAATGTCTTCAGGTTTATTGGCATCTGATGATGAGCAGATTAAGGAGATTATTGAAGCAGATACGGATAATTACTTAAGAAATGAGTATATTCAAGGGACTGTTTTAATTAATTTGCAAGTACTTTTACTGATGAGATTAGAAGGTAAAAAATGGATAGAAATTTCTCAAGAAACAGGAATTCTAATTCCTACGCTTTCTAGTTTTTACGGGCGCCGACTGCATAATGTCATTGCTTACATCAAGAAATATATATAGAAGCGCACTCTAAAAATCTAATTAGGACAGTAACAACCGCGAGAATCATATGAATAATACCACTAATCAGTTAAGTTTTACTTTACCATTGTCATTTGAAGCACATGCAATAGCTCAAGAGTTATGTCACGCAATATCTAAGTCTGAAGCTAATTTAGGAAAAGTTCAGCAGGTTTATCTCAACAGTTTAGCTGTGTATGCAGTCGATAATTATTTACGCTGCATGGGTTTTGATACCGACTGGGAGAAAAGCGATAGTCGCGATAAATTAGCGATTAAATTAATGGACGTAGCAGATTTAGAAATCAAGAATATTGGTAAATTAGAATGTCGTCCTGTTTTACTCGATGCCGAAAAATTAGAAATTCCCCCGGAAGTTTGGGAATCGAGGATTGGTTATGTAGCAGTACAGCTAGATGAATCTTTGCGAGAAGCCAATATTTTAGGATTTGTCTACCAAGCGGCACCGTCCGTTGAATTAAATCAACTAAAATCATTAGAAGATTTTCTACTCCACTTGAGTAAATTAGAGCAAGTAACAAGTTTACAACATGAACCATCAAGGATTATTAAAATCGGGCAATGGTTGTCAGGATGCGTTGATGCAGGTTGGCAAAAAATCGACGAATTATTAAAACCCGAACAGTTGGGACTAGCTTTTAAGAATGAAGTTAGCATGACACGGGGTCAAAAAGTTGATTTAGGAATGCAAATCGATAAGCTTTCTCTAGCCCTAGTCGTAAAAGTTACATCTGACAAAACCGAAGAACTGGGTATTTTAACTCAAGTACATCCATTTGGAAAAACAAGTTTACCCGAAGGTGTCAAATTAATTGTTAGCGATGAATTTGGAGAAACCGTTTTAGAAGCAGTATCGCGAGAAGAAGATAACTGGATTCAATCTGAGTTTAGCGCTGCAAAGGGAGAGAAGTTTCAAATTAAGGTTATTTATGCAGATTCGGAGGTGAGCAAGGAATTTGAGGTGTAAAGTTGGCAACGGTATCACTCCTGCAACATATGGTTTACTGGTTAATAACATAAATCTACTTATCGGGCACCTTAAAATTAATGAAAAATTAGTAGGTTGGGTCTCGTTCCTCGACCCAACCTACTAATTTTTCATCTGTTGGGTTACGCAAAGCCTCCACCCAACCTACTAGTGGTTCATGTCATAAGTTCTGATAGGTAGTGCGTTCGCGCAGCGTGCCCAAAGGGCTTACATCTTGCTCGCGTACTATATAAAGCGAGCAAGATGCTCGCACTACAGCTACCCATCAAAATTAATGACATAGACCACTAGCCTATTTTGGTTCATGTAAATTAATGTTACGATTACGTGGATTTGCGTAAGATTTTACAAAGAAGCAAGATTTATAGATAGACGTTCATGGTAATGGCGCCGACTGCGAGTGCATGAAACCACACTCAGCACTCAGCACTCAGCACTAAAAAGGGTAACGAGTATGGCAAAGTTGGTTGTCCTCAAGTTTGAGGGTAATTTTGGTGAGGGGTTTCGTGTTGGTTTGGAAATTAGTGAAGATGGTGAACGTCCGTTTGTTGAGGTGGACGATAGCCAGTTGGGATTACCTGCTATTGGGACTTTACCTAATGTTTATCAAGAGTGGCGGCGAAGCTATCGCAGTTTGGATGGATACAGGATTAAACCGAAAAAGGAGCAAATCTCGAATGTGAAGTTCGTTTCGCTGAAACAGGAGTGTGAGAAGTTAACGGGTATTATTAAGGATGATTTTAAACTTTGGTTGCAGGCTGATTCTTTTCGGGCAATTAAGGAGCAATGTTTAGCGGTATTGTCTCCGAGTGATGAAGTGCGGGTAATTATTCGCAGCGTTGAACCGCAGTTGCGTAAGCTTCCCTGGCATTTATGGGATTTATTTGAGTATTTTCCGGATGCAGAAGTCGGTTTAAGTTCGCGTTCTTCTATGCGTTTCCCAAGGCAATATCGTCCGGTTGTGAGAATTTTGATTATTTTGGGCAATAGTGAGGGTATTAATGTTGGTGAAGATGAGAAGGAGTTGAAGCGTTACTGTCGTGATGCGGCTGAAATTTTGGTTTTGGCTGAACCTTTACCAAGTCAGTTGAATGAGTGTCTTTGGGATGAGAAAGGTTGGGATATTTTATTTTTCTCTGGTCATAGTTGTACTGAGTCTGCACAAGGAAGAATTTTTCTTAACCAGACTGATAGTTTAACGATGCAGGATTTGAATGAGGGTTTGAAAACTGCGGTTCGTCGTGGTTTACAGTTGGCTTTTTTCAATTCCTGTGATGGTTTGGGTATTGCCGCTGAGTTGGAGAGTTTGCATATCCCGCAAATTATTGTGATGCGCGAACCTGTTCCCGATAAAGTTGCTAACCAGTTTTTGAAGTACTTTTTTCGGGAGTTTACGCACGGTCAGTCTTTATATAAATCTGTTAATATCGCACGCAGGATGTTACAGGGTTTAGAGAAGGATTTTCCTTGTGCTAGTTGGTTGCCTGTTATTGTTCAGAATTTATTGGAAAAACCTCCAACTTGGCAAAGTTTAGGCGCCATTTTTCACTGTCCTTATCGTGGGTTAGCTGCGTTCAAAGAGGAGGATGCACCTCATTTTTATGGCAGGGAAGAGGTGACGCAACGGTTGGTTAGTAAGGTGAAGCACTCTTCTTTGGTGGCAATTGTTGGCGCCTCGGGTAGTGGGAAGTCTTCGGTGGTGTTTGCTGGGTTGGTGCCTAAATTGAAGGAGGATAAAAGTAATGATTGGCAGGTTGTTTGTTTTCGTCCTCTTAACCGTGTTTTTGAATCTTTGGCAATTGGGGTTAGTAGTATTTTATCTTACCTAACCCCCAAGATTAGCTCTAGCTCCCCTCTCAAGGCAGGAGAGGGGTTGGGGGAGAGGTTAAACCAGTTGGAATTAGAAGTTGAGTTAAAGTCGAGTAATTATGCTTTACAAAACTTAATTGAACCGATTGTTTTTGCGTCTCCTCGACGTCGGTTACTTATTTTTGTTGACCAATTTGAGGAGGTTTACACGCTTTGTAGTGATGCGGCAGAACGTAAGCTGTTTATTGATAGTTTACTCGATGCTGTTGAAAATGTTCCTGGTTTGACAGTGGTTTTGACGCTGCGGGCTGATTTTTATGGCGAAGCTTTATCTTATAATCGGTTTGCTGATGTTTTAGAAGCCGCCCAGTTTAATTTGGGGGCAATGAATGTTGATGAGTTAAAGTTAGCGATTGAACAACCTGCTAGAAATATTAATATTGAGTTGGAATCGGGGTTGACAGAACGGTTAATTAATACTGTGTCACAGTCTCCGAGTGATTTACCTTTGCTTGAATTTACTTTGACTCAGTTGTGGCAGAAACAATACGAAGGTAGACTGACTCATCAAGCTTATGAAGAAATTGGTGGTGTGGAAACTGCATTGCCACATTATGCGGAAGCTGTTTATGCCAAACTCAGCGTCACCGATCAAAAGAAGGTGCAGCAGATATTTATTCAGTTAGTGCAACCGGGAGAAATTAATGCAGATATTCGTCGTCTTGCGACTCGTGAGGAAGTTAAAAACTGGGAGTTAGTGACTAAGTTAGCTGACGAACGTTTGGTTGTAACGAACCGCAATGAAGTCACAGAAGTGGAAAACGTGGAAATTGTCCACGAAGCATTAATCAAAAACAGGCGCCGTCTGCGAAAATGGATGCGAGAAGATGGAGAATTTCGGCGCTGGCAAGAACAACTTCGGGCTGCTGTGCGACAATGGGAAAGAAGCGATAGAGATACAGGCGCCTTATTACGGGGTAAACCCTTAGCTTTTGCTGAAAACTGGTTATTGGAACGTTTGAATCAAATTAGTACATATGAACAGCATTTTATCAATTTAAGCATCAGGTTACGCTACAAAGAGCAAAAAGCTAAAATTGCTGCAAAAAGACAAGCTATTATCATGTTGACAGTAGCTTTACTAGCAACGTTTATATTTGCTTGTGTAGCTGTAGCACAACGACATCAAGCGCAGGTGAGCGAGTTAAAAACTTTGGTTTCTTCGGCTAGATCGCTGTTAAACTCAGAAAACGAGGTTGAAGCATCTCTAACTGCACTACAAAGTATTCAAAGTTTAAAGAACTTCCCGACATTAGATAGTAAAGCGAGAACTGGGTTTACTGCTGCGATTCTGGAAATTTTAAACCCGATTCGACAGTATAATCAGTTAGACGGACATCAAGGTTATGTCACCAGCGTTGCTTACAGTCCTGATGGCAGTTTTTTAGCTTCAGCAAGTGAAGATGCAACGATTAAGATTTGGCAGCGTGATGGTAAATTACTGCAAACGCTAGAAGGACACAAAGATCATGTTTTTAGCGTTATTTGGCACAAAAACAGTCAAATTCTCGTTGCAGCAAGTTTTGATCAAACGATTACTGTATGGTGTCTTAATTCTCAACGTCTTTTTGACACCAATCCTGTCATCAGGATATCAGAACCAGACGAAGTATGGGGAGTTGCGTTGAATTCTCAAAGTAATATCTTGGCAACATCTACAAAAAGCGGTCAAGTCAAACTGTACAGTCTAGACGGTAAATTAATCAAAACTATTGCTGCACATAACTCGAAAATTTGGAGTGTTCAATTTAGTCCAGACGGAAAAACTTTTGCCACGGCAGGTGCCGATGAGTCGATTAAAATATGGAATATAGAAGGGACACTTCTAAAAACCTTGAAAGGTCATACAGACGAAGTTTTGAGTGTCAGCTTTAGTCCAGACAGTAAAAGTTTAGTTTCGACAAGTCAAGATAGAACCGTCAGACTGTGGGATGTAACAGGTAAATTATTACATACATTTGAAGCTCACCCAGAAGAAGCATTAGACGCACGCTTTAGTCCTGACGGTAAATATATCACCTCCACAGCCGCCGATAATAAACTTGTAGTTTGGGATATTGCCCAAAAGCAACAAGTGTACTCTTTTAAACAACGTGGAGATAAAATATCGGAAATCAGCTTTAGTCCAGACGGTAAGACCATTGCCAGTGCCAGCGATGATGCAGTCAAACTATGGCGTTTAAAAGGTATTTTACCAACTTTAGAAGCCGCCCGTTTCAGCATCAGTCCAGATAATAAAACCATTGCGATCGCAAACGACGAAGGAATCATCACTTTACAACAGCATAACAAAACACTGCATTTCAATGCACACAAAGGTAAAATTGTCAAAATAATTTTTAATCCTACAGGTAACAATATTGCCACGATAGGCGTCGATAATCAAATCAAACTTTGGAATCTTGAAGGTAAACTTCTGAGAACCTGGCAAGGACACAGCGGTAACAGTATACTTCCTTATAACCCTATTCAAGATATCAGCTTTCACCCCAACGGTAAAATCCTTGCCACTATTGGTGGTATCGACAAACAAGTAAACTTATGGAACCTCGAAGGAACTTTAATCAAGAACTGGCAAGATGATAACCAAGTAACGAGTATCAGCTTTAGTTCAAATGCAACTTTGGCTACTGCTGGCGCCGTAGTAAAATTATGGAATTTGTCAGGTATACTACTGCAAACGCTCCAAGGGCATACAGACAATATCGCCTCTATGACATTTAGTCAAGACGGTAAATATATAGTCACGGCAAGTAATGATAAAACAGTCAAAATATGGCAACCTAACGGAACCCTATTAAAAACCCTACCTCATCCCAATAACGTTTATAGCGTTGCCATCAGTCCCGACAACCAAGTAGTAGTTACATCAACCACAGATAAAACCCTCCACTTCTGGAGTCTTGATGGAACAATACTGCACACCATTACTGAACTTGAAGATGTAGTTAACGAAGTTGGTTTTAGTTCTGACGGTAAAATGCTAGCTTTTGCAGACTTAAATAAAGTCACTTTATGGAACTTAGATTTAAATTATTTACAAAGACAAACCTGTAACTGGTTGGGAGATTATCTTACAACTCATCCGAGTTTAAAAGATGATGAGGGCAAGCAGCAATATTGCAATAGTCCAAGATGATCCCCCCTAACCCCCCGCGTGGAAGGGGGGAAAAGAAAAGTTGATTCGCACGCTCCTCTTAGAGGTTGTTTATAAAATAAATCTGTCATTCTGAGTGGAGCGAAGCGGAACGAAGAATCTAGGGTTTGAGGCGTAGTCAAGAGATGCTTCACTACGCTACCGCTACGTTCAGCATGACAAATTAAGGTTTTTGCCGAATTAATAAACACCTCTTAAAAAGGGGACTTTAAGAAAACTCTTAGCCCCCCTTATCAAGGGAAGTTGGGGGGATCAAAAATCAACAAAGCAAAACCATCAGTTTGAAAAACACCCCCAGCAATTAACCAACACTCAAAAACCCATGTCACACTTAAAACAAATCACCTTCACCCTACTCACCCTCATAACACTGGGCGCAAACACACCCCAAACAGCAGCACAAACAAAACCAAGCGACTGGCTCCACCAAGGAATAATCAAAGCCAACGAAAAAAACTATACAGAAGCACTATCAAACTTTACAAAAGCCATAGAAATAAACCCCCAATACGCCGAAGCATACTATCAACGCGGTTTAATATATACCAAATACGCACAAACTAAAGTCCCAAGTCCCGACGGTGCCTCACCCGGATGTCAAATAATAGATAAAATCAACACTGTATGTGAAGTAAAAACAGCAGCAAATTGGAGACAGCAGAAAAAACAGCAAGCGGTTACAGACTTTACCCAAGCGATATCTATAAAATCTCAATACGCAGCAGCATACTATCAAAGAGGACTAGCGCAAGAAACGAAACAGAATAAATTAAAAGACTTTGAAATAGCCTCTAAAGTGTATCTAGAAAGAAGTATATTTAATTTACAAAATCAAGACTACAAACAAGCCGCAGAAACACTAGAAAAAATCGATGAAATATACGCTAATATAAAATTTATCAGTGCTACATCATCAACACAACAGGAGCTAGAAAATCCAATAACTTCTGCTACAAAATCTCCTGAACTCCAAAAAGACCCAGAAGAAATGATGAAGAAAGCTAATCAAGCTCTAAATAAAGGAGATACGCAAAATTCTCTGCGGTTATATAAACTAGCAGCCCAAATTTTCCAAGAGAGAAAAAGCCCCAGAGTTAAAGAAGTACAGCAAATTATTAATGCGCTTGAAGGTAAAAAATAAATAGTCAAGATAATTACCACTTCAGACGCAGAGTACACAGAGAGGAATGAGACAGAGGTAAAAATTGGCCGCCGTCTTTTCAGAATTAATCATATGAAATATTAGAGATATATATATATTTTTTTGTTACGCACGCAAGCAGACGCACTCAGCATCAAAAAAGCTTACACATTTGACATAATCATCGTTCGAGTGTAAGCTTTTGCAGTTGATTAGGGAAACATTTTATTCGTAAATAATTTTAAAATAATGATTCTATATATTTTTTAACAGATTCATTGCTTGTTCATATAGGGCTACTATTTGATTTTTGAACGGATACGTAGGGTGTGTTAGCGATAGCGTAACGCACCGAACCCTTAAGAATGGTGCGTTAGGACGAAGTCCTAACGCACCCTACAATACCTAACCTTGTTCAAAAATCAAACCGGATTCCTATAGTCAGCATTCTTATTTTGTTCTTGGAAAAGCTGTGTAGCTTTTTGCAAATCTTTTCTAGCACTTTGCTTGTCTCCCATATCATTATAAGCTAATCCTCTATTCCAGTAAGCTTGAGCATACTGAGGATTAATTTGAATCGCTTTGGTGTAATCAGCAATCGCTAAGTCCGATTTTTTCTCGGATGCGTAAACAACTCCCCGATTGGAGTAAGCTAGAGCATACTGAGGATTAATTTGAATCGCTTTGGTGTAATCAGCAATCGCTAAGTCCGATTTTTTCTGGTCTGCGT
>QQTW01003716.1_pt1 | contig 11328 bp, 9 predicted proteins | sample 1904831 | NCBI WGS metagenome assembly QQTW01 (sample SAMN09435610, study PRJNA476489) | Subsurface metagenome, whole genome shotgun sequencing project.
CTTCCGCCAGGCTCTCGCAGCCCATGGTGTCCACCGGCGCAAGAGTTTGAGACCTCATCTGCGCCGTTAAGGCATACATCTCTTCCCAATTGGCTGGAGGCTCCACTTTGACGTCTCCATCGGGCGCTTTCAATCTCTTTGCCGGCTGCCGTTTCGCCCTTTTTACCTTGCCATTCGTGGTCTCGGTTTTCACCACACTTGTGGAGGAGACTGCTACGCTGTTGCTCAGCGTATGCGACAAGCCCTCGGCGCCTCGTTTCCGCTTCCGAGGAGACGAAAAGTAAGTGCTGGTGGTATCGTCATGATCGCGAGGCTCCGGGGGCGGTGAAGACAGCTCTGATTCCGAATCAACGCCGTCCGACGCGATGCCGGAGGGCGTCGAGTCTGGAGCATGGCGGAATGAGTGTCGTCGGCTCGCTGAAGGCGGTAGTTTGCCGTTTGCAAGGTTCCTCGGTCGGAGACCTCGTAGAATCCTATCGGTGTCACGAGAAATGCGCGATGTCCGCATTTTCAAAGTCGTCAACTGGTACGCATCCGGACAGAAACAGGGGCCGGCAAATCTAGATCTATGACGATGCCCGTCTTGGCACGCTTGTCGCGTAGGGCTGAGTATCATCTCAAACGCATCAAACTCGAACGGTTTAGTGACAAGCAAACTTCTGACGCGATTACGCGCTCCTGCACCGTGTATTGCTTTGGACGAACCACAATCTGTACATGGATTGAATCAGATCGGAACAGCTAGTGAAGCAGTCAACATGTCTCCCATGGACATTTCAGGCTTTGCTGCGGGTCAGCTTCAGCTCCTCGAGCGCGAGCTTCAAGTGGAGATGGCGGAAACTACGACCCTTATGTCTCAGTTCGCTCCAGCTAGTATGCAAAGAGCTGGACTGGCCATACTAAATCTTCAGGTCGGATCCCAGAGGACGGGCTTCGGAGGCAAGACCCTGCTTGACCTGGAGATCGATCCAGCCCTTGGCGGCGCGGATCTTCCGGAGCACTCTATTCGTGTCGGAGATATCGTCAGCGTTCAAGAGCAGGTTTCGGGATCTGCCAGAAAGAAGGAAAAGGAGGAAACGCGAAAGAGGGGCGTCGACGGTGTAATCACTAAAGTAACGCCGAATACTATCTCCGTGGCGCTCGACAAGGAAGAGGTGGACGTCCCTGGCGGGAGGCTTTGGCTGTGTGTGCGATATCATTCTATAAAGTATCTTTGTACTGACTGTCGCCAAGGACAAAACTGGCGAACGATGTGACATATAAACGAATGAAAATGGTCATGACCAAATTGCAAGGCTTCACGGACGCAGACTATTCTCCGTTCATTCGTGTCTTATTCGGTCAAGGAAGCCCATCTCCACTTCCTGAGGATGCCTATGAAAGAAATATTGCTTGGGTTGATCCCACTCTCAATGACTCTCAGAAAGAGGCGATCAAGTTTGCGCTAGCATCTCGTGAAATTGCGCTCATCCATGGGCCACCGGGAACTGGAAAGACCCATACTCTGATCGAGCTGATACTGCAAATGCTCAAGCAGAACCTGAGACTGCTCGTATGTGGACCTTCCAACATATCCGTGGACAACATCGTCGAACGGTTGGCACCGCACAAGGTTCCAATGGTCCGTCTTGGGCATCCGGCAAGGTTACTGCCTTCGACGCTCAATCACTCATTAAACGTTCTGACACGTACGTCCGAGGCTGCCGCGCTTCTGCAGGACATCAGGGCCGAGATGGATGCAAAGCAGGCCAGTATACGAAAGACAAAGAGCTGGAAGGAGCGGAAAGCCGTGTATGGAGACATGAAAGGCTTGCGACAGGATTACCGTGACCGCGAACGCAATTGCGTCGAATCTCTGGTCCGGCGCAGCAAGGTAGTTCTTGCAACACTGCATGGAGCGGGAGGCTTTCATTTGAAGCACGAAGTGTTCGATGTCGTCATCATAGACGAAGCCAGCCAGGCTTTGGAAGCCCAATGTTGGGTGGCACTTCTTGCGGCCAAGAAGGTGGTGTTGGCGGGAGACCATTTGCAGTTGCCCCCGACGGTCAAGTCGCTCAACTCAAAGATAGACCGGCCGACGGATGCGCAAGTTGCTGAACGTGTCAAGAATATGACCTTGGAGACGACGCTATTCGACCGTCTGCTTTCGCTTTACGGACTATCAATCAAGAAGATGCTAACTACGCAATACAGAATGCATGAGAAGATCATGAGCTTCCCCTCCAGTGAATTGTACGAAGGGAAACTGATTGCAGCTGAAGCGGTCCGACATCGATTGCTCAAGGACCTCCCCAACGTTCAAGAATCGGAGGACACGAGTGAGTCGTTAGTATTCTGGGATACGCAAGGTGGTGAGTTTGCGGAAAAGATCGAAGACGAGGCCGGAGAGAAGCCGCGGAAAGGTGTAAAACTCGGTGACAGCAAGAGTAACGAATACGAGGCGGCTCTTGTAAAACTGCATATATCTCGACTGGTTGAAGCGGGCGTGAGTCCAGGAGACATCGCGGTTGTTACTCCGTACAATGCACAGGTTCGCCAGCATCAGTATTTACCGTGTTGACCTTATCCGCTGACGTACATGTAGCTGTCAATTCTGTCGCAACTGCTGAAAGAAAAGTTCCCCGAACTCGAGTTAGGGAGCGTTGACGGTTTTCAGGGAAGGGAAAAGGAAGCTGTCGTCATCAGTCTTGTACGAAGCAACACCGAGAACGAGGTCGGGTTTCTAGGTGAGAAGCGCCGGCTCAATGGTGAGTGTGGTCAAGTCCTTGAAGTGTTAACACTTCCTTCAACCCCCGGAGGATGACTTGGGTCCACAGTTGCCATGACTCGGCCTAGACGGCATCTCTGCGTTATTGGTGATTCGGAAACTGTGGGTCGGTAAGTCAAATCATTCCCTGTTGCAAGAGGGAGACGGCTGCTTACTCTCACTTCAGCGGATCTAAGTTCTTGGCTCGATGGATGCAATATCTAGAGTCGAACGCGGACTTGAGATATCCCGACCCTACCACTATCAGAATGGACGGATGAAGGTCACTTGGTTGAATTTTACTCCCGTTTCCTGGAAAATGTCAACACTTCAGCCCTCGGCTTCGAAAGGACTACGGCGCACAACAGTTGCCGTGCCCGAGCGTATCTTCGGCGTCATGCCTTCTTTGAACGAACACCATGAAGAGCAGTCACTTACGAAAGTGCGATCAAAAAGACCCGCATCGAAGCATTTGATTGATTTATCCTTCAATCTTGGGCGCCGAGTAAGAAGCTTGAAGGAACCCCTACCTAATAAAACCATGGCGCATAGTAGCTGAGTAACATATACCAGCAGGTATGATGTCCCCAGCAAGGTAACACTGGGTGAGTTCTTTCGGAATATGGATGAGAAGAGTAGCATTGGTGCTGATAGATTATTCCCACATGAAGGTGCGCGAAAGGGCTTCGATTCCTCCCAACGCCAATGGTTGGTTATGTAGTCAAGCACGATATACTCAAAGTAAACAAATATCCAGGGAGTGGTCTCTTCACATAAATATGGAAGGCAACCTGGATCCACGGATGCGTGGCCACTTCGCCTTACCTAGATATGCAGCTGCGAGCAAGACGGTATCATGTGACACTATGGTTCGGAAAGGAAATGTGAAGATGAAAATGAGGAATGGAAGCAAGGTCTGTCTAACGCCAGCTACCGACTTCAATAGCAGTCGACATCTCCGAGCTCACTCACTTATGCTCATGCCGAGCTAGCCGCGAACCTGACTTCAGACAGCAACTTCCCTGGAATTGTGGATAGTTCTGGCCATGATCGATTGTCATTCACTATCATCAAGCTGGTCGGGCCGCGTGAAAATTAACGGTTATGACGCAATTAATCTTAAGAAGAATGAGGGCTAAGAAACGAGGACAGCTCAGGCGTGGGACTCAATTGACAGCCTTGACTGATTCATGGACGTCCAGCGTTCATCGTCCGATGTCGACCGTTACAGGCCAGACTCAGTATCTCATGATCAGCATCTACTAACGATGACAGGACGTGCTACTCCGGCACTTGTCGGGCCGGCCGGTTTGGTCGATCTGTGGTGATTTACTCCGTACTCCGCACACGATGGAAAGATCTGCTCTGCTTACGGACGAGAGCTCAACCTCAACGTTGGGACCATTAATACTTGAGAAGTGAGTTTGAGTTTGACCAGGTCACGCTGCTTGTCGCATGAGAGAACAGAGCCGTCTCCGCGAGATGTTGGATCATCTCGCCGCTACCGAATGGATGCGCATCGACTTTGCGAAAAGCGCATGACCTCGTGCTTGATCGAGGCGTCGCGAGAAGATGCAGAGTTCAGGGGGCGGGAGCGACCGGCTCTTCTAGTCTGCGCTAACGCAAGCTCTTGGCCGGCCTGTCCTTGGCTTCTTTCACGATGCGATAGGTACGGAGCATCACGGAGCGGGGACCTTGGGAGCACAGCATTTGCCATTCGCATTATCTTCTACCAAGACCACTTCGAGTGTTGCACGGAGAGCGCACGCACCATGGCCCTCAGTCCTCAGTGCTCCGCGCACATGCAGGGAGAGAAAAACCAACGGACCAGACTCTACATCCGAACTTGACACCTAATCCGATCCTCCCAACATTATCTACATGTATGCATATGCCCGAGGAGCTTTGTCGACGAGGTCGCTGGTCGTCTGTCTCATGCCGGGCCCTTGCATCGCTGGAGATTACCCGTGCCCGAGACCCATTGGACAACGGGGGATAGTGCAATCAATCATGCAACGCGTCCCCTGTCAGCCCGGCTCTTGCTGAAGACTGGAGAGCGATGAAGGGACGAGAGACTAGGGTCGGTCTAGCAAGAAGACTAAAAGCACGAGGGTGTGTCCACCACGGCTTTCGAGGTCCAAGGCCCTGTGCGTCTAGATCGGGAGTACCCTCTTTCTTCCCTGGAGGTTACGCGTTGGTTTGAAACGGCCCTCTGACCCCGCATATCGGTGTGTGGGCCCTGGACGACCGCCCCCTAAAGGAGTCAAGCACGAGGGCAAGCGAGCAGGTACCTTGTCTCGCGCGATGCGCGTCCGGCCGTCGTAGCCCGCTCCTGACTGGACACAGGACGTGGCCCCGCACTAAGGGATTATGCGCAGCTCGGCGGCCGAACGTGGTGGCCCCCTTCGGCCCTCCCGCGCTCAATTTGGCGGGCTGGCGCACCCGTGGTGCGAAAGAAGGGGAAAAGAGCACGGTCTGCCGGGCAAGCGTGGGACGTGCTTGTGAGTCCCACAGATATCGGTCAACAATTCATCAATCACGACCTCCAAGGGTCTTCTCTCGTCGGTCGACGCTTGTGGTGTGTGGAATATTGGTAAACCCCGCTTGCGGGTCGAAAGACTTGATGCGGAGGTCGGATCCTATCAATACGACCACAGTACGCTCTCGGTACACACCCATACCACAGAAGGTGCATGAGGATAGCCGTACCGACGTTCGATGGTACTGTAGGTACGAAAGGATGCAGATGGGCTTTCGTTAGCCGGCATCAACGGGGCCAAGGCTTTGCGGGACCAAGTCTGGTTCCATACACACTTGATACATGTTTCCCGCCATTCCCTCGATTGCGGAACGGCCGATCCCTCCTTTATCCTTCTTTTGAACTTCACTCCTTCTTCGGCAGCCTCACTTCGTTCTCGTCTTTCCTTATCTGTCTTTCCGTTTTCTTTCCTTCTGTTGCTCTTCGCTTCTTTATATTATCAGCCCTCGGCATGGATCGCTGCCCGCTAAGTTCGGCATCGTAGTCTGAGAGCATCTGCGCGGGAAGCGTTCTAGCCCGCCTACTGCAGGGGATCGGCTGATATCGGGAGCCCCAAGGTATGCCTCCTGCGCGTAGGGATCATCTCGCTCAGCTCTGGCCTTGATGCTAACTCGAGCTGTCTTTGAGCTAGCGCCGAATGCTCCGAAGCAATCGAACGACATTTTTAATCCTTTAAATCACAATGGCGGCCAGAGAGGGACGTTTGCGCCGCCGACCGAGCTCCAAGGCCGCCAGCATACGACGGGGAAAGTTGCGCATAAGCTCGCCGATGCCGGTCACAGGCGCTGATAAGGACATGGCTTTCCCCGGGCAACCTCTGTCTCCACTGGCGCACCAGCGCCAGACGCAGGAGAGCTTGCTCATCTCTGAGGAGGCAGGGGACGTCCAGCATATCGACAATGACCAGACCAAGGATAGCTCTAATTTACGACATAAGAGATCCGCAAGAAAAGTGCGAGAGCTCAGCCAGGCGGACCTCACGAGCACGAGTCTGGGCGCGGAACAGGGTTCGCGAACATCTGCTCCAAACACTCTTCAGATGGCAGACAATTCGAAGAGAAAGTCAAGAGGCACCTCACTGCGAATGGTCATCAGGAAGATGTTCGGCAGCAAGGGAAAGCCGGAATCGAAGGATGTGTCTACAGTGGAATCGGGCCATGACATTACCGTCAGTCAAGTTGTCACTATAGATAGACCGACAACGAGACCTGACTGGTCACAGAATCCTCCACCGTCTGGCTCAGGCACTGCCGGTCGAAGCGGGGAGAACATGCCCTATGCGACGCGTGACCGAGCCGCCTCACTTCCAGCCGCCAAAGAGTTTGACTCTTCGAGGTCCCTTGGCTCCCACTTACCGTTCCCCATGAACGTCAACGCGCCGGCGGAATCTGGTCGAGAACGCGGGCAGCCGCTCACATTCGACATACCAGTCCAACCACAGCACAGACGGAAGTCGTGGAGCAGCGTGGGACTGGGCTCACCCGAAGCGGCCATGCTTTCAAGCGCCTGGAGGGCCTCGTATAACCGAGCCACGCCCACGGACGATCAGGACCTCAGGCTCCCGATAGCGGACAGCGAGATTGGCGTGGCCGTCACGAGCGGTTCGAGCCAGAACAGGAGATCACGCAGCGCAGGCGCGTTGCACGACCTGGCAACCAACAAGGCCGGACTGGCAATGGCGACAAGCATGACGGACGAGATCAGGCGCTGGAGAGAGAGCTATCCCATACACACCACCGCTCTCAGCGGCTCGCAGAATCCGCCCGACGTTGCGGTGGAAGATGAGAGTGATGACTCTCCTCCGCCCGCCGTCGAGATGATACCGCAGCCGAAGAACGAGTCCTATGTCGGTGGCGAGCAAAGAGCCCACGGTGCCACTGCCCCCGCCGAAGAGCGATTGCCGAGCGGCGACGCCCGCTCTCCGGATCACGCACTTGTCGATCGGGTCATCCGCCTCGAGCAGGAAGTCCAGGCCCTCGAGCGATCCGTGCAGAAGCTGATCGGCCGGGCGAACCGTCAAACCATCATCCTGCAAGAAGTGCCTCAAGATTTCGACTCGGACCGCCCTCGCGAGTTTGTTGCCGAGAAGACGTCCAACGTGCCCTCCTACGTCTCCATGACCCCATCCCCCGCTCCGCCGTTCGTGCCTCCACCGAGCCCCATCCCCCAGCACATGCATCAGCACTCCCACCGCCCGACCCACTCCCGCGCCAGCTCCGTCCGCGCCGACACCACAGTCCGCTACTCCAACACGGCTCCGTCCCACAGCCCGACCTCCCCCGACGCCGTCAGCGCGCTCTACCTACTCCTCAGCCACGAGCGGACCTCGCGCAAGAACCTGGAGATGTACATGCAGGGCCTGCAGCGCGAGCTGCTGGAGATGCGCGGCATGATGATGACGGGCCCCAGCACCACCCCGCAGGCCTATCCGGCCCATCTCGCGCCCTTCACCGAGCTGCGCCCGGACTTGCGCCAGCACGGCGACGACAGGCGCCAGACCAGCCGCTTCAGCCAGTTCGACAGCGGCGACGACGAGGACGACGGCGAGACCGGCGGCGCGAGCGCGAGGCACTCCGCGGGGCCGCTGCATGACGTTGCGGCGTATGGTGCCGGCCCGGACGTCGTCACGTCGCATCCCAGCGGCATGAGCATATCTGGAGATATGGAGTCCGAGGAGATATACGAGACGCCGCTGGAGGAGCCGTACGGGCGGGGATGGACTGGCGTTGGCGAGCCTCATGGGAGGCATGTCGGAATGGTTTGAGGCTCTACGGAGATCTGTTCTCGTTTTGAAGACGGATTTGAGATGATGACTGACGACGTTGAATCAGACATAATGTATATGCTGGGCTCGTGGAGATTGATTACAACGGCCTGATTTTACTGTACAGATACCCACCAAATTCGCGGCATAGGGAGGACAAGGAGCAATTGAACTTATAGCTATTAGAGTCACTACCAAGCATGAAAGATGTTCCTAGGAGCTAATCTGAAGGCACGCGGGAGCTTCTCAATAGCTACTGGAATATCACCTTTTCAATTTAAGACTGCAAAGCAGCCTCTTCAGCTGATATCACACCAGTCGTTCAATACTCAGTTCATTGCTATATAAATCTGAAATAGACTGCTTTTGATGGATTTGACAATTTCTCGAACATGTCAGGCAATGGAGTCTGTAAGCTATCACTCACTGCATGACTAGAGACTTCAACTTGGAGACCAGCGGTCCGCGATCAGGGTCCTTCTCCGGCGTCACGATTGCAAAAGCCGCGTCTCGAGATGTGAGGTAGCCCCACATCTTCCACCAAAGGTTGGATCGCCCTGGGACGTAAGACCATCCAGAGTCATTGTGATGCTCAGAACCAACTTCACGAGCTCCGAATGCGCAAGCCAGATATCAAGCGTTGCAGGCTTCAAGGTTCCGTCTCCATTGCTGTACGCAACTGCGGTGCTCTGCGCTCCGGACTCGGCTGCTGGCGGCGCGGTATATGCCTTTCCATGGTGGGTGAGAGCGCCGTTGCTGAGTGTCACCTGCGAAGCGGACTCTTTCTTGTTCTCGTCCTTCAAGTCGGTCAGGTTTGACACGAAGATGGTATAGTCATCTTAAGCTTTGATATCATCCAGGCGAATTGACATCGTATCCAGCAGCTCCCCAACCTCAAGCGCCGCTACTGACGCCTCCGTGATCTCGTGCGCTGCCCCGGTGATGCCCTCTTGCAGTCCAGGGCGCCGACCAGGTATAAGTTGCGCCAAGTGGCATTCTCGGCGCCGTGACCGAGCTTGTCGTAGACGCATGCCGGTTTCTCTTTCGCCTCCTCGTCATCCGGATCCGCGAAGACGGCGTGGTTCAACAGCGTTGCCGCAAAGCGGAGGTCCCTGCGAGCCACGTACTTGTTGGCCTTCTCGATGACCGCGGTGGTTCCACCCATAGAGCTAGCATATCGCTTAGCGGACGGAGGGGGTTGGGTGCTCCTCAGGATGAGTGGGATTGCCGTCATACCAACCCATATATTTGCTGTAGATGCCCTTGATGTTGTGGCTCACCGAGCCGTAGTAACACGACTGTGCCGAACGTTGGATTTAGAAAGGTGTCGGGCTTCCAGAAGAGGGCCCGGTGGCTTGCTGTCTTCAACGTAATTGAGCTTTGTCCCTGTGAAATCGTGAATCACAACCGGCAGGCGAAGGATTGATTGGATCTGTATTCTCCTGCTTGGCTCTTCCATCTCGCCTCTGCCGCATTACCTTTCTGCTCGTCTGTTCTCTGCTCTCGGCAAAGATTGGAAGTCTTCCCAGTGGTACCCTAGCACTATGTCTCGTCATTCGGCGCCTTCTTTAGTGGTCTCATGTCCATCAAACGCGTGTGGACCTGGTCGCGTGGAGTACTCGACTGGTCAACGTTGTCACTCCCATAGCCAGCACGCTCATATAGGCGCCATAGACGAAGCTCTTATCCTGATACACGCGCTGAGCGTTGGCTTTCCGGTGCTCTTTCCCATCACGATAACCTCTGATGGTGGAAATAGGGTGACCAGACGTATGAGGCGGTTGTAGAGAGCACCGCTTCGCTCCTTCCTTGATGTCTGACCTGATTGGAGGTAGGTTAAAGGTTAGAGCAACCAGTACATTGTGCACTCTTCCAGTAAAGAACGGTTCGCTCAATGTTGTTGCACTTCTCGCAGTCGTGCTAAGGGCTGGACTCAATCATGCCGCTTCGCATCACGATAAAGGATCAACCGTCATAGTCCCATGTGTGCCAATGCAGTTAGTTCCCAAGAAGGGGAGGCCCCAAATTAAAGTACTTCGTGAAGTTGTGAAGTTGACTTTTCAACCTTTTTTCAAGTCCATCGATTCCGCACGGACCATGCGGCGACTGCGCATCCTCATCCAGAAACCTGTCCTTAAGCTGACAGTTTTCTTTCCCGCGATGCCCTGCGATACTCAATCTTTCATCTGCTAAGCAATTGACTTTTCTTTGGTCGTCCGCTCCAAGTCACGGCGAGCAGTGCCGTAAGCTTTCCTATGAATGGTTTCGCTGACCGTGGCCTCTCGGAGGAGAGTTTCGGCCAGTCCAACGGGGTCCTGAAGACATTCGATGCGTTTCGTAAGTTCCTCCATTCATCTGCAAACAGTCATCGGAATGTTTTGCTCTCTCGTGGATCGTGAGAGACGACATTTTGCACGACGATTGGCACTTTGTATTGCAAGAAGATTCCCAAGAACCCAAACCACAGCCCCTTTGAACCATCGCAACTAACACCTCCTCCCCCACAGCCAAAACCAAACCCACCTACCTCACCCGGACCCGCGGCGGCGGCGCCTGGACCGTCATCCTGCTGCTGACATGCTGCTACCTGGTCGGGACCGAGACGCTGCGCTGGTGGGCCGGCACCACGACGCACGCCTTCAGCGTCGAGAAGGGCGTCTCGCACACGCTGCAGCTGAACCTCGACATCGTCGTCGCGATGAAATGCATGGACCTCCACATCAACGTGCAAGACGCTGCCGGGGACCGCATCCTCGCCGGCGAGACGCTCAAGCGCGACCCCACGTCGTGGAAGCAGTGGCAGGGCGGGGCCGCGCACAGCTTGCGGCAGGACGGCGGCGCGGCGGCGGCGGCTGAGAACTCCTGGCGCGACGATGTCGAGGACGTGCATAACTTTCTTGGGGCCGCGAGACGGAGGAGGAAGTTTGCGAAGACGCCGCGGCTGCGTGGTCCGGCGGATGCGTGCAGGATTTATGGGAGTCTGGAGGGGAACAAGGTCCAGGGGGACTTTCACATCACGGCGAGGGGGCATGGGTACATGGAGTTTGGGGAGCATTTGAATCACAATAGTACGTTTGAGTAATTTTCGGTGCCCTCCTATCTTCAAGTCGGAAGCTGCATTGGGTTACGGCTTTGGAAGATGGCCATGCTGACTTGCACAGCCTTCAATTTCACCCATCTAGTCAACGAGCTCTCCTTCGGGCCATACTACCCCTCTCTCCACAATCCCCTCGACAACACCCTCGCCACGACCGAGTCGCACTTCCACAAGTTCCAGTA
>QQTW01003717.1_pt1 | contig 11327 bp, 10 predicted proteins | sample 1904831 | NCBI WGS metagenome assembly QQTW01 (sample SAMN09435610, study PRJNA476489) | Subsurface metagenome, whole genome shotgun sequencing project.
ACACACGACAGGCAGACAGACAGACAGACAGACAGACAGACAGACAGACATACACATACCAGTGATCATCGATATCCTTGTGAGGTTGGGGAGGTAGGTGATATCTCCTTCTTGCTTCATGGTGATGAAAGGGTAGAAAGGGGAGGGGAAAGCTCAGGCTTTCTTACACGGCGGTGTGGTGACGTTGTATTATAGTATGAACTTCTTATCCGGGTCTTGATTTTTTTGACTCGTCTGGTCGCGTCTTTCGATTGACGAGTTGCTTTAATTGCGCCTACTGCCCTTCCTGTCTTACTGCCCTGTCTTTTGTTTTTTCGGTCAATCAGTGAGGTGTGTTATGGCGCTTTGATGTCCGCCGGGTGGCTGGGTGGTTGAGCGATGGGAGATGATAGACTCGGAGGATGAGGCATTTCAATGGTGCAGGGCACGAGGTAGGCATGGGGGTGTGTGATTAGGGGTCATATGACCATGGAAAAGCGAAAAGGGAGACTACCAATTGCTGAATGGAAGTGGGTTCAGAGTATTAAGGGAGTTGTCTTATGGTGGGGACGTATAAAGAGAAGCGATCGGGGGGAGAATGGTGGCAGCGCAGCGGTGAGGGAGTGGCAGACTTCGATTATGGGAGACAAGTTGGGAATGATTTTCGAAAGGAGGTAGCGAGAATATTGACTCGTGACGGGGAGTACCGAATGGTCGCGCTCCCATCTTTCTGGCGGGTGAATCACTCCGTTGGATGGAGCACATGTACGGAATTGATGGGTATAAGATGGCGTGTGCTAGAGGCAGTGACTTGGAAGGATGCAAACAGGTACTAGATATGATGTTGCCGATTCTGGAAGAACAAGCAAGAAGTTGAATGCTGCTGCAGATACGGCGTGAGCCAAATAGGAAAGCAATTTCTGGTCTATGTATGTATATGAACGCCCTTGGTGCCCTTGCTCCTCCGCTGATGATGATGATGAGTTGACCTCCATCAACACCGAGTCTCGATATTAGAGGGTGATGTTTGATGTTCGAACGGTCCTTCATTGAAGGCTGAGGGAGCCATCGAAGCAATGTTGAAGTCATGACGATCTTAACGACCAATGCCAAGGAAAAAATTGAAATACTTCGGGGCGGGATGATGCATGTAGAGCACCGATAACGCTGTTGCAAGCTGTAATCTCGTTCCAGATCCCTGATGAGGATCCTCGATAAGGGTCCTAGAGACCGAAAATAAGTGAGATCCAGGGCATTGGCACCGGGCTGTTCCCGATCCGTAATATTGCGGTACCGCTAGCTTGTCCGTGAAGCTATATTCCTTCAAGGCTGAGGCTGGACGTGGCACGTCATCCTGCAGTACTGCTTATCTTTGCCTTGCCGATGTTGCAGGAGCCGGATTATCAAGCCGCCTCACCTCTCTCCGTAGACGCTGAAACGGGCCGAAGGAGCCTCTTACGATTGGAGACCCTTGCAAACATGTTTCGAAAATCACCTGCCTAGTCGTTCCATGCTTTGCACCACACAACAAATAAAGTTGGGATCAGGAAATATGACAATCTCATGTTTTTTGGACCGCATTCTCAGAAGCTGTAAGGGATTGGCTTCAAGCTCTTGCTCAGCGATCATCGTAGTCTTTCCTTTTTGCAGACGTGCGTAGCCGGTGCCGTTCTGGTAGCTTGTGTCATATCCTTTCGAAGTGGCCGTCGACTCGAGTGAAGCGGCTAGGAAGGATGCGGTCGACACAAACAGGAAAATATCTGAGGCAAGTCTTTCTGCTCGAGTAGGTCCGACTTCAGCATACGCCTCCATGACTTCGTCACCAGTATCTCCATCTTCAATCGACGGGGCCCCTACCCCTTCAGCAGTCGCAGAGGCAGGAGAAGGTGTGCTCGACGATGCCACTCCATTTCTTGAATGATGTTGTTCGTCTTCCAGAGCACCTGCAACTTTAATGATGCTACCATTTTTGCGTGACAGGATCAGGGTCGATTCAACACCAGGACGACTCGTCAATGATTGCAAAGTATTGGAGACTTGCTCCGACAGCGATAATGTCTGCAACAGCTCCATTAGCATGGCGTTCTCCGGCATATTCAGAAAGTGCTCGATCTTCAAGGGAGGAAGACACCTACTTGAGTTGAAGCTGCCATGGTGTTGGTCAGTGTGAAACTGCAGCAAGTTGTTGATCTTTGGCTAAAGGCAGTAATTGAATTGGATGATCGATGAATAGGCCTGAGTTCAGCAAACAGACCGACTCTTTAAGCAGAATAGGACAGGGTTAGCATCGGAAGCAGGCTGCTACGCGAATCCACCAGCTCCCATGTGGCAATCTGCTGGGTCAGGACTAGCAATGTTTCAAATGAATGATGATGAAGCTGAGCAATGAGCATACATCGGATCCGAAGCAGCTAAATTCCAATTCCATACGTAGTAAGGTAGCGCAGTCCGTAGTAGTAGCCAGCCTGAATTTAGCCGGTGTGACTAATGCACTAACTAATGGATTACTAGTAGTCTGCTCTACGCACGGGAGCATCCGGCCGTTTTTATGGTCCGTGCATCCTCCTCTCCTATCTTCAATCCACTATCCACTATCCACTGCCACTGCCACTTTCCACTACCCACTATCCACTATCTTGCTTTGCTTTTCCTACTACCTGTGTACTAATCCGTAGTCACTCCGATCAGCACCCGACATGTGCATCCTGCACTCCTCCGGCAAGGCTGACCTCTGACCCACAAATCTCATCCAGCATACATGCAAATCGAAACATTCGGATGTCGATCTGCGGCAAACAAATGTCATCCTGGTCCCGCCTCAGCCCCTGGACCATGATGCTCAGGTCATGATGTCCAGGTGATGATTGCCAACGGAAAGGAATTTTGCGCCCCTGGGACAGAACATCAGATTGTCCCCTTCTAGCCGCGGCTGGAAACGGTCTCTCTTACACTAGTACGGAAATTGCAGGGATCCGTAGAGCACTCACTTCCGCTGAAGCACTGCTGCCGACTGCTCCCTGCTTGAGCCTTACCACTTGTCCCGGCTGTGTCTCAACGTCATGGGTTCGAGTGCGAAGAGAAAGAAGGAAAAGAAGAAAGATTTCCAGGTCAGTGAACCAGGCCAATCATTCGTCCGCCTGCTTAATTGGTTTCTAGAAGCCGAAGCTCAAAGTCGGAAAAGCACGGCCAAAAGCCGCTAACCACACCGATACCAGCTTCCGATCAAAAGGTTGGAAAGTACAACATCCGAATGTACCATCCGCTGACCATACTCACAGCTATTGTCCTCAACCAGCAATCCTTGCATGTCGAGGCCCCATCTACATTGAGCCAATTCGGCCATCATCTGTCTTTGCTATCATCACGATCCGATGCACAACGGCGAGACTCATTGGCTTATTTGACTTCGTTTGCGACCTCTCGACCTGTCAACTCTCCACTTCCGCAGCCATTGAGCACTGTCCTACCCAAAATCTTTCCTCTCATCCTCGATGGAAGCAACAGCGTTCGGCAGCAGTCCCTCAAACTGCTCCGAGCCCTACCGCGGAGTGAAATGCCCGATCACGTTACAGAAATTCTACCATACGTTCGAGCTGGCATGACGCATCTTGCGGCTGATGTTAGACTTTTTTCTGTGGAAGTGTTAGCCTGGTTAACCGACATCGCTTCGGATGAAGTTGTATCCTGTGCAGGTGGATGGGTCAAGACTCTAAACTGCTTCCTCGCCTTACTCGGCTGGCACAATCAAGATTCGGCTAAGTGGTCCTCAAACCGTGTATCCTTTGGCAAGGCTGGTAGCGAAGGTAAGACACAAACTCGCAGCCTCCAAGTTCTTGCAGATTTTTTAAAAGCCGGCTTCCGTATCGGCAGGGACGAGCTTGAGACGGATGAGCATTCACGATTACGGTCTCCCTTTCCGAGGCGGCATCCAGAGTATCATGCGATGCCAAAGAGATCAAATGCTTACGGCTACCTAAATCTGTTCGGACCTCAAAAAGACGATGATGTGGATATGATTGAAGATCGGGAAGATCGTATCAGAGTGTTTAACGATAGGTTTGCACCTAGCATTGAAGCCGGACTTGCATCCGCAAGAAGAGATGGTGGTGAAGTCGGAAGGGCTGCTGGATTGGTCACAAAAGCTCTGAAAGGTAGTGAGGTGGGTTGAGTAGAGTTCGAGGCTGTGCCTAAATCGTGGTAAGCCGGCTTGGATGACAAGAAGCTCGTGTAGCGATTTTCATCGGATAAACGACAACTTTCACAAACCCAAAGCTATACCCGCTTGTGACGACTTCGGACCTTCAATCGGGAGTAACTCACCCCACATACGGGACGATCATTGTCTTGTGACGACGACATCACATGCTTGATCTGTCATCCTGAGCAGCATCGATGAATTTATGCTTCATGATGAATAACCGGATGTTGAGATTTTATTGAACCAACCTTGTCCAGTGCAATCACGATTTGCTCATCAGCTCTGCTATCCTTCGACAACAGAGATCCACAATGACTCCATAACGCCATCATAACAGTACTATAGTCCTTCTTTTCTATCCCGGCTGTTACAGTGGTGCCACCAATAACCCAGAACATCCCTTCCAGGCCACATGCATCACTTCCCTCCCTCCTTCCCTCCCTCACGCTCATGACGCCTAGCATCCAGCAACCAGCACCCCACCGTCTCCTCTAAACCCTACGATTTCCAAAGGAAAGGAAGAGATCGGTACGCATATTCTCTCGATGTCAAAGACCACAGCGCGAGAAAAACCGCCACAGGGAGAGGTGTATCGCCAGCAACGCACCTGGCACAGTCCATTGGAATTGGACGTAGGTGCCAACACTGCCTTCATCGTGCTTTTGTACTCCTGCACGGTCTGTGCTGCTAGTGGTGATTCCGTGGTCAATCCAAGTTAAACAGAGATGATAGATAACATCAGATGCGGCCTGGCCACGCGTCTGGTCCACAAGTTGGGTGTCGTTACATTCTCAGAGGAGTCAGCAACGGAGCTGAACTGAGACGGTCAGCACCCTCTCTACACGGCGTACTCGATATATGTATGGGGTGGTTTGCAAGTGTCAATCTGATGAGCTCAGAGACCTACCTAGGGTCATGGAATTGGGCATGCCACCGAATACGCATACACATGTACATACATACAGATTCAGGCACTCAGTTTCTCAACTGAAACCAATTTTTTTCTTCTCATCTCTCATGCTTTGTATTCCAAAGCCATCGCACCTCATCCTGCTTCCCATCTCCTACTTTTCTTTAAGTCCACATCCTGGCCACACACAGCAAAAGGGAAAACAGCCTCGCTTCCACATCGTCCATCGATGCATCCATTATCCCCGCTTCAATCGCTCATCTCCCTCCTCCCCTCATGCATGCTTTCTCCACCAGGCCACCCCACAGCAACAGGAACGCCATAAGAATCCTACACCACATGCACGCACGCACGCACGCACGCACATCTCAACATCATCAGCGAAGTCCAAGTCTCGGCTCACGTGTATACTTACTATACGTTAGCCAACATGACATGACATGACATGACATGACGTGAAAAGCAAAGCGAAATGAGATAGGAAGTGAAGGAATGTGGAGGCGAGTGCATCATTCAACACTATAATATTGTACTGTAGTAGCCCCCCACTTCAACTGGTGGTAGGATGGAGGATGGAAGATGGAAGAAAGGAGGGATATATATATATGTATATAGTGATAGTTAGGGTTTCGCAGTGCTGAAGCCCTTCACGAGCCCAGATCGGAGGTAATCCACGAGGGAGGTATCTACGAGGGAGAGGGAGAGGGAGAGGGAGAGGGATGTTTGCATATGGCGTTGTGAGACCTTATTGTTTGATGCTGCTGCTCTTCCTCCAGGCGGCTTTGTAATATCGTCTCGTCGTCTCAGCACTTTTTTGGCTGGGTCGGGATGTTCTCTTCCATATCTGGACCGGGACTTCTTTCGTTAACTATGACGATGGTAATCATGATGATGACGGTGACGCTGATGATGAAATCAGGTCGCGGCCATGGCCTCGGAGTGCGCCACGTGGAATAGAACCAAGCCTTCTGCGGTAGGTGCTGCCCTTTGTTCTGAGAATGTTGTGTCTAGATTGGATCAAAATCTTGCGTTTTTAACTGGGGAATGACGTATGGGAAGGGAGATGGCGTCGTTGTTCTCGAGGGGTGTGCTTGAGTATGAACGAGACGGCTGGCTTGGATGGAGGGATAGTCTTTGAGCTTGGGTGGGGGGGGGTGGAAGAAAAAGGTTGATCAAACAGATAACTGATTTTGTGTATTCCATTCTTGTCCTCCGTATCTCCAAAGAAAAGTCTCTCTTCATAAATGAATAATTCTCCCCACCCAGTTGCGCAATCTCAATCTCAATCTCAATCCCTCTCCCCGGGCAGCCTGACCGCGCCCCAGTCGGCCTCGCGCACCGCATTCCATTCCTCCCTGTCAAACCAGCCGATCCAATGCCGATCGCCAAAGCCACCCATCCAGTAGACCTCGCTGACGACCAGCCTGACCCAGCGGCCGCCGTGCGCGGCGTGCTCATCCCCCGGCAGCCAGAGCCTCGCATCGGGATGCGTTCGCAAGTAGCAGGCCACCAGGCCCGTCTCCTCGGCCTCGCGGATGGGGATCTCCTCCAGATAGCCGATCATGCTCAGGCGGGGCAGGTCGGCGGGCGCCCACGGCCGGCGGCCCGTCAGGAGCGGGTAGGCGTCCCACCACGACAGGGCGAGGGAGATGTTGTTGTGGTGGGCCGGGTCGTGGTCGGCGCGGACGCGCGAGTTGCGCGACGAGGTGCTCGGGTCGAGGAGGAGCAGCGTCGGGTTGCCGACCGAGGGTTCGTCGCAGTCGGCAAGGTAGTCCGGCAGCGAGATGGAGAGCGACGACACCGACGCCGGCGCTGGCGTCCAGGGCCCGGACCGGCTCTCGTTGCCCGAGGGGAAGACGCTGGAGATCACCCCCGTGCTGGAGAGGGCGAGCAGCCGTCGGCCGAGGACCGTGGATTCATATCGGGTGGGCACGCGGGAGTTGGGCTGGAGATCTGCGGGGAGAGAAAGCGGCGTTTGCGTGTCGAGCGGGGCGGCAAGGGTGCTAGGGAGGAGGGCGAGTGGGCTGAGAAGATGGCGGAGCTGCATTGTGTCTGTGTCGATGAGATAGGCAGGGAGAAGGTCAAGTACTCGTTGCTCTGTTGGGTGTGAGTGAAGCAAGCATCTATCTAGAAAGTTGATCGCCGTAACTGGAGTCTGGAGGAGAGCATCCACTTCGGCACCTCGCCGAGAAAGGCAAGTCTGCCGGTGGAGATGTCGGCTGCTCTGCTGCTCTGGCCAATCCAACTTTATCAGTGATGATCTCTGGAGTATGCTGTTCCTTCTATACCATTACTTTACTGCTTGAAGGAGAGCAATACCATACCATCCACTTGGCCTACAGCTGCAGAAGATCTACCACGCCTCCTCTCACGGTAGAAATGATTCTCTCGTACAGGTGAATAATAATATAAGCTATAAAGGTAGATGATGGTGATGCTGGTGGCTGTCTCACACAACGATGGAGTACTATCAAAAGCTGGCTTGCCGCAGATGTCCATCCTCCAGAGTGTTCACTGTGTCAGCCGGATGAACATCGTCAAGTGCAAATACTCAGTTGCCAGATCGAATCCAAATTCGGACACAATTCATATCAAACCCCCCAACGCTTGTCTGTTCTCCGAGCTGGGGACACGACACTTACTGGGAAATGTTCGGTTCTCCTTGTTCTTTTCCTTCATCAGTGTTCGAGTGAAGCTGACAGCTGCCGACTCGCCCTTGATGGATCGGGTACGTTTGTACTGTCTTCCGAGGCTGTTATTCGAGTCTTCATCTGACATGGCAATCCGTCCGACCTCGACACCCGACGTCATCAATTCCTTTCGGACCAGCGACTGTAGATCATCTTCTGGAATATTCAAAAGGCCGGATATGTTTGTCTTGGAATGCGTCCGCTTCTTCTTCTTCTTCTCCTCCCTGTGGCTAGTGCATTGCGTCAGTTGATGGTTAGGATACTGAGTCAAATCTGTCTGCACCGAATCTCTGGGGGGACCACTTGCTTGCTCTCTGCTCGCTTCCTTTTGGCGGAACTCATGGAATCGAAGCAAAGCATCCGCTGCACTGTATTCCTCTGGTCTAAGCGTCGAGCTGCAGTCGACCTTAGTACTAGTGTTGGCGTATTGTTGCAGGCGGGATGGAAGTTGCGCATCGTCTGCCACAGAGTCGAACGTGTTCGAGCCTTGGAGCGGTGCCAAGACGGAAGATGCCACAGACGAGATGGATGAAGATCGTGATCTCCCAGGAAACCCCGAGAGATCCGATCGGACCGACTCGGGGGACGAAGGGTCTGAAGTCGAGCTTGAGATGGAGGATCTGCGGCTGGTTGACGGTCGGCTTGTTGGATTTGCCCGCGGGCACGTCCTTTGAGTAGGTGGCGGACAGAGCGTTCGATTCGCCGGTCGAGCGCATAGCTGGAGCATAGCCATTGCGGATGATGACTCAGGGCAACGAGCAGCTCCTCGAACCATTCGCGAAGAAGATGAGGGTTTCGACAGCCTGGGGGTACTCCTAGGCGTTGGCAAGTTCTGATGGTACGGTGCGGGGGGAGGGATTGGGTCTGCAAAAGTCGCCTCGTTTGTTGCTGCGATATGGAGAGCATCATGATGGACTTCTGGTCTATCAGACAGCTCTTCCTGCTCCGAAGTGGTGGATTCTGGTGGCGAGGTTGGAGGGGTAAGTATGCCATTAAGGTCGGGTTGGTAGCATGGATTGTTCAGCATGGCCGACCCGTCCCTGAGCTGTGAAAAATCGTCCAGACAGTCGGGGGTCAATCGTTCAAGGACGGTGCGCCAGCCAACAGTCTCAACTAGGCTGGGTTGCGGAATAGGTGAGATTCCAGGCTTGGGTGGTGAGCTCAGAGCAATGACTGCATGACTCCACCGCTCAAACCTTTCCTTGCTGACATGGAGCTTCCAGTCAACAGCTTCTAGGAATTTGAGCTCGTTTGTGTTGATTTCACAGGTTGGCAACCCTGTGATTTTCCCCCAGGCTCGAGTCGAATAGTTCCTGTCTTGCAAAAACTTGGATGCAAGCATCAACGCGGAGAGGAACATCCGTCGTCCGCATTGCATTGACCGACGGTCCGCCGGGATGCTGGACTGCTCTTGCGTGAAATCGCATCTCGGAAGACATGCCTTGAGCAGCACAAGATAGTACATGGCCACTTGAAGAGTCGAGTAGCTGGTTTTCGATCTGCGTAGCGTCTCGGTGATGAAGTCTTGAAGAGGCAGTACATTGTGGGCATAGCTTGTGTCATGTAAGACAGGCGCAGAAAGTGGCCATATTGCTGCTATCAAACCTGCAGCGAAGATCACCAGAGAGCTCACGAAACAATGCCTCCTTTCAGGTTGCCGCACGAGAGTTGATGGCGGAGAGACATGTTTGCTATCAGCTACTCTGCTGCTGAGACCTGTACGTCGAGAATTCTGTCGCTGAGAGGGGGGGAGGATGAGACCAGGTGTCTGGCTCTCCTTCTCCACCTCATCGCGCCAAGAAGGTACATCAACGGAAGGGACAGGATCTTGGAGAACTCTCAAGCATGCTATATCAGGCTGGCTGGGGTTACCGTAGGAACTGATTGAGTCAGGAGTAGTTTGGGTAGAGCTTTGAGAGGCCGTAGGTTTCCAGGATAGCTGAGAGCTAGAGTCGCTGAAGGCGTCGACGGTGGCGGAGGTTGCAGATCCGACAGCATATTTGCGCTGTGACTCGGAGGAGTTGAATGGGGGTTTGAGGGAGTACTCAAAGTATCCAACCGGAGCTCGCTTTTGATGTGGCATGCTCTGGTGAGCAAAGAGAGCGCCCATAGAGAGTTGTAGGTGGTGTACAGTAAAAGAGACCGGAGGTCGTTCAGTCCTCAGTGTAGGTGAAGTTAACGTGTGATATGTAGTGAAGGCGGGAGAGATACTTCACTAAGTGAACGGTAGGTAGAGGGTGAGGTGGTGTAAAAGTGGTAGCAATGGTGCTGATCGCAAAGGGAAGCCCTTTCCCTGCTCTGCAAAATCCTCGCAAAAGGAAAATCCGACGTCGGGTGGAAAAGTGGGCAACGTATCTGTCGCCCTGGACCTTCTTCCAGATCGGATTCTCCTAGATGACAGGCGCTTTCTCTTTGGAAATCTTGATCCTAGACCAGGTAAGACAGCCTAAAGATAGTTCCAACGCGGGACTTTGCAGAGCAGGCACTGAATATAACCCGTTGATCAGTGAACTCATGATTCAGGTGAACTGATGCCGAATATGATCGAGTCACAGACAGAAGGCGATATCGCTTTCCGCCACAATTATAACGGACTGTCCTCCCTTATTCGTACACAAGGAGAGAGTTAAGGTGATCCAGTGAAGATTGAGGACACTCTGGACAGAGCCACTGTGCCAAAGCAACAGCAACGGGTGTGAGACTGAGCGCCTTATCGAATCTTTTGAAGAGGTGTATAGGAGAATTGCATAGGTTCAAAGGGTGCAGGTAGCGGTGAATCAGAAGGGTGGTGGCAATGCACGGTCGAGCGGCAGTCGAGCACAAAGGAAGTAATTAAAGGATTGGGGTCTCGATCGATGACTCTTGTTGGGATTAGGTACCTTCACAGGCAACGACGGTTGGAGTCAGCGGCATGGTCACGATGAGTCGTGTTAGGGTGGTGGCGGGTTGGGATGGCTTTGTCTCACCGGAGTTGGGATTTTGCAAGGGACAAACGCGACAACAAATCGAAATGAGTCTTCCAAAGACTGAGTGGAGGTGATCTGACAATGGTGGAGTGAAGATTGAAGATGCGCTTCTAGAAGCGTGCTGTCGCTCTGTGTTCGTCCATTTTGGCCTGCTGGAATTGGGGGGGAGGAGGCCCTTTTCGGGGGCTGCCCGTTGGTTTTAAACTGGCGCTTGGCCGGACAACCGTCTTGCCACCTGGTGAGTCAAATCACTCCCCAAGCTGGACACTTGCACCAGCCCATGCTTCGTATACTTAATACTACGATTACTACTATTACTACTACTGAATAAGCGATTACCATATTCACAATATTCACGGATCCAGATCTTGGTAGCTTTGTGTCCTTGTATCAATCGTGGCCAGCTTATGGTTAATCTTTTTTCCGGCCCTGCTTAATACTGCAATCTCTTATTGGTAACCGAACATTTTACTTAGGGGTGCTGTGGCGAGAACCTTTTTCATGTCATCCCTTTACTGGCTCTTTGTGTTATGCCGTGTTATGCCGGGGATTCCTCTACGCTCTGTAACGAGGGGAAAGGTAAC
>QQTW01003718.1_pt1 | contig 11327 bp, 8 predicted proteins | sample 1904831 | NCBI WGS metagenome assembly QQTW01 (sample SAMN09435610, study PRJNA476489) | Subsurface metagenome, whole genome shotgun sequencing project.
TTACCCAAATGGGACATCCTCATCCGACCAGTTTAATCGGTAATAAATTTCTTGGGAATCGCCTTAGTTCAAACAGCAAATTCCGATTAACCAATCGACGGAGATAGAGATATGCCTGAGCAAACACCTACAGAGATCTTCGATCTCGGCAACTTTCAACTATCAACTGGATTCACACTCCCGAACGCTAAACTGTCGTACAAGACACACGGCAGATTGAACGCGACAAAGGACAATGCAATTCTCTTTCCACACTTTTTAGGCGGAGCGCCGGAAGCCCTGGAGATTTTTATCGGCGAGGATCGTCCGCTCGATCCGCGTAAGTATTTTATCATCTTGCCTGGGCTGTTCGGCAATGGTGTCTCGTCCTCACCCAGCAACACAGCACCACCATTCGACAGAGGAGCCTTCCCGCAAACCAATATTGCTGATGACGTAATCGCTCAGCAGCGGCTCGTGACCGAGAAGTTTGGGATCGACGAACTGTATCTAGTTCTCGGCTGGTCTGTAGGCGCGTTACAGACCTATGAGTGGGCAGTTCGCTTTCCTCATATGGTCAAGCGTGCCGCTTCGATCGCGGGCGCGCCCAAGCCTTCCCCCTGGACTCGTCTGTGGTTGCACGCAGTTATTGAGGAGCCGCTCACCTCCGATCCAGCATGGAACAATGGCTTCTACACAGATCCCCTGGCTGTACAGGGTGGATTGCGTCGTCAAGGACACGGAATGGCCTTAACTTTGCCACCAGACGGATTCTACCGTGAGGGTGAAGAGGTTTGGCGCTCTATCGGCTTTGCTTCGGTTGAGGACTTCGTTTCCCGCTTCTGGGAGGCGTTTATGCTCCCACAAGACCCTAATAATTTGATTACTCAAGCGCGGAAGACCCGTGCCGCCGATCCTAGCGCTGGTGGCGACATAGCCGTAGCCTTGCGCCAAATCAAGGCGAAGATGTTCGTAGTTGCTTTCACTGGCGACAAGATGTTTCCACCTGAAGAGTGCAAGTTAGATGCGGAGCGGATTCCGAATGCACAATACCGAGAAGTTAGCAGCATCGGCGGACACTTAACGACGTTCGCTCTGACCGAGCAAGACAGGCAAGCGATGGACGATGTTCTACAGCAAGTGCTTACGGCTTAGTTGCTTTGTCCGACTTAACTTCTTTACTGTTTTCATAGGAGACAATAATGTATATTGGTCGAGATTGGACAATTGAGCATAACCAACGCGTAAAAGTCAAAAACGCCGAACTCAGATACACGGTGTTAGGTAGCGGCGAACCTGTACTATGCATTCATGGAACAAACATTGCTGACAGCCTGATTACACCTCTACAGTTCTATCCTGCCCTGTTTGAAAAGTACCAATTTATTAGCTACTACAGGGCTGGCTACAATGGCAGTACTCTGGAAAAGGATAGTTTGAGCATTGAGGAAGGCGCAGAACACGTTAAACAATTGCTGGAACACCTAGGGATTGAGAAAACCCATATTCTCGCCTTTTCCTTTGGTGGTGTGATCGGCTTCCAATTCTTGCTCTCCTATCCTCAGATGGTGCAGTCTGCCATCCTGCTCGAACCATATCTGCCGAGAGAATCCCCAGAGGCGGTTGAAGCTAATGTAAATGCCTTCAATCGGGCGATGGAACTGTTTGAAGCTGGCGATCGCCTGGGTGCCGCTCAACGTTACATGGTGGATGTCTGCGGACAAAGTTTTCTTGGCGCTGTCGATATGACAAATCCGCTCGACGTGTGGGAGAGAGTTTCTGTTGATGCCAATATAGCTTTTACAGTAGACTTCCCTGCCATTTCCACTTGGGGATTTAGAATGTCACAGGCAGATAAGCTTGTAGAGAAAAAACCGGATATGCCGATTCTAGCTGTTATGGGGCTAGACAGTGAAGCCGCGATGCCAGGTTTTCGAGAGACTCAGGAGTTTCTCATGAACTGGCTACCGCAAGCCGAACGTTGCGGCATTATGAATGCGACTCACGGTATGCAAAGCATGAATCCTGTAGAAGTCGGACAAGCTGCATTAGCCTTTCTAAGAAACCACCCGATGGTTTGAACTGCTTGGTTTTTACAATTCCTAGTTCTATGCTTCCTGAATCCGGGACTAGATGTAACGACAAATAATCAACTAAGAGTTTGGGTTTTGGAAAACATTAATTCCTCCGATCGCTTTTTAGGACTTTGCAAGATGCGTGTGGATAGTATGTTTGTTGTAGATCTAAAACTTAGGGTATATAGGATTGAAAGTTTTCATGTAGCTGATGGTTCTGTCAATACCCTAAATCAATGAAGGAGAAGCAAGTATGTTAACACGTCAGCTTGGAAAGAACGGCCCGACTGTATCAGCAATTGGACTTGGCTGTATGGGTATGTCAGACTTTTATGGGCCAGCCGACCGGGAAGAGAGCATCGCAACCATTCACGCAGCTCTCGATGCAGGCATCACGTTGCTAGATACTGGGGATTTCTACGGTATGGGTCATAACGAGCTGTTGCTGCGCGAGGCGCTGGCAGGACAGCAGCGAGAAAAGGCGTTCATTGCTGTCAAATTCGGTGCCCTGCGCTCTCCTGACGGTAATTTCATTGGTTTTGATGGTCGTCCTCAAGCGGTGAAGAATTCACTTGCCTATACATTGCAGCGCTTGGGAACCGATTATATCGATCTCTACCAGCCAGCCCGGATCGATCCGACAGTGCCGATTGAGGATACAATTGGGGCGATCGCTGAAATGGTAAAAGCTGGATATGTTAGGCACATCGGCTTGTCTGAAGCGGGCGAGGACACGCTTCGGCGCGCACACGCTGTCCATCCGCTCACTTGGCTTCAGATTGAATATTCACTTCTTAGCCGTAGCATTGAGGATAAAATTCTTCCGACAGTCCGCGATCTGGGTATTGCGATAACAGCTTATGGCGTACTCTCGCGGGGTTTGTTGAGCGGTCATTGGTCGAAGGAACGCTCTGAGAAAGTGCGGGATTTTCGGGGTCATTTGCCGCGCTTCTCTGGAGAAAATCTAGATCGGAATTTGTCGCTAGTCGAAGCACTTCGCAGCATTGCCCAAGAACAAAATGCTACTGTTGCTCAGGTGGCAATTGCCTGGGTTCTATCGCAGGGTAGCGACATCGTTCCGCTGATCGGGGCGCGGCATCGCAATCGGCTGCATGAGGCGCTCGCTGCTCTGGATTTGCGCCTTACAAATGATGAACTTGCCAGGATTGAGGCGGCGGTTCCATGCGATGCTGTGGCTGGCGATCGCTATGATGCAGGCCAGATGGCAATATTAGATAGTGAAAAGCGCTAAGAAACCGTAGTGTGAATTGACTCAGCCTTAACACCGGATCGGATTCCCGCTGCGGCAGAGGATGTTCTGCGCCGTTACGAGCCAGACAGAGCCATGATTGCCAATGTCTCTCAGGCTTTGGGAATGAGTCATGGCTCTATTTATAGGCATATGGCTGGTTAGATCTCACAGAAACTATTCGAGCAGCTATACGAACGCTGTTTGCAGTTAATGACTCGCTCCAAGAAAAACATGAAAAAACGTTTGGTACGTTAATTTAATTCAAATAATTCATAGTCGGGTAGTACCGTCATTTTAGCAATCTACCCTGAACGGCAACGCAATTACCAAAATCTCTGTAAGTGAAAAAGGATTTGATTATGCCTATTCCCATTCAATTCACTTATCTCACAGGTTTGCGAAGAAATATCTTTCGCAATGTCCGCTTAACTGGAAGTTGGGATGCAAATGGTCGCTACTCTGAGCAGTGGGCTACTATGCCAATGCAGCAGACAACTTCTGAAGATGGGTGTCCCTGCTTTACAGCTACAGTTGAATTAGATGATTCGCAAGTTGGTTGGTTATTTCGCTGGAGTGTGATTTTAGATAGCCCAGCAGGCCAAAACCTTGGGGGAATTGCGACGGAGATTAACGAAAGTAATTCGAGCGATCGCTACCGCAGCTTTACTTTACAGTCTCCTAACGGTAATCCGCAACAAGAACGCTATTACCTCACCCACTGCCGCCTGCTAGGAGCGCAAAAATATTACAATGGCGCAAACCAACCGGCGATTCAATTTGCCGTCTGGGCCCCCAATGCTCAAAATGTTGAAGTTGTTTTCGGTAGTTCTAGCGGCTACATTGCGGATGACGGTTCTGGTATCGACTCCTCTGGCGGATCGTTTGCGTTATCTCGGCAACACAATGGTATTTGGCAAACGGATGGAGTATCTTCAGCGCTAGCCAACTTTTCCGCCTTCGACCATCAGCCCTATATGTATCAGATTACAAAACAGGACAATAGGGTGGAGTATAAAACAGATTTATATTCCCGCTGCCAAATGGGTCAAGGTAGAACAAACCCCAGCCGAGATGCTTATTCTGGCGATTACCGCGATCTTGACGGTTCAATCAGTTGCTCGGTGGTTATCGATCCAGATTTAGTACTGAGAGAGTTTCAGGGAGATATTTCTCCATCACAGGGGGAATTTATTTCTGAGTCAGAGTTTTGGCAGAATGAATTCAACCCCAATCGCCCGGTTCCCCGTCAGGTTGAAGATCTTGTTATCTATGAACTTCATGTCGGAGCCTTGGGATACGGTACAAATAGACCTGGTAATTTTGGTGATGCTATTGCATTGCTGCCATATTTAGTAGATCTCGGTGTGAATGCAGTTGAATTGTTACCCATGTCTGAATTTAGAGACGAGCAAAATTGGGGTTACGAAACATCTCACTACTTTGCTCTGGAATACAGTGCTGGCGGTCGAGATCAACTGAAGCATTTTATTAGAGAATGCCACCGTAATGGCATCGCGGTAATCATGGATGTGGTTTATAACCACTATTCCCCAGATGCAGGACGCGCGCAGTGGGCTTATGACTCAGATATTCCCGAACAAAATATCTATTACTGGTACGAAGGTCAGTCAGGTAATTATTTTTACTCAGACGGTAGACCATTTCCAGAAGGGGGATATATCGATAATATGTCTACTGGCTTTTCCCCCCGCTTTCATGAAGAGATGGTGCGGAAAATGTTTATCAGTAGCGCCGCCACTCTAGTGGAAGAGTTTCATGTAGACGGGTTCCGAGTCGATCAAACTACTTCCATGCATTCATATAACGTGCTGCACGCTGACGGCAGAGCGTTAGGTAATGTCAACGTTTTTGGTGCTAAATTCCTCAGAGAATGGACTCGGACTCTGAAGCTGATTCGACCAGACGTGATGCTGATGGCTGAGGATCATTCTGATTGGGAGCAAGTCACTGAGTCGCCCGACAATGGCGGTTTGGGATTTGATGCAAGTTGGTATTCCAATTTCTACCACCATTTAGTAGGCGATGCTCGGCAAGGAACAGAGTATGCCAAATTGATTCCCACTGCTGGATATGGTGGTAACGATCCTTTGGCAATGGATTATTTTGCTGGGGCGTTAGCAACATCTGGTAGTGATAAGGTTGTGTATCACGAATCGCATGATGAGGCGGGAAATTCGTATTCCGACGAAGGTGGTAATCGGGTGGAGTCGCGGCGGACTATTTTAGCGGCGGTAAACTCAGCACCGTTGATTGGGGAAACACGGCGCTCTGCTGAAGCCCGCTGTCACTTTGCTTGTGGCGTGACAATGCTTTCAGCTGGAACTCCCATGTTTTTGATGGGTGAAGAAATTGGGGCGCAAAGACAATATAGATACGGCGACTTCATGAGCAACCGCGAGGATTTGCTCGGCGAAAGCCAAACGAATGGACAGAGGTTGTTCCGGTTTTATCAGGACATTATTCGGTTGCGGCTGAGCTATTCAGGATTGAGATCGCACAATATCGACATTATCCACGTTCACAATGCCAACCGAGCGATCGCTTTTCGGCGTTGGGATGATTCCCAAGATTTCCTCATTGTAGCCAGTTTAAACAATTACCCATTTGGCGCAGGATACACTATCGAAAGTTCCCGACTGGGAGATGGTTTGTGGAGAGAAATCTTCAATAGCGATGCCGAACAATACGGTGGAAATAATGTTGGTAATTTGGGAGCATCTATTCCTTCAAGTAACGGTCGGATTCATGTTGTCGTACCAGCAAATGGAATTGTAGTATTCCAGCGGGTATGACCAAAGCATTTGAACTACTTAGCTTATTGGTGAGCGCCCGGCGCTTTCAGCAACTAGTTTTGACCACACCCGCAACAAACAGATTCGCGCCTGTGGGCTGAATTAATTTTTTTTGCAATATTCCCAGGATGATTTTAGCTTCGGCTCCCGTCCCCAAGCCTGCGGCTATAGGGCGGGACTTCTGGCGGTTGAAGGTTAAAAGTCAAAACTAGTACGGAGGACTCCGACATATTGAGTATCGTTCCTGCTATCGTTTTCTGGATTAAAAACTACCCAGAAGCCAGGGGTCATGGAAATATAATCATTTAATTGGAAACGATAAAAAGCTTCAACGTGATATGAAGTGTCTCGATCCTGGCGGACATCACTCTCCGTCACTTTCGGTGGCAAACCTACCAAAAATCCAGGTAAGTTGCCTTTACCGCCTACATCTGGGAAAGTTAAACCTAAAGCGCCATACCAAATATCTGCGTTACTATCAACGCTAACGTTGGTAACAAAGTTTCCACCTCTACCATCAGCAATTCGGCTTAAACCAGAATTTTTAGCATCGGCGTTGATATAACCTGCCCAACCGTGAACGTTAAAACGTGGGGAAATTCGATAATATCCTTGTAGAGCGAAGATATTGTGGGATGCGGCGATATTATCTCCAAACGGCTGCGTAGCCAGAAAACTACCAGTTCCCCCGGTCAAGTCAACCTCATTCTGGGGTGCATAACCATGAGAATAAGCAACACCAATTGCCCCCCAACCGCCATAATAGGCAAGTTGAGCCAAAGCGTTGTATGTGCCATTAAATAAACCATTGGCATCTGTTGGAATGTTAGGTCTACCTGCTAGATAACCTAAAGTTAGATTCAGGTTTTCAAGAATCTTCCAATTCATCGCAGCGCCTCCACCTCCCCGACGATATAAAGGACTATATTCGCCAAATAGAGAAGGAATTCCTTGGCTATCATCGGCTACAGTTGGGGGAGTGAGGGTATCTGTGATATCGGTATAACCAACCCCAGCCGGGCCGACAGTAAAAGTTACGGCCGAGCTGACAGGAAAGCGATAGAGTACGTGCGGTACGATGACATCGTTGTTTGTATTGGTGTCAAAGTTCAATCTCGTCATACTCGTGTTGCCTGACACATCCCTGATTGAACCGAAATCGCCAAACTCCAAACGAGTTCTGAGCAAGTCTTGACCTGTAAAGCTGGTTTCAAAATTAAGCCGAGTGCGGTAGCCAAATATGGTGTTTGACTCGTCGGAGTTTCCGCCAACGCGATCGCCAAATGTATCTGTAACTGCTGTTATCACTTCAGCATTCAGTTTGGTAGTGGTTGAAAATTGATTAGCTGACAATTGGGCCGTTTGTGCTTCCAAGCTATCGACACGACCGCGTAATATTGCAAGTTCCGAGGCAAATTCATCTTGCAATCTTTGTAGAACTGCTAAATCTTCTTTGTCGAGTAAATTAGCATTTCCCGCCGCAACTAATTCATTAATTCGATTCAAAGCCGCATTTAAACCAGCCGCAAATTCGTATCGAGTAATTGCTCTGTTGCCGCGAAAGGTTTCGTCAGGATAACCCGCAATGACACCATAGCGCTCGACCAAAGACTGTAATGCTTGAAATGCCCAGTCAGTAGGTTGTATATCTGTTAGCTGAGATACTGAAGTGATTTGAGCCATGCTATTTGCTGGCATTTCTGAGTTTATATTTGTTGCGATCGCAGAATTATCTGCTAACAATTCTTCATCTTTCGTTTCCCCATCTAAATTCTCAGATGCGTCAGCAGGCGCAGGCATAAATTGAATTGAATTAGCCAGCAAACCGAGTGAGATAAATAACTTCACACACCACAAAAACTTTGCCATCCTTCCACCACCCAACTTTATTTTGTACTTTTATTAAACTTTATTTAAAAAAGTTTAACCATATGTGGAACTGCTAGAAATTAACAAGACTTTTTTTAATTTCTACTGTCAAAAATTAGTTGCTATCTTTAAGTCAAGATACTTTTAATATAAAAAATTATAGTAAGTAATAGACCTATGTCAGAAGACATAATTATGATTAATATAACTTCATGAATTAAGTAGCACTTTTATCTATAGCTTCAAAAACATTAAAGATTAAAAGTCTAACTAAAGAGTGATAGAAATAAAATTATTTTTGGTTTTCACTTATAAATAGAACCTACTGCCGCCCGATAGATATAACCACTAGTCTCAACAATAAAAGCTGAATAACAGTAGAGTTACCTATTTGTTTGAAAATAGTGGTTAGCAATAAAGTCAGGTTTAGCTGAACAATTACTTATTTGAATTTAAGTATGTTTGGTAAATCTGTCTTGGCGGGTATAGGGACGATCGCAAATGACAAACTGACCTTTAACTAAAACATTTTTTCGACAAAATATAGCCATGTCCACCACGACTCGTCGTAAAAGCAACAACTTATATGTCATCTTGATTGCTGGTGCTGCTGCCCTCGGTGGCTTTTTGTTCGGTTTTGATACTGCGGTAATCAACGGTGCAATAGCAGCTTTGTCCAAAGCTTTTAACGCTAACAGTGTAGAAACTGGTCTTGCAGTATCCCTGGCATTGCTGGGGTCTGCGGTAGGAGCCTTCTATGCTGGAAAAATCGCCGACCGTTATGGTCGAGTCAAGGCTATGGTGGTAGCTTCGGTCTTGTTTACCATCAGTGCCATTGGCTCCGGGCTTCCCTTCACGATCTGGGATTTTACCTTTTGGCGCGTATTGGGTGGGCTTGCAGTCGGTGCTGCAAGCGTCATTGCCCCTGCTTATATTGCCGAGTGTTCTCCTGCCCATTTACGGGGAAGGCTAGGATCTCTCCAGCAACTAGCGATTGTGGTGGGGATTTTCATTGCACTGCTATGCGACTACTTTATTGCTGTATCAGCAGGTTCGGCTGAGGCACCGTTTTTGTTTGGAATTGCCGCTTGGCGGTGGATGTTTTGGACAGAAATTCCTCCTGCCGTACTCTACGGGATGTCAGCTTTAATGATTCCCGAATCTCCTCGATATTTAGTTGCTCAAAAACGGGAGGCAGAAGCTGCTAACGTTCTTGCCAAGATTTTGGGCGGTGACGTGCAAGCAAAAGTCCAAGAGATTCGACAAACAGTGCTTCAAGAGCGCCAGCCTAGGTTTTCCGATCTCTTAACCAGAAGTGGTGGACTCCTCCCTATTGTTTGGTTAGGAATTGGCTTGTCTATATTCCAGCAATTCGTTGGTATTAATGTAATCTTCTACTACAGCAGCATTTTGTGGCGGGCAGTTGGGTTCTCGGAACAAGATTCCCTCTGGATTACTGTCATTACTGGAGCAGTAAATATTATCACGACGCTGATCGCGATCGCCTTTGTGGATAAGTTTGGTCGCAAGCCTCTGCTGTTGTTAGGATCTCTCGGTATGACTGTGACTTTAGGAACGTTGGCTTCTATTTTTGCCAGCGCGCCGCTGGATGCTGCTGGCAACCCTACACTGAGCGGTTCTGCTGGCATTACGGCTTTGGTAGCAGCCAACCTCTATGTGTTTTGCTTCGGTTTCTCCTGGGGACCAGTGGTATGGGTGATGCTGGGAGAAATGTTTAATAATAAGATTCGAGCTGCTGCACTTGCAATCGCTGCTGCGGTTCAATGGGTGGCGAACTTTATCGTGTCGACCTCATTTCCTCCCCTACTTCAATATTTCGGCTTAGGTGCTGCCTACGGTCTTTATACAATTGCTGCGGCGATCTCATTCTTTTTTGTTCTCTTGTTACTCAAGGAAACCAAAGGAATTGAATTAGAAGATATGTAGGTAGTGTTCTTAACATAGGGTAAGACCCAGACAGCGATTGACTGTATTATTCTCTTGTTCGTTATCTCCCTGGCAATTTTAGTACTTGTAAAGCTCAACTAGTGCTGCTGTTAGTGGAGTTAAGCCGTACATAGATGAAATAATAGTGCTTTCTGGGTCTGACAAGGCTTGATGAGCGCGTAAACATTGTATAGACAGTAATTCAAAATGTTAGTGACTGCGATCGCACATTGTTGTCTTTGTTGAGAGAATATTGTGTATGGAGAGATGCGATCGCATCTGTGAAAGTAGTTGAATCTGTAATTCCTATGCAGTTAGACGCGATTCATTAGCGAGTAGCTAGCAGGTTGGCAGGGTAGGGCGATATTTGACAACGAATCACTCGTTGTACGTCTACATAGCTATTTTTTCCTAGCAACCTGTAATAATTATTACGTGGATGGCTGCATATGCTGTACGACTCAATTGCAGAATGGCTGAAAAGACTCATATCAAGCTGGGAAAGATTGCCAATGCACACATTAATGAATATTTGGAGAATACAGTACTTGTTTGAATAAATATAAATGATCTAGCTTTTTTATTGCCCCCGGTTGTTACTGTTTAGGTGTAAAAATGACAGTTCCAGAATATCAAGCCCTTATGCTTCCACTTTTAAAAATTGCTAGCAATGGTATTGAGCATAGTCTTAGTGAAGTTATTGAAACTTTAGCTGGTAAGTTTCATTTGTCTGACAACGATAGAAGAGAACTACTTCCAAGCGGTAGACAAACTAAGTTTGAAAATAGAGTTGGCTGGGCTAGAACATATTTAAAAAAAGCAGGCTTGCTTGCGAGTACAGGTCGAGGAAAGTTTTGTATAACAGAGCGTGGTGTTGAAGTTCTGAAAGCTAATCCAACTTCAATTACTAGAAAGTACTTAGAGCAGTTTCCAGAGTTTTTGGAATTTCAGAATGGTTCACGACAAGAAAGCGAACAGAGTCCGGAAAATCAAGTATTTACTCAGACTCCTGAAGAGATTCTGGAGTTTAGCTATCAAAATTTAAAAAGTGAATTAGCACAAGAAGTTTTAGAATGTATAAAAAGTTGTTCACCAAAATTTTTTGAGAAGATAGTCGTAGATATACTTTTAGCAATGGGCTATGGTGGGTCAAGGAAGGATGCAGGACAAGCCGTTGGGCAAAGTGGTGATGGTGGAGTTGATGGTATTATTAAAGAGGATAAACTTGGATTTGAAATTATTTATATCCAAGCTAAAAAATGGGAAGCAACAGTTGGGAGACCAGCAGTACAGGCATTTGCAGGAAGTTTAGAAGGTTTAAAAGCAAAAAAAGGAGTTTTTTATTACAACCTCACAATTCTCTAAAGAGGCAAGAGAATACGTAAATATGAT
>QQTW01003719.1_pt1 | contig 11326 bp, 8 predicted proteins | sample 1904831 | NCBI WGS metagenome assembly QQTW01 (sample SAMN09435610, study PRJNA476489) | Subsurface metagenome, whole genome shotgun sequencing project.
TTCCTGGCTTTCGATCTCCTGGACCTTTACAGCTGGAAGCCAGAGACTCTCGCCAGTCTTCTGCGCCTAACCATACAATTCTACGCTTCAAGGCTTCTTCGATTGCAGGGTTTTCTGCTACAACCCCAACGCCCAAGACCATAGGCAGGATTAAGGAAGCTGCTGGTAGCCTATTTGCGACTCGATGTCGAGCGAGAGAGTCCATGAAGCTATTCGCGGCGGAATAGTTGGCCTGGCCAGGAGTTCCCAGAGTTCCCGAAGTCGATGAAGTCATGATGAACCAGTCTAGTGGAGTGTCTTTCAGCGCCTCATGAAGATTGATGCTGCCTTGAACCTTGGGCTGAGTGGATGTTATCCAGTTCTCGTACGACATTGAATGGAAGAGCCCATCCTATTGCAAACGTATCAGTAATGATCGCCGAAGTCTGAGGACTTTACTTACCCTGAGTACCATTGCGGCGTTGACGACACCGCGGACTGGGAAATCCGCAGGAATGCTCTTCAAGGCTCGGTCGACATCAACCTTGGAGGTCGCATCACCTCTAATCACTTGGACCGTAGCACCTGCTTTTTCAATATCTTCCACTAGTATCGCAGCTTGTGTCGAGTCTGTTCCGGATCTCGACAGAAAAGCAAATCTGCGAGCGCCACGATCCATCATCCACGAAGTTAGGCTCCGTCCTAGGCCGCCCAAGCAACCGACCAAACTGTATTCGATTAGTTTGAAAAACCACTTTTCATGTCAGAAAAAGACTTACAAATATGTGGCATCGCGATGGAATTTGAGATGGGGTCGATCTGGAACGACTTTAACCTGTTTCTCCGACTGACTGTAAGAGATGAGCGTCTTTGGACTAAGCAAAGTATCGCTGTAGGAGGCAATCGCGCTGTCGAGGTCGGCAATGTCCTTCACGGCTACTGCGCCAATCGGAGAGATGTGTTGCGATCGGTACAGGCGGTAGAATTGTATGGTTAGGCGCAGAAGACTGGCGAGAGTCTCTGGCTTCCAGCTGTAAAGGTCCAGGAGATCGAAAGCCAGGTAATTTGCGCCTTTATGAAGAGGCAGCGTGTCTAGGACGGATCTCTTCAAGACATCCTTACGACCAAAAGAGACGAAGCGACCGCATGGCGCCAGATGCCTCCAACATTCGCGTGAAAGTGCTGAGGATGAGAATGCACAGCTGAAAACCACATCGATGCCGTGGCCACCGGTAAGAGTGTGCATCCGGGAGTGAACAGATTGAACCGAGGGACGTAGTATTTGACGATCATCCATGTTGAACTCAGTCAGCAACCTGTCGGCTTCTTCATCCGAATCGACACAGACGAAGGTATTTGCCTTCATGACATCGCAAATTTTGATCGCTGCAAGTCCGGCGGCTCCTGTGGCGTTCATGATCAAAACGTTCTCCCCAGCTTCGGTCTTTGCGAGATTCATCAATCCGTAAATCGCCGCAGCGTACGACATAGGCAAGGCCGCGACATCCTCTGCGACGTCATCACGCTCGAGCTTTTGGACAAGGTTCGCAGGCGTTCGTTGGTATGTAGCGAATTTGTCAAAGGAGAAGCCTACCACGCGGTCCCCAACTTTCAGATTACGAACTTCCTTGCCAACTTGAGACACAATACCAAAGATTTCGTGGCTAAATGTCGTTGGGTAGTCATTGCCACTGATGACAAGAGTATCCTCTTTGTTAAGGCCTGCAAGAACAAGCTTGACCTCTACGTCGTTGGCTCCGACTGGCTCTTCAGTCCTGAGATCAGTCTCAAAGACAACTTTGCCAGATCGGACCTTTCCAACAAGACGCCGGTCATCGCTCATGGGTACGTCGTGTGTATCATGCTCCGTGGTAGCGTACTGTGCGTTCAGACTTTCGATGGGTAAGAGACGGCTGATGTGTGTGAGACCATTCTCAACGCAATACTCCGTTTCCCGAGTCGCGACCTTGGTGGCTTGTCGGTCGGCAGACTTCGTGATGATGGTGACAATGTCTGCATCAGAGGTAGAGTCTGTATCGAAGTCCAGAGTCGTCAGGTCCAATGAAGCATTTTCTGAATTGAGGGACCTTGCAAGTCCAGCAACCATGCCATACTCCGGTAATTTCCCCTTCAGAAGGCCGCCACGGGTGACCCAAAGGATAGAGGAGGCGCTGGCGGTGAGATTCCGCAGGCCGGCGAGCTCATCCTCTTGCAGCGTGGACAATAATGGACCCTCAAAATCCGCAAGCATGATGATATGCTCTCCTGGAGCGCCAATGCAGTCCCTCAAAGGCGTTGTGCGAACAGTCCAGCCCATGTCTCTTGCCGCTTCAGTAACTTGAGAGACAATATCCGCTGGCTCTGTTCTGTATACCAAGGCCATTTTGTTGTCGACTCCGTTGACTTGACCGTTCTGCTCAGGGTGCACGGCCATGGCCAACATCAGTGAATTATCGTCTTTGCCTGAGAAGGCGACGTCAACATTTGAGAAGCCCGCACTTCGCAGAGTCGAAGCAGCAACTTTGTTTCCTGTGAGGAGGGCACGGCCACCGGTCTTTAGCATGCTGCGGAGAGTGGTGAGATCAGTCGTGCCGCTAGCTGAGATCAGGAGATCGTATGCTCCTTCTACCAGACCTTGCTCGACGAGGTCTCTCGAGAGATCGGCTTGTACAACTTTCGCATTCTTGAAGGCTTTGACCGAGGCCTCGGTGGCTTCGATCTTCTCTTCGGCTTCGACCATGGTGTAGCTGATGCTTCCCGACCTCGAGAGTACCGCGAGGCCATGCATGGACCCAAGCTCAAGGACTTTGAGACTTTGGTTTTTATGAGCTGCAATCTCCACCACCTTGCTGACATCCATGTTGGGGATCTGGGTCCTTGAAGTCAAGCTATCGATATCAAGCTTCCACACCATTTCCTGGAATGGTTGGCTCTCTGCTGCATCTCCTGACTTTTGTGGGACCGCTGCCTCGTAGTATGTAGTCCTCATGTCGGTGATGTCCATGAGCAGCTCGCCGTCACTTGCGGTCAACTGAGAGCCGCTCTGGAAGGAGCGAACACCTCTTTTGTCGGTCCATGAGAAGACGTTTGCGGTAGGGTTCTCAAGCTGCTCCCTTGTTGGGGGCCAAATGGCTACTTCATCGACTTGTATTGGAACAGCTCCACAACCCATGTCGGCAATGCGTCCAGCGTAAATCGAAACTATGATCAGCTGCAAGGTTGAATCCACGGTTCCTGGATGAAGTACATGTCTGCTTTCTCCATTCATAGTCCCGCTTTCTTGCTTGACTACTGTCTTAGATGATGCGGCGAAGTTCTTGCCGTCAGAACGGATATCTTGCATGTCTTGAAAGCCATCTCCATAGTCAAACCCGACCTCTCTTAGAGCTTGGTTCCAAGCTTTTCCGGTGGCTCGCTGGGGCAGGTTTGGCACTTCCTTCGGATTCTGGCCTCGTTGTCGAGTGTTGATACTGATGGTGCCAGTCATGTGGTTTTTGACATGCCCAGCTTCGTCGATGGAGGATACATTGAAGTCCCACCAGGTAATGATGGCTTCAGCCTCGCTGAACACTGATGGACGCATTGAGAAGAGTACTTCAATGCCGTCGTCTGTATCTGGCGTGACCAAGGCGGCCTTGATGGACACATCTCGAAGGACGTATCCGGTGATGAGTTGGGGACGGTCGCTATCTTCGTTCATTTGCGTGATAGCTTCCATAGCCATTGAGAAGTACCCAGCGGCCGGGAACACGGCTTCACCACCAAGCGAGTGGCCACGAAGCCAAGGCACGTCTCTGATGCGGAGCACATTCCTCCAGATAGGTTCAATTCGAGAGCCTCCGGGCATGCGTGATCCGAGAATGTCATGGCGGGCATGCTTCGGTGCACGCTGCTCCACGGATTGACGCGGCTCGGCCCACAGGTTCTTCGCATAATTCCACTGATATCGCGGTATATCGACTAGCACCTGCCCTTTACTCAAATTGATCTTCCCTGAAGTGGAGACTTCTTCCCGCATAGTCACACGTTGCATGTCCAAAGGATAATTGCGGAGCCAAAGCTCGCCAGCCACTTTCAGGAGTTGACCAGCTGAGTCGGCATCTCGAACAAGGGAAGGAACATATCCCAGCTTGTCAAAGCCAAATTCGACGCAGATTTGCCGAATGGGTCCCGACAGCGCTGAGTGGGGCCCGATCTCTATCATCAAATCGACCTTGGAAAACTGCTCATCTGTTGCAATCCTCTGAATAGCCTGATTGAATAATACTGGCGAGGTTAAGTTCTGACACCAGTAGTCTTCATTGACGGCGTGATCAGGATTAAGGACAGAATCCGTGACCGAGGAAACCATCTTAGCCTTTGATGGAGAGGGTGGCTGAAAGGGCCCAGCCGCTTTTGCTGCTTGGATGTGTGCCTTGTATGACTCTGCCACGGCTTGCATGTGGTATGAATGATAGGCTTTCCCACCGGTTTTGACTGGTCGAGCAAAGATTTTCTCAGCATCCAGCTTGGCCTGTATTGCCTTCAAAGCATTCGCGTCGCCGGAGAGAGTTACACTCGATGGGCTGTTATGGCAAGCTATGACCACTTTGCCGTCTGTGCCTTCTAGGTAGGGTTCGACGCCTGCAGCTCCGAGACCGACTGCCATCATGGCACCGTTGGTGTTGACGTCACGAACGACCAAGCCGCGATAATATGCAACGATGATAGCTTCGGTCGCTGAAATGAACCCTGCTGCGAAGGCGGCCCCGATTTCGCCGGAAGAATGTCCGACGGTCACGATAGGAGTCACCCCCCACGTCGCCAACAATTCGACGATAGCTACCTGGACTGCGGTGCAGAGTGGTTGAGAGAACTCTGCTTCACTCACGCGGGATGTCTCGGCACTCTCCATCAGTGCGTCTTCAATTGTCCATTCTGGAGCGTCTGGGAGATCCTCGAGAGCCTGGTCAAGCTTGCGGATGGTTCTCATGAAGCTAGGATAATAATTCATGAGCTCAACACCCATCCTTGGCCATTGGGCCCCTTGGCCTGTGAACGCAAAGCCAATGGTAGGTCGCTTTTTCTTCTCGGCGAATGAGAAAGATTCGGTGCTGCTTGCGAAAACGCTGTCAAGGGTTGCCCCAGAAGCCACCACAAATCCTTTGCTTTGCAGATTGGACCGGCGGTTAGCCAAAGTGTAGGACAAATCGAGTAAGTCGTATTTCCCGGCGACCTTGCCAACCGCGTCGATATTGCGTTTCAGCGTGGGTTTATCATGCGCAGAGAATGGTAACACGTAAGGTTGCTTTTGCTGGCGGGCTCGACGCGACTTGGCCTTTGCCTGACCATGTCTGTAACCTGGTACCAACGATTCGACGTTCTCAATGAGAACATGGCCATTGGTACCGCCATAGCCGAACGAGTTGACGCTTACTCGACGGACGGGTAGACCAGCAGGAAAAGGGGTTGGCTCCTTGACGACTGCAACCTTCCATCCCTTCCAGTCAATCTTTTTGCTTGGGTTGGCCACACCTCTGGTTGGTGGAATCATGCCTTTCTCCACGATCAGGCAAGCTTTAATGACCGCTGATAGACCACTGGCAGCTTCACTGTGGCCGATGTTCGTCTTGACTGCACCGATCAACAACGGGTCTTGCTCAGGGGTTCGGCTTGTGTTCATGGCTTTTGAGACAGCATGAACCTCAAGAGGATCGCCAATCGCCGTACCGGTCCCGTGGCACTCAAAGTAGCCAGTCAATCGAGGATCAAGCTCACCGCCACGATAATAAGCATGGCGGATGACGTCGACCTGGCCTTGCTTGTTGGGATGGGTAATCCCCACGGCAGGGGCTTTACCATTCGAATTGACAGCGCTAGTCCTGATGACGGCTCGAATCGGATCATTGTCTCGAACGGCATCACTGAGACGTTTCAGGAAGACGGCGCCTACACCGTCAGCACGGCCGTATCCATCTGCCTTTTCATCGAAAGTGTGGCAGGTAGATGTGGGTGACAGTACTCCCAGTTTGGCGGTGTTCATGTGCTGATCAACAGTAAGAACCAGGTTTGTGCCTGCACAGATAGCGGCTGTGCACTCATAGTTCCTCAAGGCGTTGCAAGCATTGTGGATGGCGTAGACCGAAGAAGAGCAAGCAGTGTTGCAAGTGATCGAAGGCCCCTTCAGGTTGAACACATGGTTGACTCGATTGCTGATAATGCCAGGATCAACACCGGTAGCTGCGTAGCTATGTCGGAAATCAGGCTCCTTGAATGACATCTGTTGGAAATCGGCGGTAAAGCTCCCAGCGAAGCAGGCTGTATTGCTGCCACTAATGGATTGCAATGTCTGACCTCCAGACTCGAGAGCCTCATAGCAGACTTCTAACAGCTTTCTCTGCTGAGGATCCATCCACATTGCTTCGACTGGCGAAATGCCGAAGAGTGCAGGATCGAATTCCTTGAGATCGCTCTGGAGGAAGTAGCCCCCAAGAACGTTGAAGCTACCTGGCCGATCATTGTTGGGATGGAAATGTGAATCGATGTTGAAGCGTGAGGCAGGGACCTTAGGGGTTTGCCCGCTTCGTTTTTCAATCATCAGATCCCAAAACTCTGATGGGGAGGAGACATCGCCGGGTAAGCGACATCCCATGCCGACCACTGCGATTGGTTCGAGCTGCTGAGAAAGCGGCTTCTCATGGTAGTTGGGGAAGCTAATCGCCGGATACTCGTCATCGTAGACGATGTGGGTGCCGTTGGCATGATTGTTTCTGCGTTCTGGGGAAGAAGAGGAGGAGCTTGAAGCGTCACGAATGAAAGGCATGATGGTATGTGAAGGTAGGGTCAAGGTGAGTAAAAGAGTAAGTGCCGCAGGTAGGCAATGTATTTCTCGTTGTTGATTCCGATACCAGTAGATTCCTCAAGTCTAGATTCGGCATCTATAATCTATGAGGATCGGAATGAATCTTTTCCGGATGTTCCGTTGTCAACGGGTATGGGAGTTCAATGTACAGGGTACTGTATCTCTCTATATACAGACAGGAAGATGCCCATGCCCGGTCCATATGCCGCTGATCCTCGTGTTTCGCCTCCCTCTTCCCCTTCTCGCGGCGATAGAGGGAGTACGGCCTGGACAGCACGATCTACGTCAACATCCCGACATACACCGTATCGATGGCGGACCGAGTGTGTAGTTTTGACAGAATAGGACAGGCGGCTACGGGGAGAAACCCTGCATATGTTCCTCTAGCTGAGGCTTCGCCATCCCACGCGATCTTAATCAATAAGGCGAGCAGGGATGCACAAGCACCAACCTGCATTAGTGATGTTCCTTATGCTTGCAACCGGAGCTGGAAATCAAGACCGAAGACGATCCTCAACTTCAACTACCCAGTATTTGGTGGTTATGCAAGGAAGCGACCCATGGGACACCACGCCAGGTGAAAGCTAAGGTCAAAGCCGATACATGCAAGCTTATCTTACCTCTTCGGACAAATTTCCTATTTGAGATGTTACATTGCGACAAGCAGACCGCTGGAGCTCAGGCGTACTGAGTCCCGTTGAATTAAGGATGACTGCATTCGAACGCTTGCTTACGCAGTCCGACACATGTCGCTCTTTCCACAATATGGATACGATTTAGAATCATATCCTTGAATACCAAGAAATGTGCTGTAGGAACCCGCAACACCGACGCAACAAACACGTGTTGCCATGCTCCTTGGGACGGGATCCTTACATGCCCAGGCAAGATCGAGCCCGCCATAGTGATTTTCCCTGCGCTGCAATGCGGGCCGGATAAAAGAACCACCATTCGCTTCAGCACGGAGAATTCCCCTATCAGGTAGATGGCCAGGGAAAGTCAATCATCTTGCATGTAAATCAATCCTGAACACGCCTCCGAGAACCAATCGGTCAACAATGTCCGCATACCCGAATTATCTAAGATACGTGAATTCTGCAACCTGCATGCTTACGCCATGGTTGGTAGTTGACACGGCCAAGCGCTCCGCTTACCGAATGTACGGGCAGCCAGGATCTTACGTGGTCGGCCTGGACCTGATGTTTCTAGGCCCTGAACAAATGATCTGGTCAGGATCTGAGACCCCACTTTGCTCTCCCTACAACCCATGGAATGCCTCTGTCCTAGCGGCAGTAGGCTCGCGTCGGAAATACGCGTTTCGTGCGATTCCTAATATTCATTGTGGGTCTCTGGGGCTGGCCAGTGCCGTTTTGGCGTGGCCTTCGAATGTGTGAATCACCTGGAACCGAGCAGAAAGACTCAGAAGCGCGAACGATAGCATGACTAGAGTATCGTACCAAAGGCATATTGTAGTGTTTGCTATTCAGCAGAGTATCTGCCCTTTGAGCCTGGGAACTCCAGTACTAAAGATTAGTCCTTTCAGATGATCGTGATCCGACCAGCGTTATCCCTTCGACTGGTGGCCTGACTCGCTGTGCTTACAACCTTGTATACTGGTACATCACTGGGCAAGCGACGTAACTGGCAGTCGAGGTATCGAATGCAGTGACAGACAATCGGTTTGTGGAGCTCGAGGTATTGAATGCCTACTCTACCACGTCCGATCGTTCAAAGCTCCGCCAATGCCTAAACAGGACCGCCGTAACAGTCAGGAGATGAAGTTTCTAAGAGCCGTCATTCAAAGCATAGATATCCCTTTTACCTTCCAATTGGAACGCTGCCAAACTCAACCACACTCGCCGCACACACCTCATCCAGCAATCTTGTCATATCCCACTCTTCCCGACCCCTTTTACCTCTTCCTTCTTCCCATCCACCACCTTCCTCCTGCCTCTCCCCTCCCTCCACGCAAATCCCGCACTCACCACCGCCCCCGGCCCCACCAACACTGTTGCCGCCGCAATTCCAAACGCTAACCCTATCCTCCCGCTCCGCCTTGAATCCAAACATGAGCTCACCGCCGTGTAACACAACAACGCGCAAGTAGCACAGATGATAAGGCTATCGTATTGCATGAACAGCAGTGCGCCTTGTGCGATATGCTGCGTGGAAGAGGGGTGCACGGAATGGGGTGAGGGGATGTAGATGCGCGCGAAGGAGAGTAATGGGGAAGGGGAGAAGGGAAAGAGGGTGCTGAGGAGGCAGTAGATATGGATTGAAGCGGAGAAGAGGATGGAGAGGAGGAGGGAGACTTGGACTAAGAAACCTGGATCCTGCTGGGTCGCTTTGGTCGAGGAGGATGAAGACGAGGAAGGTGGAAAAAATGTCGCGTTGAAGGAAGCGAGGACCATCTGAACAATTACGGTGAATAGAGGCGCGAGTTGGAATATCGCAATTATGGCTTGGTGTTGTGTAGGCGATGTCGTGAATGTTGGGGAGAGGAACATTGTTATGGCGCTGAGGTATGATCCTATGATCATGGCTGGGATGAGGGCTTTGGCGTGCGCCATGGGAATTGGTCTTGCGAGGCCGGTGGAGGCCGGGGGTCGCAAGTGGAAGTAAAGTGCGAGAGGAAGAATCCAGCCTGCTCCGAGGCCATTCCACAGGAGAGCCCAGAGGGCAGGTCTGAGATTCATGCTCGTCAGTCTTTTGCCCTTTTTGTTTCTCGAATGTCTACGTCGCCGTTGTTGCTTGTCCTAGAACCAATGAAAAGGGAGGAAGGGACAAAACTCACACCAACAACCCCATCAACTTCAATTCCGAACCTCGCAACACTTCCAGCATAAACCAAAGAATCGCACTATGCAACGTCGAAATAACATCCATATACAGAAATTTCCCACCAGGATCAGAACCATTAGTCATTTCATCGAAAAAGGCTACAATGGTTGCGATGTTCTGGTCCAGAGGCGCCCAACCGGTGAACGAATTGAGAAGAGGGCGGCCATCGGGAAAATTACCAGCAGCTGATGTGTTGCCAAGAGCGGAGACGGTGGAGTTGAAGTACATGTTTACCCAGAGGAGGTAGAAACCTAGGATGGAGAGGAGGAGGTAGGGGTTCGGGGAGGGCATGTTGGTGATGTTTTGATTGCAAAGGGTGAAAATTGGGTAGAGAGTTTGGAGGAGAGGATGAGGGAGCAGTAGAGGGTGAGTGGAATATGGAAACACGACTGAGTGCGAGAGAACTGGTGCACTGACAGCAAAAAGGGTAGCAAGACTCCTTGAAACTATCCCACTTACAATCCAATCATTTGTCGATGAGAATGGTCTTCGAGGAGCTATGGAGATCGAAGAAGACATCAGACAGCCGTACATGGTTTGCAGGGTGTCTAAAGTGCGGCATGATAACTCGGGGAGCTGATTTGGACTGGCGTTAGCACTGCAGTGGCCACCCACCGAATCGCTGCCGACATCTTACATTCACTGATTTCGCTCAGTGCCAAATGTCGGACACGGGCAAGTTGACGCGTGTCAGACAACACAATGGCAGGGTTCCATGTCAGGGGTTCAGGGGCTGCGAGTGGGATTAAGGTTTAGCGTGCCAAGCCCTGTTGGTTGCTGACATCAGACGGTCACTCGGTGAAGACGGTGTCTCCCCGTTTCCTATCATCCTCTGACCACCAACGCGGGCTCACGGTGAGCAAAACACTCGGATCACCAAATTTATCACTGCATGTGCACTTAGGACTCCCGCTGGGGCTGGGGGTCCAGAGGCCCGATGCCGGTCCCCTTAGTCGTGGAGACAGGCTGAGGCAAGCCTCGGGATCGAGGCTGCTGTTGCTGCTGACCATCAGATCAACCGGTAAGCTCTAGGTACGCAACACTCAAAGTTTGTCGTCTAGGCTATAGCGGCCGCACATGGAACCCACGCGGCCTTTTCGCCGCAAATCATGTGCGGTGTACTTTCTCCGTCTGAGGCCATGGCCAACTTGAGCGAAGAGGTTGGGGTAAATACGTTCTTTGTTCCAGACACCACCTATGGAGCGGCCGTTGTCGAGAATCAGGAGTTTTGTATGCGGAGCAAGTCGAATATACGTCGTTGCAGCTATCAGACCATACCAGCCTATTGCGAGATCTTTAGATAAATCAAGTCATGTGCTGTGAGGGTACTTCATCTTACCGGCCCCTATGATGACCACATCAAATTGCTCCTCGTTAGACATGGTTGATGCAGACAAGCCGGTGTACCACAAGAGAGGTGGACAAAAGATCTAAAAGTGATGTATGGAATCAAAGAACAGAGATGCTCTAGTCAGGCAACAAGGATTTTCAAAGGATAGGCAAAGGAACGTTGATTGTCAGAAGGCTATTCTAGGCATCATTCGGTACGGAGAAAACATTCCATATCTCAGCATACAGCCAGACCTACCTTCGAAAATATGCACGGACTGATAGGAGACATCTCTGCTATTGGCTAGGAGCTTAATGGGCCGAGCAAGGCCAAAC
>QQTW01003720.1_pt1 | contig 11322 bp, 9 predicted proteins | sample 1904831 | NCBI WGS metagenome assembly QQTW01 (sample SAMN09435610, study PRJNA476489) | Subsurface metagenome, whole genome shotgun sequencing project.
GTAGTCATACTTGAGCTGGAGATGAAAAGGGGTTAGAAACACCTGCTGTGCCTCTACCAGATCTTGGAGCGTGGGACTCCATGACGATTTATCTACCTGATGCCGTCAGTTTCTCGAGGTCTTTTGGGTCAATATTGAGATTACTACCTTCAAGTCGGGTATCTGGTTTCAACAAAAGGCATTTCAAATTTTTGTCTGCGGAAATATTCGAAGGTACTGGTCTTATTGGTGGCAGCCGCTCAAGCTTGAGAATATCGTTGTGCAATTCATTTCGACATGTTGCAATATTCTTGCTGTTCGTGACGCATGCTGCTGCAAGATTTACATCTCTCTGAAAGAATGCTCGGTCTAGAACTCTCATAGCACGATTGATCGGAGGACGAAACATGTCGGTGGAAGAAATAGTCTGAGGTGATTGATTCATTATCGTATCCATGGCCTTTCAGGTCTCTGTCGTTCTATTCCTATAGAAGAACCCGGTAACACCATTATTGGCCAATGCATGAAGTATATCGAGTGCTTCGGTGTCTCGTTAGTAAAGGAAAGTCCGACGAGGGAGTTCAGCAGAGCGGATCGTAGCGTAGGTATGGAAATTGACACTAGTCCTATAAATTTACCCCTTTTCCCGACGGCCCTTCAATTTTCCATGCATTTGCGAACGGTCCACAATGGTAGAGAAAGAGCACAATAGGATGGGCGCCTACCACTGCTTCCCATAGATAGTAGTTGCTTAGGCGTGCCGATAACACGTGTAAGGGGGCGGCATGTATGGTTCGAATCCATAAGTCTCTAGCTCTCGGGATGGCATGCAACCCCTCTTTATTAGCATTGAGAAAACCTACACTAGATGTTGATAGCACCAAAAACAACGTACTGCTAGGTATAGAGAGAGCACAAATATCTCTGGTATGCTTACAATTGTCTACTGCACTAATTGAAAAGGAAGAAATGGGTTCTTCGATAACTATGATCTCGATACCACGTTGATTCATTTTAATTACTCGGTGGAGAGCGTGCGAGACCTTTGTTCGCTGCTTTCCAATTTCTCAGACTCCCTGACATCGCTATAAAGTGTGGTATCTGGTAGATAAATCGTCATGGAGTCCCACGCTCCAAGATCTGGTAGAGGCACAGCAGGTGTTTCTAACCCCTTTTCATCTCCAGCTCAAGTATGACTACTGGACATACCGTAAGTAACGTGCAACGTGATATGTGGTTGCGTGGTTCTACTTCCAGCTTGACTTAATTACAACAGACGATATAATGAGCGCCATACTGCCTGAGAATGAGCAAGACGAGATCCCCGTCGGGTTCAGCGTAGTAGGTCATGTAGGTACGGAATTCTTACTATCTCTCCTCCCATTGCCACAATTTAATCGATCTTTCAAAGCCCATCTCAATCTCCGCGACCAATACCACCCCTACAAAACCCTCATCGCCTCCGTTCTCATGGACAAAAACCCCACCATCCGCACAGTCATCAACAAAATCGACAACGTAGGCGAAGAAAACGAATTCCGAACCTTCAAATACGAGGTCCTTGCCGGTCCAAACGACCTGAACGTCGAAGTCAAAGAACAAGAATGTATCTTCAATTTCGATTACTCCAAGGTATACTGGAACACCAGGCTCGGGACAGAGCACCAACGTTTAGTCTCGAAATTCAAACCAGGAGAGACAATCTGCGATGTCATGGCTGGAGTAGGCCCATTCGCACTACCCGCCGCCAAAAAGAAAGTCTGGGTATGGGCCAACGACTTGAATCCCGAGAGCCACAAAAGCCTTGTAGCAAATGCGAACAGGAACAAGGTTCGTCCTCCCTCTTCCCACATCCTAGAAAAACCAGTCCAAGACTCAACATATATACAAAAGGTCACGCAATTCGTCCATGCCTCCTGCAAAGACGGCCACTCCTTCATCCGGACCTCATCTTCCCAACCCCTGAACTCAAACCGCCAAATCACCCTCCACCCCAAAATCTCACGCACCGCTCGAACGAAAGGAAATCAACACCCCTCCCAACACCCCACGAGCGAAATCCTCACAGAACCCAAAGTCTTCGCCCACTATATCCTCAACCTCCCCGCCTCGGCCCTAACATTCCTGCCTGATTTTATTGGCCTATACAAGGATCATGAACACCTCTTCTATCCTCACACAGACGTCAAGTTGCCCATGGTTCATGTCTATTACTTTTCGGCGAAGAGCGATGATGATAAGGCTGAGGAGGCGAAGATATGTGGGGAGATTGGGAGGTTGTTGGGGTATGAGATTAAGGGGCGGGAGGAAGTGGAAATGGAGATTTGGGATGTGAGGGATGTGGCGCCGCAGAAGAGGATGTTTTGTGCGAGTTTCAGGCTGCCGGGGGAGGTGGCGTTTCGGAAGGTTGATGTTGCAGGGGGTAGGTAGCTGGAGTTACCAGTATCCGTAGGTGGAGATGGCTGGGAAGAGATACCGCCATTAGAACACGTTACACCCAGTGCATCGACGAGACATAAGCTTGTTAATGGCGAGCTCATGGTCATACTCCACTTTAGATGAAGTGAAGCTTGATGGGCTATGCTAAAGTCTAATTATGCTCACTCCGGACGCCATGCTATGCTGTAAGAAGAACTATGCCGTATCCATTTTATCACCATCACCGTCCCCATCCTTCTTCTCCGCTTTTGATCCATCTGATTCTTTCTTGTCCTCATCCATCTTGTCTCCACCGCTACCACTCGCTTCCCCTTGCCCATCCAGTAGCGGTTGGTTCTCCTCGGGTATCCCCTCCAAGCTCTCTCCTTTCGATTCGTCCTTTTTCCCCTCCTTCTCCTGCCTGGCCTTTTCCTCCTCCATGCTCATTCTCAGCGCGAGCGCCATTTCCGGATCTGTGCTCGGGTCGACGCCGAATTCAAATCCACCTCCACCGCTCTCGCCACCGCCATCCTCAGGGCCACCTCTCGGCGCAACGCCATCTGCACTCAGTATTGGCGTTGTCACAAGGGTATCACTCAAAAGGCTTGGTCCAGGTGGTATAATAGCCAGATGTGACCCGTCTCCTCCCTTAATATTCTCATTGAAGACTTCTAGCTTCTTCGTATTCTCCGGCTCCAAATCCCCAAAAGCAATGAAATCTATGCTGATGTTATTCTTCTTCATCCGCTTTGCCAACTTCACGAGATCTTTCTCGCTTTCCGCTATCGGGCTGCAAGTAAAGACGATGATACGTTGTCTTTGCGATTTGTTCTGACGGTGTTTAAGTGCTAGTCCGGCGATTTGGATGCCTGTGGCCAGGTGCGTGTGACCACGGATTTTAGTGCGGTGAATGCCGTCAAGGACCTTGCCGAAGTCGGTAGTGAGAGTGACTAGGACTTCGGGACCTTTACCGCCCATAGACATGAGGCCGACGGAGGATTCGGGGTTGGCTTGGGTTTTGGCGGAAAATATCAAATTGACGGCATCGGATTGGGCTTCCCATCTTGAGGGGCTAGATTATATACATCAGCAGTGATCAAATGCGATAAAAGGGCTTAATACACATAGTCGCCGTTCCTACTGCTTTCACTATTATCCACCCTATGGATGACCATTAGCGCGGGGATGCTGGCGCAGTCGGTCAGGCAGCTTACACTATCATCGTTGCCTCGAGAACCATCTTTGCAACTGTATCAGAACCACTGTGAAGGTATCCTACACCAGATGTCTAGATGGATAACGAAGAAGAAGGACTGTGGAACTGTGAGGAGATTTGGTAGATGTAAAGAGTAAAGTAGCTCTTCAAAGCTTCCCCAGTCGGTTGGTGCTTCGACTGCAAATCAATGCCAAGCTCTAATTAAGCGCGATAGCCGCTTTGTTGACAAAAGTTACAGTCCCCAGCAACGAAGGTAGAGAGAGTACTACAACCTGCAAAACGCAAGCTCGGATAAAGGAATACAGTAACTTCATGGCAGTAGAGATGACGTCCAATAACGTCCAAAGCAAGATGGTCGGATTCCAGTCACCTGCAATGACACCTACGCAAAGCCCAAAGAGGCCCATTATGATCACCCAGCGCCAGAAGCAAGCATTAATTGACAACCTACAATTAGAGAGTAAGCCCAATCATCGGGTCGGGAATATAGCTTTTATGCTAATCTTTTGCAGTCACTGAACGAGCACGGAAACTTAGAGCCCAATACGTACTCCAAGCACAAAATCTCCGTATGAGAATAGAATTGCGCGTCAACCGTATTCCTACCGCAATGCGAAAGGCCAACATGGGCGACCTATACCAGAAATATCTTGAGAGCACCAAGAAACAAATATCTGAGGACGAGGCACAGCAAGTTGCCAGAAGGACCGAGATTGCCACCAGACCAAGTCCCACCAAAGTAACAGTACACTCTCCTCAAAAACCACTCGAACCGGCTCCTTTCCCACCATCCGGCACCAAAAGGAACAGCGACCACTTCTCCGCTGATGACGATAAAGAGAACACGCCCGATCCAACAATCCCACTGCAATCCAAGAAACGACCAAAACCCAACACCCACCACCCTTCCAACCCCTCAACCGTCCTCTCTCCCAAATCTTCGAACTCTCGCACTCTGGCGCCTCACCAAAGTCCCATTCGCCCACAACTTGGCTCACCCCAGAAAAGCTTCCCCCCACGCGCGACATCTCCTCTCAAACCCAGCATCACAGTCCCTATTCCCCCAAAGCCAGCATCGCCCGCCAAAGCAGCGGCAGTCGCTGCAATTAGCGCGATGAATGCTCCGTCAGCGAACAATGCGGCCGAGAAACCAAGAGCGACGCGCACGCGAGCCGCAGCAACGACGAGAGCTACCAAACCACCTGCTGCGACCGCAACGAAAACGAAGAATCCGCCCATCACGCGCGCAAAGAGAGGTGCTGAGCCCACAACAGCAGCTGTTGCACAGAGCAGGACTGTGAGCGCGGCGTCGAACTCATCGACTGCTACAACTGTGGTGAGGAAGGCGGCGGCGGCAAAGCCAGTGGTAGCTTCGAAGGCGAAGGGAAAGACTGTGACGAAGCGAGTACCAGCTGCCGGTAAGTCGGCGGTTGAAGCACCAGCGCAAGGGAGGAGGGTCTTAAGGAAAAGGGGTTAATGTATGAAGGGAACTTGTGGTCAGTGAGATGGGAGATGGATTTGGGTCGTTGGATTAGGCTATAAACGTTCTTAATGATCAGTCACGATGCCCAGGCGTAAATGGAATTTCACCAGTACCCTCATAAATCCATCTTATTTCGACTCTATCTTTCGTCCATCCTTTATTCCGCGCCTTCCTCCACAATCTCCTCCTGCGCCCCATCGTCTTCCTCCTCAAAAGTCCCAGCGGGTACCTCATATAACCGCAACAGATTTTTGTTCGGGTCCTTGACCAGCACATATTTCCCATCCTTCATACCCCTTACCATATCAATGATAGTCCGCACAATACCCCACCCATTACTGAGATTCAGGTTCATCTGTTCCGCGAACTTGCGGGGATCATAGCCCATGACGCCGAGAATGACATGACGATCCGCCGCTTTCGGGGTTGCACGGGAGACAAATCTATTAATTACTGGAATCAGTGGACCTGAAAAGAAAAATAGGAGTAAGCGAGAGAAGAAGGCAGGGGAGGACAAACCCAAGTTTCATGACATCTGCCCTGGCGAGAATACTCTGCACGGTCCATCTTGCCAATTTACAGCTATTGTTTTTCATTTCGGTGGCAACGACTGCACCGCGCTGACTCGTCAGTTTGGTTCTCCAGTCGAGCGCACCGCCGCTGCCTTGGGCCTTGTGGTCGAATTCGTTGAGGGCTTTGATCACGAGAAGCTGGTCTTCGCCGCTGATGTTGTTCTTGACGACGGCGTCCAATTCGGTTCGGACAATCAGGTGCAAGGGATCTTCGTCTTTCTCGAGACTCAAGTCGAACCGACGGTATTTGTAGGCTTTGGAAGCTAGGGCTTCTGTTTCTTCGGAAGGGTTGTAGAAGGGATTGTCGTGCGCCATTTCGTGTTTGGAGGTTTCGGATTCGATGACGGTTTGGTTGACGAAGTTGTGGTTGATGAAAGTTGCTTCGAGGGCAAGGGCGCCTGGGAAGTTGATGCTGTCTTTGTTGCCCTCTGAGGCTTCGAGAGGAGCATCAGCGGCGTTTTCGTTGACAGATACCATATCGAGAGAGGAGCCGTCTCGTTTGTCAAGGAAGATTTTGTTGCCGGTGCGGGTAATGACGATGTCCCAGCTGTAGACAGAGCGTGGGGCGCACATGAGCATGGAAAGGATATTGTCGGTGGCAAAGATGGTGGCTTCATCCTTTTCAGCAAGTTCGTTAATGATGGGATCTTGGCTCGTCGTCACATTGTAGGCCACACGATCGACGACGTTGAGTTTGCGTTCGTTATTCTTTACTAGCGGCCGGTCGAATGCGCGATCGTAGTAATAAAGGAACCCGTAGCTATCAATGTCTTCACCTGTGCTTGTTTCCAGGTTGAGTTTGGCAAGGCGGTTAAAGTCGATTTCTTCCAGCATCTGCCAGTCGGGCTTGATGTTAACGGATGAGTCTCGATTACGTTGTGGCTTGTCGTAGTCTTTCCAGCCGCCAAACCGGCGGCCCCCTCGACCTCCTCGTCCACCACGATTATCATAGTAACCATTCTGTTGACCGCCCCTTTGGCCTACACGTTGAAAAGTGCCCCGACCTCCTCGCTGATCTCGACCGCCTCGTCCGCGGCCCCGGACAAATGTAGCTCCGCCACGTCCGAATCCTCTGCTTTTGGTTGATGTACGGGTATTGTCGACGACGGAGAATGAGGATTCGTCTTCGGCAACTTGAACGGCGAAAAGTGAGGAGGTGCCGGCACCGTACACTTGCTGATCTACAACAGACGTCAGATATAGTGCATAATTTTGGATTTCGTATGTCTTATAGATCACCTTTATAGTTTCTGTTGTACTGCTGCCTGCCTCCTCGGCCTTCTCTGTCCTTACCCTCGGTCGTCCAATCTGCCATGCGCCCCAGTTTGTCGCTCTTCGAATAGGGGGCGTAGGGGACGCCATCGACAAGGGCATCGGTAGTGGTTGATGGACCCCATGACTCGTCTGACGGAAGAGTTGTAACGATATCTGCTAATGACATCGGCATTTTTTTTTAACCTCTGGTGGACTTTTAATGATGAGGCTGAGATTTCTCGAAGTAGTGCAGTCAGTTGCCAAGCTAGAATTAGGGCTTACGCTGTACTGTGCCCTAATCGCGTGCCTCGGCTCTCATGAATACAAGGTACTTTGAGGTATCTAATAATAGTCTGGTAATCTTGATGATTAATTATTCCATCTACTTGAATGCTACTTTGTTCTCAACTGGATAGTATCAGTGACGCATGAGCGCATTGTGACAGTATAGCCCTCTTGTCCATAAAGCTTTAAATCGCGATACACCATCTATGCATGGTAGGGACTTGGAGATGAGTAGAGTTCCCTAGGTCAATAATGGAGGCTGTTCCACCTATTCTTTGATTCCCAGTAAGCAAAGGACTACCGAGAACTCCTCAAGGATGCCTGCAGTGGTGCGATGTCTCGATGTGACGTTCTGCGGCATCATCCCATAGCGTCTCGGACACCAGCCTCAAAAGTCGGTTGGCCCAAAGGAGGATGACTGGCTCCTGCGTCACGAATCCTTGTAATCGACAGATCGAAAATACCTGGTGTGAGGAGAACGACAGGAGGGTCTAAGACTAACTATGTGTTGCTCCGTTGAGTGGGGTTGCTTTGCCGTTGATCGTGATCAGAGGCACCAAAGGCCTTTGCAGGGCGCTTCGACATGGGAATACGTAGCCGTCAAGGTCATACGAGCAGCGGAGGCTGTGTTGTGGAGGAGGAGCTTTGACCATGAGGCAAGATATGATGCGACGAGCTACTGCGGGGATATAGCCTCGAATTCCTGTTCTGAGTAACTGTTGGGCATCCCCACTGTGAAGCTTGAAGATTGAGGCTAACATGCGCGACATCCATCATAAAGCCTGCAGATACGGCTACAGCTACCGGCACAGACAAGGCTATGCTGAAAGTAGGAGAAATGCGATGAATACCCATGCCATGGCAGTGATACGATTGGACGGTGACGAATGAAAAATCGGAATTTGAGCATGCGACGATCCTTCTGTCACCTTCAAGTTAAGGGTAAGCGCTGAAGGAGATGCAAATTTCCACCAAACTGGAGGACTTGGTGCGAGTAATCATGATGTGGGGAGTGACAATAATCAGTTAGAGTGAAGGATGGATTATGCTTTCCCCATCTCTAGACGCCGTCCTGCATCGGACTGCCTTTCCATCACTTCATCGGGTATTTTGAAATGTGTATTACGTGGGATGGATGATATGCCCTGTTCATCAATCTGTCTCAAACGCGGTCGGCCGTTGCACGTGATCTTCAGCCGGAAAATCTAGTCAGCAAATTGAGAGGCCAGCAGACATTTTAAATTGACCCGTTCCCCTTCCTTCCTCCAATCACAAATTCCTCGTCCGCTCTTCACTTCTGTCATTGTCCAATCGTCGCTTGTATCACCCAATAATTCTTGATATCGGTGCCAGCCATTGGGTGGTGACACGAATCTTTTTCTGCAGCCCCCGTGGCCTCCTCGCACCGAGCCTCGTTCGTTGGTCGGTCACAAAGTCCAACCCCATCACTGGTTCGGTCTGGACTCCAATCACCTTGCTACCTCTGACCAAGCTCCGCTACTCAAGCCTTAAGATCAGCTGCAGGCTAGACAGCAGCGCGATCAGAGCAAGGGCAGCTGTTGAATTGGCGTCGTCATCGAGTCCGAGGCCGACGAAATATCACCTGATCTTCAATTACTGTCCAAGACTCAACGTCCCGACAGCAGCAGTGCCACCAAACCGTCAACCACTCAGGTTTCTAGACACACCTCCGGCCATCTGTTTCATCGCTTCATTGGTAAGGCCGATGCCTCCTTCACCCCAACCCCACGCTCTGCCTGTCGCCTCGTCGAATGGTGCAGGGTTCCTCTCCGGAGCTTGAACCACCACGCAACCAACTGCACCTTGTAAACGACGCGACAGACGATGGATGACGCTCCCTACAGGGCTCTCCAATCGTTACACTTCCTCCTCTGCCCAATTTCTAATTGTGTACAGACGATAGACGCAATTGCCGTCGTATCTTTCTCCTCCACTCACAGCCAACGCCTGTCGCATAAGCCAAGCAAAAGTCACAGCTGGTAAGAACCAGGCATACCCGACCGCGCTTCTACGCCGCCGACTTGGGATTATTGATAAACCCCGCTGACGCGCCCATAGCCTAAAACTCCAAACACCAGCTAAACAACTGCTTCAAGTCCCTACATTCGACTCTCTTATCGACGTCATTTGCCATTGAATACCACGGCGGAGGCCCAAAGACAACAGAGCGGTATCATCTGAGACCGGTACGTCTTCCCTGCATAAGTTGCCGCGCACTATGCATTGCCAGCGCATCATGTTAAATCACCGCCATTTCGTCCAACCCCAATTCCAACCGAGCCGAGCCTCTAACTCGTGCCTCAATTGCGTTCAATGGCTTTCCTGCTGACGAGTAACCATGTAGCTGTCCTTGTGTACACCGTTTCCGAGTCGCAATCTTTCCTCAGGAACCAGCGGCCTTGATCCGCGACAAGTTTCTGGTCCTCCCTCACGTTTGGCCTCAACAATATAATCAGACACCGCCTCAGACCATCGAGTCGTCCGAGAATGAGTGAGGCGTTAGCGTAGGAAGATCAACAGCACATATTGTGGGGCACCTTCCACACGAAAGTCACGCCTTGAGAAACTCCTGCGGCTGTTGTCTGCGAACGTCAACATAGCACGATCTAGCCCTTTTCGCTGACAGCGCATTGCCATCCCGCCAAGCTGCTGCACAGAGGCCTGACAGCGTTCGCTTCAAACTAGGCAGCCTCAATTAAACAAACTCAGTCGACATTTTCCCTCGACGTCTAAAGGTCGCGAAAACGTCCTTTTCTCCGAGGATTTTGTTCCTCATAGTCGACCCTGATTGCACTCGAGCATAGCCACTGGTGCGATCACCAATTGATCTTGCGGCTCTTGTGCAGACACCAACAAGTTACCCGGGGCTGCAGTGTAGTGCGTCGGCGTTGGTCCAATCGTGGGCTTGATCAACCTCCCCATCCTTCCCGCCTCCGTCACTGGATATAACTCTTCCAATCAGCTGCCACTTCTTTTGACCGAATACCTCAAGACAATCCTAGCCCTGACTGATACTGGTCAAGGTATGTCTTGCCCCAACCCAGTCCGGCGCTGAAACCAAAGGACGCGTTTTGAGGAAAGTCTCCATTGCCAATGATGCCGTTGCTGACCTTAGCATCCTAGACAGCCGTCCTGACAGCCCATATACCACCGATGATGGACTACGCGCAGTACCAGACACCCTCACACGGGCAACATCCGCATGCGCAGCATTTACAAGGAAGCTATCAGAATGCCCAACAGAATTCCGGTCCAACGGGCCCATCTATAACGTCGCCTTCGAATCAGCCGCCGCAGATGCATCAACACCCTCATCAAGCGTCACCCATACTTCCTTCTCAAGGCCACGGATACCCACAACCCCCATCTTCTCAACCCAACCACTCGGTCCATCAAGGCCTGAGCTACCCGCCGCAGTATCCTCCTAGCATGCACCCTCAGTATGGTATGTCAGCTTCGCAAGCTGCGGCCATGGCCACTGCGGCTGCTTCTGGTCAAGGCTATAGCTACGGTGTCCCACAACCACCCATGCCCGATGGTATCAGCCGTGACTCGCCGCGAATGGGAGGGGTCCCGGTGAAGAACGAGCGGACTCCGAGGTCACCGCAGCAGCTCGGCAACCAGATGCCGCCCTTGCCGTCGCAAGTACAAATCCACCAAAATCCACGGATGGCCCAGAGTCACATGCACCACGTCAGCAGCCCTCATGCCCAAGCGGCACAGACCGTGATGATGAACCATCAAGCACCGCGCAACTCTGTGCCTCCACAAATGCAACCACCACCTCAGCCACATCAGCATCAAGCCTCACCTGATACCGCTCCTGCGGGCGGCGAAGAAGCTCCATTGTACGTGAATGCCAAACAATTCCACCGGATATTGAAACGACGGGTTGCAAGACAAAAGTTGGAAGAAGCGTTGCGGTTGACGTCTAAGGGCCGGAAACCGTACCTACATGAATCGAGGCACAAACACGCAATGCGCAGACCCAGGGGTCCTGGAGGCAGGTTCCTGACGGCGGATGAGGTTGCGGCGATTGAGTCGGGCAAGTCAATGGAAGAGGTGGTGGCGGCCAGTGCTAAAGAGCCATCCAA
>QQTW01003721.1_pt1 | contig 11321 bp, 14 predicted proteins | sample 1904831 | NCBI WGS metagenome assembly QQTW01 (sample SAMN09435610, study PRJNA476489) | Subsurface metagenome, whole genome shotgun sequencing project.
CGACATCAAGAAGTTGGTCGGCCACAAGGTTGATCCTGATGGTGACATCACGGACAAGAACGGCAACACCATCGGCAAGGCTGAACGATGGGACCCTGAAGAGAAGGAAAGGAGAATCAATCCCATGTCCGGTCGCCGCGTCAACAAGGAGGGCGAAGTCCGCGATGAGAACGGCAATCTGATGGGCAGGCTTACTGCTGGCGACCTCGGTCACTGTGTTGGCCTCGAGGTTGACGACAACGGATATGTCGTTGACAACGATGGTAACAAGGTTGGAGAGGTCACACTCCTGGAGAACATCATCGAGGAGGAGCCAGAAGAAGAGGTGCCGGAGGAGGAGATGACTGAGGAGGAGCGACAGAGGAAACAGGATGCTGAAATCGCAGACAAGATGGCCAATATTTGTCAGCAGACGCTTGAAAGAGTACAGCCGGTGTGCAAGCAAATCACAGACGTAAGTTATGAAACACCCTCAATATGCTGCCAATCACAAGTACTGATCGTTATCCCCATAGCACATCGAGAAGGCAGACCGCACTCCCCGAGACGAGCTCGACGAAGAGGAGCTTGTCAATAACGTCAAGCCCCTCATCGAGGAGGGTGGTCGCATCCTACAAGAGTGCAACGGCGCGCTCCGCGGCCTCGATCCAGACGGCCGCATCGCCGCCCAAGCCAAGGCCCGTTCCGGTTCCCGCGAGGCTACGCCCGAGGAGTACCGCCTCGCAGATGTCCTCAAGGAGCTCACGACAACGGTTGTCACCACGATCGACAACGCCAAGAAGAAGATCAACGACATGCCGCATGCGAAGAAGAAGCTCAACCCGCTCTGGGGCCTCATGACCCAGCCGCTCTTCCAGATCTTGGCGGCCGTCGGTCTCCTGCTCGCCGGTGTGCTTGGCCTCGTCGGCCAGATCCTGAATGGTCTTGGTCTCGGTGGTCTGGTCAATGGTCTGTTGGGCGGCTTGGGCATCAACAAGCTGCTCAGTGGCCTTGGCCTGGGCAGCATTTTGGGCGGCAATGACAAGAAGGACAAGAAGAAGGGCGGTGGGGTGTCAGGCCTGCCGATTGTTGGTGGCCTCTTCGGTGGAAAGTAAACGCAGCATCTGAGCGCAAAGAATGATACCATCTGGATCCCATCCAGCTTCGCTTGTGGGGATGAATTTGGATAGACAGTATGACCAAAAGCGGCATCTCTTTTGTACGCTATATCTGTACACAGTCTATTGGTCGTCTTGAGTAGGGGTTCGTCAGCTTATCAGCGCGTTCCTTTTGTTCATGTTGGTCACGGCTGGCGGATTGTTTGGATAGCGTGCACGGTAATATGCTATGTATTTGTATCGTAGGATTTGTAGTAGTATCACGACTCCCTGATCTTCAATATTCGCTCCACTTGTGCATTGACTGCTTCATCGTCAGCTGGTAGTAACGGCCATGGTGTTCTGATGAACCATCGCCTCATGTAAGTGCCCGGCATGGAAGTGGTGACCGGTTTACATGTGCCCTTGCACGCGCCGACAAACGCCGAACCAACACGGCCTCTTGCCTCGACAAGCCATCCATGTTTCAGCTGGAAGCCTCAAATACCCCTCTTTCTCTTCGCTCCAGCAGTTTCCTCCAGCTCACGTTTCTCCTCTTGTTCCCCCTTCTCTCCTTGCCGCTTTTCATTGTCATTCACAGACTTCCGCAGTACCTTCCCCTCGTAGTCTTTGCAATCGAGGTACGATGAACAACGGAGGGCCAGCTGAATCTCGCTCCGGTGCTTCTGGAAACGGCGGCTACAACATCACAGGTAGCGGGACGAACAGTCAGGTGGGTTTCTAGTGTACACTCTCTTCTCTGGCTGCTTTTGAGTGACTATACCCCAGTCTGCCCCAATTCTTGGACACAGACTGTGAAAGGAGTGGGAAGAACGGAGTAAAACATGCTGAACACGATGATGGTGGCAGGGCAACCACTGGTGCAGCCGCGACTACGGCCCTGACGCGCCGAATCAGAACGCATACCACTATTCCAACAGGTGAGCGAGTTTCAGTAGTGCTGGGGACCGAGGAAGTACTGATTCCATACTCTAGGGATGGCAGTTACCACTACTCGAATCCGAATGGGAGCACCTACCACAACGATGGTAAGGGGAACTGGAGTTACAAACCGCCTGGAAGATAGGTACGGGGGATAGGTAGAGGAGGACAGCTGTGTGTGGTAATCTTAGTACTTCGATTGCTGAGAAAAGAAGACTTCCGTGTGTAATCTTGTGTTATGAAAGAATTACATGCAGTGCTTGTTCCAGATCTATCATGTTGTGCCTTAAAAACCTGTCGAGACGAATGATGCACTTTTGCAAAGCTTGTGGTGTTGGGGAGGGAAAGTTGCTCCGGGTTTGAAGTCGAGGGAAAAGGATACTTATACGGGCAGTTACATATTTCTGATTGTGGTAGTATCCGATTACGGTAAATTTACTACCTAGGTATGCGGCTGTTCACATACGCTGCTGCCCTCACAAACGCATCCTGTTTCCACAACCACACAGACAACGACCTCACTTGAATACAGCTTTACTCACACCCAAGCCATGATCGGAGAACCACCCTCAACCAACCCCTCAAGCTCAGGATCTAGAACATTCACTAGCTTTCCCCAGGGCAGCTGGGTGTCAGTCAAAGAAGAATGGACGATCGATCCCTCGAACTCAAGCTCAGGATCAAGGACCCTCACGGCCTCTACTGGTAGCTGGGCAACAAGCGATGGCGCAGGGCCGATCACATCTTCGACCGATTCCTCATACAATCCTCCGATCAGCACCTCGAAGTCAGGCCCGGACTCAGCATCGCGTGCTATCTGCTGGGACAACAAGGACTACACTGTTACTCGTAGTGGCACAAATAGCCAGGTTAGCTCTTTACCATTTGCTCCTTCACCATTTGTCCTTTCCCTCTCCGCTCTGCAGTCGCTTCGTCAGTGATTTGAAGAAATATGCTAAAAAAAAATGATGGGGCAGGGCAACCACTACTGCAACCGCGACTACGGCACTGGCGCTGCGGATAGCTACCACTACTCCAACAGGTAAATCAGTTGCTCTCCCCTCCAAGTCAGGGCGCGGTTGAGAGAGTGCTAACAGGAACGACATAGAGACGGAAGCTACTTCTATCAGAATCCGGATGGGAGCACGTACTACAACAACGGTAAAGGGTATGCAAAATTTGAGAAGCCTGATGGCGGGAAATAAGGGAATAGCTTGGTCGTGACTGAGGATAATGGGGGCAGTTGAAGGAGTGTTATCTCTCAGCCCGTGCGTCGAGACATGTCTTCCATATCGAGGCACGATTAAAAAGCGCAATCGTTCAAGCGGACGGGACTGCGATGTTCGTTGCATGACGTTAATACAGAAGGCCCCGTTAGTGGTGTAATACAATCCTCTTGCTTCGGTACACTGCGGTGTTCGGAATACTCAGCAAGCGGGCGCGAATCCGCGAATAAAGATATAGCTGTCCGGCTATTCCACACTCCCCAACCCGAACGCCAAACCATGCAACGCTTCCCAGAATGACGACGACAATGCTGGCGCTCAGTTCTTCCCCTTCTTCCTCTTCTTAATGCTTCCCTGCTGCTGCGCCGCAGTCGGGCCTCCGCCTTCAACCAGCACCGCGTCATCGTCGCTACCTCGCCCTGTGGTTGGCACTGGCTGAGTTGCTTTGGAGTCCTCATCTAGTTCTTTCATGAAGTCTGCTTGGATGCCCGCTTTCTTCTTCTCCCACCACTCTTTCTCCGCCGTCACCTGCGCCTGTATCTCCTCGGCGCGCTTGCGGAGGAGCGCGTTTTGCGCCATCTCGTTGGCGGTCTGGAAGATCAGCTGGCCCCAGCCCGGCGCAAATGCGTTCGCCTGCCGTTCGCGGAAGAATTAGTAACCCGTGCTTTCTATGGAACCCTAGCCGCGTTGTAGAACAATACGGGGGGATCGAAGCATTACGAACCTCGGCCACAACGTCCTTGATCTCCTCTTGAATCTCCTTCTCCGCCCGCAAAAACCGCTGCCACAGATCATCCCCCACGCTTCCGCGCTGCAGCAGCGATTGCAGCGCCGGCTTCGCATTCTGGAGCTGCAGCACCCTGTGAATATCCTCGGTTGCGCGGCGCAGGAGCGCGGCTTTTAGAACACTGTCTGGCACTTTGCTTGGTCCGCCTTCCCCGCTTTCGGATGGGTCAAGGTGGAGCAGGGTGAGGTATATGTTGCGCTGGAGGTGCGGGGGAAACCACGGCTCTAGGGAAGCGGCTTTGGAGAGCTTGCGGGCGCGGTAGAGGTGCGAGAAGGTGTAGAGGGAGCCGAGGAGGATGGTGAGGTAGGCGAAGGGGACGACGAGGCTGAGCCAGTTCACCATGTTGTCGCCTGAATATCAGAAGCCGGGGGTTTGAGGGATGGTTCGAGGGGCTCCCGGGAGGCCCAGAGGGACAAGTGCAAGGTGTCTTGTGCTCTGTAAAGGGTGTTTACCGCTCGTTCATTAGGCACACTGTCCTTTCTCTGAGTGTTGCGAGAATTGGCGCGGAGAGGGCGGGAGGGCGGTATTGCTGTGTTATGGTTAACTGACAGCTGGCCCTCCACAGTCGCGAACTTCTGGCCACAATTCAAACACGCGCGGCGAATCGTTTGGCCGGCCAGCTCCTCCGGTCAGGCACTCCCTGATTACGTCGACGCGCCCTGACGCCTCTGCCGCCGAACCCGCTGGCGTGTTCGTACCGGAGTTTCCACCACGAACACTGCACCTCATCTTTATCACTCTACTCACCCACCCACTTCCCAGCTCATCGCTCGCTGTTCTGATCTGCCTGCCCTAGCCAAGGACCGCCCTCAAACCTCTATCCTTGTCTGCACAACGTCGCAATATGCAGAAATCACCTCCCCGGACCATCACTCTCCGATTTCGAAGCCGGGACGGGCAGTTCAACCTGACCGTAGACCCAGAAGGCGACTTCCCCTCTATCCTCCCACAAGTAGCTGAGAAGCTCCCGAAGAACGTCGACCTCTCCTCCATCACTGTCAGCAACAAGCCGCAGGGCGGCGATGCCCGGTTGCTGAGCTCGCTACAAGGCGTCACATTCCAGCGGATCGGTTTAGGGTCAGTATAAGATCGGTTTAGGCGAGTGGAGTTCAGTACTGACAACGCCGTCATGGTTCAGACATGGTTCTCTACTCTTCCTCGAATACCGGGACCAAGATGGTCAAGCGAACGGCCACGCTTCCGCGGACGGCGTCTCTACTACAGAAACACGCCGGCTGAACGGCAGGGCCGTTGACCCTTCAGAATCTATATCTTTCGCGCCGCCGCCGCTCGAGTCGGCTACAAGATTCATCAAGAATCCTTGGGAAACCGTCAAGCAGTCGCCGCTGGACGACCGGTTAGACAAGCAAGATGGCAAGATACCGAGACCGCGCGATCCGAAGATGTGCAGGCATGGTCCGAAAGGCATGTGCGACTACTGCATGCCGCTTGAGCCCTACAACCCCACCTATCTCGAGGAAAAGAAGATCAAGCATCTATCCTTCCACTCGTACCTGCGCAAGGTCAACCAGGGGAAGAACAAGCCAGAGTCTGGAAGCTCGTATATGCCGCCGTTGAGCGAACCCTACTATCGCGTACGACCGGACTGTCCTTCCGGACATGCGCCGTGGCCGGAGGGCATCTGCACGAAATGCCAGCCTAGCGCAATCAGTATGCAGCGGCAAGAGTTCCGGATGGTGGATCACGTCGAGTTTTCTTCTCCAGCTTTGATCAACACGTTGCTCGACTTCTGGCGAACGTCGGGGAGTCAGAGGCTAGGCATACTGTACGGTCGATATGAGGAATACACAGAGGTGCCACTAGGCACCAAGGCGGTTGTCGAAGCCATTTACGAGCCTCCGCAGGTTGACGAACCCGACGGCATATCGCTGGGCGAGTGGGAGAATGAGAATGAGATCGACGAGCTTGCGCAAATGTGCGGCCTGCAGAAGGTTGGCATGGTATTCACGGATTTGCTAGATGCTGGTGCAGGCGATGGTACCGTTGTCTGCAAACGCCACATCGACTCCTATTTCCTCTCATCGCTCGAGATCATTTGGGCCGCTCGCTATCAGGCCAAGCATCCAAGGCCTACGAAATGGAGCGAGACCGGCAGATTCGGCTCCAACTTTGTCACGTGCGTCGTAAGCGGTGACGAAGAGGGTCAAATTACAGTCACGGCGTACCAAGCTTCCAACGCGACCGTGGAGATGGTGCGAGCGGATATCATCGAGCCATCAGCCGAGCCCTCTGTCATGCTTGTGCAGGATGAGGACGAAGAGAGCCAGCTCGGCCGAGCACGCTACATCCCTGAGGTGTTCTACCGGCGGATCAACGAGTACGGCGCGAACGTACAGGAAAATGCGAAGCCTTCTTTCCCCGTGGAGTATCTGCTTGTCACGCTGACTCACGGCTTCCCCACGTCGGCAAATCCCCTGTTCAAGAGGATAGAGTTTCCGGTTGAAAACAGGGAAGCGATCGGCGTTAGCCAGGAGTTCAGCACGCTGGCGAAACAGCTCAACGCGAGTGCCGGAGGACCGAATCTCGGTACGCCCAAGGGCATCGAAACCGTCTCAGACTTCCATATGCTGTGCTTCATTCACGGGGTCGGTATCCTAGAAAAGGTACGGTTTCTCCCTTTGCTCGGCCGAATACAGCCCGCTAACCTCTGTTTCTCACCCACTCTCCAGAACGAAGAGCGTCTCCTCTGCCGCGTCGCAACCCAGCACGACGCCTCGGACGGCTTCCAGCTGCAGCACAGCCCCGGCTGGGCGACGCTGCTGGCCATCCTCAAAGAGTCCGGTGAGCAGCGCCCTTCTTCCAAACGCCCCTTGTCGCCCACCTCTGCTGCTTCAGATGCTGCGGAATCGCTTGCTAAGCGGGTAAGGGGGGTTAGCTTGAGGTGAATGGTTCATGTGTATGAGATGACGCCATTGTACTTTCTTGCGATATCCCCTCTTCGTTTCTTTGTAGGTCCGTGGTATCACTAGAGATGCGCTTTGCCCCCCGGGCTGGATAGGATGGGGGAGTTGCTGGCGCGATCCGGCAAGGTTCACGATGGGGTTGGCTAGCCGTGTGAAACTGGGTTCGGACATGGAAAGGGAATTTGACGGGCATAGGTTCAGCGGGAAGGTTTTAGACCGGGCTTTAGGTCGACGAATCTGGAAAGCCTTTCAGGAGGCTAACTCCACCGCTAGAAATCGAACAAACAATTGAGCATGAAAACCTTGTTACCTCTGACTATAATTAGAGCGGACGGTCTCCGTGACCTCGACGCATGAACGAACGAGCGCGCTTTAAGTGCACAGCTGGCTATGAATGGGATGCCGCGAAGAGGGTTTCAATTGAGAAAATTCCGCTGATTTTACCATGTCGTAGTCCGCCCTGGGCGCTTTCCAGAGTCGTTTACCATGGCTCCAATACTCTCCTGGCCTGGAACACTCTGTTAATAATTATATAGCTTGACTGAATTACTTGCCTTGTGGCCTATTCAATAAACCTAAGCCTTGGCACACTGTACCTAAACTGGCCTTGAGTGGCTTCGCGTGTCCGTCGCGTCTCGCGGAAATCGACCTCAGCACCACCACCGTGATTCACGACAAACCACTAAAGATGGCCAACTTCTTCGACATCAAAGCCAGACAAGCCGCAGCGGCCGTCGCAAGCTCCTCGAAAGCACCCGCCGCAAAACAAGAAACCAATCGCCTACAGCCATGGGTAGAGAAATAGTGCGTTCATCTCCTCCACCCGCGGACCTTACCAGGCTGCACAATGCCAGATACACTGCTCCATCCTCGCAGACAGCACAAGGGACAACATTTTGAACAAAGCTGATTCCCATAGCCGCCCAAAATCCCTCGAAGAAGTCACAGCCCAAGACCACACAATCCGCACCCTAAGCCGCGTCCTCCAATCCTCGAACCTCCCGCACATGCTCTTCTACGGCCCCCCCGGCACCGGCAAAACATCCACCATCCTCGCCCTCGCGCGCCAGCTCTACGGCCCGGACCTCATCAAGACGCGCGTGCTCGAGCTCAACGCTTCCGACGAGCGCGGCATCTCCATCGTGCGGGAGAAAGTCAAGGACTTCGCACGCATGCAGCTCAGCAACCCGCCCTCCGGGCCCGCAGGCGAGGAATACAGGCGGCGGTACCCGTGCCCGCCGTTCAAGATCGTGGTGCTCGACGAGGCGGATAGCATGACGCAGGATGCGCAGTCAGCGCTGAGGCGGACCATGGAAACGTACAGCCGCATCACGAGGTTTTGTCTCGTGTGCAACTACGTCACGCGCATTATCGATCCGCTGGCGAGCCGGTGCAGCAAGTTTCGGTTTAAGAGTCTGGGTGCGGAGAGTGCGGCGCAGAGGCTGGAGGATATTGCGAGGTTGGAGGGGGTGAGTCTGGGGAAGGGGGCGGTGGATGCGCTGGTGAGGTGCAGTGAGGGGGATTTGAGACGCGCGATCACGTTCTTGCAGAGTGCGGCGCGCTTGGTGGGGGCGGAGCAGGCCGGAAGGAGGAAGGGCGGTGATCAGGACAGTATGGATGTTGATGAGGAAGATGGGGTAGCTGGGGGGAGCGCGATCTCTGCGCGGACGGTGGAAGAGATCGCGGGCGTGGTGCCGGATGAGACGATTGAGCGGCTGGCACAAGCCATGCAACCGCGGTCCAAGGGCGCAGTATACGACGCGGTAGCCAGCTGTGTGTCAGACATGGTCGCCGATGGGTGGAGCGCAACGCAGGTCGTTGGTCAGATGTATGAGAAGGTCATGTTCGATGAGCGGATACCGGGGCTGCAGAAAAACAGGATCGCCATGGTCTTCTCCGAGACGGATAAGCGGCTGGTCGACGGCGCGGACGAGCATCTGGAGATCTTAGATCTGGCGCTCAGGATATCGGAGATCTATGCAGGCAGCTGAAGGAACAGCAGTAATTGGGCTTGCGACTATTCTCGCGTAGGTGCGACTTCGTTCCCTGGCGCAGAGGAGTTTCACGGGTCGGAGACAAAGCTCTCTGGGGTCTATAACGGAGCAGGAAGGCTTCATTAGCTGTAACAGCATGGGCAGGCACTGGCTGCAATAGGAGGGCAGCGGATATGTAGGTTCATTGCTTCATGAGTTCACAGAATTAATTGCATATCACAGCCAGCACCTACTCTACACTACAGCAAAGACCACCAACGTCTACTATCAGCAAACATCACCAGGCAGAGCTCGAGTGTGGACAAAATCAACTTCCTGCAATGATGACCACCGCGGCCACTGTCTTCGCCACCCTAATCGGCTCTCAATCAATTGGGATGTCTATGACTTCCCTTTCGTTGTCACTTGATATCAGCTGTGCCTCCCTCAAACTCTCTACATAGGCGTAGACTCCAATACGCTCATGGAAATCAAGTACCCAAAATTCCACGACTGTCAGCGTTCTACCCATCTCACCGACTCCACCAAAGTGAGGCTCTCGCTCGGCGCTGTAATAGTTCTCGACAGGATGGCGTCCATTGCAAATCGTACAGCGGTGGAGATCGAAACAACGGGTCTTGGTGTGACCATACTGGCGGCAATAATCACATAGAACCGCTCCCGTAAGGTCATGCCAGGTGGCGTCCCAACGATCCTTCAGTTGATCTTCCAGCGCTTTGCGCGCCCGAAAAGTGGCCTTATCCTTCAGCCATACATACTCAACATCTTTCCCAGGTCCATCACATCGGCTAGAAAACCGCCACCCTGCTAGGACCGTTCTTGTTGCAGTAGCCAGACGATGCCGTATAGTCAGTATGCATATAGCGGGCAGTTCAGGCCCGGGACTGGGTATCTCTGGTGTGGGTTAGTGTTGGTAGGCGGGATCCCGAAGAAGTCTGCTGTCCAGTGCCAGCGCTCTTCGGAGAACTGCTCTGTTTGTGACGCATTAAGTAACTTGTCTTGACTGTTATGCAACGTCAGCTTGCATGACATATAGCGGAAGGTAACCAAACTTACACGGCGCTGGTAACGTTGGCCGAAACCTCTGCGGCCCATGGGGCGATGCCTGCGCCGGTAGAGCAAGACGCCTTATTGATCTTTCCTACGGCGATGTCGTTGTCTTTAAACTTCTGGCGCGTCTCCTCAACAACAGCCTCTGGAACAATCACATCATCTATCTGTGCGGCGGCTTCGTCTGTCGGTGATGGATCAACCTCCATCTCATGCCCAACCTCACTTCCCTCCTCGGAGGCTACGACGATGGCATCGTCTTGCTGTCCACCAGCTTGCCCTGGCGATGGCGAAGCAGTCTCCATGCGCTCCGCGTCTTGAGTCCCATCATCTACCGGGCTGGATGGATCGCCAGGCGTGATGGTTACTGCCTCCGGTCCGGCAGCTGCTGGGTCGGATTCTGGCTCATCGGGTGCTGATATAACCGAGTCATTGACGTCCGTAGTGCTGGAGTCAGACGGGTCTTCATCTCCCCCTGTGGCAGTTCGTTCGCGAGCTTCAGGCAACGATCCTTCAGTTGATCCTCCAGCGCTTTGCGCGCACGAAAAATGGCCCTATCCTTCAAGCACTAGAAGAGCCATGTGTGAGAAACCTGAAGTATGAAGATTGATTCTTGTAGTTAACCTACGGGAGTAGAATGTCTTTATCCTTCTCGATCCCTTGCTAATGAGTCGCTGTACGTGAGAGTAGCAAGCAAAGAACCATCTACACAAACTGTTTGAGCTGTGGACTATGACGCATAAAGCGCCGTTTATCAAACACTGCGTGCTGCAAGACGAGTAAAGGTGTGTATTGTAAGAGAAGTCAAGAGAGCTTACAGGAAGAGTGACTGTGCTGCTGAATGGAAGGGATATATAAGAAGCATCATTCTTTTGATGAGTCAGGGCATTCACTAAAAATTCCGTCTCCAAAAGCTCCACTGTAGGTTGGTTGGCAATTGGCCCGGCAATCTCAAGGGGAAGTGGTGTACTGGTACAAGTGTACTGTTGCCGCCCTACGTCGCATGTCTTGAACTTGTCCACTTTGTTGTTGGCCTGGTTGCTGCGCGTCATAGCAAAAAACCGCCCTCTCCTCGCGCGCTGCTTCCAGGCAGATAGTTGAGTTGGAAAGGCAGGCTTGTAGATCAGATGAGCAAAATGATGGTGATAGTGCTACAGGGATGAAGAACCAATTACTTCAAAGTCGATCAGGATTGCTCACCATGTCCTAAGCCTAGAGCATATGTCGGAAGGCGACTTTATAGCGCATCTGGAGTATTAGCTACTGTATCCTTATCGAGAACTGCGAGCTGAGAGCGAAAGCGGATTCGGACCAGACACGCA
>QQTW01003722.1_pt1 | contig 11321 bp, 11 predicted proteins | sample 1904831 | NCBI WGS metagenome assembly QQTW01 (sample SAMN09435610, study PRJNA476489) | Subsurface metagenome, whole genome shotgun sequencing project.
GTACACTACTGCTACGACTGCTACTACTACTTATCAAGATCCGAATTCTTCTGCAGCATTTCTAGCGGATTGCTAGGGGAGAGTCAAGCATCTCCGGCACCTTTGCTCCTCGCTACTAGTTAGTTCATGTCTTCAAAATCCAACCACTTCTACTCGTACTCTGTGTGCCTAAGGCCTACTAGTAGGCCTAGATTTGGAGCGAGCTCGGCGTAGCGAGTTCTGGCCCAGAAATTGGACTGCCTGGATGCGCCGCTGGTCGCTAGAATCAGATGTCTGTAGCAGCATTATTAGTTAAACCCCACCTTTGATGCCCGAAAAATGCCGCGATGCCATGCTGGAGCTCGACTTGTGATAATGCAATACCCCACGGCAGCTTATTTGGATCCGATGTCACTACAAGGGAGCTATGGTACATACATCATAGGAGCAGGAAGGGATAAGGCTCTGAAAGGCATGGAAGGCTCATAGAATTCTTGTGTTAGCATAGTTATGATAGGATTCTGGCTGCGGCCAAGGTTCCCCAATGTTTCCAGAAAAATGACCGAGAAGGACCACTTTACTAGCCTAAATCAGTTAAACAATGGCGGGGAGAAGGAATTGTCCGGCTGACGTCATCCAGAAATAGTGTCCCAGCACGCTTGGACTTCGCTTGCGTAGCGGACCGAGACTGACCACGTCCCTCCCTTTCATGCCGGTGCTCCCTTAGATCCTGGAGGGCAATTGGCAAATGAGTTCAGCAATTGAGACCGAGGCGACGCAAGGACGAGGACTTTCAATCGCAGACTCATGCATGCTGAAGACAGGGCTTTAGCAGATCGAAGATCATATACCTTAGCCTTGTGTGGAGGGCTTGACACGTGTGGTTGAGGCAGTGGTACTCTCAAAAGTTGCCCTGAGAAAGCATGCTAAATGGAAAGACCAAGGAGATCATCATCATGGATCAGGCTGAATTTGCCATACCTTCGAGCGAACGCTTGGGGCCAGCAGCAGCCCTTCCGGTTGGATCCTGCACTGGACCTCACCTCAACGAGGCTGTTTAGGTTTCAACTCTTCAGGGCAGCCAACCAAAACAGCCCCTTGACATCAAATTCATGGAACAGTGAAACGGGTCTGCTAGGGCCATGCATGGTCCAGTATGCTAGAAGCTAGGCGGAACGGTATACAGTGAAGGTCCGATACTACTGCACGTCTGGGAACCAACGCTTGTGCATAATTTCTTGTTTTAAGGGCAGCAGGATCGAGCGGCAAGACTCACCATCGACCCAATCGTTCGATGTCCTCCATGACATCCACATGCCCCCAAGCTAGAGAACCAGTCTGACGCTAGACCATCTTCGACATGATGTGAGCAAACGAACCCCACGCTATGTATGGCGGTTCCATAACTGACGAAGTGCAGGTCTGGCCCTTCACCTGGGCAAGAATACGAGGGAGGACTGATGCTCGAAAGAGACGGTGGAGGGTGAACGACCTCTCTAACTGTCAAATATGTGCGCTGCATGATCGGATGCAAAGGTAATGTTAGGATTCAAGCTAGGCTTCACGTCCTCAATGACTTCGACTTCTCATATAGGGTTTCCCGTATCGACAACTCCTCCCATGGAGATCTTCGAATTGAAAACCAACGAGTCCATGGAGAATGCAGGGCGAGTCTGGCTCAAATCCACATCTCGGATTGATCTCTCGTCTATACTTCCAAGGAACCAATACTGGTCAATCAACAGTGAGCTTTGCATGGATGTGCTTCTGGTGTATGAGTGTGAAGAGGTGCTAGTTCCGTGGGGTTTTCTGCTATGCTATAATCAGACGGCTGAGGAAAGACGATCATCTCACGAGCTGATACACTAGGATGGTCAACTATGTGATTTAGTGTGAATCTAGTGGAAGTACAGCAGTTATTGGATCATTCTCCAGTGACTATTCACAGTTTCCCACTATGATCATTGTATCTTCTAACTTACATCTCCGCATGATCATCAACCGGTGCTGCTGTTCACCCCTCCCCAGAGAATGCGGTCCGCTATGACAACCTTGAGCTTGATGTTGGTGACAAGGGAACCGGATACCAACTTGAAGCAATTATGTCCAGCTCATACCAGCAACAGGAAAACACGGTAGTAGCGCAGACGTTGGCACGGGACACCAAGGCATAAGATGTTGCCTAGACCCTCCCAGAGTGTGTTCAGGTTTAGTATCATTTGGAGTTGCCTGACTGGACCACTATTTAGTCGAGGAGGGATGAGGAGAGCTCAATCCAGTGAGCTCAGTTCAGGGAGCTTCTCTTCAAGCTTCAAGCCGCATACCATGGTATGAGCCTCCTCCGCTTTGACCAGAACGCCGCTCGGATAGCGTCCCTTAGTTCTCATCTGTAATCTACCTAGTAAAAGTCGTTCTGATCGCCGCCCGTCTCTGCTCGAGTACTAGTAGTAGTGATGTTTGCTGCCAGCTAGCCTGGAATCAAGAACTGTAGAGACGTGAAATCTGAGTCTTTTATTGCAGTTCCATCTTGGACATGATCAATTATCTGAGCATAGGTTTTGACAATCAGTGTGATCAGCATACAAACATGCATGAAGTAAGCAGTTGCAATTGGTCAGATTAGAACTTGAAGCCTGGCTGAGAATCTGGAGAAAGCTTGGCATATGTAGCTCGTAGATCATGCGGCTCTAATACTCCCAGCGCAGGCATCCACCTAAATGCCTCAGAAACCGATTCTACAACAATACCTCGCATGGTATCCTATACCGGAATATACCAGGCCATGACTCCAATCAATCAAAAGGGCCTTCTAGGCATTCTTCTCCTTATTCCCATGCTCACCTCCGCCTTCGTCATCCTTCCTGAAGCGTTCTCTGATCTTCAAGTCCGGCCTTCACAGAGGCCAGCACAGCGGCCCGAATCTCTCGACTCAACCGTAACACCCCTACCTCTCGTCATCTGGCATGGCCTGGGCGACTCATTTGACGCTGACGGCATCAAAGAGACGGTTTCAATCATTGAATCCATCAATGAGGGTACGTACGTTAAGGTCATCCAACTAGGCGACGACGGCTCCGCCGACCGAAGCGCAACCTTCTTCGGCAACGTGACGGAGCAAATCCAGGAAGTCTGCAATCAGCTGGCGAGCGACAACATCCTCCGCACCGCTCCTGCCATCAACGCCTTGGGCTTCAGCCAGGGCGGCCAATTCATAAGGGCCTACGTCGAGCGATGCAATTTCCCACCCGTGCGAAACTTAGTTACATTTGGCAGCCAGCACAACGGGATCAGCGACTTCCAGGGCTGCGCCTCGAGTTTCGATTTGATATGCCAGGCCGCGAATGGTTTGCTCAAACTCGGAACATGGTCAGAGCTCGTCCAGAGCCGCTTGGTACCAGCCCAATATTTCCGAGACCCAGAGAATCTGTCACACTACCTCGAATCCAGCAATTTCCTTGCCGACGTAAACAATGAAAGGGCGGTCAAGAACAAGACTTACGCGGATAATATTGCGAGTCTGAATAAGTTCGTGATGTATATGTTTGCGGACGACACGACGGTGATTCCAAAGCAGAGTGCGTGGTTTGCAGACTACAACAAGACGAGCAAGGTGGTGACGCCCTTGGCGGAGAGGCAGATGTACAGGGAGGATTGGATCGGGTTGAGAAGGTTGGCGGAGAAGGGCGGGTTGGTGTTTGACATGCTGAAAGGTGAGCATATGCGGTTCAGTGATAGAGATTTGAAGAGGGTGCTGCGGGAATACTTTGGACCTGTGAGGATTGATGAAGATGGGAATATATGGGACGATGTGCATTCGAGCAGATCACCGCAGGAGGAACTGTAATTTTGAACTACGTCCCGGCTCGTTACGATACCTGCTGCTACAGAACACATTCTATAAATTATAATAAAGGATTTCCCGCAACCCCAAAACTTGCGCACCTTTCCTTTACTGAGATGATGTGTTAGGGGCGGAGCTTCTGCCTTTCCCGAAACCCTGGATCTTGGCCATCAAGAGATCTATTAGAGCAGCAATCCGAGGACTACACTTTGTCAAACAACAGTCTAGCAATCTCGGCCGATAGAGGCGTCTCCGCCAACCAATGCAGAGAAGCTGTAGAGCCGACGGTACGAAGTAGAGTTCTAGGGAAAATTACCAGGGAGTCTCTGGGGGGGAGGGCCCGTTCCAGGGAGGTACCTTGCACCCGAAACGCAGATTGCACGTTTTTACCTGGCTTCCGAGCTTCTTTGGGCAGTGGAACAAAAGCAAACGTCGCTTTGAAACCATGCTTGAGTGGAGTGACATCGAGTAGAACTGATGGTTCCGTGGGAATCAGGTATGAGGTGTTATTTGAAGTACCATGGAAACGATGACGCCGTGAGAGAGTGGGAAGAGAATCGATCCGAGACAGACAGATCCTAAAGGGGGGAACGGAACGCCTGTAATGAGATTCAGATCAGACGTACGATTTGCGAAGGGGTCTGCCAACCAAAACGCATCCGCATGCATTTCGAAAGTCGCAATCTTCAAACATCTTTCCTTCTTCAGCACTAACTTCTTCCTTCCGGGTCTGACTGGTCGATGTACACATAGCTCTCTAGCACTAATGAATGTGGGAGTAGATCAACCAATGGCTCACATGAAGTCGTCGTCCTCGTGACTGATTTCCCCAATCCGAGTGGCAGCTGCCAGCGTCATGGTCCGGGTCGGCTGCTCGGCATACACATAGCGGACACTCGCAGTCCCCAACCTGAAGCAGCAAGAGAACTGCCACCGGGTTGGTGGACTTGTGCTTGCCTTCGAGACGATTCCAGAGTCGGCTCCATAGGTCCGCGTATGGTCTCCAAAAGCCAATCCGCCAGTCTTCACCCATCTGTTCACCATGTCTGGCCAAGTCACCGACAGGAAATGAATTGCGCAGAAGATGGCTTTTCCAGGCCACAAAAATAAACCGAAGCCCTGTAAGACAATGCTCCAGTAATCGAAAGTCATCTTCCCAAGCCAGAGGGCCACGATTAAGGGCAACATGCTGAAATTCAACCATGTCGCCAGCGTGACCCGCATCTCATGGTTTAGTAGTAGGCCATTCGTGATGAACGTGGGGAAGAGCCAGGTTTCAAAAGACAAAAACAAAATCCCCGAAAATCCGAATGGACTATGCGCAAGGTCCTTGAGTATCGGCCAGACTCCTGCTCGTTGCAGCTCACATGTCCAAGACTTGAGGACACGGACTAGCTTGCGACATTGCTTCCCATAACCGTCTTCGCAGTAGATGATGGTGCATTTGATGATGCGCTCCCTGTGATAGTGCTGACAATCATGGTGTGACGACCTCATCAGGAGTGAGCTGGAGCTGTCGGCGTTGAGAGGCCATTTGACAGAATACGTCTTGTTTGGGGTGATTCAACGGGTACCCGTTTGGCGGTCAACATATGCTTGTGCTGGTTTGGTGATGGTATTAGTGGAGAGGGAAGCAGTTGACAGAATGACAGGACGAAAAGCTTATACTTCATCTATTCGCCTGCTCAAGCTAGGAGGGAACCCAATAGAAGAAACAATGTCTCTGAAGCAGACAAAGAAGCACCACAAGAATCTCGGGAACAGGACGCCACAAAGGAATAACAATTCGAGGCAGAAATAGAGAGTTCACGAATGAGCTACAAACTGCATGGTGATCTGGGTTGATTGATGGTTTTGCATTGAGACACAAGGCCAACTTAAAATATCAGGAGGTTAGTAACAAGATGAGAGAACAAACGATCCCAGTTCACAAACCTACTCTTGAGAAAAAGCCCTCAAGCGAAGGGCTCACCTCCCTTCTCTTTTTCATCCCTCAAAAGAACCAATTTCTAACGTCTGCTTTCATTCCTCACCATGCAGAGGTCATCTCTATCACATCCTAGGTTAGTGTTCGACACGAACAGCCTTGGTCGTTCCAAAGTCGTGATTGGAAGGACGTTCCAAGTGGACGATCTAGCTTTCGCTGTGCACCAACCTTACCCAGAGCAATGCCCGCATCGAAGGCGAGCTTGCCGAGCCAAAGTGCCACAGCTAAGAGACGCATGCAGACCTTCCAACGACGCCAGAATTCCATCGAAGAAAACAAGCTCAGCTGTTGCGTAAGGTAAATGGATGCCAGGAGTTCTATGATCTCACCCATCACCATGACAATACCCGCCGACATGATCAAAGTGAAGAGGACGTCTTTGACTGTAGGCCACCCTCCGTCTTCCCGGGGCTCGGCCTTCAGAGTTTTATAGAGACGGCCCTTTTTGGTTTGGCGCAGACAGTCGTACTCTGACTTGGTGAGAGTGTGTTTTCGGGTGCTACGGCTTGAATATTGCGTGGAACTGAGGGGCATCGTCAAGGGTATTGAGGATGACTCTGCGAATGAGTTCCGAGGGGGCTTCCCGAATGGGTGGCTCGACTTTCGGGTTGGCGTAGAAATCTTGAGAGAATGCTTCTCGTCTGAGACTCCCGACTTGGAGGTGGATGAAGACATCCTCAGAAATTGGTTTTAGCTTTGGTGGCTCGAGAAGTCTTGCTGGATATCCGTGGATGGATGAGATGAGATGCAAAGATTATGTGTCTGGGGGGAACAGAACTCGAATGAATGACACCAGCAGGTACTTATACTTTCCTTCAAGGTCGAGCAAGACAAGAAAATGAATCAAATACAATGACAATGCTTTTATGACACACAAGGGAAATGGCTGCCAACATGAAAGAAAGCGCACCACAAAGGGCAGCAACACACAAGTTGATGTCTTTTGAGTGAACCATCGCGATCTTTCGAGCTAGATTCAAGCACCAGTCAATCAATCTCCTTTGACTACCGGACAGCTAAGATGGGTACTCGCTTCAATACTTACACATAAGGAAAGACAAAGAACGGGACAGTAGATGAACCTGGATGAGATGGACAGCATAGCGAGACGCTGTAAAATTGATGAGATGAATCCAAGAATGAATGAAAGTACCGCCATTTGGAACATAATGATGGTGATACTCGTACCTCCAAGCTTACATAGTATTACTACCAGCGAAAACTGCACTTGGTTATCTCCTTGCGGTACATGGTCAGGGTTTCTTATCCAAGCAGTGAGCCGAGGCAATAGTGGTACGGAGGCTACTAGTACCTGGACCCACCCCCACACTCCTCCCTCGAGTCTTCACCTAGGATTTCATTACCGCCCGCCGAAGCCCTAACTTAATCTTGCATCGAGACCCTTAAATGACTTACTACGTATCTTATTATATGAACTAACGTAGTAGGTTCATTATCAGTTAGGCAGCAACCGCTCCGGTCAAGCGACAAGAATCCAAAGGCGGCTCGTTCTGCAGTGTAGACGAAAAGGACCGATTTGCCTTCTCTTTTTTTCTTTCTTTCTGAAGGCTGTGGGCAATCTGTTTCAGCTGTCTCTAACAATTTTGGTGTCTTACCCAACGCAGCCATCATTCTCTGCACCAACCAGTCACGTCACCTCCGCAAACACATGATACGCTGATAGTCTCACCTTCATTGCACCCACACTTCATACTCGATCATCTATCCTCGGTTTTCACCACCCTTCCTTGACGAGACAAGCATCTATGGACTACTCAAGGAGAAGAAGTACGCGCCTGTCGCCGCATGCCAACAACAGTTCGCAGCCAGATGAGACTTTGGCCGCCGCATTTGGAAGGAGTTCGCAATCCTCCAGCACTACAACCACTTCCTATCCCAGCCCCACCAACGATGCGAGAAATGATCAGACTATACCACAGCTCTCTCAACAAGTCCGATACAACCCCCAACTTCAACTTCAATCCACCATGTCGCAGTCCCACCTTCATGCGCCCCTCCCATCCCCGTCCGCAGGCGAGATAGACTCTTGCTTCGGTCGTCCACATCCTCAACTTAACCCATATCAGCCCTTACATCCGCAACATCAGCATCAGCATCAGCATCATCAACAGCATCAAGAACAAGCAACGTCGCAGCCACCTGCCGATCAGAATGCGCATCAACCACACCATGACCCCATCTCACAAAATAACAACTTTGGTCAGGCAGGGGTTCTGCCGGCCGACTTCCTCGCAGAGGCGGCTAAGCGGGCACAAATGGCATGTTTAATGCGAGATCTGGGCGATGTGTCATTGTGAGTTCTATTACTGGGAAGCAGGCATAAATTAGGACATTCCTGCCAGGCCTGCTGGAAGAAGAAAGACTTTCGCTTAAGAAAATGATTGTTGTGCTCCATTTCGTATCATGCATGATTTCCGGGGGGTCGCAATATCGCACTGGCAGTGGCCAACATTTCCATGAAGATTTGTATTACTATGCAGTCATAGACTGGATATTTTCACGTGTACTATACAGTTTCTTTCCTCATTCAAGCCGTCTTTAGGTCTTTTTTCGGTGGCAGAATCAACGTTTAGATGTTTGTCTTCTCCCTTGGCAGACTAGAATGCAGAGTGCGCATAACATTGCTTTCAAAGAGCGAGACAACGGTATCGATTCTCCGTGAACAGCCTATCTTGCTCATCGTTCGTAACCCTTCACACGCTCTTCCTGCTGCTCTCTACAGTCCAGGAAGCAATGCGACGAAGTTGACCCCCAAAATTAGACAGCTTTGCGGAAAGCCCGAGTCTACTCTATATGTAAGCGTGAGTTTTCTTATCCTCCTTCCGCGGTCAAATAGTAGATAGCTTGATAGTGGGCACTCTGCAGCATTCTATCGGTGGATTTTTGTACTTACGGGCGCCGGCTCCGAAGCACCGGGGTCCTGGCATCGAGCTGTTGTGCTTACTCAACCTCCCCGCCTAGCTAAGTATGTGGGCTGTTGAGTAGCATGGAATCCCTACAAACTCTTAGTCACTGACAGCTCGTAGAAGCATCATTCGATACCCCAGAATGATCACTACCCCCACAGGTCGTGATCAGTGGCCTTACCACGGTACTGTGCGGCTTTCGGCAGCAATGAACTATTTGCCTGTATGAACCCTTTTCAGATCTCCCCTGAGCTATGGAGATTCGCCCTTCTTCTCGCCGTTCTCATCTACCATAAAACAGTGTACAAGCTGGTTGCGAGATTCATGGACTATGTGACTTCGACATCGTCGAAACCTCGAGCGAGTCCGCACCTAAAAGAATCGAGTCCAAGCGCGCATTCCACCTCTCCCCAAATGTCCTCATTCCATCGTCGATTTCTCTCCTCGGCGTCCATCTCGACCTCCGAAAGTGTGACTGCCATGGAGTCAACAGACAGACTGTCATTAAATAAGAATGAAACGGCTCGTTCTGCAAAACGTTTCCTTATGTCCAAGATCCGCGATGATTGGACCTATCCTTGGTCGGTGCCTCATTCTCCGCAAGAGCCCACATGTCGAGATCCTCTTGACTACCGAGTACGCGAAGAGGGTTCATCGGATCCTGAACCCCTCTCTGACGAGCCGTACGATGTACGCGACCCAATGGTCTTCACGGATTCGGACCCCTACAAATTTGAAAGTCCAGATGCAATTGCCAATACTATTGTTCAAAGGAAGCGGAAACGGCGGAGGTTGTTCAAAGAGGAACTCGGATGGAATGATGGCCTGAGAACATGGGTTGAGCGCAGAAATGCATGGTGTGGTGCTGTTGAAAAAAGACCAAGAAAAGTAAGGGAACGAAACTCCAATCATGAAGAGAATGGTCGTAGTCTCTCGGTGGCCACTAATTCTTCAATGCCGCTTTCACCAATCTCCCAGCTTTCTGCAACGTCATCCTCTCCAGTGCATTCAGCCTCGGATTCTGGAGATGACCGCGACAGCGATGGTTCAGATGAGGATCAAGGTCCACTACTTCCTATATACCCGTCTTTGCTGCCGGAGGACAACATCATCCGATCTTCCATCAAGCCAGCCATGTACCCAGCTATTTATAGCAAGGTCGTGTTGCAAAGTCTTACTCCTACGGTACCTGTCCGGCTCCCTGATATGATAGGTGCTCTTGTGCAAGGGTGGAAATCTGAAGGCAACTGGCCTCCTAAAGGCGCGCTTTCAACAACATCCATAATGCAAGAGACTGGTAGGCGTGCGTCCGAGCTGTTGAAGTTGCGCCGACGTGAAAACGTTGTCGTTGAAAAAGGACGAATGCGGAAGGGTGTAGGCGCAGTGAAAAAGGTTTTGGGTCTAAGGACCTCGAATGGTGAAAGAGCTGCAGGAAGTCTGAAGTTTGAGGACGGAGGCAGCGTGGAGCAGTCCGGGTTGGTGGATGAAGATGCGCCAGCCCAAACATGATCGACTTTGGCTATCATGGTTTATGATTAACGACTTGGGTTACGACAGAATTATGGATCATCCTGCATACATCCTCTTGTCTCAAGGACCAGAAACGGCCGGATGTTGCACATCAGAACTGTTGGCAGCGGACTGACGAATCCCCTAACTAGTGCTCATCGCCTGACGTCTACTCAACAGTATACTTCTTTATCTCAGTGTTTGCGGGTCTCTTTTCATGCCACAACAAGCATTCCAGCTGTCTAATCAGTTTGAACTGAAAGTGCGATGAGCGCCAGCGACGTCGACGCTACCAGAGACTGCCGCTTCGCATGCCTTTAGTGCGACGTGTTGAGCAGCCACGCGACTATGCCTTCCTGACGAAGTTGCAAGTCCTAGAAGCTTAACCTTAAGCGCATGGGCTTGAGCTCCTTGTCAAGACGTGACATTGCGGCTGTCCTTGTCCAATGCGCGATTACCGACTTCCGTCGACCATTCATTGTGGCAAACCATGAGAACGGGAACAAGCTCTGCTGGGTGGACCATTCACCTGAAGTACTTGGTAAATAGTGCATACATGATTGCGGCGATGGGGAACCACTTGGACTGCCACCGCATCCGACCTTGAAAAGGGGTGTCGTCTTGGCGGTCCTACATGTTTCAACTACAATTTGAAGGCTGCTCTCAGATGGCCTCAATCTGTCATTGTGGCGGACGTACATGGATCCCTTCGCTCAACGTCACGGCAGCTACGACGGGTACTGGGGGCTGGGGGTACGGCTTCACGATAGCTGGTATCTCAATGGTGGGCCTGGTCGATCGGCGTAAAAACACCACGCGCTCTATTATCCTTTCCACTGTGCTACAGAAGCTCAGAGAAGGTCTCCAAAGCTCTTCACAGCGCCAGAAGCTCTGGGAGACGTTATTATCTAGTGGATCAAACATGCCAGTCTACTCCTTAGCTGCACAGCTAGGGCCCTGGGAGATCTTCTGCTTGTAATATCATCCCCATCACAAGAGTAGGAGTATGCAACAGAGTGCAGCCAATCCCTCGCTGATATGTCTACAAAATCACACATCTAGTACTAAGGAGATATCA
>QQTW01003723.1_pt1 | contig 11320 bp, 11 predicted proteins | sample 1904831 | NCBI WGS metagenome assembly QQTW01 (sample SAMN09435610, study PRJNA476489) | Subsurface metagenome, whole genome shotgun sequencing project.
CTTGGCAACCGCTGTATCATATAAAAATATCTCTGTTCAGTGGATATCTCCTTCAGCTGAGAATATGCATTTGATTGATCATTTAAAAGATTTAAGAGACCGCGAAGCAAACTATGACTCTCCTCTGAATATCTGTACGTCGTACTTCCAATTACTGCCTAGCATAAGCAGAGACTGTCATTCTCGCTGTACTCATAGAAAGTCCGTGGCCGTTTCGGCGTTTCCTGTGACCAAACCTTTGGCGATTCTACCCTTTCTCGGTGTCTTGAAAGCGTACATGATCTAGTTCCCTCTCGAAGAAGATCCTGATTTACACTCAAGCAATCATTGATACACTATCAAAGCCCTATATCTCTTACCGCGTCCAGGATCCGAAGGGAGGAAGACTGGCTGGTCCATACTCTCAGCAAGCTCAATAGCGTTGCAGGGGGTGTCAGCAAGTACACCAGGGATTCCACTGAACAGAAATATTTTTATATGATACAGCGGTTGCCAAGGACCGCCGAGACCCAGTAGTCCCGGACCCTTTGGGCATTCCGTGTTCGACCTCAACAAGGCGACCTCAACTAGGCGACCACCGGACCAAGCTATTCACTTAGTCCTATCGTTGGTTTGCCCTCCGTGGCTCCGGTAGTTCCGATCAAAGAAAGCTACCTTATCCCATACACAGTCGCCAGATCATGGGCTATGACATAATCTGGAACCTGGCCAGCTGTAGACTGTCCACTCCAAATGTTGGCAGAGGGGAGCACAAATCCAATTCGGAGTTCTCTCCATGATGACCTGAAGACGATGCGCCGAGATAGGCCATGGCTACTTCCAGCCGTGAGAATACGCCCTCCATCCTTCGAGATTGCAGTATGCTGAAGTAAAGCACGTGCTCTCACGCTGACTTGGTGCAGAACCGCAAGCTCCGGCACCTCCAGGGTATCATTCTCCGCAATCTGACCCTATCCCAACCTCGAAGCAGGTCACGCGGAAAGACAATAGACGATGAATCCTTGCCCCATGCGTTCAAGTCGCCCACAAAGCTGCTTGCTCAGCGTGAGGCGCACAAGCTTGAGCACTCAAGGTCATCAAGCGACCTCAAGTCACCGTCGCCGAAGGATGTTACAAACAAAGCTATGCCTGATGGATCGTCGGACAGTATAGCGGAAACACGACCATCCATTGGGAGGCTGCGGAGGAGAAGCACACTCAATTGGATTGGTGCAAGCCCCGCGGTCAGGCAAAAGAAACTCGAGGATGTAACAGCAGGTAGGATGGCGGACACGTGGTTCTCGCTGCACTGCGAAGGTCATGATGATCCAGTCTATATCAGCGAGACTGTTGAAAAGGCAATGAATCCGGACTTTCGATTCTTCGACTTGAAGCCGTGGGGGCCGTCGGTGACACGTCTGGACGAGCTGACGGTGAAATTCTGGGCGAAGAACGAGCAGATACAGGACTACAAGTTGCTCATTGAGTTGGGAGTACATCTGGGTTCATTACAATTCATTGGCAAATCGGTATGCAAGTAGCACTATCACAAGTTGTGCGTTGGGCTGATGATTGGATAGCTTGAACACTTTCGCCATCCTTTGCCTGCAAATTGTATACTGTTCTATCTTTCCGATGGAGTCTACACGAGCTTCACCGACATGGCGCCTGAAGAATCACAATCTCAGGCAGTGAAATCTTCGCGACCTCTTACTCATGATATTCAACCAACTTCATCATTTGATGCGTTGATGCGCTTGTCGAACCTTGATGACTGCATTCAAGATGCCTTGGCAATAAGAGAAAGACTTGCGCTCCAGATCAATTCGATCCTTCAGGAGAACAAAGAGTCACTAAGTACTATCGGCGAAGCAAGCCAGTCGAAAGACTCTCTCGCCTCCATCCAGCGCGCTGTGAACGCAGAAGGTAGACAATTTAAGATCGCGACAGTAAGACGTCGCGAGCTACAAGCAAGCCTCCAAGCCAGACGGCAAGCTATGCTTGAAGGTTCTCAAGCTCAGCGCAAAGCAGAAGAATACCTCGCAGGGGCACAGAGCAAGCTCAAAGAATGCTACAGTCTGGTTGAGAAGAACCATGAAGACATACGAGGCCAGATCCGACGGATATGTGAAGACCTTTGCCACATATACCCGATCGACCCTATCCCTCACAAACCACTTCTCTTCAAGATCCGGACGCTTCCACTTCCAAACTCAAACTACGAGGACATCACCGACGACGATGTCATCGACGCAGCGCTTGGCTTTGTTACTCATCTCGTCTACCTCCTATCCTTCTACCTGTCCGCGCCTCTCCCTTACCCGATCCAGCCGTACTCGTCCCAATCTTTCATTCAAGACCCCATCTCCATCCTCCCTACTGGACAACGGACATTTCCACTCCACCGCAAGTCCAGCCTGGCGTATCGTTTCGATTATGGCGTGTTCCTACTGAATAAGGACGTTGAACTTCTAATGGCCAGGCAGGGATTGAAAATGCTGGATATCCGCCATACATTGCCAAATGTCAAATACCTACTCTATGTGCTCACGGCGGGAAGTAATGAAGTGCCCGGAAGGAAAGCGGGCGGTGTGAAGGGGTTGCTGCGAGGTACTGGAAGTGTCTTAACGCCAACGTCTTGCTTGTCGAGAAGGGAGAGCGAGGATAGCGTTGCAGGTATCGGTAGAGGGGTCGCAAATATGGATTGGAGGTTGCCAGTGGAAAAAAGCGGCGAGGGTAAGGAACGAGGGAGAGTGGAGGGTACGTTGTCAGCTTATGGGGCTTTGAAGGACCGGAATACGTCTCTATCGCCGTTGAGGCAGCTTGCCCTAGGGCGCATGTGACCTATACTCAGATACATCAGAAATAGTAACGTGTACAAATATATCTACCAATGTTACAATCGGAGTCTGAGGAACCATTTCTACGATAATTCGACGAAGAGTGGTCTCTTACGGTTGTATCTTATTTGTGTAGGGCACCAGCATGTTAGACCGACGGACAAATACCCTGGATATTGTGCCGAAATTATGAAATATAGTGCACTTGTGCACAGGATTCGAGCTCAGATCGGGGAAAGTCAACGCCCTTCAGCTGGACATTGGGGCCGAGAGCAATTGATTGCTTTTTCAGTAACATCCCGCGAAATTCCAACAGACCTATGCTAGCGATCACTCGGTCCATTAGTGTAACAGCATCTCTCATCTGAAGGGCCGATTGCCAAGAGATGAGCTGTTGTGCTTACAGAACTCCCCTTTCTTCTTCTTCCCCAGGCTGGAGAGCTGTTCTCAGCTAGCACCCCATAGAACATCAGTCTTACGAACGATCGAAGCTTTCTCTACAATATGGCGCGACCGAGGAGGAAATCAAGCGGCCTAGGTGCCGACATCAGAGGGGACACAGGCGCACCAGCGGTGTCGACAATGGAGCACATGCCAACCATAACCTCCCCCTCATTATCCCCTGTGAGTATACATGCGGAGTTGACTATCCATAACCTACCCATTTCTGACCTGTTTTACTCATGTAGCGCAATTCCCAACTCAAAGGCTCAAAATCTTACTCCAAACGGCGAAAAGACCGCAGCCTCTTCCGACAGTGGAAGGACCTCTCCTTCAAACATACCTGGGTGAACCCGCTCATCATTGTGATCATCGTCCTCGCCCTCTACGGCCTCAATCCGACGCCGTCAAATCCTTTGCACCGGGCTATCTTCATTTCCTACCCCATCCCCCTGGACTCCGGCGCCCGGCCTCTCGGGCCAACACAGTACGCCAAGGGCCCTCGCGATCTGGCATTCGTTGCCTTCTACATTGTCGTTTTGTCCTTTACCCGGGAGTTCCTGATGCAGCGGCTGATCCGGCCCTTGGCGACGGCCAACGGGATCCGGGGCCGGGGCAAACTGTCCCGCTTCATGGAACAGGGCTACACGGCCCTGTACTTTTCCGTTTTCGGACCGTTCGGGCTGTACGTCATGAGCCGGACGCCGGTGTGGTATTTCAACACGGACGGCATGTTCGAGGGATACCCGCACAAGACGTTGGACGGCGTCTTCAAGGCCTACTATCTGCTGCAGGCGAGCTACTGGGCCCAACAGGCGATTGTGCTGATGCTGCAGCTGGAGAAGCCGCGGAAGGATTTCAAGGAGTTGGTCGGTCATCATATCGTTACTCTGTTTCTGATTGGCTTGAGTTATCGTTTTCATTTCACGCACATGGGAATCGCCGTATATATCACGCACGATATCAGTGATTTCTTCCTCGCTGTAAGTCTATCGTTTCTCTGCAACCCAGTACACCTCCCATATTGACAAATGCGCTTAGACGTCCAAAATACTCAATTACCTCGATCACTGGCTCGTCGGCCCGTACTTCGCCTTCTTCGCCTGCGTCTGGATCTACGCCCGTCACTACCTCAACCTGGTGATATTGTACGCAACATTGACTAAGTTCCGCACCATCGGCCCCTTCGTGCTCGATTGGGACAAAGGCGAGTACAAAAGCACTCTGTCGCAAGGCATTGCTTTTTCACTGCTGGCCAGTTTGCAAGCCGTCAATCTCTTTTGGCTTTATTTGATTCTCCGCATTGCAAAGAATTACTTGAGTCAGAGTATGTTTGCGGATGTTAGAAGTGACGATGAAGATGAGGACGAGGATGAAGCCGAGGAGGCTGAGGCTGAGGCTGAGGAAGACGCCGGAGGCAGGGATACGAATGAGAAGCCGAAAGGTCTGGTCAACGGGAAAGCTGTTGAGGGGAGTGCGCCCAGGAAAGAGGGTGAGAGTTTTGCAGACGCGGTTCGAGTGGGGGCAGAGAGGAAAAAAGAGTTGTAGATTTCTTGATTTGTTCCGAGGTGAGGAGTGTGGATAGATGTTCTCTTCTTGTTTGTATTCTTTGAAGAGGATGTTTCGACTCTTATCATGTCCAATTCCTATTGTAGCAAAAAGGCGAGAGGTTGAGATAGAAGGTAGATGGAGTGATCTGAATACAAAGAGCGAAGCGAAGCCCTAACAATTGGGAGGCTGTCTGAGATCCTGGACATGGCCGGATTTGTATCTTGTGCCTGTTCTGTTCTGTCGACCACCACTTTTTATTCATGGAGCGAGAATCGCTAATCATTCCCACTTCCGTCCCTTTCATCCCTTTACCTCAAACCCCAGCGCACTCGTCCAATGCCAATCCAATCCAAGCCACTTCAGTTCTATATCCGCACCTGATGCAACCGGCTCAAGCTTTACCGTATTCTATTCGCGCTTCTAAGGCTGAGTGGTTTGTTCGTTTCAGTCCAAGTATATGGGCAGGAGTCCATCAACGAGGCATATACATTCCAGGTCGTAAATGGATGCCATTCCTGGATTGGGCTCCTAGGATCTATGTATGGAGGCCTCCTCAAGAGCAGAAAGTCAGCAAGAATTTGACCTCTCCTTGGAAGGCTAGATAGTGTGTTGAAGGTCCCCCATGTTGTTCAGCTATGTACCCAATGTCATATGGAACAGTCTGTGTAAGTCAGTGGCGGTATTCATCTACGACTTAGGACTATAGTCAGAATTCTCTTGCAAGAACTCACGAAGTGGTCCACATCCCAGACAGAACGTCTGAACATAGCCATGGATGTTATGCTCAAGGCCAGCAAAGACCATTTCTATTAACACATCAAAAGAGTAACATCTCCGAGCCAGAGTCTTCAGATTCTCTTCGAAAAGACGCCGCGAAGGTGTGGAGATTCTAAATCAGGTCATCTTATCCCCGAAGCTATGGAGATCCAAAGAAAACGAAGTCCCATTCCCTGAATCCCGGACTCAAACGCTGACATACCCATTCCCCATGGGTATCATATATCCATACCACTCACTTCCCGGTGCACCTAAGCCAAAAGGACCGCAAAGAATCAAAAAGCTGGAACCGAGCGTTCAAATGGGCAATTACCGCGCATGAAAACCAAAGACCTAAATCTCCAACGAATCCAGACCCCAAATCTCAACATGCCTCACCGTCTCCAAAGGAACCTTCTTCGCCGACCTCGTATACAACGGCTCTCCACTCTCCGCACGCTCTCCCGACGGAACAAGCCTACCCAGACTAAACACCATATCGGCCCAACCTACCCACCTCAACCTAGCGAGTTCGCGTTTCGAAGTGTGCAAGGCCAATTTTCGCTCATGACTGTGAGGAGCAGCCTTCAGCTCCTGACCCACAGTCGAAGACTCAGGGTTGTCGAGGATCCTGATGGCAGACAGCCGGGGCAGGAATTGGATCAGGACGCGGAAGAGGTCGGAGTCGGATTTCTCCACCCCGAGGCCTAGTTGTTCTAGGTTAGGACAGCTTCGGAAGAGTTTGGCGATGTCGTCGGAGTCGAGTCTCCATTGTGCGGCGAGAAGCAGGTGGCGGAGGCTTGGTCCGTGGTTGGTGGACAGGACTTCGATGTACTCCTTTCCGAGACTTGGCACTGAGTTAGCGCCGGGCGTTGTTGCTGGAGTACTCGGTGTACATGGCGATTCGCCTTGAGATCGAGTTCCATTAGGTGTGCCGTTGGTTTGGTCCTTAGGCTTCCTCCGTTCGTTGATTAAGTACATGCGCTCTAGCCCGGTCAGTTGACCAAGCATGGCGCTGTGCCCCTTGGACCACTTGTCGATGCGCATTGACTTGACGTTTTGGACGAACTTAGGCGGCTTCATACGCCAGCTGTCGTCGACGAAGGTTGTTTCGACGCCGTCGCCCGCTCCAGCCAGACTGTTTATCATCGTGATATCTCGGACCTTTTGCGGATCGAATAGCTTCTCGAATTCTTCTGTCTGTGTAGCGTATAGATTCTGGAAAGCAATCTCCTCTACTGGCATTTTGTACCCTGCAGCGATACACCTCCCAAAATACGAATTCAGCATGACGCTCAATTCAAGCTCATCCCGCATCCTTGGACTCCAGTGCAGCCTTAAGTTGCGGAGGTTCTTCGAGCCGAGAAGAAGCAGGGAGATGTCATCAGGATAACACAAGGGATCGATGTCGGTGACCTTGAGTGTTCGCAGTCCGGGTATTGGCGGAATTAGAATGACAGGTCGAGGGAGGCGCATCGAAGGAAATTTGATTGTCAATGACGATAGTGTCTGCCGTTGAGTGAGGCCATGATACACAGTCTGAAGCATCTTGGTGTTTAACTCCCAGCTGGCGAGTGGTCAGCACTCTCACGATAGGTAAAACCTTTAACATGTGATCGCGTATTACCTGAAGGATTCCAGCTTCTCCATCTTCTCAACGGCCGCTCGGACGACCATGTTCATCATCATCGAGTTATCTGGGACCCTCCCGACCTTTGCAAACTCTTCCAAGTCGTATTCCTTCCATTCTCCTCTTATCTTGAACGATCGCACCAGCCCGGCAACATTTCTGCTTATTAGGCCATTCAGGCCCATCGACAGTGGACTGGCGCTACCACACCCTTCCGGCCGCCCATCTGAGTCATAGCGAATATGAGTGTAGGAGTTTAGCGTAACGTGAGTATAAAGCTGAGGCAGCGTCATGTAGTGAAGCACTCTACAGGTTCGACACACGCGCGCAAGATCTGCAACATTGTCAAGCTATGGAAGATCGAGTAAGTCCAATGAACAGTGCTGCTGAGTGACCATATTGTCGGCTCACATATGATATTATAAGAGCTATCAGATTCAGTGGTAACATAACAACCTGCTCTGCGCTCTCAGAGATGCTGGCATTGTTGACAGCCCGGTCAAACATATTGGCATGAAAGCCGCCAGACATGATGAGCTTGTGTGATTGAAGAAGCCGGAAAGAAAATGGTCCGTATTAAAGTAGGATGAAAAGCTTGGATCACGGAACATAGAATACCTTTTATGGTGAGCTCCAAGAAACACGATAACAAGGGTAAGGCTGAAGTCTATTTTTGTGCCTTACCAATCGGGATCAATATCTTCCGTGATAAACTTAACTAAGCTTCCACGTCCCGTTGACTTATCGACTTCGTATCGCACTAACCATATCGGTCAAGCAGGGCCAAGAGCTGCATCGCTAAAGGTTGAGGAAGCATTCTGATACAGTATCAAAGCTGTTGTATCTAGAGACAATTCCTTGCTTGATGAGCGTCTTCCCTAAGATGGATTGGATCCTGCTCTCAAGAGCCAATGGTCCGCAGCGTTATCATGTGAGATGATATCAATCTCAGCACAACATCGTCTCTATAGCTCCATGAATGATCCAGATCTACCGCAAAGATACATATAGATCGTTCAGAGTTGTATCCCAAACGGCTCGTTGCTCCTCTAAACTCCTAGCCTTCTCAAACTCCAGCATCATTCCAGAAAAGGACTCCCGCTGCCCAACGTCATAACCCTAATAGTTCGTGTCAACGACTGCTGTAACGATCTAGCTCCATTATACCTGATCTAGCCTTTCTTGCTCAATTCTATCCTCTGAAGATGGCTCGGACGACTTGGAAGGACCACTCGGTAGGTCTTGGCGTTGCAGAACCGTCAAAGGTTCGCTCAGAGGCTGATCTTGAGGTGTATGAGCTCCCTCCACGCCAGTCGCTGGGGTTGCTGCTATGGGTGTGGCTGCTCCTCCGTTGAGGTCTTGTGTCGACATCTGAGGCAAGCATGCACTTCCAGGCAACTGGTGGCCTTGGACGTATGAAGCTTGCCCTTCAGCTAAGGTAGGAGGCATGGCTGTGGATGGACAAGGGAGTGTACGTACGGAGCGCTCTTCCGATATTGTGAGAGCACCTCGTTGTGATAGGACTCGGCCATTGGAGTCATTTGGCGAATATCTGTCAAGGCGCTGTTGAGCGACGGGGGAATCACTGGTTGCAAAGGGCCGATCAGGGTTCCCAGTTCCAGCAGTCATCGGCTGCGATCCAGTGGCCGTCAGTTCGTTGCCCTGATCCGAATTCCTGTCCACAGTATTACCCACTTGCGGCACATTTACTGGCCGAAGGTTCGACCGACGCTGAGCCGGAATCACAGTAACGGGAAGAGCGGTAGCTATATCTCTGCCCTGAGCTCTTGTCCCTCTCCTTCTCCATCGCCTCGCAGCAGTCGATGCCAATCTTGAATTTGCATTATGAGGAGCGGTACTTTCAGTTTCGGACGAACTTGGCGATAGTGCCGTAACTGGCGCACCAGCAACTTCAGGCGGAGGTGAAGCCCGCCGTCGCTTAAACGGATTTTTGGCTACCTGCCATCGGGACTTCGCTACCCGTGTGTGGCTGAAAGTACTTTTTGATGTTGTCTGTTGGACTTCGTTCGACTTTTCTTCCACGGTGTCTTGACCAAGGTTCATGGATTCAATATGATCGTGTGATTCTGATTCGGCAGGTGCATCCTCCGGCACTGCTGCGGTTTGATGCGTGACAGGATGATAATGCAGAACATACTCTGTGCTTGCAGCGCTCGTGGTATTGTCTCTACTGATGGGTGTTGCAGCCACAGGTCGTGACATGTGGCGTGGTGTATATATCGGAGTTTCCGGCTGCGATATGGACTGCGCTCTGCGATTCGATTGAACCATCCTTTCCAGATCACGCCGCGGCATATGTAAACCTAGTCTTTTGCTTTTGGTCCGAGTAACTTGTGTGGTCGTGCTATTCCAACCAGTGCTCATCCCTCCTCCACTTCCGTCGTTGCTAGGTTTGAAATGTCGGCTTCCAGGCCAACCAGTCTCTTCCGAAGGGGTAACTTCAAGCATCTCATCCAAGTCAAATATCTCCCTTCCCAAAATGCCATCCTTGCGTTCGTCTCGTTCCAATGCCTCGATCCGCTCAACCCACTCCCAGACCACCACACTTGCAGCGGCTGCACCCACCCAACGTACATAATCACCCCATCCAGCAACATTGGGTTTCGAGACATCGAGAACGAAAAAAACTACAGGGATCAGGATCGACGCAAAGGCGAGCACAGCCACCAGACACATGTTTCGCATTTTCGAGTGGAAGAAGGCGAAACGTCTCTTGGAAAAAGCGTAGTAGACCACGCATGCAGCATACAGCAGGCTCAGTGCAAGCGCAAACAGGTAACTTAGAGCTGGAATAGCATCATTTATCCTTCCTGGTGAGGCTCTGTTTGAACCAGCGACGAACTTGTTCAGGATACTGAAGGTGGTGTCCAGAACTATGATGGCGAAACCCGTCCATTTGATGATCACTTTCTCCTTGTGGCGGGGAAAGAGTCGTATCAAGGTCTGAGCTTGGGCAAGCCATAGAAACGTATCAGATATGATCCTAACCACACGAAGCTCAACCCCTCCCACCACCTCGTCGGTCAACGCATTTGCATCCATGTATCCTTTCTTATACTGCCGCTCGGCAACGTCAAACGTATCGACACTGGCGATGGTCAGGGAGATTGCCACGGTCAATGCAGCCACCTTCTGCAGCCAAGGTCTTCCCCCGACCCCAATAACTGACGTACTCCCAGAAGCACCACTTATCATTCCTCTTCGAGCGAGAAAGCTACTTCCTCCACCGGGACCGCCAACGAAGAATGTGCGGGGTGTTATGAGTAGCATGATAACCAACATGTATGCGACCACTGTCGCTCCACCAACGACGTATATCTGAGGCAAAGTGGAAGCATAGAACGGGTCCCGGCGATAGCTAACGGTATTCGGACGGTTCTGCCAGCCTGCACCACCTGTGCAGTCAGGTTCATAGACAGCGGGCTCGGTGAGCGTGATGACAGCCGTCTGGTCGATTGTGAGCACGCCATTGCTTGGTAACGTGAAGGGTCTACATTGTTTCGCTATCGATCTGACTGTCGATGTAGGTATTGCCCAGAGCTGCCGGGGTTTGAGATCTTCATTCAACACCATGCCGCTGTAAAGGTCCACTTGACGAACAGACCTAATCAAATTCCGTTCTTCGAACCTGTTCGGCCATGAGTTCCCATTGATTCCCCCTCGGCCGTGGCAGGTAAGTCACCGATCATCGAAGGTCTTCCTGCTTGTCACTACCGGTAATGCTTGCCCTCAATGCTGTGAGTGTACACCACTTCTTGCGCTTAATGATCTGTCTTTCCCGGGTTGCGACTTCCTCCTTCTGACAGGAATTTAAGGTAGTGAAATCCTTAATCCAAGACCGTTGCCCATTGAAGAATCGCATCAAGTTGTGTAGTTGACTGAAAGTTGCCAATCGGCCCGCTCAGGAATGGATGATCCGCCCATTTGATTGGCTGATCGGCTCGCGTGTACTATATATTCACAATCGTCATCCTGAGATGCATGACAAATTACACTCAGCTCGGTCCTACCTTATTACATGAATCGGCAAGACTGTACCTTAGAATGACTATATGACGGGATTGCAAAACTATTACTAAACCTACATCGTATCATCCACATC
>QQTW01003724.1_pt1 | contig 11320 bp, 8 predicted proteins | sample 1904831 | NCBI WGS metagenome assembly QQTW01 (sample SAMN09435610, study PRJNA476489) | Subsurface metagenome, whole genome shotgun sequencing project.
TCCTTAGTCGATGTCTTGTCGACTGCTTTTTGTTGGAAGATGTTACGTCTGGCGCCGACTCGTGTTTCTTTGACAGCAGCCGACTTGGACTGGCATGGCAGGCGTCATGAAAAGCGTCTTGCCAAAGTCAAGAATGGAGAACCATCCCAAGCTACCGCAAAGCTGCCAATGTCCCCAATCCAGTCCCCCAAATATCGACCATTCGTTGACCCGGATCCGATGCCCAACCGTCGCCACGGAGGAGCTCTGGTCCCAATCTACTCCGATGAACCTGTGCCACAAACCTTAGAAGAATCACAACCTTTCTGGGGCGGCATTCTAGCTGAGGCCGGTGCATCGGCTCGTTCACATCAGGCACCACTTGCCAGGTCTCCTCAAGCGATCATCTCCTCCGACCCTTTTCAGGAAAATAACGGCTCTGGCTCGCTGTTTGTTCAGGGCCAGGAAGAGAACGATTGGTCGCAAGAGGGTGCTTTGGATGAACCCCTGATATCTCCTCGGTCCCCTGAATTTATTCCCCTTTCACCAGACTCAAATCCAGAGTCATTGAGTTCTACAACTACTCAGATCCAGTCTCGAGGGACAGCTGTCTCGCTACTAGCACGATATCCAGATGAAGACAGCGGAGGCCTACAATTTTCTGACAGCTCAGATGAGGAGCTCGATCCGGACTTCGTGGCGAAGAATATTACTCCCATCCAGTCCGCTAGGTCCATGGAGGAGCGAGGTATCAATTCACATGGTTCACGGATCAATCAGATGGATGTTGACGGATCCTCGGATGCTGGACCGAATCTGCATCATTGTCGATCTACATCATCTCTACAAGATCCAGAGTCTGGACTGGTTGGCATGCCTTTCGGCGCCCAAGCTCGCAAAGCTGAATTGGCAGCATATCGAAGCGCATACGCGAATAGCTCGCCCCTTGATGTAAATGGCCCTACCTCAGATTTCAGCAGTCCCAATCGCGCCCTGCAGGATGAGTACAGTCCCCAACATTCATCGCAACATCTGAGAACGCGCTCGGGAGGGTTGCCGCGATCACGGCTGTACATCTCCGAAGTAGTGGCCTCAAGCTCTCCTGAGAAGCGTCAGCGATCAACGATCGGATCAGACCATCCGGTACAATCCGACGAAATTAGCTCTGTCCCTGCTCGTGTCCGAAAGAGGTACAAGCGTCAGGAATCTTCTTCCTTTGTTGCGTCCGAAGCATCAAATGATCCTGCTTCTCCCACACAGTCCGCTTATGCTAGCGAAAACCCTTTCGGCGGACCGCCGAGGAGCTCACCGCCAGAACCTATGCCTCCTGATTTAGATTATCTTCCCTCTTCGCCTAGAAGTATCCAACCTCGTAACCGCGATTCGCCATCGGTTTACCTCAATAGCATGTCTGCCCTTAGCCACAACAGTTCGTCATACAGCGACCTAACCTCCTACGACTATTCATTGCTTCCTCGCCAACCATTCCATCCTCTTTCTACCCCAACTATCCCAACGCCCCGCACCCCATCCAACGACGTCCCCCTTCCGTTCAACCCCGCTCCGGTTGACGAAAACGTCTCGTACATTCGACACCCCTACGCTCCATCCACACCTCCCTCTCGATCCTCCTCCATCACTCTACATCCCACCCACATCTCCATTTACAACGACAGCCTGCCTAGCTACTCCCAACCTCAAACACCTATCGGACTCCCTCGCAACGGCCTTCCACGCATGTCACTTCATAACCCGTATCACACGGCTCCTGCACGCCCAGGCGGCGGCCCTGGGCCAAGAAGAGGTCCGATGGTTTGGAATCCGGATGTGTTCATGACGCCGACGGGAGCAGAGAGGAGGCGCGGGGTGGGGGTTATTGGGGACGGAAGACCAATGGTGAGGAACGATGATCAGGAAAACGTGAGTGTGGAGGTTGAAGCCGAGAGAAGGGAGATGAGAGAACAGGGACGTCGAGGGAGACCCCGTTGGACTGGAGGGATTTTAAGGGGGTGGCGGATCTCCGAGTGGGAGCCTTGAGGGTTGTCTTCCTGGCTATAGGGAGTGGGCGTTTGACTTACTTCGGTTGATCAATGGCGTGGCAAGTGTAGCAGCAGGCAGTGGTATGCTTAGAAACATGCATGCTGAGGTGGTACCAAGCCTATCGGCAGTCTATTCGATACTACAGGAACCCTCTATCTATTTGCTTCGATGCTAGGGGCTCACAAGGCGACCCCATGGGTAGTACATGCAACGGTCACGGTAATCAGTCAAGGGTGTAATACTTGCAGTGCTCCAATGCCCCGTCTAGCAACCTCCTTCGCTCCGGCCCAAAACAACAGCCATCTCTGCTCTGTTCTCTTCCACTTGCTCTCTGGCTCCGACCAGGCACTTCTTCCATCTAGCAATCATATGCACAACAATTTTATTCACACCTTCAAAGGCTTCTCAGGATCCCTGATGCCCTCCCTGCTCTTAAAAAAACTGTGCCCCATCTACCAACCTCCTCTCATGATTCAATCTCCCATTGACGAAATCCGGGTAATTCAACGTCAACTCCGCGGCCCCGTTGACGATATTATCCGCCGCCTCCACGCCCAGCATGAAACTATGGTCTTGATTCCCGACTTCGTATCTCCAGGATCCGAACCGGCCGCGAGAGTAGATGTCGTAGTTGTCTTGCAAAGCAGGGAGAAGCTGTTTCAAAACACCTTCTCGCTCAAGGGAAGGGGTGGGGTAGCCATGGTCGAAGCGACGGTGGTAGGTGGAGACGATTTCGTCTGCGGGTTGCAGCATTGAGGTACTGAGGAGGCCGGCGATGGATTCGATGAGCAGGGTATCGTTATTGACGGGCTTGAGGGAAGATTCGCTGACTTCAAGCATGATGGACCAGTAGGGACCTTCCGTCGCTTCGGAACTGGATGGTTTGGAGCCGTCCGCAAGTTGCAGAGTAGGCAGTTTGACGGAGGATTGGGGTTGGTTGTTGGGGGAGTAGTTGGAAAAGATGGTGGCGCGGTAGAAGGGGCAGTTGGATTCGGGAAAGTAGAGCCAGCATTTGTCACCGATGCGTTCGGGGCGAGAGCCCCGGACGCCGACCCCGATGATGTGCGTGGAGGAGTAGTAGAGGTCTTTGCTTAGGGAGATGAGTTCTTTGTTGTCCATTTTTTCGACAAGGGAGTCGACGGCCATGGTTGATATGAGTTTTTGGTAGCCGATGGTTTTGCCGTTTTCCAGAGTGACGATTTTGATGTCGGCGTCGACCTTTTTGACGGTGCCGTGGGCGCCGAATTGGGTCTTTTCCTTGGGGAGAGTGTTTGCCACGGCAATCCAGATACCGCCGGTCCCACCGTGCGCTGGGAAGCGAAAGGTGGCATTAGGGCCCCAATTGCCGGCTGTCTTTTGGAGAATGACATTTCTGGTGACGGTCTTAAGGTCTGGAGCTGCTACACGCTCACCGAGCCATTGGCATTGCATCTGGGAGTATAAGCCGTTGCCATCCACTGCATTCGGATGTCATACCTTTGTGGTAGGCACGGCCCAGACTTTGAAATTGTAAGGTCGCATGAACAAGTCGGCAATGCCTGTACCCATCATTCGCACGATCCATTCATCGAAGTCCTTTGGTTTCGTGTTGGCAACTCTGGCTTCCAGTGCGGCATCAATCATGCCGTCCATGCAATCGACCTGTTCTTTCTTCGGCAACATGGAAATGTTGTTTTGAAACGGGTAGGGAACCCATAATTCTTTGCAGCGAACGTATGAAATGCGCTGGTGGGTATACCAGTCATCTTCTTTGGGCAGCGCCTCATTGATGCAATCGTCGAAGTATTTGTAATGTGAGAAGATGACATGGCCACCGACATCATACAGGAAGCCTTCTGGCGTAACGTCTGTCGATGCTAGCCCTCCTGGCGTTTCGGTGGAGTCGATAATCATCCACGAAGGACCATTGAGTTGATTAAGCCGTTTTGCAGCACCAAGACCGGTGGGACCAGCTCCAATGACAAGTACGTCGACCGACCTATCAATAGTTGTCAGCAATGGTTCGGATAGCAAAGTGTGCGAGCTCTACGTACGTGTCCGGTTCGACCGTCTTGCTCCCCATGTTGGTATAATTCGAAACTTGACCGAGGGTTCTTTGCACTAGATTGTACATCAAGTTGAAGGTATGAACACTGCTAAAAGGGAAAGGGCCAAGACTCGCTGTACAGGGTTTCAAGAAACGAAGTGGTTTATACAAACAAGGCCAGGGAAGTTACGTATGATGCTTCCCAAATACGGAGGGGTATTCGAAGAAGCTTGCGCCACACGGAAAATTGCCGCACCGTTTCACCTTCAGCCACATGAGGCTAGTCTGTCTCATAGGGCTGTGGTGATTCAATCAATCGCGGAATGTTGAGGTTTACGTTGACCCGAGTGTCTCTGCCACTCCACACGTGTCTGCGTTTGACCGCATGGTAGGTCTTATTGGATTTCATTAAGACCTGGCTACAGCAACGTAACGTGTAAGATTTCATGCCCGTTCAGTCCTTAAGCACGATCTCATCTTTTGGAGAAATCTTCAAGGAGGACCAATGACTTCCATCACGTAATGCCTAGTGACTTGTACGTCACTGTACCAGTCTCAATCTCACCTGATCCTCGATTTGCAGAGATCTTTGCTACCACGGTGTTTCGGGGTACCTGTTGATTAATTATTGATAAAATTGCTGTTATTCACGCGAAACTCACTGCTACTCCAATTCCTCTTACTGACAAAGATTTACCGCGCCTCATCCTGTTTATTATGTCCCTAAGATTGATTTCGTAGTGTTTTCCATATTGTGTGATAGTATACTCCAAAACATGGCAGCCACAGACTTCATTATCCCGGAATCAGCATCTGCCGTTGATATCTCCATCATCAACAGTACGGCAAGAATCCGCGGAATACCCACCGAGAGGTTTATGGAACCGAAAATCAAAGGTTATAATGTCCTGGATTGTCCAGCCTACTCTTTCCTCATCGAGCATGGAAAAAGCGGTCAGAAAGTCCTCTTCGACCTTGGCCTTCGAAAAGACTGGGAGAATTTATCTCCAACCATTACAACCAGATTTAAAGAACACGGCTGGTCGGTCACTGCTGAAGAAGGGGTTGCTGATATCCTGAAAGACGGTGGAATTGAGCCAAAATCTATCAATGCAATCGTGTGGAGGTATAACAAGTCCCTTTTCTGTTGATGACGGTTGCTGAGTAGACACTCACTAGTCATCACCATTGGGATCACATCGGTGATCCCTCCACATTCCCACATTCTACGGATCTACTCGTAGGCCCAGGATTCAAGGATGCCTTCATTCCGGCTTATCCTACAGAACCGGGCTCTCCGATTCGTGAGAGTGATTATGCGAACCGCCAACTACGAGAGATCTCTTTCGACTCCGATCTCACCATTGGTGGCTACAAGGCTTTGGACTACTTCGGTGATGGCAGTTTCTATCTTCTGGATTCTCCGGGTGTAAGTCGCCGATTAAGAAATTCTGGTAGGGGCTAATGCTAATGTATTGCCTAACAGCATACCATAGGTCATATGTGTGGTCTTGCCCGGTAGGTCTTCCAATCCTTTTGTAACGCTCAGTAATCTCTTCCATATTGCTTTGTTTTTCGATATTCCGCCTCCCACTCACTTGTTGTTCAGTGATCATTAAAGGACGAATTTGACTGACATTGCCTCCTTGTTGCAAGCACAACGGCTAGCCCATCAACTTTCATCTTCTTTGGTGGTGACTGCGCTCACCACGCTGGCGAGTTTCGTCCATCACCCACCCTGCCGCTTCCTTCTACGATCTCTCCTTCCCCTCTCCCTCACCTGTACCCCACCACCTGCCCGGGCAGCCTCTTTATCCCCATTCATCGCCTCTACGACCCCTCGGCCCGCACGATTGCAACCGATTTACCTACGAATCAGCCCTTTTTCCTGTCAACAGCCGGCGGCGCCCACGATCTCGATCAATGTAGAGATAGTGTGAGGAAAATGACTGCTTTCGATGGCAAGGAGAATGTGTTGGTAATGATTGCGCATGATGCGCAGATGTTGAACGTGGTGACGTGCTTTCCTAAGGGAAAAGCCAATCAATGGAAAGCGGAGGGGTGGAAGGGCAAAGGCGCCTGGCAATTCCTCGGAGATTTTGAAGAGGCGATCAAGGAGAAGGAAGAAGAGGGCAGAGGATGAATAGGACCGACTCTTGTATGGCCCGAAGAGGACCATGCTGTGTAATGCAGTTCAAGAAGCTCGACAAGTTGATACCGTCACCCACTCGACAAACTGTGCATTAAGAATCAAGACCGTCTGAGAAGAAGAGATCGAGGTGGCAGACCTAACGATCTGCGAATTGCTACTCCTCTGCGTATTGCGATACTTTTATATCAGAACCGCCATTTTTCGGACTCTTGCAGTAAAGTGCCAACCAGCCGCAAAATAGCACAACGCGCAAATCCCTTCGCTTCTATCACTGTAGAGAAATAGGATCGACACCGTTAGTCGGGACGAGTAGAGTAGGTAAGGAGTATACACAAACAGTACGTTCACTTGTACAATAGCTACTTCTTCCCCCCAGTCAAATTGAAAAAGCCCCCACATGGACCTTACTCCCTACCGTCGTAGGAACCACTAACGCGAGCCTCCCAATCCCTTTTAGCCGGTATCATTAACTTTGAGGGGAGGAGGCATACAGGTGACGGGAAGGAGGTAAGGCGCACACTGACAGTGCTACAGCCTCGACGAGTTTGACGGAGATGCTTGGGGCTAGTCTATAATGGTCGTGCTACAAATCAGCTTTTCATATTTGGATACCGCCCCCCGACAATCACGGCACCCTTCCTAATCCCCTCAACTTCCTTCCACTCCTCCTCCGTCAATACCATCTCCACGGCATTTTCCTCAACCCTCTCAGGCGTCGTCGCCCCTGGGATCGGCACCAGCTCCGCCAACCCCTCGCGTCCACTCCACGCTCTCACCCATGCAATCGCCACCTGCGCGGCCGTACATCCTTTCTTCTCCGCGATCCTCTTCAACTCCAGACCTACTTTCGCATTCGCTTCCAGTGCTCCAGGCGCAAAACGAGGAAGATGGTGGCGGATATCGTCTTTGTCGATATCATTTACCGTATTCAATTGAGAGGTTAGCAGACCGCGGCCGAGGGGACTATAAGCGACAACGGGAATCCCCAGTTCACCACACGTGGCAGCGACGCCGTTGCTCAGAATATCAGGTGTATGTATATTCAACTCGACTTCCACGGCAGCGATGGGATGGATTGCGTGCGCTTTTCGGATCGTCGCGGCGTCGACTTCACTAAGACCGATACCGCCGACTTTACCTTCCTTTACGTACTCAGCGATGGCATTAATGGTTTCTTCAAGCGGGACTTTAGGATCCAAGCGTACGGGTTCGAAGATATCAATGGTATTCTTTTCCGTGCTGGAGAGGATAGAGAGGCAATCGTCGATGCTGCGGCGGATATTGGCCCGGGAACCATCGATGATTAAAGGGACGTTGGGGACGCAGCCGCCTTTGATGGAGATGAGGACGCGGGAGGCGGCGGAAGGGTAGGCGGCGAAGTAGCGGGCGAGGAGGTGGAGGGAGTTGGAGTGGGGAGGGCCGTAGAGTTCACCGCCGTTCCAGAGGATGTCGTTGTTCGCGAGGGCCGCGTTGAGGGTGCAGAATGCTTGGGAGTCGGGGATTGGGGCGGTGCGCCAAGTGAGGTCTGGCAAGCAACGATAGTTAGTGCATGCGTCTGGAAAGTATAGGTGGTGAACATACTCATCATGCCATAGCCAGTGTAGCCGACATCTCTGCCATTGATGAGGACCATGATCAGGTCAGAGCTACAATATCTTAGGAGCTGACAGTAGGGATTGGATACCCTTATATCTAGGTGACTGACAAGAGAGCGGTGGTCCCGTTGCGCGTAAATCCGAATCACTAAGTCCGATGATTCGAGTCGATGGATTGAGACTCTATCAGTAGCACAAGATCAATGATAGCTGTATTGAAGTACCTCCCTCATCCTTCTTCTTGTCCGCGACGTCTCTCTTCCAACAATCAAAAGCAGTCCAGGACCATCCGTGCCATCGCGGGACGGTGGGAAAATCTCTCATTGTTGATGTTACCCTGAAATCCACATCATAAGGACCCTCGGAAGTTGTTACAAGAAGTGAGGTGGACACCAAGGATTCGAAGCGCTGTGTTAATGGATTGCGGAATGTCTCGGGAGCGCAAGATCCCACACTCAGTTTAATGTGGTCCCCTCACCAAAATCTCAGCACCTCCTGCCATCCTGTATTCCGCCTCTCAATCTACCCTCTAGATGTATAGAAATTAAGTAGAAGAAGGACTATATAATGGTCCAGGTGCTCGAACCTGTATAGTCGCGCGTTCACCCCCTCGTATGCGATAAGCGGCACGAAATATTATTAGTATAGTAGGAAGTACTTGGATTTTGGTAAGGGGACCACTTTAAATTGAGTAACGCGACCTTAGAGTTTCGCGCCCACCGTTACCTATTTCGCGGTGGGATCTCGCGCTCCCGAGGCCCTCCGTAATGGGTTTATTACTGTTCACCTACTGGGCTCAATTCCTAGCGGTGTCGATATAGTGGTCTTTCTTTATTTCCTGCTTTTTTGAGCAAATGCACGAGATCTTAGCCCCACAGCTAGCTGCATACAACATAAGGTATGCAAGCTGGCCTCCGAAACACGGACCAAAATTATCCTGTCGTCTTGTGCCACCATATCCTTGCAATGCCTTGTCTTACTCGGCGCGTACACCCCTGCCATTAGTGTTGACCGCGTTGTTCCTCGCATGAAGCTGTTCTGGACCCCACAACTTTTGCCTTCATTCTTCACAGCTCCCCCAAACCCGAATGCCAACGGCATGGACAGGTAATCCGGCTTCGGGTCACCCATTATCCTCGGTGGCTGTTGATATCAAATGTAACCTTTGCTTTTCCTTTACTCTAACCAATTTCTTCTATGGATCTTTATTTAGTGCCAACAGTATGGCATAGTTTCATGTCGACTTGGCAGTAATTTCAATAGTCACAGCCTGTGTTGGCTTGAGGAACGTCAGCTGTCAGGTGCCTAGGCAGCCATCCCCGTCACGCAACAACGGTAGAGTCTATCTCAGTTCGGGGCAGTGTTGCGTTCTGTGCCGTCCTTCTGCACGGTGCGTTAACAAGAGCCCCAAGATGCGATTGGATCACAGGACAAGCGATAGTTTCAATCGCTTCGACACCAATTACAACTCTACTAAGTACTCAGCCATGGAGAATCCAACAAGGGGTTCTTAATGTTGTTTCATTCATATCAATGTTGGGATAATCTATGTCCTGACACACTGAGTCTCGATGATATGTATATAAGCACCTTCATCTTTCCTAATCACCGAGCAAGAACAACGTCGTTTTCTTGCCTTCACCCACTGACATTCTAATATGCATGCCGCGTGCCTAGCCTTGTTCCTAGCGTCGCTGAGTGCCTTCGTGACTGCATCACCGGTGCCTCAGGATGATCCTCCGGTTAACATCCTCAAGCGGCGGAGAACACACAATTGCAACCAGAAGGACGAGCTGAAGAAGATTGAAGCCCAGGCATGGGCAGATGCTGGGGCACTCGCCAAAGTCGCCAAAGGATATGACAATGGCAATGAATTGCAACCGGCCATGGATTTATGGATGGGCGCTGATTCCGTCAAGTCGGAGAACTTCTGGAAAATTCAGAGTAAGGCTTCTCGTATCTACACATCTCATCTGCTAATCCGCTATCAGGTGTCCTTGAGAACGAGGACCTGATTCACCATCCAAATTGGATTTTCCCAGAAGCGGTTGTCGAAATATACTGTGGCGACACTCACCCAGACAGGAAGATTTGTAGATTGCAGACCAACCCTAAGGATCCCAAGGGCCCCAAGGTTACAGCTTTTGCTTCTGCGTGGGTTGAGAGAGGCACCTTCTACAACACATACAATGTGGTTTTATGTCCACGCTTCTTCAAAGAAAAGAGAAGCCTTGAGTCCTTGCTGAAAGACATCAAGGATGGCAAGGAAGATGGCGATGACCCAAACACGTACAAGAAGGCTTGGGCACACACAATCTACCATGAGTTGACCCACCTGGATCCTGTCATCGCTCGGAAGGAAGTATGGGACCCGGCTTACTACGGTTGTCCGGCTGCGAAACTTGCGAACCAGAACGGTTGCTCCTACAACCCGGTGAGCTGGCATCCTCCCAAATGGAACGAAGCAGAGCATGGCCCAGCCCATACCTTGATCAACGGCGACAGCTGGGCATTCTTCGCATCTGGATCCTACTTCCAGAAAGCTCTCAAGTTGAGGGAGCCGGCACGCCCTCTGAACGACTGTGGGATCTTTAGCGGCGAAAGCTTCGACAACTACACGTACTTCGACCCAGATGATATGGCACCAGACAGTATACACGAAGCCACTGTGGATCGCAAGGGCGATACCTTCGATGCGAAAGAGCCGCCGCAGGTGGCGGAGGAAGATACCCCTCCAGAGGATCCGCCTACGCCTGCGGTACCATACGAGGGAGCTGATCTACCCGAGGGTTTAGCAGTTCCATTCGAAGACGCGGATGCTTATTTCGCGGATTATCAGCCCGGCGAAGGGACCGAGGAGGAGGGACCCGACGGAGAATGTCTACCACTTGGATGTATGAAACCCCTTTCCGATGCAAACTCCATTCCTGTGATATATCTATATTGGTGGTTGCTAATGTCTTGCGTCTATAGCTGATTGTTTGAGCGACCTCAATGGCTGCTGCAGTAAGATTTGCGCTATGGACAAGAGCAAGGGCGCTTTGGCTTGCCAAGGCGAAGACCCACCAACCACAGTGGAACCCCCAAAGGAAAAAGACCCAGAGCCAGCTCCGGAGCCTGATATGGAGTCGGAAGTCTGTAAGGAGTGCGGAAGCAATCTGGGAGCTAGTGACTGCAGTGCGGATGACAATCAATGCTTGGTGGACCAGTGTAAGAATGATGCCAAGTGTACAGAGTGTAAGATGGATTGCGATCAGTATGCGAATTTGTAGATTATGGATCAACGTTCAGAAGAAGATGGAGGATTCGGTAGCCTGTATCTGTATAGGAACCAATCTTCTTGATGACTTGATAGAGCAGATAACTGTGATTTGCTTTGAGATGCCTACTGCCCCTTCTCTACTCTAGAGATTATGTCCTGAAGCCAATGCAAGAAGCAGCTTGCGAAAAAAAACACAATGTCACACGGATTTAGTCTTTCATGTCTCCCGAGATGTAAGCCTTCAAGAACATGAGTTACTATGCAAT
>QQTW01003725.1_pt1 | contig 11317 bp, 10 predicted proteins | sample 1904831 | NCBI WGS metagenome assembly QQTW01 (sample SAMN09435610, study PRJNA476489) | Subsurface metagenome, whole genome shotgun sequencing project.
ATCGACGATGACCGTAGGGCTATGATATTCGGCGTCTGCTGGGCTCTGTGGATCCTGGCTTTCGTGGTCCTGATATTGCGGTTCTATGCGGAGCGACTTGTCCGAAATCGGTTTAAGTACCATGATGCTCTGATAATACTTGGATTGGTAGGGGTACCCATAACGTCGGTTGACTAACCGAGCTGATAGAATGTGGCAGATTTTCACCGCAGGGCTCTGTATCGACGTTAGCATCGGTGCGTTTGGTATATCTTTTCAGAACCTGCCATCGCTCACCACATAGCAGCGACGAAATTCGGTGCTGGACGACACATAATCCTAGCTGATGAAGCAGGTTTGATCGGCACTGCCCAGGTAAACTGTCTTGGAATGTGTTAAGAGATTTGCGCTTACGCATTCCTAGCTTTTATTCGCCTTTGAGTTTATATACACATTTGCCAACGTGGCGATAAAAGCCTCTATTCTCGTGTTCTACTACCGTACCTTTCCACATCACATCTTTCGAATCGCTATTTGGATCGTTAGCGCTATTGTCGGCTGCTGGTTCATCGCTATGATATTCCTCACTGTCTTTCAATGCATTCCGATCACCTACGTGTGGAACAAGAATCAACCCGGTTCATGTATGAAAATTGCAACGTCCTACGTGAGCACTGCTATTGTTAACGTGGTGACCGATTTCATCATCGTGGCTATGCCAGTACCGTTGATCTTGCGGCTTAATTTACCAACCGCTCGAAAGCTTAGTGTCTGTGGCATCCTTATCCTCGGAGGCGTTGTCATCGTTGCGAGTATTATCCGGCCAGTGACTCTTCAAAATCTTGACACAAATGACCTTACCTGTAAGTCCAGTACCAAATGATGGGACAATGGTGAGCTAACCCATGGACAGATGAAGGTATCGAGATGGGTATTTGGTCTATAGTCGAACCCTCCCTCGGAATCGTTTCAGCATGTCTACCTCTGATGGCTCCCCTCTTCCGTCGGATCAAAGACATGACGACAAGAAAGTCCAATAGCAGTAGCGATCCAAGCGGTTGGACCCACAATAGACTCAAAAACGGTCAGACAGCAGCATTACGACAGTCCTGGCGGAAAGAGTCGCGGCCGTCCTATCCCACCTCTGACAGTGCTATATTGACCAGCCACAGCGAATCGACAGAGCGGGATTTTGAGGAGAAGAATTCAGCAAACCAGGTTAAGTTGGACGTTGAAATGCAGAATATGCCCAAAGCTTTCGGTCCCTGATCTGGGAGAAGAATGTGTCATGAAGGAGCTATTCTAGGTCAAAAGAGGGGATTATTTCAGATGTCTTGAGGGTCTTTTTGTAGAAGCTGATGTCTTCTTCTGAAAGATGAAGTGCGCAACGTGGCCTGGATGATTGATCAGAGACAGTGTAATTGTATTGCAAATAGTACGGGGTATGGTTACTGAACAATGGCTAGAAATTACTGCCTTTCCTGGCAGCGTTCGGCTAGTACTCGGTTAATAATGTCTGCTTCGACAGAAATTTCTTCGTTCCTTTTCCGGTTAGCGTGCAATAATTGGCCCAACGTTATTTACAAAATGAGCAGTAACTGCATGCGGCCTCCTGCGTACGCAATGGCTGACTGTTCAGCTATGTCCTACAAATATACAGTCATTCGCTATGTAAATCAAGAAAAGCAATTGTTTCCAGAATCGACTTGGCACATTCAAGTTGACACTTCCAGTGGGCCCCAATCCTAGCTAAAAGGGATGTCTTCTCGTTCTTTGATTTCGGCCGTTCCTTCTTTCATTCATAATGTCCCTATCTCGCATCAGCAAACCTTCCTTAAGTTCTACTAGTAGTCGTCGGGCCCTGGCCGCGAAAGTCGCCGGATTCCGGATGTTTTTGGTCAGGGTCTGCCTTTCTACGCCAGATGAGCTGCCGCGCAGGATCTTGAAGGCGGCCGAAGCCTATGTTCAGAATCTGTGCCATGGCTCTTTGCACTTTTTACACGTTTCACTTCTGCTGATCGATGAAGGCTATCGCGCGGTACCCCTGTGTCGCTGAATGGTCCTCATTTCCTTGAATGGATTGGGCAATTTAGCGTAATAACCGTGCTGCAGCCTTGGCAGGAGGAGGTCAAGAATTTAGAACGCGATTTTGGCATTTGATATTTCTGTTCAAAATTGTAAGATTTCTCACAATTTCAGAGCTCTAAAGTTATCTGAATTCTAAGAGCTATCGACTGATTTCATTTGATAACAACAAGTCTCATAATTGGAGCAATGCCGGCAGAAAATCATTTGGAACAATTGAAGTTTGGTGTCCTCTTACCAAGGCTGCAGCATGAATTATTGCGCTAAATCACCCGGAACGCCAATCCATTCAAGGAAGGAGGATTTATTCAGTGACACAAGGGATAACTCATGAAGGAGGCCAAAATGTATGTAGTAGGACCTCAAGAGACAGTCAGATATGGCCCAGGCACTTGCTCAGGCATGTGGAAGCTTGAAGTAGGACTGCATAGCCTACAGCGACACTTGCACCACCTTCTTTTATGCAACATGTCAAAAAACTTGAGCTTGGCCGAGTTCGCCTTCTCGACTAACGACTTTATTGCTCTACTGTCCCACAACACCGCACGGACACTCAAATCTCTCATATTTCAATAAGTCCATCTTAATGAGGGATCTTGGCTGGTACTTCTGAGGTAGCTTGCTGCTGCTGCCGAATTCGATTACTTTTCGCTCTCCGGTTGAATGTCTAGGGAGCACGATGGATGGAATGCTCTCAGTCAGGAAGAAGCAGCTGCCTATTATGGAAGTAGAGTTAAGAGAATGCACCAGTGGGATCGTGACAACTGGGACTCCAATCCGGATTGTTTGGTGACGGGCGAGGCGTTCGAAGACCCGAATGACAAAATCGAAGGGCTGGAGGAAAGGTGGTCCATTCGGTCCCAAATAGCGGTGGTGGTACTCGCCATGATTTGAGTAACAAGGGCGAAGATCCGACCAAGTGGGTTGGCTGGCCGTGTGACTACAGCGATTCTTTGGCTTCTTCGCACCTCTCCCAATCCTGGAACGATGACGGCCTCCGCTCATGCAGGGCTATCTCCCGCCTGTACCGTCCACCATGCACCCTCTACCGAGCGTCAGAAGCAATACCGCTACGAGAGCCGTTGGAGGACCCGCTTGAATTAAGATTTCTCGTTTTCGTGTGCAGAAGGACTGATACGTCCCGTTCCTGAGGGTGAGAGAGGCTGGGAACTTCCCCGGAAGTGGGAACCGAGACAGAATGAGATGCGTAGGCGAGATTCTGTCCAGATGTGCTGGTGGAGGACGACTTTGCGGTAGAAGAGGAGACGGTGTACGAGATAGAGAGAAGGAGTTTGTGGTGGTAGATGGTCATGCCATTGCTAAGAGGTTGGAACCCGGATAGCTGTACTTGCCTTTCTGGGATAGACAACTGAGTCCCCCTTCATAGCTTTCAACAATCAAAAATCGTAAAAAGTGCTCCCTTTATTTACTCCAATAGTGATCTACAGGCAAATCCTCCACTATCTCATGTAGCTCCTACATAGTGCCTCCTTTATATCAATCAGTCGGAGGTCCTTATGCCCAATAGAGCTACTGATGGCCTCCAAATACATGCACAACAGTGTGATCAGTCACAAGACAGCTTTCTCATCCACTTCCGTCCCAAGCTCCACTTTCCACATTAATCAACAGCAGTCCCCTGACAAACTTTTCACAAAAATCTCGCCATCCAGGAAGAGCCTTCTCTGACATCTGACGCTTGATCTTTGGACCATCTAGTACTAGTACCAAAAATACTTCGTACGTATCACTATGCAATCGCAATCTGACCGGAAATATAGTTCTCGGTTTGATAAACAGCTGGTGTCACAGCCATAACGCCTACTTCCTATCACACTACAATTCAACGCTCTGTATTTTGCTTGAAACCATCTGGCGTGCTCCTGTTCCGCCTTTATTTCTGATATTTCCATTATAAGCACTTCGGGACAGTCATTACCACAATGAAGATGAGTCTATAGTAGAGGTACGATCGGATACTAGGTACCGTGCTTGTGACACAGCAGCAGACGCTGTGGTATGATCTTTTGACGGGATATGCACTCCGTAATTTGGGGTGCATATAGGTGGAACTTGGATTGTTCTGTGGGGAAGGGCAAGCTACTATGTATATGGTAAGTTAGGGCTACTGCAGTTCCCGTTCCCGATAATTTTGGAGGGCAATCGGGGCTCGGGAGCACAAATAATCAACCCGAAGCACCACTTCCCGAAGGAGTCTTAACCCGAAGGAGTGAATTAATGTACGACAGCCTCCAACGTGTTTTGCTCCAGGTTCTCCTTCTGGTCTTTGCTTGAAACACCTGCTCCTCTCGGACAAATAATTACTCCCAGATCGATCGCTTACTCAGACTGCTCTGCCACTGATCTGATATGGATTATAAACTTTCTTCTGCTGAGCCTTATTCTCACCGTACTTCGGCTTGGCGGTTTGAGGCTTGTTTCTGGTCCAGTCGTGGAGCAAGGGAGCTTCTCATCTGTTCTCAAGACCTTATGCACATCTGCTGAGAGCTTCGCACCTTCGGAGGAGAAGCACGGATTTTGGAGGTGATTCAACCTTGCTAGACGTCTGCAATCTCATCAAATATTCGTGTGCGGTGCGTGGTGAAGGTGCATTCGGGTTGAAACTTCAGAACCGCCGTGTGGCCCCTCGGACAACCGCGCGCCGTTATGAGACTCCTTTCAAACCCATCATGGAGCAGCCTTGGCCTCGTCAGCGAACAGGGTTACAGCTTTTGTTTATGAAACTTCAGCACCACTCTCCGCGACATCCCAAGTGTAAGAGTGCTTGCTCCGCATTCTACTCCCAAGATGTCTCCATATACTCAGTCTTTCCTTCCTCCCGGTTTTTCTTTCACTGTCGTTTGCTCTCTTGACATTCCTCTCTTTTACCTTACGCCTTTGTATCTATACTAATTTTGCATTCGAGCTGGTCTCTACTGCTCTGCTGGCGGGCTTTTCACTCTCTTTGCCTTTGTTCTTTGGTCGCAGGTTCTTGGACTCCCCTTCGGTCTGTCGGAGCACAGATAGACTCAGCCTTGAGTCTGCACGGTATGAACGACACAAGAAGGTGGGCATCCATGATGCACAAACAATAATTCTTTATGTTCACTGACAGACAAAAGATTTCAGCAGCAGTGGAGCACAACAGGAAATACGACGCTCGGGTCTCAGATAGTCCAGGCATCGAACAACTATGCAATACCAGATCAGTCCTTCAGCCAACAACTAACCAGCACGGATATAAGTCCTCAAAGTGATGAATCATCGCTTCAGAGTTGGCCATCCGCCGTGCAAACATTTACGACGCATCCAGCAACATTTCCCGGAGCCTTCAGTACAGCTTCCTATCCCCCAACTACAGCCTGGAATTCTGCAGGTGTGCCAGCCCTGAATAACTATGCATCGAACCAAAGTGTTGAGGATTTCATGGGCTCCAGCTTTCCAAAGTTTGATACTCTCGGTACGGACGACCCGAGATTCAGCTATAGCGATTTAAGTACTGATCGGACCACAGGTCTCCATAGTCAGAAGCCATTGGAGAACACTATCGACTTTGGCGACTTCAACACTGATTTCAATGCCTTTGAAAGTGACGGTACTGGCTCAGACGGGCAAACGATAATCAATCTCAGCCAATTTCCAACTAGCCTAGACGATCCCATCAGCCTGCAGCCAACCGCCTTCCCTCGTAGGCAATCAACCTCCTCATTCGTGTCGAGTGCGGGCCCAATGAACGACCCACCAGACGCTTCCTCTTTTCCTGAGACGATATCTCACACATCCGACTACACCCCTCAAGGTTCTTTAAACATGTCCTCGACACCGCTGTCCCCTGTCATGTCTCCAAGATGCACTCAAGATATGGTGCGTGCGTCAAGTCGCACTCGAGCAACACCCTCTCCAATGCCTAGCACATGTTCAAATGCGTACTCAGTTGATGCAATGCGCCACAAGCGCTCTTCGACAGGTTCATTCACTTCTTCACCAGCCAAGAGATCTTCGCCATATTCGTATCCAGTACCTGAGAGCTACTTCACACAGATGCCAGTGCAACCACAGGCTCCCACTCAATCCATCGTCAGCAGTGTCTTGCCATCCTCCAATCTCAACCCAGCTATACAATATGCCTCCTTTGGTGGTATGCACAGGTTCCATCAACCCGCCATGCCACCTTCCTCGTTCGATCCAGCTAGTCGCATTGAGACTGTCCCTTATATGTTATCAAATGGAACTTTCAGGACATTGCAGTCCAATGCAGGCCCAGGTGGTCATGCCCATGATCATTTTTGTGATCACGCTGACCCTCCTGATCTTTTTGGTCCTTTGTTTGAAGAACAGCTTGTGCCTCCTCTTGAGGACATGAAGCCTGACGACCCCGATCTAACGCCACACGAGCAAGAACTCCGCTTTGAGGGCGACTTGTACACTCCCAGATTCGTGCGAGGTCATGGCAATAAACGAGAAGGCTGGTGCGGGATATGCAAGCCTGGTCGTTGGCTGGTTTTGAAGAATTCGGCCTACTGGTACGACAAAAGTTTCACTCACGGAATTAGCGCAGCATCTGGACAAGCATTTGAGGGACCGCGTGAGACGCGCAGAATGGATGGCAATGCAGATGTGTGGGAAGGTCTGTGTGGCAGCTGTGGCGAGTGGATTGCTCTTGTTAGTAGCAAGAAAAAGGGCACTACATGGTTCAGGCACGCATATAAGGTATGTCGAGCTATTCATTGGTTTTCTTTCTCCGCTAACGTCTATAGTGCCATACACACTCGAAGGTTAAAGATGCACCGAAACGGCGACGGGAAGGTAATACTAATCAACGTCCGACAACGAATCCTATGACCATTACGGGGTCCACTCCTGGTTCCGTAATATCAGCTTCGACCTCGAATTCAATGCACAATATGAGTGGAAGAATTGAGACTGTCACTCCGCTGGGACGTGTTCCAACGATGGTTCAATAATTATATCTACCGGCACCTACAATTTTATCTCCATTGAGATCATCATGAGCAACGTATCCGGATGAGCATATTGTACAAGTGATGGAAAGGCCGGGTTATCCAGCTCATGAGACCTCGACTTGATGAAGATCAGCAACTGCATAGCGATGGCGTTCATGAATTGGGAAGCGATATGAAAAAGTTCTGATAGTAGTAATGATGGAGGCTAATTACTAAACTCATTATTAAACTCAGTAGTATCTGCTCGCTGTCTTTACTAGACGGTGGCCAAGATACTCTGTGGGACAGCAGAATCCATAGAGAGCTTACAGTACTTGACTGATTTCCTTGCACTTTTTTCCCCTAAGTACCACTTACTTTTTTCGAGAACATATATCCGCTTGCCCTCACCGTGTAACCAATTGAAATCTGATATGCGATCTGCACAAGTGATGGCTTGCCCTACGCTGAACTCATTCAAGTAAAGACAGGTTTTTCTTTGAAAATTATCATCACACAATTTCGAGCATTGAATCAAAGGTCAACGCGAAACCTGTCTACAAGCATTTCACTAAAACACATGCTTTGGAGAGTACCAGTTTCGATTGAAGAAGCGATACGCAGGTGATGGTTCTACCAAACCTCTAGGTTGATGTGGATGCAGAGAGTAGGCTTGGAAAGTTCCAAGTGATTCTGTTTCGACAGCCAAGAGATGCTCAACCTCCGAAAACTTATTGGAGCCGCAACAATAATGCCTCCAGCCAACAAAGATCGACAACGACACCAACAACGACGATCTTCCAAAGAATCTGATAAGAGGAGGGAAAAGTCTTGTATTCGAGAGTCAAATACGGTGCAAGATTATGCTGAGAGTCACAGACTAGACTCCCGTCATCTAACTCAATACCTTGCTAGTCATCCTGCACACTCCCGTCCTGCCGGCAACCGCTTAAACTCAGAGCCTGTTCTGAACCCTATCCAGAACGATTCTTCTTCGAACCCGGGCTTTCATTCACGGTCAGAGTCTGCCATTGGGCGTTCACATATGAGAAAGAAGTCTTCGCCATTAAAGAAGGACAAGAAGAAAGACAAGGACAATCGGGACTCCCACCCTCTTAACCTCCCACCGGACGAGCTACGGAGACTTTCCGCCGCGATGGCTGCGCAAGAGGGCGCTCGAGGAGACTTTATGGATCTTGACAGCAATGGTCCGTTTCCTTCACAAGAGACTGAGTCACCAGGTACGCCCGTTGGCACGGCGCCGGGAGCGTTTCCAGAAAATGCAAACGGCACAGCGAATGGCGTCAATGGAGATCATGGAAATGAAAAAAGTCCTACACCGCCACCACACCGAGTGCCAATTGCAGAGAAGCCCCCCATCGATGCTGAAGCCGCTAAAGCAGCTGGTAATAAATTTTTTAAGGCGAAGGATTACTCCAGAGCCATAGCAGAATACACAAAGGGTCTGTAAACTGCTTGAACCTTAAACATGTCTATGTCCGCTGACCATGACACAGCTGTTGATGCTCAGCCGTCAAACGCGACATATCTGTCAAACCGTGCCGCTGCTTACATGTCTGCAAACAATTTTCCTGCTGCGCTCGCAGACTCATTAAAAGCCAACGAGCTCGATCCAGGTAATCCGAAGATACTACATCGGCTTGCCAGGATCTACACCTCTTTAGGCCGTCCACAAGAAGCATTAAATACATATTCAAGAATCGAAGGGGGCGTTTCCGCCAAAGACACAGCACTAGCTCAACAAACATTACAGGCAATTCAAAATGCCGAGGCCACGCTGAAGGATGAGAGGGGCTCAGGAAACATGGCCATCTTCGCCCTTGACCAGGCAGACAAGTCCCTTGGTTATTCTGTGTCTCGGCCTCGAAAATGGCAGCTACTGCGTGGTGAAGCTTATCTCAAGGTTGGGTCTCTCAATGCGCTCGGCGAGGTACAATCTATAAGCACGGCTCTGATGCGGACCAATTCAACCGACGCCGACGCCCTGGTCCTCCGTGGCCGCGCCTTCTACCAGACCGGGGAGAATGATAGTGCTTTGAAACACTTTCGGCAAGCCTTGTCCTACGACCCGGATCTTACCTTGGCACGTACACTGCTTAAGACGGTGCAGAAGCTCGATAAAGCCAAGGCAGATGGAAATGCTGCCTTCAAATCTGGTCGATACTCTGCGGCTGTCAAGCTCTACTCCGAAGCACTTATGGTGGACCCAAGCAACAAAGGGACCAATTCCAAGCTCCTTCAGAACAGAGCGGCGGCACGTATGAAGATTAAGGAACACAAAGAAGCTGTTGAAGATTGCGATCAAGCCCTTAGGCTTGATCCCACATACACCAAAGCACGAAGAACCCGGGCGAAGGCCCTTGGGGAATCAGGCGATTGGGAGCAAGCTGTCAAGGAATTGAAGGAAATTGCTGAATCGAATCCAGAAGAGCCTGGCATGCAAAAAGAGATCCGGAATGCCGAGCTTGAGTTGAAGAAGAGCAAGCGAAAAGACTACTATAGGATCCTTGGCATCGAGAAGGACGCGTCTGAGCAAGAGATCAAGAAGGCTTACCGCAAGCTAGCAATCGTGCATCACCCCGACAAAAACCCTGGGGATGAGGCAGCGGCTGGGAGATTCAAGGACGTCGGCGAAGCTTACGAGTGTCTCAGCGATCCGCAAAAGAGGGATAGATATGACTCCGGGGCGGATCTAGAGGAAATGATGGGCGCTGGCGGTCATCCGTTTGCGAGTGGTGGTATGGGTGGAGGCGTACAAATTGACCCAGAGATGATCTTCCAGATGTTCGGACAGGGTGGAGGGATGGGCGGAATGCCTGGGATGGGAGGCGCGGGTGGCAGGGGTGGTGGGTTCAGGTTCTCCACTGGAGGCGCTGGTGGTGGTGGATTTCCTTTCTGATGAACGAGTGGGCTTTCTTGAGGCTCCTCTCGGACTTTGATGTCGATGGATGGCCGCAGCAGCCTATGTGTGCGTACTCGATAATACAACAACATCATCATCATCACTTGCATAGCGATGCGACGGGACAGGTTGCTGGTACGGAGTATAAATAGATCTGGTCTTTTTTTCCTGCCTTTTGAGATTATTGTCTTCGTCCTCGACCTAATTTACCGTGATCTAAGGAAGTTCCCTTTTTTTCCCGAGTGCTTGACGCTTGCAACGTTCTCTTACATGAGTTAACGTAGCTGACCCCCTTGTGCAGCATACCCCCTTGTGCAGCACCAAATTGCTTGGCACAGCCCTCGCCAGCGCTGTTACAGCGAATTCAACTTATTATTAACAATTTTGAAGCTGTAAGAGCTTCCTAAATAGGAAATAGAATAGAGATCTATGGTGTTGTTCCCTATTCGAATACATCCTCCTCGATCCATAGCAGATAATTACATTTCGCCCTTGATCTCGGAGGCAGTCGTTTCTTCTCCTCTACCCCCCCTGCTACTGCTCTTGCTAATTGACGTAGGGCCTTATTTCGTTGCTGTTCAGCCTTTTTAGCAGCTGTAGCAGCCTTTTTCTCAAGCGCTTGAGCCTTTTTGGCCTCTTTCTGTGCCTCCTTTTCTGCTGCTTGCGTTCTAAGTTCCTCCGCAGTTGTTTTGGATAAACATCTACCCTCTGTATGTAGCTGTTTGTTTGTTCTTTTGCTTATACAAGCATTTGCAACTAATTGAGCATTGGTTTTAAGCAGAATAGCATTTTCAGCGTCAAGAGCCTCTATCTTATCAAGTAGAATTTGCTTGTCAGGTACATCTTCAACTGACGTTTCAATAAATCGCTGAATTCAACGTATAGTGTTGATTTCTTGATCTGTTCGTTCTAATATTTCGTTTGAATCTGAATCAGAAGAGGCATCTGGCTGTATATAAGCTATTTTGTTGTAAATGCGCTGTGGATCGTACGGAATAAGGCCTGTCGCTTTATATCCTGCGTCGATATTCTCTAAATTAAGAGCTACAGCCCTAGCTCTTTGATAGAACTGTAGAAAATCAGGTTTTTCGACGTACGTTTTGTTGAATCAATCATGAGCTTCAACTTCAGCTGAATACCAATGTTGTAGAGGGCCAAAACAGGCCACATCAAGCGGTTAAAGATAGTGCGTAGTATGAGGAGGTAGGATAAGCAGGATAATATCATGTAAGTCGCAGAATTTGATGAAATCGATCGTACAATAAGATTCATGGCCATCAACAATAAGCAGGCGTTTTGTAGGCGTTTCACAGGGCTTCATAAGAGGGTTGAAATGCTCTGTTAACCAGTGCATAGCAAGGATATAAAGCGACAGGCCTTATTCCGT
>QQTW01003726.1_pt1 | contig 11317 bp, 11 predicted proteins | sample 1904831 | NCBI WGS metagenome assembly QQTW01 (sample SAMN09435610, study PRJNA476489) | Subsurface metagenome, whole genome shotgun sequencing project.
ATTGACACTTGACATTTCGGCTCAAACATTCCGAACAGCTTGAGGTGTCGGTGGCATCACACTATGATCACCCATGAGCACCCGGTCATACGTGACGGAGGAGTTCCGGATGGGGCACCTTGACCTTGCGTTCTCGACACGCATCACAACTCGGGTCCTTCCGACGTTGGCGGTACGCTCTTTTCTGGGCCTGGAGGCTTGCGGAAGAAAGCTGGGTCTGAGACGGAGCAGGCGTGCCCAGAGCAGAGGACAGAATCGGATCCAGGAGCGGGTCGTCCACATGCCCTGCCGTTGGTGAGGAGGAGGCAGAGTCGTAGGAGCGACTCTGGAAGCTGGGCGCAAGGCCGGATGTTGGAGGCAAGGCGATCTGGCTCGGATGTGAGGTATTCAAACCCAGTGGTGGGCCCCCTTGCGGCCTCATGGAGCGCAAGCCGCCGCTTGAGGGCAGTGAATCCTGACGATATGCCGTTGAGAGAACGGCGGATTGGCTGCTTGAAGGTACGGATCTGGGCGGGCGCAATGGTGTCTGTCGGAACGAAAAAGGAATCATCGTTCCTCCGCCAAACCCATCGACAGCAAGATTACCACCTTCTGACTCCGCTGTGAGTATTCCGTAGAACCGCAAGGCATGATAAACGTAGCGCAGCGATGCTCAGTCCATTTTAGTCCAGCTTCCTTTTGTGCAAATGAGCGCAGAACGAACAGCGTGGCACTGGCGGCCCCCAGCACGAAAGAACCAACGACGTTCGATCTTGTCCGAAGTACCAGCTCAGTGAAGGTGGTGTTCAAGGTTCGTTGTTGAGAGTTTAAGGAACGACATCAGTCCAGAGGGCCGGCAGCCTAGGACAGCTGCCGGTCCCTGCTCTAGATTGACGGGCAGCGTTGCCTGGGTTTGGCTTCCATGGGCCGTTCCCCGTTCCCCTTTCGGAGCCCGTAAGTTACCAGATCGGTTCTGCCCAGCGACCAACCCGGTATGGGGGATCATTTGTCAAAGCAGATCCTTTGCTCTCCCAGCGATTCGCGCAACAAACGCAAGGGGACGCCAGATCGACGGTTCAAATCGTCTAGAGTCTTTCTAAGTTCCTAAGACTGGCCCAAAATACGATGGGCCTCACATCATCAATCTTCACGCCATGGTATAGTTCGCTGACTAGCTAAGGCGCTTTACCCTTGATGGATCCCCTCGAGTTAGGGCCCTGTCGGGTTCGGCAGCTAAACGGCTAAGGTGGAGAAAGTAGCAGGGGTCCTTTAAGCCAGGCGGGGTATCTCAGGCTTGAGTTGGCAAGACTCTCCGGTGTCCTACTCGAGGATGATTGCGCAGATGATTGCGCAGGAGAAGGGGGACGGAGTGTGGAGTTTGCATTCGGCAGTTCGACGTTGATAGTGGTCGTATCCTGGGGTAAGCATAGCAGCCCATGCAACGGCAGATACTTATTCGGTACATGGTACTGTGCCTGTAGCGAATTTGTTATGGATTTGGGGGCAACGGTGGAGATTGGGATGCACATTAACCGGCATATTTTTGATGCAGTTCGGAACATTTATCCATCACGATCGCCCATCGTCCGCCAATGAAAGGAATAATGTTTGAGGGAATCTGTCGTGAGGCTAACTTATCCTAGAACCAGTTAAAGTCAAGACTCCTGCTCAAGGCTGCGTTCTTGTGGAGAAACGGTTCGCGTTCATGCAAACAGCAGGAGTACGTTCATAGAAGTGGCGCAATTGGCTTCGATCCCCCGGTCCACAGGGCTGGGAAGGGAAAAAAAGAAAATACAGATGTAAAAAGAGGCGAGGCGACGATGCACCGACACAGCACAGCACCCCTTGGAATTTCTCCATAACTTAGTCCCGGACCAGAACCAGACATTCCCACATGTCACCTAAAAAGCCTGCTGGGGACGGGAACTTTAACTATCTCCCCAGATTTTGACTTCTCTTTTGAGTTCTCGGAACGTACCAGTGCCGATCCCTCCCACCGGCGAGGACGGCTAGCATGTTACTACGAGTAAACTTTCGAACGAGGATGGCATATCGTGACGCACAGGCAGCGTACTGTAGCTTGCAGTGTGTGTGGTTGAATCTTGATATTGACCCTTCTGGATCTTTGTCCTCAACGACCTCTCTCTCAATCGCCGCTGTTCTTGGATGAGATAGGCACCGCTGATGTTGGCAGATGCGATGGCAGAGCAGCTTGACATGGGAATCCCCTTGAGGTGGATAATTGACCCGCTCCCCGGTCCAGGCAGCCACAATCCCCCACGATTCCTTTGCAAAGCAACAAGAACCAACCGAATGTCGGGCTCAACACTCCACCCGGTTTTGCATTGCATAGATACATGCAGGCGGAAATCTCTTCATTCCCATCACTCATCCAATCCGTCTACTCAGTCATTCATTCATTCTCAACGTCCTTGATTCGACGTCCTCCAGCCCTGGCCTGTTAACTTATGACCGAGGATCTGGGGAATCGATACCTGACTACAAGTGCAGATGCCTCGTTCGTGTAGCTAGCTACCTTGCCTCATTTTACACTGCTGTGCTTCTCTCTGTCGTTTTAATTGCTATTGCAGCAGGTCAATGTAGGAAATGCATAGTTGGTGTTGAGGGTGGCCCCGTTAAGATGGCATCCATGGTGGTGGAGAAACAAGAGGCCAGACACCAAGTACAGTACCAGCACAGTGCATTGTTCAGGAAGCAAAGCATGAATATAAACGCACTGACTTCGAGTTAGATAGGGACATCAACGAACAAGTGAATCCAACTGTCTGCTAAATTGGGGGATGTTGTTTTGTCTCAAATTACAACTACATATACATACGATATAGATATACAATTGATTAGATTCTGGTGACGCCGCCAAGGCCCTTCAGCGACTCCGCAAGATCGTCAGAACAAGTCGTTGACGTTGCCGGACATATTGGGATGAAGCTGATCTGCCTGATCCGGCCAATGGCACCTTATAAAGTAAACCTGGCCACGGTGCACATTATTTACTTAGTCAGGTAACGGAGAATAGGTAGGATAGGAGTCAGTTCTGTATACGAGTAGATAGAGGTCCTTGGGCTTGGGTTAAGGTAACGTTATACTAAAGTAAGGTAAGGTATAACTCAAGTAAGGGTACCTTAAACGGTAAGGGTACGGTATCTAAGTTATTGTTGCCGAGATCCTTAATGGAGTATTACCTACCTTACCTTACCTGACCCTTTAAGTTATCTTACCTATGGGATGGTAAGGTACTCGTACCTTAACGTTTATGGTAGAGGCACTGAGGTACTGCGTCTCACTCCGATCGCCCAAGGGACATCTGCCGTCCAGCCAAAAACGGTCATCGCCGCTAAAGGACGGATGGGTTGCCGGTACCACACTAGAACCCGGTACCTAACTAAGCTCGGGTGGTCTCATGCATCATGTGCAGCGTCTCTATTGGGACGAATCAGGCTGACTGGTGTAGACGGAGCACGCCGTTCTGGATCTTGATTACCTTACCTGGTACTTACTTATCTTACCTTACTAGGTACCTTATTATCCCTGCTGTCCTGACCCGCAGGCTGCGCGGTTAAGTAACATTAAAGGTACCAAAGGTAGGTAGGTACAGTACCTGACCTTATCGTGCTTCTTGATCCACATCATGCCCTGCCCTGCCCTGCCCTAAGCTTGCCTCCGTCAAGCCCGTTGCCATTCCCTTAACTTGCAAGTAAGGTCTACATGGCGTGACAAGGATGCGCGTTGCCCAACTTCATTCCCAACGGTACCTTATGATGGAGGATTTCAGCACATGGGCCAGAGCTGTCTGGGACTGCTGATCGCGATTAGTGCATTCCCATACAGTGTACCTGAGTAGCTTCCTTTCCACTGCGTGCTTATCCTCCGTCCCCACGCTGGCAGCTGTTGTCATGTCGGAACAGGGCAGATCAACAACGCTCCTGTTGATGACGAAAGCAATTCGAAGGCAAATTTGACGGTACGTTTGTCGGACCATGCCGAGCTTGACACCTTACTTCCAAGACAGTACGGGCGTACTCCATCTACATGCACTTGGAGTGTACGACATACTCTACCTTGCTTTCTTGCTCTCCGACATGATCCTGACAAGACTACCTTCACTTAACTTACTTGAGGTACTGTACAGTACCTTCTCTCATTGCTGCGTGAATGGCGTGTTGTTCACTACCTTACCTGGCAAAGTAATCATGTTCCATGCAAATTACTTTCAAGATTGACATGCTTTATGAACTATGATGGCAACCCTGTACGTACGACAGACCTGGAGCGTCTGACGTTGCCAGTATTTGTTGGATTCCTGCTCATCGGCTTGGCAATCATGCGTCACACTCCGCTCCACCCTTTCCTCGCAGCTCTGCCCAAAATGCGAACATCACATGCACCTGGGAAAACTCACTGCGTTCATCACTGCTCTTCCGTCTGGCGTTACGAATGTCGGTCGGGTTACCCTCCTCTGTGAATGATGACTCCTTCTCGTGCCCCGAGTCCCTCCTCGATCGCTACACGGCCTTCAGCTCGTTGGACGACTTTCTGCACTATCGTTTTATCGGTATCTCCGTCTTGCTCAAGGCCGACGATCTTGAAGCTCTAACCTAGGAGTACTTCGTGAAGGCCAGAGCCGACGGAGTTGCGACCCCCAAGCGCACACGGGGAGAGGCGTTGCATATGGCACTGTCTTAGAAGGCTTTACCAAAGCATGCCGGAGGGCTGAACGTGAATTGAGAATGTCGACCAGGCTAACTTTATGTTTCCTGCATTCTCTCCCCGTCCAGTCCGCCGATGAGACGTTCGACAAGACGTTCGAGGCGGCTAAAAAGGATTTTAAGACCGGCGTGCTAACAGGGATCCGACTTGACTCGAGGGGAGCTGAGTTTTCTGCTCAGCTTTTTCGCACAATCTATGCATCGGCAATTCGACAGGTGTCTGGATGACTGCACACGCCGTGGAAGAAGGTCCCGCTTCCCATGTTCGTAGGGCCATATCGCCGCTTGATGTCCAGCGCATCTATCATGGCATCTGGCTCGCCGAAGATGATGCCTTGATGGACGAGATGTCGAGCAAGAGGATGTTGGTGAACCTTTGCCCCTAGTCTGATGTGCGGCGGCGATGCGTGAAGAGCGGGAATAGAGGGAAGCTGGTGCGGGCAGGAAGGAAAGCCCGAGTTATTGTTAGCATTGAGAGTTACATCAAAGGACTACACAAGGAGCTGAACTCGCCGCTTTCAACGTGCGGCCATGGTGCCTTGGGAGACTATCGCTTGAAGGGAAGAGCCACGCCGACAAAGGCGTGGACACACGGCAATATGATCTAGGTTGACTTCAAGTATGGGACTCTTTCATCAGCATAACTATGCGTTGGTGTTTTGGGGGTTTAGTAGTGCCGATGGGAACCCAAATTTTGGATATCCCGACTCTATCAACCCAATCAACACGCCTTCCGTCAATTTCACCAATCGCACCCAGGCCCAGCACTCGATCCATTGAGAGGATGTCAGAGTGACGGGTAATACCACATCAGAACCCCCAGCGCCAAGTCCACGGCTTGAGGTCCCATCAGCCGACGGTAGAGCGTCCGAGTATACGGCGGCAGAGCAACATCTCCTGTCGCAAGGTTCTGAGTGAAGAATACGGTGCTCTACGATTCACGACATTAATAAATCAATCAGAGGCCAACCAAGCCTCGGCCTCCATCGCAGTTGATATCGACTCACATGGTAAGGATGTTATACGGTCCAAACGAGGACTATCGCGGATCTGAACAGTGAAAGGTCCGCTCGGCTGATTGCTTTGAACCCAGGGCAGTGGGCAAGGTTGGAGGAAAGTCGATGCAATTGAATTGCACGTACAGAAGCCCGGTTCTTAGAGATAAACACCACACGTTCAGCACATCCGGTATCAGTGCAATGCAAGGTTCAAACATGAATGAGAGCCATTTCGAATATATCTATCGTTTATGAAATAAATCAAGACCTCAGGCGCCCAGCTTCGAGCCGTAAAGGATATGCTTTTGGGGTCGGATCATGCACTCGTAACAAATAGATGTAAGATGGAAGCTTCAGCAAATGGCGTGGGTTTTGCCTTCCTTGCCCTGCAATGAATGTTTCTCGCCCCTGAAGCGGCGATGGTTATGGGTCGCTTTGCCGGCCGACGTCGCATGCATCTTCATGTGCCTAACGCCCCGTTAATTCCTCCGGAAGTTTGTGACCAAGTGGCGAGAAACATACTCGGTGTGGTCTTTCAGCCTCTTCTCGTCCATTCCGTCTAAGGTCTGCACCGCCAGCTTGATGTCGCTTACTAACTGCTCACATCTACTACGACTGAAGTCTTCCCTAACGACCACTCGCATGAGCTTCAGCTTTTCGCTGTGCGGTGCCATCGTGTACGCCGGCACTATCCACCCACGTTGACGTAACTGATGCGCTACGGCGAACTCATCAAAATGGTGCTGCTTTTTCGGATTAAGTCTGAACGCCACCAATGGCAACCCCTTGATGCCGCCCTTGGACAGGATGATGAAACCCAACTGTTTCAAACATGCTGCTAGGTAATCAGCTGTGCGTGTCAAGTTCGTCATGATAGAACGGTAGCCATGCTTGCCAAGGCGAATCAACTGATAGTACTGTGCAATGCACTGAGAGGCACCTTTGGAGAAATTGAGAGTAAAAGATGCTTGGTCAGCGCCGAGATAATTGATATTGAAAATCAGCTCCGTTGGGAGGAATTCGTGTGAGCGCCATATCATCCAACCTATTCCAGGATACACCTGACCAATCAGTTAGCAGAAATCCCCTACATTTTGGAGAGGAAGAGTCTCACCAAACCGTATTTGTGTCCGGAGACGTTTATCGAGACAACTTTTTCGAGCCGAAAGTCCCACTCTAGGCCTGGGTTCACAAAAGGAGCGACAAAGCCACCGCTCGCCGCATCCACATGGATCGGACAGTCCAGGTCTTTCTTCACTAGAAGGTCATTGATTGCTTTGACGTCTTCATACTCGCCGGTGTACGTTGTACCGACGATGGCACAGATGCCGATGGTATTTTCGTCCACTAGATTTACTGCCTCTTCCGGATCAATCACGTAGCGGTCCTTGGTACAGTATACATATTTCTCCTCAACTTCAAAGTACCTTGCCGCTTTCTCCCAGCATACCTGTACAGCAGCGTTCATGATGATATTCGGCTTCGAGAAATCCTTACCGGCGGCCTTGCGCTTGTTCTGCCAGCGCTTCTTCATCGCAAGCGTCCCGAGCATGATCGCTTCGGATGACCCGACACATGACGTTCCCATGGGCTGAGACCCGTCCAAATCGGTGGGTGCATTGAAGAGTCGTGCAATCATGGAAACGCAACGGTTCTGGATATCGGCGGATTGAGGATATTCTTCGTAGTCGATAAAGTTTTTGGACATGGATTCAGTCATGAGCTTCTCGGCTTCATCTTCCTAGCCAATATTTCAGCAAGTGATCTTCCAAATTCAAAACCAAATCTTCCACCATCGAACCATGTAAGTTGTCACGAAACTCGCCAAGTTCAGCATCGGATTCCCGTCAAGACTCAGGTGATCCCGAATGGAACGGTACGCGATCTCCTTGGGCATTTCCCCCTCGGGCATTTCATGACTAGGCAACTCTTGGGTGGCAAAGCGAGAACCATAGACACTTGAAGTGAGCTCATCCTCATTGGATTGGTCGAATTGGATATTGTCCACACCTTCAACCAACGCTTTGTTGACATCACTGTCACTGGGGACGGCTGCAAGATGGACCATTTTTCCGGTTGCTTGACAGATGTCGATAGAGTCTCTGAGTGCCAAAGTACGGCACTAGGTATTGATCTTGGGCCTAGAATTTCCGTTGCGCGGGGGAAGCAAAGGAACCCTACCTTACTTTATACACAATATCAACAAGCTTACATCATCAATTGGGGCCATTGCAGGGACTTGGCAGGCACGCCTCGGCTTGCTCCCGGAGAAAGGTTCGTCATGATGAATCCTTGTCATGATAGGTAGGCAGCATTTCAAACTCTCGAGCACATGGAGACTAGGGTAGTCCTGACTATAGCTGTAACTCCAATACTATGGGCTTCCCGGTTATCATTCACGAATATCAATTCTGTGGGACTTACACTAAACCCTGATGTGTTTTGCCACTAGGATACGTTTTTACCATCCATATTCAAGTGAGGAGGCAAACTGCACGCTTCCGGATCCAACAATTCGGCAATCAATCACTTGTTACCAGCAAAAATGGGTCTCGTCATTGACTGATCCATTCATATCCATTCTGGCGTTGAATGGTTCTATCCTAGTGTTGATGGTAGCCTGGCACGGGAGTGTCGTCTGTACCTCCGGCACCGGAACCATATTTCTGAACGTTGACCGGCAAGCCGGTGTGCGGTTCGATCACGTCGCCTGGAGGGATGCTGGACTGTCGACTAGTAAATTGGTCCCTTCGTCAGTACTTTGTTCAATAGCAGCACTGACGAGAAATTCTCACCTCGGGTCATGCGCAGTGCTTCCATTGCCTCCAGCAACTTGAGACGCATAGCCCTCAGGAGGGTCCTTGTGCAGCCTGTTGCGTTCATGATGGCCGTGCTTCTCGTGTTCATGATCTGCAGTCGCACCAACAGCAGTGGTAGCTTTGGATTCGTGATGAGAGCCACGTTCCGAGTCATGTTTGGAGTCGTGTTTTGAGTCGTGCTTCAAGTCGTGCTTCGAGTCATGCTTTGAATCGTGTTTGTGTTCATGACTGTGGGTGCTATGGCTCGTGGATTTCTCCTTCTTCGAATCCTTGTCCTTTTCCTTGTTCTTGTCGTGGTGCAGGAAGCCAAAAAGACCACCATGTTTTTTGCCTCCATGATCTTCCTCCTCCTTCCTGCTTTTCTCGGCTTCACGCTTGGAAAACTCCGGCCCACCGGTCGCTCCAGCTCCAGCAAGACCTTCATTAGGTCCGTGGTGGTGCCCAGTACCGGTAGGCCCACTAGAGCCTGGTAGCAGATTGCTGCGAGTACTTTCGTGGTCCCTTCCCGTCGTTGCAGTCGTGGAGTCTGGGAGACCTGACATTCGAGCTGGCTCATCATGACGGTGGTGGTGCTTCTCAGCCTCGTGCGCGAGGAGACCACCAGAACCCGCAAGACCCGCATTTCTTGTAGGATGATGGTCATTACCAGTGTTAGTGACACCAGAACGAGGAGTGCCGTCCACGGGCGGCTCAGCGCCTGAGCTACCGTATCGATTACTGGAATCTGTAGAAGGGCTTCCTATGGTTGGGCCTCTTGAGGTCCCAGACTGACCGCTACGACCGTGATCAAGCTTCTCCCTGTCGTGTGCTCCAGCTCCGGTTACTCCAAGGGTCGTTGCTCCGCTCCCTCCCATTAAAGCACTTTCATGATAGCGGTCTTCATTTCGATCATCATGACCTGGACCCGATGTACCAACGTCAGAACCAGGTTCAGTTGGTCTAAAGCTGGAGCTTGCACCATACCCGGTCGCTGGCATTGAACTGGTTGACGTCCCAAAAGGAGCACTACGATCACGGTGATGCGTCTCACCTGTGTGTGATCCGCTTCCACTTCCAACAGATCCCCCGAGCCCACCCACTGTTGACGACTGGTGTCCAGGGTACCGATCATTACTTGCTGTGCCATGACCAGTACCTGATGTACCAACACCAGATCCCAAGGGCGTTGGAGTAGTTCCAGAACCTCCTGGTAGGGCACCGTGATGATGATCGTTAACTCCTTCTCCTACCAAGGTCTCCAAAGGACCACTGCCGCCAGCAACGTGAGGGTCCAGACGGTTTGCTGTGTCAGTGGCGTGGGGTCCTCCAGTGAGATGTGGACCGGCCGGGTCTCTGGATCCATGAGCGCAGGGATCACCCTCAAAGCGGTGACCGTGTCGTTGGTGGTCATGCTCCCAATCTGCTGGCCCGAAGGCCGCAGTGCCAACTCCAATGGAGTAATAGACGGCGGGGTTGGAAGGGTTCGAATGGTTACCGTATCCGGAGCTGGGAAGGCAAGATCAGTGTCTAGTTGTTGCTTGATGACCAAAGCTAATCTCACCTTCCTACGCTGCGGTCTGGTAGGGATGATGCGGTCAAGCCACCCCCTGTGGCACCTCTGCCAAAAGCCTTGGGTCCATCAAGGTCAGAGTCGACTCTCGGGTCCGCCGTGGTGGCAAGATTGGAATAGGGAGGACCGGCGTCGGTGTTGCCACTAGTGGATCCCGAGGCGGGTGGGTGTGGTAATGGCTTGTCGGTGTCAAGAGGGTCTCCGGCAACTGACGAGCCAATCAGCCCTGAAGCAGGGTGTGGATAGCCGGTAACGCCAGACTTGATGCTCGCAGTGCTTGCGCGATCATCAAATTTACCTGCTACGTTGGGAGAAGGGGTCTCATTACCTGTAAGGTTGGAATCTTGCCCGGTTCCGGTTGAATTGCCGCTATATCCAGAGGTCACATCAGTAGGGTCTGGGTTAGATGAGGGTTGATTTGTTGCGCCTCCGGAGCCGCCCAGATGGCTGCCTTGACCGGAGACGCCCCCGGTGGTGCCAGAGTGGACAGGATCTGAAGACCGACCGGAGCCGTACATAACTTCGTCGTCGTGTTTCGATCCTGGATTCCTATGAACCGACCAAATATAAGAAAGTTGAAAGATATCTGACACTCGGGCATCCCCTTTACTCACAAGACATTCTTGATTTTCTCCATGACTGCTTTCGAAAGTACGATCGAACTGACGGACAATGAGATGATTCACAGATGGCCAAGAAGAGTGATGTAAAGCAATGATAGCGACTTGAGAAGGAAGGATATGAGTCTTACGGGGAGAAAGAAAGAAATGGCGAAACAACTAAGTTACCCGGAGGAAAACGCCAGAAGTCTTGGTACTCTAACTTGGTAGCGTTTACCCCTCCAAGACGAGTTACGGCAATACCTCATCGACTGAGTCGAGAACAATGAGATCATGTGGCGCTCAGCTGGGCTAAAGCTTGGCAACTCTGAACTCCGCTTGTGGGTCACGCAAAAGACCTTGGGTAGGTAGGTAAGTAGTTTACTTGTCAGATTGTTAAACAAGACCAGTAACATAGTTTGAGTTGTTGGTCTGGGAGAAGTATCGATTTAGCAGTGAGACATGATCATGCAGTATCGTGCCCGCACGTCATTAACTAAGGTAGTGAAACTTATTCTGTGGTGGAGGCGGCGATGAGGTAAACACGTGACCAACAACTCCTTACGGGTAATGAGACCCCTTCTCCCAACGTAGCAGGTAAATTTGATGATCGCGCAAGCACTGCGAGCATCAAGTCTGGCGTTAC
>QQTW01003727.1_pt1 | contig 11317 bp, 12 predicted proteins | sample 1904831 | NCBI WGS metagenome assembly QQTW01 (sample SAMN09435610, study PRJNA476489) | Subsurface metagenome, whole genome shotgun sequencing project.
CGCTTTTTGCAGCGTAAAATCATCCTCTCCCCAGTAGAGGTAAATTGGCATATGGAAAACCTAGAAATAATCGACTTTTGAATGTACCTCATCCATCCCATCATGGAGCAAAGTTTTGCTATCATCGACCGTGAAATTGGTGAACACAACTTTAGCCCAGTTGAGTATGCCATTGTCCGACGAGTGATTCACAGCACCGCTGACTTTGAGTTCAAGCAACTCATTCAATTTAGCCCAGGGGCAATTGAGGCAGGAATTGCCGCCCTGCGTCACCATGTACCAATTGTCACGGACGTAGGCATGGTTAAGCAGGGTATAGCTGGGTTGGTAGCACAAACCTTTGGAAATCCAGTAATTAGCGCGGTTGAACGCTCACCCATAGCGCTTCCAGGCAAAACACGCACGGAAACTGGTTTACTACAATGTTGGGCAGAATTTCCAGCCGCAATTTTTGTGATCGGTAATGCACCAACGGCAATGCTAGCTCTGTGTACCAAGTTACTAACCGCTTCAGTGACACCGGCTTTAGTAATTGGTGCACCAGTCGGTTTCATCTCGGTTGTAGAGTCAAAGGTAGCATTAGCCCAAACACCAGTTAATCAGATTCGAGTTGAGGGTCGCAAGGGCGGTTCACCAGTTGCAGCTGCTATCCTGAATGCTTTAATTATGTTGGCTTGGGAGGGAGTGGGGGAAATTTTACCCAGGCAATAAACCTGTTGAGGTAACCGGATGAGCATGTATCTAATATAACACCAGGTAGACTCGCGTTGAGCGAGGTTTCAACCCAGAGAACACAATGAAGCAGCAACCCGCTTAATTTAGCAGTAAAGTGGGCAGTGCCCGGTACCACCGAAAGCATGTATTTAAGGAGTTACTTACTAGCCTTGAAATGCTCTATTGTGGTTATATTTTTTACATAAAAAAGTATACTTTTTACTATAGTAAAATACTTGAGTTCATGCTTAAGTGATATCTGACTGTTTACTTGAATTTCTAGAGCAGCTCAACTTTAAAGCTTCTTATAGAACGAGGGTTAGTAGTTATAGCTGAAGACTTTTAAAGTTTAGTCAATAAAATTAGATTAAGCATGGCTCATCAGTCTTGCTCAAAAGCAAAGTGTCTATTTTTATTAAAGCTTTTTGATTCTAATCACTTCAACGTCATGTACGTTCAGGAATCAAGGGATCTAAAGTATAAAGTAGCCGGTGATTTCTATATTCTGACGTAGAGAATGGAAGACCTTCTACCATTGTTTTCTTAATGAAAAAAGAGAGACATATGAATTCCAGACGGCATCAACTTCTTAAACTAACCTCACCTAGCACAAAAGGTAAATCTACCATCTGGTCGTATGTGATTGCTTTGCGACCTCGACAATGGACAAAAAACCTGGTTGTCTTTGCTGGACCGTTGTTTGCCTTTAGTATCAATGCGCAATCCTTTTTAGGCAGCTTACTAGCATTTGTGTTGTTTTGCTGTGCTTCTAGTAGCTTCTACCTGCTAAACGATATCGTAGATGTGGAATCTGACCGTCAGCATCCTATCAAGTGCCAGCGCCCGATCGCAGCGGGATTAGTTGGTATCCCAGCAGCCTTAACGATAGCCTTGCTCCTGTTAAGCAGTGCCCTGATTATCGGCTGGTTGCGCTCACCCAAGTTGGGAGTTACTCTTGTCAGCTACGCCCTGCTGCAAATCTTCTATAACTTGCGACTTAAACGGCTAGTAATCTTGGACATTGGTGCGATCGCTACTGGGTTTGTTCTACGAGCCTATGCAGGCGCTGCAGCCACTGAGATTATCCTGTCTCCCTGGCTTTTACTGTGTACCGGCATGCTGGCACTGTTTTTAGGTGTAGAGAAGCGCAAAGCAGAACTGAGGTTGACCGCAGTCAAAGGAGGTGGAAGTACCCGCGCTGTCCTTAAACGCTACTCCCTGCCGCTATTAATCCGTATGGAAAACATAGTTACCACTGGAACTGTAATGAGCTACGCAATTTGGAGTTGTGGACCTCAAGTCAGTGGTGCTCCAACAGCTTGGATGCTACTGACATTGCCATTTGTGTTGTATGGTGTTTTTCGTTATCAGTTACTTAGTGATCCAGATGAAATTGCCCGCAAAAGTGATATAGGACTCGAACAAGGAGGAAACAGTGAGCGACCAGAAGAAGTTTTACTGACAGATTTCTCGATTTTAATCACTGTCTTAGGTTGGGTTATGACATGCTTTATAATTCTTCTACTTGAACATCAGGGTATAATCAAATAGATTTTTAAGTATGTGTATAGAAGGAAAATAGCTTTAATGTGATTTATATATGTTAAACGTAAGGATTAAGTTACTCAAAATATTTGGCTTTACTACCAACTTACTTCGCCACACAAAACAGAGAATAAAAAACTTCCTTGCTAACATAAGCGTATACAGATTTCATAGAGAGGCATACGCACTTGCTTACATCAATATTGATTTGCTAAAAACATTTAGAATTCAAGGTGTCATTCTTGATCTAGACAACACAATTGTTTCTGAAGATGATCTTTATTTATCTCCTGGGGCTGAAGCTTGGATAGAGGAGGCAAAAATCCAGGGTTTTAAATTTTTTATTCTCTCAAACGGCAAACGCCGTTACCGGGCAAAAGCTTGGTCTTATCGTCTAGATATTCCACTAATCAATCCAGCAAGAAAACCATTTACTTTTGCGTTTCACCAAGCCTTAACACATATGCAGCTTAAGCCAAGCCAAGTTGTCGTTATTGGGGATAGCCGCCATACAGACATTTTAGGAGCATGGCTTGTAGGATGCCATAGCATTCAAGTTGCTACTCTTCCTCATCCCTTCCGGTGGTGGGAGAAGCTTTTAGGAAAACGAGTACAAACTCCTTATCCCTATAGAAACGAACTTTGGAATAATGATTTTTACTGTGATGAATAGACTTTGCTTATCAGAGGTTATTTTTTTCTCTGATTGTGGTAAAAGTTACAGTTTTATGCTCAAACCCAACTTTAAACTTGCAGCAAGTTAAAACATTTATCAATTGAATCGGCAAAAATATTGCGTTTAACATAAATAAGTAGAAAGATAAGGAGAATATGAACCGACAATTAGAGTTGAATAAAAGATTTAAAGTAGCTCAAAATCACTTAACCTCAAAAAACACTGTTCCTTTAGAAATAACATTAATAGTAGTTTTATTAATTATATTTTTATTGCTTAATCTCGTAACGTCCGGTAGAGATATTGCAGTCTGGTTGGATGAGGTTATGTTCGTTGACCCAGCAGCTAACTTATACCTAGGTAATGGATTCACTTCTTCTGCATGGTGGTTCCAGACAAAAGATCAATTTTGGGCTGGTAATGTACCACTTTATTCAATCATTCTCTATCATTGGATGAAGATCTTTGGGTTTAGCTTAGAAGCAACCAGATCTCTAAACTACGTGTTCATGATTATCTCTGGACTAATGCTTTGGCTATCAGTGTTCAGACTGAAATTGATCGCTTCAGCCTGGGGCAGAATTACCCTGGTTGCCTTATTGCTTTCAGGACAAAGTATTAGTATAAGCTATAGAGGTGGGCGATATGACAGCCTATCAATAATTCTATTGACTGCATGCATGCTAGTGTATTCTATCGAACTTTCTTGGCTTCGTTGTGTACTTTTATCATGCATTGGTATCTTTATTCCAACAGCTGGCTTGCAATTACTTCCGTTTGCAATTATTCTTTGCAGCCTGATAGTAGTTTTTCTTGGCAAGTCGTTTCTTAAAGAGTCTATATCCTTAGCAATTGGGTCGATTATTGGAATAATCTTTCTTTATATCTTATATTCCACTAATGGAGCTTGGATTACTTTTCTCAAATCAACCGCTGGAACGCAGAGTATAATTGGTCAAATTGCTCAAGTAATTATTCAGAGAGATTATAATGCCATCAGCAGATTTGCTGTGTTCCCGGATGCATCTAATCTGGACTATAGTTTCATACTATTATTTGCTTTAGCAGTAGCAATTGCTGTTCATCAAATTATAAATAGGAGTTTCAGGTTACACTCATTAATTGTATTTGGGATAACAGTAAGTATCTGTATTCCCCTAGCAATGTTTATTCTGGGCAAATATCCACCTTACTACAGCTGGATGGCATTTGTGCCGCTTGCTATTTGTGTATGTTCAGAAAGTGAGTCTTTAAAGGTTAATCGTAACAGTTGGCAGCGTTTAATAGTTTCAGGAGTCTTAGTACTTGTATGCTTAATCGGTTGGCCCAGACAATTGGTTGTGTCGCTTCATAATTGGAATAATAGCGACTATGCACCTGTTGAAGCTCTTGTTGAGAGAAATGTCAAAGAAAGCGATTGGGTCTACTGTGATTTCGGTGCATACTTTGCTGCGAAGAAGAAGGCGGCTGTTGTTATGGTTCCTAGTTATGCTACTGCTGAATCCATGCATGGAATACCATCTCAAGAAAAAACAAATGTTTCGATTCTAATCATTGAACCCCTTCAGCTCAAGAAAGTTGTGAAAAGGCTAGGGGGGAAATGGTATCCCACTGGGGATGGTTTAAATCTTAATGCAGGGAAATATTATCCATATCAGATTTTTAGAAGAGACACAAATTCTTGACAAAAAATGTGGTGTAGGGTCTGGAAGCATTTTCTCACTTGGGGTAGATCAACCAGAGGATGCCCTCAGTTACCAATAAACAAAGAATTCCAGCTGCGCCAGCTAAGGGTTTTCCATTTTTACCCGTCACCCATTCAGAGCCAGTGCCTGTGTAGGTAACCAGTTGGGCTGTGTCTAAACTTGCGATCGCCCAAACCCAACCGCTATGAAGTCCCCAGGCTAAACCCAAAGTGCCACCATCTACATAACGCGCCAGCACTAGCACCATGCCCATTAGCCACAGCCCAGGTAGCTGAGGTATTGTTTCTCGTTGTTCCCAAACTAGGTGTAACAAAGCAAAAATTAAGCTAGAAATTACTGCTGCCACCCCAGCTGGATAGTCATGCTGGAGTTGAGTCAAAAGGAAGCCTCGAAAAACTAGCTCCTCTGTGCCACTAATCCAAAGTGCTAACAGCAAAGTGAGCAGCAACGATGCCGCCAATTTCTGCTTGTCAACCAGTTGCCAAGTCACCCAGCCTAGAGCTGTTTGGATACCAAACAAAACCACCAAACTCAGCACTCCCAAGCCAAAACCCGTACTTGTGGAACGTAATATCCAGAGGTTCCAAGCGAAGCCGTAATCTGAAAAAGACCCACCTGTCAACGAGGCAGCTCCCCATAAAACTAGCGGGGCAATTAGGTAGAGTGACGCGAGTAAGGGCAGCTTTTGCTCTACCGCTAGGGGTTTAGGTGGTCGCCAATCAAGAAAGTTCGCGCAGAGAACTGCCAACGGCAGCCATAAGGCAGCCCAAGCTAAGAAAAAAGCTATCACCTGAAGCAGCGAAAAGGGTGGTGCTACAAGAGTAAAAAATTCACTCATCATCTACTCAGTCTCGTCATCTTTGTGGCTTCCATGGTTAATAGGGTTTTATACTTTATTGAAGTTAAAAAAATATATCTCCAAATCTCTCCTCGCAAAAGTTTTTCACCATAGTTACATCCTAGCCATTGTTAATTTATTTGTAAATTTTGTCTCTAGCTTAAGCATTAATAGGTAGAAAGAAAAAAGATAAGAAGTTTTAATATAATAGGTGCGAGGGCAATAATTTACAAAATTTTGGTTAGTGAAAATGCAAGTTATTTTTAAAGTCATTCGGCAGACACAAGATGCCTCTCCCCACGTTCAGACTTACTGCTTGGAGGCTGAGCCAGGCAATACGATTTTAGATTGCCTCAATCGCATTAAGTGGGAGCAAGACGGGAGCTTAGCCTTTCGCAAAAATTGTCGCAACACTATTTGTGGTAGCTGCGGTATGAGAATTAATGGTCGCTCCGCTTTGGCTTGTAAGGAAAATGTTGGTAGCGAAGTAGCTCGACTGCAAACGGGCGAGAAGACGGCAGACGCTATTCCAGAAATTATCGTGGCACCGATGGGGAATATGCCGGTGATTAAAGATCTAGTGGTGGATATGAGTAGTTTCTGGAACCACTTAGAGGCGGTTGATCCCTACGTTGATAGAGGTGCTAGAACATTACCAGAACGGGAGTTTCTACAAACGCCAGAAGAGCGATCGCAGCTTGAGCAAACCGGCAATTGTATTATGTGTGGAGCTTGCTATTCTGCATGCAATGCACGCGAAGTAAACCCAGACTTTGTTGGTCCCCACGCGCTTGCTAAAGCTTATCGAATGGTAGCAGACTCTCGTGATACTGAAACTAAAAGCCGTTTAGAAACATATAACAAAGGCACTCAAGGAGTTTGGGGCTGTACCCGCTGTTTTAACTGCAATACGGTTTGTCCAATGGACGTGGCACCCCTGGATCAAATTACCAAAATTAAACAAGAAATTCTGGCTGACGAGAATGTGCCAGATAGCCGCCCAATTCGTCATCGGCAGGTGCTAGTGGAGTTAGTCAAGCAAGGAGGTTGGATAGATGAACGCTCCTTTGCTTTCCAAGTAGTCAGTAATTCTTTCCGTGACTTGCGAGGATTAATTAGTCTTGGACCACTGGGGTTGCGGATGCTAGTCAGGGGTAAGCTTCCACTGACGTTTGAGCCTTCCGATGGTGCGGCGGAAGTAGAAGCGCTTATTGAATCTGTCCAAAAAGAAGCGTTTGATCAACGGGGCTCAGTTGGCACGTTTAAAGGTTGCCCAGAGCGGTCGTAAACCAAAATATCCCACTGCCCGTTCGCACTTGACTCAAAAGCAATCTTACTACCGTCAGCACTAATAGTAGGGTGACGGACTTCTGCTTGCAGGTTGGCTGTTAAATTCCGTAATTGGCGTGTTTCACGGTCGTAGAGGAAAATTCCCAACCTTCCCTGACGGTTAGCAGTAAATACAATATAACGACCGTTCTCCGAAATAGCTGGCTCTGCAGCGATCGCATCGAGCGTATTCAATCCAGGCAAATCGATTAAACTCTCAGTAACGGTATCAAATAGATAAACATCCTGACGACCGAACCGATCAGAAGCGAAGACAATGTATCGACTGGCAACTTGAGGTGTTAATTCTGAAGCCGGACTGTTGAGGCTCCGTCCCCCCGGATCAAACGGATATATTAATACGCGATAGCTACTACAGCTACTTAACAACCCAGCCAGGGTGAGTGCCAGTAGAAAAATCGATTTCACAAGTTGATCACCAATTTCAGGGCGATGGTGTAGCTAGCGATCGCACCGGGGCACCATCTGAAACATCTAACTCAATGTTAGGTCCCCGGTCTAGCACCTCAATATCCCACTGCCCGTGACTGCCGGTTTCAAACACGATATAGCGACCGTTTGGACTAATGCTGGGATGACGTACCAAACCTGAATACCATTGCGTGAGGACTTGTGACTGTTGCGTGGCACGATCATAGAGTGCAACTTCTGGTTTGCCCTGATCGCTTGTAATATAGACAATGTAACGCCCTGTATAACTAAGACTGGGGCTTTCGGCAATTGTTTCGCGCCGGTTTAAGCGGGGCAATGGAAGCAACTGCTGTAGTTGCAAGTCGTACAGCATAATAATGTGGCTACCATTCCGGTTAGATGCAAATGCCAGAAAGCGACCATTCCCACTCAACGCCGGTTGCTCGTCATTATAGCGGCTGTTGAGGGCAGATGAGCCACCAGGGAGATCGCTTGAACTACAGGCGAAGATTAAACTTGCTAAGCCCAAACCAAGAGCCCAATGAATCCACCCCTGGCGCAACAATTCAGGCTTGACAACTGCCACTGCTAACCACAAGCGTTGAAACACGCTCTTTAAGTCTCATCAAAATTCGCCGAGTTATCTAAATCGTCATCTGAGCGAGCAACAGGTTTGTAATCAGTATAGTCCGTCGATCTTGCTGACCCATCAGGATCGCGCCGGGAAACTGGGTTTTGAGGCTGACGACGCTTTCTCGGCTTAGAGGTGTCCGAGTTACGATCTGAACGAGAGGTGCCATTACTGCTAGGACGAGGCGATCTACTCACTGAGCCATCTGATACATCCCAATCATCCGACGGTTTGCTGACTCCCCCACGTGAAGAATTCCAATCATCACGATTAGGAGAACTCCACTCATCTTCTTCCGGTCGTTCTACAGGGCGGCTGACTGGACGAGAGTTACGCCGACGCTGCTTGTCTCCTTGCCCAAGCCTTTGATCACTACTCCGATTCGAGGGGCGACTACGAGCTTCATCATCGTATTCATCTGTACGAGAACGGCGACGAGGAGCTTCATCATCGTATTCAGCCGTACGAGTTGAACGAGCGTCTCTAGTTCCCCGAATTTGACGACGGACGGGGCGCTCATCGTCTAGCGGTTCCAGTTCATCTAGCTCAGCGTGAACAGTTTCATAAACCCGGCTAACCTCGCGTTCTTCATCTACAATTGGTGTGTTTCGCTTGGCTTGCTCAGTAGTTATACTCCGCATCCTCAGGTTTTCTACAGCAAAAAAGATGGTTGCCCCTGTCAGCAGAACCTGACCAAACTGCATAATTGGGTCAAACCGCCAACCCTGAAAAACTAGAATTAAACCGCACAGTAAACCCACCGCCGAAAAAAAGATATCGTGGTCTCGTGATAGTTCTGGACGCACTGATCTCAAGGCATATAACGCTGCTCCAGCAACAGCAATCACAATGCCCGCAATACTGGCTAAGTTAAACGCAGTGTTTATCATCGTCTTTATCCTAAGTCTGTCATATGGTAGCGAGTCCAGTCGGAAATCTCCACGTCAGCTGGGTATTCTGAGTTGACTGTTGATGATTATGAGCGATCGCGATTGGGGCAATTATTACTCCTGATTATGGGAGTCATTTGACTCCCGCAGGTATTAAGAACGCTCAATCTTATCTTTTTGGCTAATAAAAACTAAGCCAATTACAACCGGGACGACGACGATCACAGTACCTGCAAGCAGACTGTAAAAGAAATTCACTAAAGAAGGCGTCATAAATGCTCAACCTTTTTTTACATACTTCATCTCAATTTTAATCGAGATGGCTTGCCAGGAGAAGCAAAAACTTTTAAGAATGGGGTTTAGAGGGTACTACACTCGCATCTTCAGGGCCTTGACAGTTTTGCCGGTTCGGTTTTCCATCCTAACCATCTAGAAGAAAGCAGGCAGCAGCATCGGGTAAAATAATAAATAGTTTACAAAACTTAAACTTTTAGTTGTGGCTTAAGTGCCAAAAAATAGTTAAAAACAACCCATGACTGCTGTTACCCTCACTGCTTGGATTCTTGGTTCCTTCTTGGGCCTGATGACACTGTTATTCATTTTCCGAATCATACTTACCTGGTATCCCCAAATCGATCTCAATCGCTTTCCCTTTAATCTGGTTGCTTGGCCCACTGAACCCTTTTTAGTACCGTTACGAAAGCTGGTGCCACCCTTAGGGGGAGTGGACATTACCCCTGTTGTTTGGGTCGGGATCTTCAGCTTACTACGGGAGTTTCTTCTGGGTCAGCAAGGACTACTGACCATGATTTCTCACTTGCAGTGAAAAAAGGGGGAACAGAAGAAGTATCATCTCTCTTCTACTCCCCCAACAAAGCCAGTTCTAAAGCCATCACAGACTGGCTCTCTCTTCCTCCCCTTGGCGCTCTTGGCGTCTTGGCGGTGCCAGCATCATCTGCTCCACAAAGTCGGTGTAGACATCACCTTGCAAAAACTCTGGGGTCTCCAGGATCTTTTGATGAAAGCCAATTGTAGTCGGCACTCCTGTAAGCGCACACTCTCGCAGTGCTCGTTTCATCCGCTTAATAGCGGTGGGGCGGTCCGGTGCCCAAACAATTAACTTGCCAATCAGGGAGTCATAGTAGGGAGGAATTAAATAATCGGTGTAGACGTGGGAATCCATCCGGACACCAGGTCCTCCGGGCGGCAGATAACCGCTAATCCGCCCTGGCGCTGGACGGAAGTCATGATCGGGATCTTCTGCATTGATCCGGCATTCGATTGAATGACCTCGCAAGACTACTTGCTCTTGGGTCAACTGTAGTTTTTCACCTTGGGCAACCCTGATCTGCTCTGCCACCAAGTCGAGTCCGGTAATCATTTCCGTTACAGGGTGCTCAACTTGAATTCGAGTATTCATCTCCATAAAATAAAACTCGCCGTTTTGAGCAAGTAGAAACTCGACGGTGCCTGCTCCCACGTAGTTGATTGACTTAGCAGCCATTACAGCAGCGGTACCCATTCTTTCTCGCAGTTCGGGTGTGAGAGCTGGACTGGGTGCTTCTTCCAGCAGCTTTTGGTGGCGACGTTGAATTGAGCAGTCTCGCTCGCCCAGGTGAATAACATTGCCGTGGCTATCGGCCATAATTTGAAATTCAATATGGCGGGGGCGTTCAATGAATTTTTCCAAATAAAGACCGGGGGTACCAAAGGCAGCCTCAGCCTCACCTTGGGCTGCTCGAAACAGCTTGACAAGTTCGCTGTCCTCTCGCACCAGCCGCATCCCACGTCCGCCACCACCAGCTGTAGCTTTGATCATGACCGGATAGGACATTTTTCGAGCCAGCGTCAGCGCTTCCCGTTCATCTTCGAGCAACCCTTCACTACCTGGTACAGTGGGTACACCAGCCCGGATCATAGTTTCCTTAGCAGTTGATTTATCTCCCATAGCTCGAATCGCTTCTGGGGAAGGCCCAATAAAGGCAATTTCGTGATCGGCACAGATTTCAGCAAACCGGGCATTCTCAGCTAAAAAGCCATAGCCGGGGTGAATGGCAGTGGCGTTTCGAGTCAGGGCAGCTGCAATGATTCTGGGAATATTTAGATAACTTTTACTACTAGGGGGTTCGCCGATGCAAACCGTCTCATCAGCAAGTTGGACGTGAAGGGCATCACGATCAACGGTAGAGTGAACTGCAACGGTAGCAATCCCCATCTCTTCGCAGGCCCGGAGAATTCGGAGGGCGATTTCCCCTCGATTGGCGATCAATATTTTGGAGAATTGCATCTTCCTGCTTTGGTGTCAGTATCAGTTAGAATAAAGGCTTTCGAGGACTTCTGGAAGAAATTTGTAGAACGATGGCTGGCGCCGATGGCAATTAACAAGTAATTAGTTAGGGAACAAAAATCGTTGGATATGCTACATTATAGTTAGAAAACCCTTGCGGATGTGGTGGAATTGGTAGACACGCACGCTTGAGGGGCGTGTGGCTAACGCCTTGCGAGTTCGAGTCTCGCCATCCGCACTGACCTCGCTATCCTCATAGTTATAAGTTT
>QQTW01003728.1_pt1 | contig 11316 bp, 13 predicted proteins | sample 1904831 | NCBI WGS metagenome assembly QQTW01 (sample SAMN09435610, study PRJNA476489) | Subsurface metagenome, whole genome shotgun sequencing project.
GAGGTAGGGATGATCGGCTTGCCTACTCCTGCGGCATAGCCGATTTCGTAGAACACGTTGGCGTTCGAGTATGTGATGTCCGCTAACAGAACGTCCGCTTCCTGGATCTGCTCCCTGATCAGTTGGTCAAGCTTGAAGCCGACTATGTTCATGCTTTCCCAAGGCGTGATCTTCAGCCCGTGTTTTTCGGTACTCTCCATAGCTTGTTGGATTGCGGTTCGGATGATTGTCCTCGCGCCGGGATAAGCGTAGAATGCTTTTTTCATCATGACACCATGGCGAGATTGCTGTTCTGTAGTCTTGCCTTGTCTTCTGGTCGCGGGCTAACGAGGCAAGTCAGTGTTCCTTGCTTCCTGTGCCAAGATGGGGTCTGGGAGCGTTTGAGTGGGAGTTATAGTTGTCGTTGTCATGGGCGCGCTGTAGCTATGCGCTTCGGTGATTACAAAGCGGGGCCTATAGCTGAACCATTTGTTGAAACTTAATTTCGGCTGGACATCTTCGCGCGCTTCCTGAGCCTAGTCTGGATCTATTCGATCTGAGAGTAGTAGTCTTGGCTCAGCAGTGCTTAGGATCAAGCAGATGGATAGAGAGCGCACGTTTCTTTTGCTGTTGTTACTTGGCGAGGACAGCTCACAGCCCGTGGTCCCATCCGTCATCTTCGTCATGGCTGAGGCCCTGGCTGTGGCTGCGCCCGTTGGTCTGCTCGTGCCCGCGCTCCCGCATTGGCTGTGCTGCACGAGCGAGCGTCTGCGCCAACCTCTCCTGCAAGGCCTGATGCCTCTCGTGCGCCTGAGCCTGCTCCCTTGCGTGATCCAGCTCTAGCGCTGTTGCGTGCTCAGTAACCTGTTCACGGCAGTGACTAAGGCGTTGGTCTGCTGCGTGTGCGCGTTCAAGGCCGTAGTCAGCGCGTCCAAGCGCTTGCTCAAGGCGTGCTGCCCGCGCTCCAGCGCCTCGATCCGTGAGCCACTGCCCGTGGACAAGCTCGAGAGCGCGCTCGCCGTGGCCTCGGACTGCCTCAGCGACGCCTCGCAGGCGCTGGCCAAGCTCTCGAACTGCTGCAGCAAGGCGCGCTCGAAGGCCGTGAGCTGGTCCATGGTCGTCTAGCTCCCATCCGGCCGCGTGGGTGGCCTCACGCTCAGGCCTCCGCCCGGCCCACCCATGGACGTGCCGCTCGTCGGCTCGGTGGTCCTGTCGCTTGTTCCCTCGCCGGCCCCGCTCGGCCAGCTCGCCGCTCCGCTCAGCCCCGCCGTGCTCCCAAGCCTCGTCGCCAAGCTGGGCAAGACCACGCACGGCCTGACCTGCTCGCCCTGCCGGCACGTCGTGGCTTCCGTCCCCGAGGGCAGCACCATGTAGGTCCGCCCCTCCTGCGTGAACGTCGGATAGGGCGTGGCGCCGCTCGCGCGCGTCGTCCCGAGCCCCGTGCCCGGGCTCATCCAGAGCCAAAGCGAGAAGGCCATGAGCATGGTGATCGTGGCCCAGCTCAGGAGCAGCGTGCCCCACCACCAGCGCCCGAGCCGCCTCAGCCTGCTCAGGTCCCTCGTGAGCGAGGCCGTGGTGCTCGCCATGCTCTCGGCCATAGCGCTCCGCATGGAACTGAGCGCGGCTTCGGACTCGGCTCTCAAGCTCTGCCCAAGCCTGTTGAGCTCGCTCGCGGTGATCCTCTCGATCTCCGCCGACTGCGTGGCCTGCCGCTCCTGCAGTCGCGCGATCAAGCTCTGCGTCATAGGTCCACCCCTTCTCGTAGAGCCGCCCCTTCATGCGGATGCGTTCGCCGTCCTCCCCGTCCGCCACGGTCAGGTAGTCGCGCCCCTGCCGCGGCACGCTGAGCCCCGCCCCCTCCAGCGCCTCCACCAGGCTCGCGCGGTCGGTGACCTGGCCTGACGCGACCAGCCCCGTGACGAACTCGTGCACGCCCTCGCGGCCCTGCCGCAGGCTGAGCCCCTCGTACGCGTGTGCATGGGCGTGCGCGTGGACCCCGTGCAGCTCGCGCGCCCGCTCGGGGTCGTCCGGCCTGGCCCAGCCGTGCTCGTAGTTGAGCGCGTCCCGGAGCGGCGCGAACGTGCGCTCCCACCCGGGCGGCGCGATGTTGAGCGCGCGCCCCGTGGTGAGCTCCAGCCGCGGCACCACCACGTGCAGCTCCACCCGGCCCCCGTGCGCTTCGTGCGCTCCCTCATCAGCCCCATGCCCGGTGTGGCTGTGCCGAACCCAGGTCACGTCGAACTGCTCGGGGTCGAGGCCGGCGAAGGCCAGCCGCTCGAACTGGTTCATGGCCTCGTGCTGCTGGGCCTCGGTGGGGGCGTCCTCCAGCGCGAAGCTCAGCACCCCGTGGGTGTAGGTCCACTTGCGCTCGATGCCGTCGATGAGCTCACGGGTGCGCTCCATGTCGCCGCGCACCACCTCGGGGGCGGCGTGCTCGCGCCCGTGCCGGGAGGCGTCTGTCAGGTACGCCGCGATGGTGCCCCCGCCGCCACGCCCGCCCGAGGTGAACTTGATCAGCACCTCACGGCTCCTCGGGGCGGCGCCTGCGCCGGGTCCGCGCGGCCTGTGCAGCGGTGCTAGTCGGCTCAGCGCTCGCCGGCACGGGAGGCACCGGCTCGGTCGCAGCCTCGTCCACCTCGCCAACCGCCTCGCCCTCGGCCGGCCGCTCGTGCGCCCGCCGGAGCGCTGCCAGTTCGCGGTCGATCTCGACTAAGCGCACGAGGAGCGCCGCGGCTGGGACCGGCTCCTGGCGGTTGGCGGCGCGGGCGAGCTGGTTGAGGTTGTTGCCAATGCGGGCGAGCTCGCGCAGCAGCGCCGGCTCCACTGGGGGTAGGGCCCGGCGCGGGCGCGGCGAGCGGCGCTGGCCGTCGAGGAGTGCGCGCACCAGGTCCGACAGGCTCACGCCTCGGCTCTCGGCGAGCGCCTGCCAGCGGGCCTTGTCGGCGGGGGTGGTGCGGATCTCCATGCGCATGGGCGGGGCACCTTCCGGGTGGTGCAGGAGGGCCCTGGGGGCCCTTCTGCCGGGGTGCGGGGCTGGCCCCGTGCCGCACGACGTGCGGCCCTCTTCGGGGGGGTTGAGGGGGGCGGCACGCCCCTCTCACCAGCCTCGGGGCCGGATGCCGCAGGCGTCCGGACGCGAGTATGCTGGCGAAGAGATGCACGAAGGGCAAGCATGATCCACTTTGGGCTGTCTTGGACAGAACAGAACCAGGGCAGAACCGGTGTGGAACGCCTTCCTGAGAACCCCTAGGCCTCCGGTTCAATCGGGCAGAACGAACGCTCGCCGCTGGGCAGTCTCCTGCGGTGCCAAGACTTCGCAGGGGACCGGCAGTAGCTTGAGGCCGCTTGGCAGCATCAAGGAAACTGGGTCCTCGCCTTCGGCTGCGGGCCGCACCACTCCCCTTGACCCTGCCACGGACCTAAGCGGCGTCTCTCACTAGGTGCTGACATGAGGAGCCGCCCGCCCGAAGAGCCGGGCCAGGAAGCCCCTCGGAGGCTTGGCTGACTCCACCCGTCTAGGCACCTCAGCTGACTGCTCCTCGGCAGCCTGCGGCCCTAGGTGAGCAGCAGGCAGCATGAGTTGGCGCTGCAAGTTCCGCCGCTCCTCCTGCTCCTGGTCCAGCCGCCTGCGAAGGTCGCTCAGGGTCTCTTGGTGGGTGTAGCGTTCGTGCTCGCGATCCTGGCGCTCGCGGCCGAGCTGCTCTTCGAGCGCTTGGGTCCTCGCCTGTGCGGCGGCGAGTTCCGTCCTCAGCGTGGTGAGCCCTCCACCGCTCTTATTGGTGGAAAGCGGCGCCTCCTGGCCAAGGGGTTCTGGACCGGTAACCTGGTTCTTTTCGGAGAACGCGCGGCCAAGCTCCGAAGCATCAATCCTGTACTGGCCGTTGGGGAGCTTGCGGTGCGATAATCGCCCGTCCTCACACATCCGGTGGATCAGGCTCTTGCTCGAACCCGTCGCCTTCGCGGCGCTCGACAGTGAGTATTCCACGGGGGTTCTCCAGCGTGTTCTTCCAGGGTTCCAGTCGGGTTCTAGGAATCGACAGAGGGGTTCTGGTAGGTTCCTCAAACCCCCGGCGTCGGCAAGCGACTTCCCCTCGGGTGCGATGCCCGCGACTCGTTCTGTGCTCTTCTTGGCGTTCTGGATGCCTGCTCTGGCTGGGTCTGCTGCGCTCTCCGTGACGTCCTCAGTCCTCTCTAAGACCTTTAGTTTCGTTTTCTCCCTGCTTGGCAGACTCGCGCTCCTGCTCAAGGCGGGCCTGGACAGCGCGCGCCTCCACGGCACGGCCTAGCTCCCCCAGCACACGCGCCAAGCGGTCGTCCTCGACCTCGACAAGGGGCAGTTCGGCCAGGGGCAGGCTAGCCTTGTGGTCCGCGATCCATGCGGCCCGCTCCTCGTGCTCCTGCGTCAGGTCGTCAGGTAGAGGCGGCGTCGATCCTGTGAGGCGCCCCAGCAGCCGTGCGGCCCGCGCAGGCAAGCTGAGCCGGTAGGCGTTGCTCACCTGGCGCACCCGCGGGCCTGGCCCTTCCACCAGCTCGATGGCCTCGTGCCGGCGCAGCCAGTCGAGGAATCCATGTTCGCGCAGGGCGGTGAGCGCCTGGCTCACCGCGTCCTTGGAGCGCTTCAGCTTGGCCATCAGGTACGCGTACGAGGGCTCCAGCCGCCCCGTGCGATAGCTCACCAGGTTGGCCAGGAGCTCCAGCACCTCCAGCCCCACGTGGCCCAGGGGGCCGTTGCGCTGCCCTTTCCGCCGGCCCTCCCTGTCGTAGCGCTCGGCCGCCAGCACCACGCGGCGCACCTCCCGGCGGTCGCATCGCTGCCAGAACCCCGCCTCGCACGTGCCCACGAGGCGCGAGCCGCGCCGCACGGGGTGGCGGGGCGCGTGGGTGTCGCTTGCACGCGCGCCTCTGGGCATGGGTCCGCTCAGGACCGTCCCGACCTGCTTCATCATCTGCGTCGTCCCTCTCCGGCTAATGGGGAGCCGTCGGGGGCGGGGGCCTCCACGGGAGGGACGTGGCCGGGGCACTAGGATGTGCACAGGCAAAGCTCTCCTGCGGCAAGAAAGGCTCTTGCGAAAACCTAGGGCGGCATGGGAAGCTGAACCTGCAACAGATCAGACTTCCCCGGCCACCGCCGGTGTTCGAGGCCCGCCCTTCACCCGGCGGGCTTCGTCGTTTCGGGCTGATGCCCTCCCCATGGGTTGCTCTTGGCCACTCCCCACAAGTCCGGGGCGCGGCTCCTGTCATGGTGGAGGATGCCGGACGGGCAGGCAACAACCTTTGCCTGGAACACTCCCTGGCTCGACCGGGCGGGCCAGGGGCGGGGTCAAGGGGGGTGGTGCGGCCCGCAGCCCCGTCGGGGCGAGGACCCGGCCCCCTTGAGGCCGCCCCAGGCCTTTCACGCTCTGGCCTGTCCCTTCCGGTGCCCTGGCATCGGAAGGGACTGCCCAGCGGCGAGCGCTCCTTACTTCACGGCCCACCCGTTTTCCCAACTGCTTGGGTTATGCTACACTGGCCCAAGCCGACCGTTCTGCGCCTGGGTGGCCTGCGCGTGATGATCTACACCGACGACCATGGGCCCGCGCACGTCCACGTGGTGGGCCCGGGAGGCGTGGCTCTGTTCTGGCTCAACTGCCCTGACGGCCCGCCCACGGTGCGCGGCAAGAAGGGCTTGAGCGATCACGAGGTCCGACGCATCGGCGACCTCATGGCGGACCACGCCGCCATCCTGTGTGCCAAGTGGAGGGAGCTGCATGGAGATCACTGACGAGGAGCTGAGGGCGGCCGAGGCCCGCACCGACGAACTGCGCGCCCGAGGCCATGCCGTGGCGGCGCGCTACGACCGCGACGCTGGCCGCGTCGTGGTGAGCCTGCACAACGGGGTGGAGCTTTCCTTCCCCGCCGCGATCTCGCAGCCCCTGGCCAACGCCTCGCCCGAGGACCTGGAGGAGGTCGAGGTCGAGCCCGATGGCCTTGCGCTCTTCTGGCCCCGGCTCGATGACGGCCTCACCGTGCCTGGCCTGCTAGCAGGCTCCTTCGGCACGCGGGCGTGGATGGCCTCGCTCATGGGCCAGGCAGGTGGCAAGGTCAGCACCCCCGCCAAGGCCGCAGCTGCGCGCGAGAACGGGCGCAAGGGCGGCCGGCCTCGGCACGCGGCGGGTGACTGACATGAAGCCACGCCCAGGCCGTCGAGCGCTACAGGCGCGCCGTGATCGACGGCGGCAAGGCCGACACCTGACCACCAAGCGCGGCACGTCCCACCACGCGTGACCGAGCCTGTCCACCAAGGCGGTCAGCTCGCCTTGGTGCTCGGGGCGGCTTGTGCTAGTTGAGGTATCACCTTTGGATACCGTGAGGTCCCGCCATGGCCGCCGTCCAGCCCATCGCCGTCAAGCTCGACCCGGAGGTTCGTGAACGAGTGAAGGCGCTCGCCCGGGCGCGGGACCGCTCGACGCACTGGCTGATGCGCGAGGCCATCGCCCAGTATGTCGAACGAGAGGAAGCGCGCGAGCGCTTTCACCAGGACGGGTTACGAGCCTGGGATGCGTATCAGGCAACGGGGATGCACGCGGACGCAGACAAGGCCGACGCTTGGCTCGCGCGCCTTGAGGCCGGTGAGGACGTGGACCCGCCGGCGTGCCACGGCTGATCTGGACGCCCGAGGCGCTGCGCGACGTCCAGCGCCTTCACCGCTTTCTCGCCTCCAAGAGCCCTGACGCCGCCAGCCGCGCCATCCGGGCGATCCGCGAGGGCCTGCGGACCGTCGAGGCGCATCCCGCGAGCGGCCGGCCCGCCGAGGGCATGGACCCAGCCTTCCGCGAGTGGCTGATCGGCTTCGGTGGCAGCGGCTACGTCGCTCTCTACCGGCTGAACGAGGACACGGCCGTGATCCTGGCCGTGCGGCATCAGAAAGAGGCGGGCTACGGGTGAGTCAAACGCCGAGGCCGTAGAGCGGGACCCTTAGGCGAGCTGATCTCGTCGCAACTTGCGCACCGGACTTTCGCACATTCTAAGCCTCTGACGAACTTGGCCTCGCCGACCCGCGCGAAAGTCAAGATTTTTGCTCTGTTCTGTTGGTCAGAGCTTCCGGACGTATCGGCCCACGGCTCGAAGCCTGCCCTCGCAACTGCCTGCCCAAGGCCGACTCCTGTCCCAACCATGACGAATGCCCTGCACGCCCTGCGGAACTTCGAACCTGGCTGTCCATCAAAGCCAGCGCGATGTCCTGCCCTTGTTCGTCACAACCGACGGCAATGATGAAGACCTCACCCATCCAGCCTTCTCGGCACAAGCGAAGCACCACCCCAGGACGACGACGTACTCATGCGCCACCCACGCGTGCTAGCCCTTCACCGACAGAAGCGCGTCGATGGCAGCAGTCTGCCGCGTCCCCGAGCCTCGGAGACCGACCCATCAGTGAACGTCAGACGGCGGCCTGAACTACATGCCTTGGAACATGGACGTCCAGATTGTAGAGTTTGCTCATCATCCGGTAGCTTGACGACCTGCTCCCCGACTGCATCGATCTTGTGAGTTATAGCTTCCGTGACGCTCCGCCTCTTTATTAGCCACTCATGGACCTACAGCGAGCGCTACACGTCCATTGTAAACCTACTGAATATCAGACCCTACTTCAATTGGGTAAACTACTCAGTTCCTAGAACTGACGCCTTCGGGCCTATGGCGCAATACCAGATGAGAGAGCAGCTTCGCAATCAGATACGCCCGGTGAACTGCGTTATCATCATCGGTGGAATGTGGACGAACTACAGCGACTGGATTCAGTTCGAGATGAACTTCGCCCAGCAGATTGGGAAACCAATTCTCGGTGTGCGGCCACGCTCCGCGAAAGTTATGCCTCAGGCCGTTATAAACGCCTCCACGAAGGTAGTAAACTGGAACACAGAGTCCATCGTCTCGGGGATCAGGGAAATCTGTAAGTGAGATCCACTGGGCTTAAGTATCCAGCGCTCTATGAAAGTGCAGGCGCTGCCTCAGCTGAAGCGCAAAGAGGTTCTCTGTGGACGATCCGTACCGAATACTTTCTTCTTCTTCTGGTCAGCATCTCTCTCGCGTTCCAGGACGTACTTTCAATTGATCGGTTGATCGTAACCCTGCTATTGGTAATCTTAGCCGGCCTCTTCGTTTTCAAAGTTATCAAGAAGCTCGATCAGGACTGGTATAGATCTCGTGCCCTAGCGGAGTCGGTGAAAACATCTACTTGGCGATTTTGTATGCGCGCTCACCCCTTCGAGGACGCTGAGCGCATCGAGACACCTAAGAGGAATTTTCGTGAATTCCTTCGGAACATTCTGACGGCCAATCAGAACATCGCCCAGAACCTAGTCACCGAGGGCACCGAACAGGTGACAGCATCAATGCTCGAAGTGCGCCAGATGGAGCTGCCGGACCGCATATCGTTCTACATCAAACATCGAGTGGACGATCAGGGACGTTGGTATGCGAGGAAGTCGCTAGCGAACAAGAAGGCGCTTCGCCGCTGGGTAGTGGTAACGATCCTCATCTACATCAGTGCAGCAATTGCACTTTATGCAGATGAGATCGGATATCCGCAACTTACGCGCATCTTCGACCCATTGATTGTTCTTGTGACTTCCATTCTTGGCTGGATCCAAATAAAAAGGCACGGAGAGCTGACTGCCAGCTACAATTTAACTGCCCATGAAATCGGCATCATAAAAAGTAACTCGGATGGAATCAGATCGGAGCAAGCGTTCTCGGATTTCGTGAACGAAGCAGAACTAGCCTTTTCGCGCGAGCATACTCAATGGATGGCTCGGCGGGACGCAGCATAAGGTTCAGGTCATGATGGCTGAACTGATGGCTCGGCCCAGCTACGCAGGAAGTCTTCGATCAAGACGGTAGGGAAGCCTGGGTAGTACTTGGTCGGCCTGGATCTCCTCATAGCGATGAGGATGCCCAGAAGCCAGTCAAAGGCCAAAGCTACCGAGCCGGTGGCTTCTTCCTTCGGTAAGAAGACGCGCAGAGAATGGCAGCGTCGCGGCAACTGGGACCGGAGCTTTGCGCCAGAAGACCAACTCGCAGGCTTCGTAGGCGCGCCGGCTCCCCTCGAACATCCCGACCGTCGCAGGCAGGTCGCCGTCACCCCACCGAACGCCCACCCACCAACCTTGATCAACTAACCTGGATGCGCGCAGCTCACGATCAGAAACTGAGCGCAGAACGTCTCACTCAGCACCCACACTGGAGCTTAGCTATCAAGGCCTCGCAGGAAGGCAGGATTGACGACGTAACTTGTTCCAGCCGATTTCCGCTCGGCGTCTAATCGACGAAAGTCATAAGCACGATCATAGATAAACAGACTCCGGCCGTCCTCAAAGCGGACTCCAAGAAAGCCATACCATAAAAGCAGGTCTATAGTTTCCGGGATACCCAAACTGAGAAAATCATCCGAAAGGATCTGCTCAAGCGCCTCAGCGCTAAGCACCTCAGGGACCCCGATAAACCTATAGAAGATGTCTTCTGGTGTACCGGCTACATCACGGAGCTCATAGCCGAAATCCGAAACAAGGTACAAGGACATCTGGCGTCCAGCCTCTATAAGGTCGCTCGCCTCAACAACTGTATGACCTCGATTGATTGCGAACGACAAGGCACGTTCACAGTAGTCGATGAGAAATCTTGGACGCCTAAGCGACTCCTTGATCATGATATCTACCGCACTTTGCCCATTTACTGGAGTATCAAGTGCCGCCCAAGCTGCTTCACGATGAACCTTATTGATTGCACTATAGACTCGCATTCTAAGCAGATGTCGAAGTTGCTCAGGGTCGGACCAATCCACCTTTATTGGGTTATATTTCCCTCGATCAGACGTCTCCTCGACGAGACGCTCATAAATGTCACTACGCAAAAATAGTAAGTGCCTGAAGGCAAATCTACGCCTGCTCAAATCACGTCGTATTCTGTTAAGGACCTCTATGAGATGCTTGACAATCCCAATGTCATGATCCTCGACTTGCCTTGGAGGCCAACCTTTATCCAGATCGTCGATGAGTACTATAATACTATCAAAATGATCCCTAAAAGAAGCGATCGTATCCCGTAGACGTGGGAGCGGGTCTTCAAACATCATGTTAGTAAGCTGTGCGCGGAGACGAGTAGGGTTCGGTTCGTCTCTGACGTAGTTGACTACCGTATCGATCGCTGTGGCAAGTCGGGATGTAAAATCCCCCGAGACAATGGCATCGTCCAGCTTGAACTCTGTTTCTAAATCTCTGATGCGCGATTGCAAGGCGTAGTCGTTCTTAGATCGCGGGAGTACGATCTCCCTCATCTTCAGCAGGATTTCTGAGTATATAACGTACTGCCAGAACGCTGCAATTGTATGATCGAAAATTCCCTGATTAGCAATTGAGAGTAGGCCCTCCCTCATTTCGCTGAGGTTGTGTGATGCTGGCCTCAGATCAACAATGCAAGTTTGACGACTCTCGATCTCGTGTTCTACTACTTGAAGGAAGACAGCAGACTTCCCAGAGCCCTTCCTACCAATCACAACCGCGCCTTCAGCTCGCAAAGCTCTATTGTACTCAGCGGTTTTCAGAAAATAAGCGGAGAGTTGCTGCACCTCGTTCTCAGCAGCCGGCGAACCCAACTCTATTTCGCTCAAGATTCCTCTATACTTCTGATCAGTTCTCACAGGGCGCTGGTTGAGGACCAGAGTTGAAGCGCAGAATTGTTCAACATGGCGTTCAGTCTCTAGTCTGGAATTGGAGTTCCTTATGAAGTCACGATAGTCAACCGGGGCAGGTGAGTTCTCGTTCTGTATGACTAGAGCATCTATTCGGTATCCGTGCGCGACGCCTAAGCAGAACGCAATTCTAAGATTATGTTTGAACGAGCCGGTGATCTCTTCACTGAGTAATGGAAGTATGACACCGGCTGATGATGACACGTCCGCAATCGCTTGAGCTGCTGTCAAACGTGGGATCTCCGTTGGATCAAACCTTCTACTGTTGACCTTAGAGTTCTCGATGCTGTGCACAATGTGGTTACGGAAATCTGTTTTCTTCAAAGGATCGATCATGTAAAGTGGCTGTGAATAATTTCTCCTTTGCCCGAACATGTTAATCCAAGGGACATCATCGGAGGAGAGTAGCTTTGCTGCGAGATGCTCAGCATTGTCATAGGTTGCCCAGCCCGTCGTATCAAACAAGCCGATATTGTTGATCTCGGACGATGCTTTCTCTACTGCAGTGCAAACGGTAGGGATGATCGGCTTGCCTACTCCTGCGGCATAGCCGATTTCGTAGAACACGTTGGCGTTCGAGTATGTGATGTCCGCTAACAGAACGTCCGCTT
>QQTW01003729.1_pt1 | contig 11316 bp, 13 predicted proteins | sample 1904831 | NCBI WGS metagenome assembly QQTW01 (sample SAMN09435610, study PRJNA476489) | Subsurface metagenome, whole genome shotgun sequencing project.
GATCGGGGTCAAATCTACATCCGAGCGCTGGATTAAGTTGATTTGAGGTTGCCCTTGATGTATAAGAAGGCTAAGCGTAACGCATCTCAAGACGCAATTTTATCATAAGTAGTTACATCTATTGCTATGTGATTACATATAAAAAAGCTAGTATACTTATGATAGTGGCCAGAAATGCGACTTTATATATTGCAGTTGGCATTTGATCAATAGTGAGTCTAACGCAAATATAACTAGATGCGAATGTAACCTATGCAAAGTTCTACTTCCGCCTGCAAGCACCACCAGATCTCTACTGCTGTGGAGTGAGTGCAAACATCAATTTGGATGTTGCAACTGTAACGCTTTTGTATGGGTTAGAGCGCAGTTTTGGTGGGGCTGGCCACTTCGGGGTCGCGGCCAGATCCGGGTCAAACGGGAAACGTTACAGAGTGCAGCGGGTAAAATGATGGGTGAACATAGTAATGGTCACAGGGTTAGATTGAAACTATGACTGTAATCTAGTGAATGGTAATCATAACCCTAGCAACGTTAACTTTGCTCTGAGCAGATCCCTCTTGGCCGGCGGCGTGTCGAATGAGCGTACAGTCACCCTCCAGGAGTCTCAATCCACCCTCCTTTCGCGGTACTAAGCCTGCTTGCCAAACTTGCGGGGTAGAGAAGTACCGGGTCGTATAAAGGCGGGAAGTGGATTGAAACTCCTGGAGGGTGACTGTACGTCCCGTACGGTAGGAACCAACTACACGATACTGTAAGTGAGAAAGTAGAGAGTGCAGCGGGTAAATGTCCAGGGTCCAGTAAGGTATTTATTTAGATTGGATTTGAAACAAACAAACTTCTCTCATCAATCAAACATTACACGCGCCAAGAACCCCCAAAAACACGATCAGATCAGATCACAAGCCACGCGGTACCGTAACGTTTTCCAAACCCCCCGTGACCCCGGCCAACCTGTACGGGGTACATACACTAGTTAACCCCACGCATGCCACGCCATGCCACGCGAATGCGAATGCGAATGCGAAAGCATGAACGCCACTGACACCGACGACGACGACAGTGATAATGATGATGTTAAACAAATACGAGGAGTGATACGGGATCCAGATCTCGGGAATTGAGAATCGAAAACGAAAAAGATCTCTCTCGCCCGGGAGTGAAGTGAGAAACGGGCAAGGGAAAGGAAAGAAGCGAGCGAGACAAGGGTGTCAAATGCAACGCAAGCAATCAAGCAATCAAGCAATCAAGCAATCAAGCAATCAAGCAATCAAACAAACAAACAAGCATGCAAAATAAGCGACGTGATATAGTAATCTCTTTCCGCGTGATGCGCGATAAAACTCATCATCAACACCGTCCCGTCCGTACGTGAGTGAGTGAGTTCGAAAATCAATCCATTCGGGAAGGAAGCATACCGTACCGAACCCCGGATGAGGTATCTTGTGGCTAACGCCGAAAGCCTGGGAAGAGAAATGAACTCGGATGTGGGGTTGGAGTGTATTTGCTTCGATTGAGAGGATGTCTCGGGTGTCGATGTTGGATGTGGGATCGTGGTGTTGGGTGAGGGTATGGTTTTGGTGAGGCGGAAACGGGCATCTTTTTTTCCATCTTGGCAGGCGACTAGCACTTGACTTGGTCGTTGCTGGGTTTGACTGGTCTGAACTCGATGGCGGGTTGATGCGCCCCGTCTTCGAAGGAGGTGCGGTGGCGGTTTGGACTCGGCCAAAGTATGGTTACGAATCGACGTTGTGTCGGTCGACGGTCTGTCAATGGTGACTCGCGAGGTGACAGCTCGTGATGTCGTCGTCGATCTGGTAATCGCCTTTGAACAGTCCCAGTAGCTCCAAGTGATGCATCATCTTCAATAGATTGGCCACGTACGGATGATAAACCCCATCATGATCCTCCCATTATAAAAACTAGTTGAGTGTTATGTTGGGCGCTGAACAAACATCCAATACGCAATGCTCCATTCCATCCGTTCCGTTCGTCGACCAAAGAGGGGTCTTGATATTTTGAATCCCAACCATGCCAATCATTCCTGAAAAAAATGAAAACGAACCCGGCGCTCTGCTACCGGCCCGGGAGCATCGGCAACCGCAGTCCGGCCGGCGCCCCAACACCACCAGGAGCTGGTGGCGCTCCAAAGGGTACGCCCACCGGTCGACCGTTGAGAAGGCCGGTGGCCTGCTTCTTGACCCCATCGCCGAGTTGCTGCATCAACAGTCCCGTGTTGTCGATCCCTTCCTTCATGTAGGGTTTGGCTTGGAGCCCCAATCGGTCCAGCTTGTCCTCGATGTGGGCCAGCGGTCCGCTCCCGACCGCCGGCGGAGGTTGTCCCACGATGGTATTGAGGTTCGGGTTGTTGTTGGTGTTGTCTGGACGTGTATTGGAACCACCCTGGCGGGGTGGCGAATTTCCGTTCGGCTTCATGGGCTTGGTGCGACGTTCGCTGCTCTGCGGATTCAACGACTCCGCATCATTCAACGCGCCGACGTTATTGGTCGACTCGACGGGGCGTCGTACGGGAATCGGCACTCCATTCTTCTTCGGCCGCTCAACCGGGGGTTTGCTAGGTGGCTTGTTACCCGTTGTTGCTTGCCCTGGCGTTTCCCGGTACGTTTGATGTTGTTCCTGTAGCTCCCGCTGCTTCCGTAACTGCTCCTGCTGCTGATTCCACGTCGCCCGCCGACGCTCCTCCTCCGTCTGGGGTCGCGATCCTTGATTCGTCGCCGCTTCCCGGACCGGCGACTCCACCTCATGGCCATTCTCATCCACGCGGACGGTCCGGATCAGCGCCTTCACTCTGGGGTTGGACTGACCACTGACCCCTTGACGCTGGCCGACCGGTTGTGCAGCAGGCTGCTCCGTAGCCTGCTTCGCCGTCTGCTGGCCGGGTGACGTGACTGTCTGACCCTGCGAGGTGACCATCTTGTGCTCCGTTGTCGGCTTCTGCTCCGCCGTCGGCTGCCCGCCCGGCGAAGCGGCCTGCCCTTTCGAGTTGCCGTCGGGTTGCGCGGCGGGTTGGCTTTCGGGGGTGTGCGAGTCGGGATGCTTCAAGTGGATGCCCTCGCGTGGAAGGTTAAACTTGGATCGCTCTTCCTTCCGTTGCCGGTGTTTCTCGTTCCATGCCTGGACCCCTTCCAGGTGTTGTTGGCCCCACGAATCGCGACCTCGGCTGAGAGTACGGGATAACCGCTTGGTGTCCTTGCGGAGCGAAGGCCCCAGGCCGGACTTCTCGGTACAGGCCCAGTAGATGTCCATCTTCTCGGGATCCTTTCGGGCAATGGTCGGCCAATCAATCCTCCCCTTCGCCGTCACGTCCGCGATGATGTCCATCAAGACCTCGTGGGACTCCTTGTCCACGGTTTCCAGCTAGATGTTCGGTCAGCCCACGAATCGGTCCCCGCCTGCCCCCGGTTTTCGCCGGGGGGAGACTCAGCGACACCTACCGAGTTCTTGATGCAGGTCAATTGATCTTGCAGCAACTGGTATTTCCGGGTCTTCATGAGGTAACTGGCGGCCCCGATGGCCCCGCCGCCGACCAAGAGGCCACGGATCCATGCTTTGTTGCGAGCCTCGTCCACCTTGGCCTGCTGATCCGCCTCCGCCGCCTCGCCCATCGTGATGGCGTTGACCGGTGGTGGACCCTGATCGAGCTCGATGGGCTGCTGCGGTAGTCCATCGACGGCCGCGAGCAGATATGTCATCACCGAGAGGAGGCAGGAAATACGCATCGCGGCGGCGGCGCTCCCCGAACGGGTGACTGCACCACACCAATGGAATCCAAGTCATCCGCCAGCGTTGCACAACACCGGGGCGGATCAGACGATAAAGGGGCGGAAGTAGAGAAGGCGATCCTCGGTCGGTGCGGGCCTTATATCATCTCGATCTTTCCCCGCACCGTGTTCGGACCCCGGACCAGCCAGCATGAGTTGTTTCGTGGCCTGGTTTTCTAACACGAGCCTCGAGGCATACGCTAGCTTCGAAGTATCTCCATCGTGCGCGCCCGAGCCACCGAGCCGGAGATACGGTACGAGTCTGAAATGTGGAGAGAGCGAGAGAGGAACGCCAGGCTGACGCTCCCCAAGAAGGGAAGCTCACGCCTCCAATTCCATAGAGCACTCGACGTCATCTTCGTCCCTCGTCCACGCGGGCATCCTAACTGGGGATACGAGCCTCCAGCGAAAGCCACGAGCCGTGCACGTTTCATGGCGCGCATCTCGTCAGGGTCAAGCAACGCCTGTCTAATGTGCATAATCTGGACCGGAGTCCAGGTAGAAATCCATGGCCGTTTGCTGTTTCTGAGCATTCCTTCCGTAGGCCTGGTGGGCGTGTCTCAATCCGACGAGGACCATCCGTGGAGGCCCATCCTGCCATGGTAGACTCATGCCTCCAACACCGTTCAGGGTTCATCTTCGGTGATAGGTGACCGATCCTTACCGGTCCAGGTCCCATAGAGCCATCCTGTTGGTGCGTTTTGGCCATGTCTCTCGCTCTGGCCCTGGTCAGCTCTATCCGCACGGCCGACGATGAGGCACTTACGTACGGCGTCCGGCACCCAGTCCTCTCATCTGACCGCGATGGTCGTACCAAGTCTGACGCTGCGACCATCAGAAACCTGGGCGCAGGGACCGCAAGGTTGGAGGAAACGAAGTCGTTCTCACGAGCGTGGAGTCTGGGGAAACAAAAACGGGGGGAACAAAACGAAAGGAAGCTTAACGGAAGCGAGGAACCAGGGTAGGGGTGATCGTCGAGAAAAAGTATCTCGACACCGGTCATAGCGCGAGACGGTACCTCTGGGGGAGTATTACTTTGCAGAACCAAAACAATGCCCCTGGGCCAACGACATCCCTGTCCTCCCCGGTTCTCGGCATCGTATTGTTTCCCTCGTGCCACGCGATCCGGGATCCGATTTTGTTTCTGGATCATGCGACAACGTCGAGAAGGGGGAAATGGAACGCCCTTATTGACTATCGTCATGCACGCCACATGCGAGATCGGGAGCTGGCCACGATGAGGCTCGACCTGGAGGAGGCTCGTGGCCGCTCCACGGAGGACAGGACGGGACGACCTGGAGATGCGTCTTCTACAGTACAGTACCGGCATCGAGGTGGCACCGGAGCCATGATGGGCCGGAGGACTCGCTGGACGACCGCACCGTACGAATAGATCCTGGACGGTCGAAGTTCGCCATCTGGTCTTGACCTTTCGGACGATGATAATGCCCAGGCCAGACCGCGGACGAACCCCGATCGAGAAGGTTGATGGAGAGAGTCCTTGGCGTGGTCCGACCGACGGTCAAGGACCAACGCGTGGTTTGTGGAGTCGGATCGCAGACCGGGGTGGTGATGCCGAATTCGGTCGATGGGTCCAGCAATGTCGTTGCTCCTCTCAGCGATGAGCGGCGGTCCCGAGTCTCGTGTCGTCGTGCCTCGTGTTGAGCCCGTATGGAGACAGTTGTCAACACCAGGTCAGCGCGCTCGAGCAGGATCAGTTACGAGCGGCCAGCTCGTAACGGTGTGGCGGTCCTTGCGTGGGTTCTTATGCTCCAACCCGTTCTATTCTTCACCATGGAAGGTCACGCGAACGAAGTTGCCTCTGGGGAAGCTGGTTAGTACTCTACTCTGTACCGGTGGCTGTGACGGAGAGTTTCTCGTACCAGCCAGGGGGAGAGAACTCGTGGCACCGGATCCTCTTTCGTCATTACCGGATACCCCAGACGGATGACAAGGCACCGTAACGGCCGTTTCAATGCCCGTCCGGGGGTTGTGATGTTTCTGGAGCTAGGCTCGTGTCCCAGTCCATCCTGGAATACGACGCTGCGGGGACGATGATGGACCACGATGGAGAGCCCCAATGTCGGTCTGATATATAGCGCTGACCGGCTGCCCGCCACCGCGATGTCGCTCGTGCTTGTCCCAGTCTGATCCAATCCCCAGGCTGTACCGGTCCGCGGCATCGTGAAAATGCTCAACACCATGTCCGGGCTGCGGGCCATCGTCCTTTGGTCTCTTTTCTTTCTGCTCACGATTCGTGCTCTCCCGGAGACGCCCCCTCACCCGCCGTCGGAATTCGCACCAAGGCTGGCCATTCGTGCCGTCTCCAGCCATGAGGGCCTGATGGACGACGGTCCTTTCTCTTCTCCGTCTTCGGCTTCCGTCCCCGCTGTCCGCCCGCGCCCGTTGGATCAGAAGTCGTCGTCGCCGCTCGGGTCGAGCCCACGGAAGGCGGTACCTCCATCGGGGTCGGTAGCGAGTGCGCCGGGTGGGAGGAAGAAGCAGGCGTCCGGTAGTAATCCACAGAGCCAGCGTGTGACGCCCGAGCGGCAGCCGGCGCCGCTACCGCAACGGCCTCAATCGATGCCGGTCGTCGCTCAAGATCCTGCCCCCGTCGCGCAGAACAGTGTCTTACTCTCTCAAGACGGCTCCGCCCCCAGCACCAGCGGGCAGACCACACCCCAGTTGAACGCCCAAGCCCAACCTCAAGGCCGACGGCCGCCCCCGCCCGTCGAGGGCGGCCAGTGCGTCCCAGGTCGGTACTACGGCACCGGGGTGACGCTGGCATCGCGGCCGCCCACGTCAGCCGCCGTGCGACGGCCGACGGCGTCACGCAACAGAGCCGTCAAGCGGGCCGTCGTGCAACGACGGTACCTCGCCGGCCCGCCCGGCACTCTCAACTGTGCGGGCCCCAGCGGCGTGGCGCTCTCGCAGGCCACATGGCGGCAGGTGGGCGCGACGGGGTGGCTCCGGGAATACTGGACGCAGCGTCGCTCCGATTTCCCGACCCCGGGCGGTTTTACGGCATTGACCCGCCGCGACTTCTTGAACGACGGGACGTCCATCTGCCAGAACGGCGAGAGCTGCGACATCACGCCCTGCGTCGTGCTGAACCTGGCCAGCGTGTCGCCGTGTGACCGACAGCCGGCGTTGCACGTGCTGACCGCCCAGCGCAACATCAAGAACACCTTCGAGGGCTTCCTGAACGCCTTGCAACATGCCATCGCCAACGCGGCCCTCACTAAGGATGCGGTGGCGTTGCGCTTCTATGACGATCAGAACGCTCAGGATTACTCCGAGTTCCAGGTGCTCGCCGGCATGGCCAATTTCGCCGTCGGCCTCATTCTTCCCGCCGCACCCGTCTTGAAGTCGTTATTCCGCATGCCCAAAGAGACACCCGACGCCCCCTTCTTCTACCCCCAACATCTCATCGGGAGCATGTTGGTGTATATCCTGTCGACCTCGAGCCAGCTGTAAGTGAACTCGTTGTTCTTTCGTGTTGCTCTGATGGACACTGTTTCTCTGGTGTCGTTTGCATCATCATCTTCTCACGGCCGCGGTGCCGACATGACCGGCCGCGCGATGTCGTGCAGGTCCAAGCCGGTCCGTGGGCTAACGAGATTCGTGACCATACAGGCCTGATTCCACCCCAATCTTGGCGGCCCGGTCCGGCGAGTACGTCCGACGGTCGGCGTCCGAGCTAAGCAAGATGATGAGGCTCGGCTTGACCGACCTCCTGGAGGGACGGACGTTCGGCACCAAAACGTTCCTCGATTGGACGGACGATGGCAGCATCATGGACTTTCATGGGTATAAGGGGGACCAGCTGACCGAGTTCATGACCACCCAGATCAACAACATCATCATCAACCTGCACTGGACCCAGATGCGCGTCTTCATCATCGGTGGCTGGCCATGCAACCAGGATCCGGAGCTGGGCAAGGGTCCAGACGAAGGCGGCATGTGCGATGAGGACGGACTCGCGTGGTATATCCTGTACCTGAAGGCCGATCCGGTCGGCAACCACGTCTTTGCCGACAAGAACGCGTTCAGCAGTAAGATCAAGGGGCTGCAAGACGTTCCCGGCTTGTCGGCGAGTAACCGGCGGTGGGGATTTGTCCAGCCGCCGCCGGGCATGCAGTACATGGGTGTCCCTCCGTATGAAGGGGTGACGTACAAGGTAAGAATCTCTCCAACGTGGCTCGGCCGCGGTGTGTGCGATAGTCGTCTCGGTCCTGTTTGGCCCCGAGCGGTGTTGCGCCCGCGGGCGGGATGGAGATGGTGGATGCTAACGGAGCGCAGAACGTGATCCGATCCTCGTTGTTTGCGTGGAAAGCCAACAAGGGCAACAAGTTCTCGGGCAAGTTTGCCAACCAGCGCTTCCTCGATCTGGTACGCCAGCAGAATGGGAGGCTGGGAGCCGGCAAATCCTTCTGGGAAGGCTATCACATTCCGGTATGTCTTCATGTTTTTTGGACGCTCGAAGGGACGAAGTGGACGTCCAGTTCGATGGCCTCCACCGAGACTGACATCGGCCCACGTAGGTGTGTCATGCCGTCGGCATCGACCCGAACATGGAGTATCGGAACATGGTGGTGCAGCCGTACAACAAGGACCGCCAGGTCCGGTGGTGTGGGCCCATCTGCAGCGACCCTTGGGGTAAGACTCCGCAGCAGGCCGACCCGGTAACGACCAAGGAGTTTTTGGTGGCCGCTCACCTGTGGGGCTATGCGCCCATCATTCATAAATGCAACACCGATCCCCCCTGGGGCACGGGTCCTGAGGTCCCTCTGCTCGAAAAGCCCGGCCATTACCTCGGCAAGCTGACCAATCCCCAATGGTGGGTCGCCAATCCCAGTCTGTGAGATGGACGATGTCTGCCTCGTTGCGCAACCCGTTGCGTCGGGCGGCTGGACGTCGAGGTGACATCGCCCTTACGCCGAGAGGGCCGTGCTGGAAAAGGGATGTTCAACGTCCTGCTTCCCGGGATGCTGCGTCCGTTGGATGTTGTTACTGCAACATCGATCGCGTCCGTCGTCAGGACGCACGGCCAGCCTCCGCGTAAAGGGCTTGTCTTGACCAGAAGAGGAGCTGGGAGGAGGGGAAGAAGAAGAAGAAGGATATCGGGGAGGAGCTGAAGGAGAGCTCGGCGTGCTGCTTCCACCACTGGCGGTGGAAGCGGAGAGAGAGAGAGAGAGAGAGAGAGAGAGAGAGAGAGAGAGAGAGAGTGAGGAAGGTGAAGAGGGAAGAGCAGAGAGGTGGAAATCGAAGGCAGCCAGTCGATCTGACTCGCTGCCCACTGTATATATTCTACGACATTTTTATGAAATGACTTTGATTACCAAGAACAGTAATCTTGATTGAAAGTTCCCAAGGATCGATGGCCTCTCACTGAACAAGTCCGAGTAGTCTTGTGTTTCTCCCCGATTTGGGTCCGGTTGAGTAGCTCCCGTGACTAAAGCATCCTGTTTGACCAAGCCAGGAAACACATGCACGGATAGAAGAGCTTTGTAGGTCCCAGGATTGTCAGGAAGGGGGCCTGGAAGGACAATCTGCCAACGGTATTTCCGTTGTGAAGACGGGGAAGTGGTGGATCCAAATCAGCCAGGAAGCAAGAACCGCAGCAGCAACGCAAGGCATGTATCCGTCAAGATACGATAACGATCAGGCAGCAACGCTGAGCAGTAGAATAGCATTGAAGCGGAACAGCTTCGGACCAGTAGGACAGCAGACACGCGAGAGCAGATGAGCCAAAAACAGCAAAGCGTGGAAGAGCAATGTAGCATAGATTTTGCGTATCTTTGGTAATATAGGTAGGTGGTGGTGGTATCAGATCAGATGGAGTAGAGTGCATGATCAACTTGCAAGCTGCCATCAAGACAACAGCGCTAGACTTCTGATGATGATGAAGAAGAAGCCGAGCTCCTTGAAGAAACACACAAGGAAACCAACAAGTAAAGTCATAACGATTCGCTGCTCGCTATGCTGAAGGACGAAAACCGCGCGCGCCATCGTCATCGCTCATATCCAGAAAAGAAGAAACTGATCTTTCGATTAGGACGGAGATCGGTGGCTAGCAGGCTGAGACGGCGGTGGGCGTCGCTCTTCGCGGCAGGAAGTAGTCCTCGTTGACAAAGAGTGAGGGGTGGGTGTCGGTCGAAATGGTCAAATGAGCTGAGGATGGTGAGGATGATGAGGAGGGGGAGGAGGTGGTGCTGTCCATCGAGGATGATTGATCGTAGTAGGAGGTGGTGGAGATGGCTTTGCGCTCTGCGTCGGTGAAGTGATGCATCACCGGTTGCGGTGGTGATGGTGGCATGGACGCATCATCGTCATCCTCGGAATCATCCTCCGAGTCGGGCAGGAGGTCCGGTGGGGGATGTGACCGCGTGCGGACGAGCGCCAGGTCGCCCGAGTCGGCCTCGTCGTCCTCATACTCCTCGTCATCGTCGAGATCCAGCGGGACGACGGACACGGTGACGGCGGGCCGCGGTGGGACGGTCGGTGTGGGTGCGGACCGGATCGCGGACGACCTCGGTTGTTGGCGGGGTGCCATGGACGTCGTCGGCCGGCGGACGTGGTGGACCTCAATCTCGTCCTCGTCGACTTCCACGTCCGAGTCGGAGTCGGAGTCGGAGTCGGAGTCGTCCGACTCGGCGTCCTCGAGGTGCCAATCCTCGGCGGGCTCCTCGACGACCATGTCGGCCGTGACGGCGCCGCGGACGGTCTGGTCGAACCAATTCTCCTGCTCGCGCTCGGCCTCGGCCAGCTCGCACATGAGCGAGTCGAGCATGTTGGCGTGACCGACGAGCCGACGCAGGTCGTGGTCGGCGCGAGCGGCCTCACGGGCCAACTTGGCCCGGGCCTGGTGGGCGACCCGGTAGGTTTGCATCAGGGTCATCTTGGTGGCTGGTCGCGTGCTGCTGGTGTTGGTGGGCGTGGCCTTGATGTTGGCCGGATATCGAGTACGAGTGGCCTCGGTGGAGAAGGAGATGGAACGTGACTTGGTGGAGGATGCCATGTTGAGGTTCTTTGTGGGGGGGAAATGGATGCCTGAAGGGGTTGGGGAACTGGCTTCGATGAGTGGATAGTTTGATTGCAGCCTGGATGACTCAAGTTCCACGTTAGCTGTTGCTCGGTGTGTTGTGGTGCCGGAGCCTCCCGCACGTACCTGACTATGACTGTTGATGGCCGAGGAGTGGACCGAATTAATCGTGGGGGATGATTAGCGTCACTATTAAGGTGACATGTCGAAGGCGTGATGATGTTTCTTCTTGATGATGATGATGATGATGATGATGATGGTTGGATGAAGGAGATGATGTGTGTGTGTGTTGATGGAGAGGATGGAAGAGTTGTGGAAAGAAGGGCCGAGTTATATCTCCATCTCATCTCATCTCATCTCAGGTCAGGCTTCTCACGATCCCGTTCGGGGATTCGTGTGTTCCTTTCGTTCTTCCAATCCGTCCGACTCCGCCGACCGCCGAATCGTCCGACGGGCATGCGACCCTTGCGGGGGGAACGACGGGGGGGGGGG